>ERZ772900.2861-NODE-2861-length-11932-cov-3.285510_pt1 | contig 11932 bp, 12 predicted proteins | sample MGYA00512124_ERZ772900 | MGnify/ENA primary metagenome ERZ772900 (study PRJEB29015, sample SAMEA2737716) | human gut metagenome | biome: human gut; feature: human-associated habitat; material: faeces | place: China | collected 2012 ... | reverse complement strand
AAGCTTGATAACCGGCATGGTGTCGCCCGACGAAGTGGAACAACGCCTCAAGGAGCCGCGTGCTGCAATGGTTGAAGCCGATAATAATCGGACACGGATTCTTATCCTTGCCGCTGAACACGACATGGGCATCGAACGTCACGGCGATATCTCCCTGCGTATACCCCTTCAACACGGTCGAGCTGGGCATATAGAATGCAGACTGCGCGTACAGCCAGGAAGTACCCAAGCTCCATCTATTGCTCGTATTGTCCAGAACGATCATCCGCTCCTTGTCCGCTGCATCCTTAATCGATGCATGGAACCCGAAACATTCGCCTCGCTTATCAAACATGATACCGGCTCCGTGCGCATAATCTCCGGCAGGAGCGAAAGTTCACTTGCCAGCGACCGCGGTTTGCCCTCCGGATCGTCCTGTCCGAACGGCACGAAATAATAGTGTCTGCGATTCAGCAGTCTTCCGATATTCTCTGCGGAGGCTGCAAGCGCATCATTGGTTGAAAGTGCGAGGACAACCGGTCTCTCGCTTCGCAAATGGCTCTTACCCGCCATTGCAGCGGTCGTATCTGTAATACCGTGCGAGAGCTTTGCAAGCGTGTTGCCCGTGCAGGGCACAACGATCAGCACATCGAACATTCGCTTTGGCCCGATCGGCTCCGCTCCCGCAATACTGTCGATGATCTCGCTGCCAGTGATATTCCGCAGACGTTCACGCAAATCATCTGCCGTGCCGAACCGTGTATCCATACCGCCTGCATGCTCGCTCAGGATTGGTGTAACGCTGTGACCGAGCGATACAAGATTTTCCATTGCTCGAAGTGCCTTGACGAACGTACAGAACGAACCTGTCATAACAAAACCGATTTTCACAGCACGCCCTCCTCTCGCAGTATAGCGGTCACCGTAGCATAAATCGCGGCAGCAGCCGTGCGCGGCGCAACCTTTCCAGGCAGAGACAAGGCGTGTATTACCCGGCAGCCCGTTGGGGGAACCGCATCCGGCGCAACACCTCCCGGCATGGACGCAAGGTCGATCACAATGCAGGATGGCGTCAGTGCGCGCAGTATCTCGCCCGTCAAAAGCGGTGCAGGCACAGTATTGAAGATGATCTCCCTGCCGTGCACCTCCTGTGCAAGCTGTGCCGTATCCACCGCCGCAAGGCCTGCGGACTCGATACGAGCACGGTCTCTCAGTGACCGGGCCGCGACAGTCACCTGTGCTCCCAGTGCATGCAGTCTGACAGCAAGCAGAAATCCGATCCGTCCTGCACCAATGACGAGCACATGTGCACCCTGTATCGTGCAGTCAGTCTGCTCCATAGCGAGCTGCAGCGCTCCCTCACAGGTAGGCACGGCGTTGCGTATCGCAAGCTCCTCTCGCGAGAGATAGTCGATCAGCCGTACACCGCACTGCACCGCCCGGGCATGCAGCCGGAAGGGAACCGCACCGCCGAACGCCGGCACGCCTGCCGGTATCGCATCAAGCACCTGCATCACATCAGTCTCCGTCCGCGCAAGCGGTGCGCGCAGCAAGCCATCGCCCTGCATGACGGGGACGGGCAGCAGCACTGCATCTGCGCCCTCTGTGCATGACGCAGCATCAGAACAGATCGCCGCGCCCTCTATGTTCGCCCGGTCAAGCGCAAACGTGCGCACGGCATGACCGTCTGCCAGTGCAAGGCTCGCCAGAAAAACCTGACGCTCATCGCCGCCGATGACCGCCAGAGTCAAGCTCTTACCCATAGAAAAACCTCCTCTGCGTCATTCTATGCATAGAGCAGGGGAGGTGTCAAAATAAAAGACTGCCGTTCTCGAGAGAAAACAGCAGTCTTTTTTATTATTTCATTGCCGGGTCGCTCACGCCGTTCGCTTCGAACGCACGCAGACGATCGAGACAGGTGCCGCATTTGCCGCACGGCCTCTCTCCGCCCTCGTAGCAGCTCCATGTCAGTTCATAGGGGACATGCAGCCGCAGGCCCTCCCTGACGATCTGAGCCTTGTTCCAGCGGACGAAAGGCGCTTCGATGCGCAGTGCGCCGCCCGTGCCTTCTTCTACCGACCGGTTCATCGCATTCACGAATTCCTCGCTGCAATCGGGGTAGGCGTTTCCGGCTGCATCATCATGATGTGCGCCGTAGTAGATGACACTGCATCCCTTGGAAAGTGCGACGCTCGCCGCCGCCGAAAGAAACAGTCCGTTGCGGAACGGGACATAGGTCGTGACCGGTGCGCCGTGCGTACTCTTCAGCTGCTCCGCATAGCTTTCCTCGGGAACCTCTTCGGTCGAGTGGGAAAGCAGCGAGCAGTCGCTGTACGCGAACACCGGGGTAAGGTCGAGGGATGTGCCCTCCACGCCGTAGTATTCGAGGACCTTTTTCGCAGCCTCGATCTCCCTGACGTGTTTCTGACCATAATAAATGGACAGCGCGCTGACGTTTTCTCTGCCGTATTTCTCGACGGCGAGCGCAAGACAGGTCGTGCTGTCTACGCCGCCCGAGCAGAGCACCATAGCTTTTTCGCTCATCGGTTGTCCACCTTCTCCGGATAAAGATCGTGGTGGGCGAGACGGTCAAAGGCAACCTGCTCCCAGCGTGTGCCGGGCTTGCCATAGTTGCAGTACGGGTCGATCGAAATACCGCCGCGCGGGGTAAATTTGCCCCAGACCTCAATGTATTTCGGGTCCATAAGGCGGATAAGGTCTTTCATGATGATGTTCACACAGTCCTCGTGGAAATCGCCGTGATTGCGGAAGCTGAACAGATACAGCTTGAGTGACTTGCTCTCCACCATGCGCTCACCGGGCACATAGGAGATATAGATGGTCGCAAAGTCCGGCTGTCCGGTCATCGGGCACAGGCTCGTAAACTCGGGACAGTTAAACTTTACAAAGTAATCGTTCTCCGGATGCTTGTTCGGAAAGCTCTCGAGCATTTCCGGTGCATAATCCGTAGGATACTTGTTTTTCTGATTTCCCAGAAGGGTGACGCCGTTCAGTTCTTCTTTATTTCTTCCGGTCATAGGTTGCATTTCTCCTTTAAATTCAATCAGTCTGCCTTGATCTTCTGCGGATAGAGTGCACGCTGAAGCACATTTACCAGTACTGCGCCGCAGATAGCCGGAACAGTCTGGCCGATGCAGAGACTGAGTGCAAGCGCACTGTAAGGCACATGCAGCAGATAAGAAAGGTACGTCGAAACGCCGAGACCCGGCACAAGGATGATCGGAAGGATCATCAGCCATCGGCTCCAGCCCTGACGGCGGATGAGCACGATGATTGCGGTCGTAACGATACCGACGATACAGCCGCCGAACATGTCGAGCAGGCCAAGCCCGCCGAACAGCATGTTGGCGATGAAGTTTGCGAAACCAAGCGGCAAAACCAGGAACGGAAACAGGTAGGAAAGGCCGTAAAGCGAAGTTGCGATACGGATCTGATAAGCACCGAATGAAAAGCTCTGCGTGAAGTACAGCACTACAATGTAGAGCGCCATGATCATCGCAGAAAATGTCAGCTTTTGCGCTTTGCTCATATTTTCTTTCACCATATTTCGTTCACCTCCAAATAATGCGTACAACAACGAGAAAATTAACATATTTTCTGTTTCGTTGTCCCTAGTTTTGTTTATCGACAGGATGGTTTCGAACTGTCATTTTCATATCCGGAAGCAATGAATGCCGAACAGCACGCCATATAGTATAACGTATCGGGCAACGAAAAGCAAGGGCGGCCGCGCAGAAAGTGTATTTTTCGTCGGAATGCCGAAACGAACAAAGAAGAAGCGCCTCGAAATCGAGGCGCCCTTGTATTATGCTTTTCTGTGCCGATGCAGAATCTTGGCAAATGCTGCCATCAGTTCACGGCTGTTGAGCAGTCCTACTGCACCAAACAGCAGCAGCTGCCAGATGAGCCAGAACGGCGGCTCGATAAACATGAGCGCTGCCTGCACGGCGAGCAGCAGCACAGTCAGTCCCAGACGCAGACTCTTCCAGCGGATCGGCATAAACCGGCGGCTGTCGAGTGCGCGGTAAATAAACAGAGCAACGTAGCTTGTCAGCGTTGCCGCTGCGGCGCCCGTTCCGCCGTAACGCGGAATGAGCAGCGCGTTCAGAACAATATTGATGACCGCAGAAAATGCCGTTGAAAGGAAGGACGGAACGGTTTTTTTCTCCAGCAGATACACACTCTTCTGAAAGCTCGACAGGCAGTTGAAGCCTGCGCCGATCGCCAGAATGGGAATGAATGTCCAGCCGATATAGTAGTTCTTCACCGCGAGCACCGTCATGGCGAGCTTTGCGCACATGATGCCGCCCGAGGCAATGATGAACACAATGGCGGAGTAGGTATTTCCGACATTCGAGAAAAATTCGATCTGCTCCTCCTTGGTATTGCTGTTGACCATGGAAAGCTGCCACGCATCAATAAAAATGGATGCGACGAGCGCAATGAGCGTCGGCACGCGGTAGGCGATCGAATAGATCGCGCTGACCGAGGTATTCTGCATGGAGGCGAGAAACGCCTGATCAGAGAAACCGATGATATAGACGAGGATCGCATCCGGAACAAGCGGCAGCGCGTACAGCAGCATGCTGCGCCACAGATAGAAGTTGATGCGCCGCGGACGGAAATATTTCCAGAGTCTGGCGATCATAAACAGGCACACGGTCGAAAGAGCGTCCGAGCAGATAATAGAAGCCACGTAGCCGTAAATGTTCCAGCGGAACACCTTGAGGTACAGGATGTTCAGCACAATGGTCATGAATGTGCGGAAGATGCCGTCAATGGCATACAGGCGGACATAACCGATCGCGCGGATAAACTGGCCGCAGACATTCTGCGTGCACGAGGTCAACACATACACATAGATCAGAATGCGGTAGTCGAGCAGTGAGCCTGCCACGCCCGCCGAGGTGTTATAGTGAACAAGCTTCAGCAGGGGATTGAACGGCAATGAGATCAGAAAGCCGCAGGCCACTGTCAGCAGACCGATGGTGAACACATCCGGCTTGCGCCGTCTTCGCTCCAGTCCGTAACGGATAACTGCCTGTCCGATGGACAGTGATACGACCGGATACAGAATGCTTGTCGTCTTGATGATAAGATCTGCAACGCCCATCTCGTCCTGCGTCAGCACTCCGGTGTAGAAGCGCAGCATCAGGATGACAAGAATCTTGGAGCTGAATGTGCCGACAGCAAAGATAAAGGTATTGCTGAGCAGACGTTTATACTGGTTCATTTGTCGCCCTTTCTCAGCCGGATGGAATGGAATGTGTCGATGATGCGGTCGGTCAGAAACGCCGCCGCATGACCGAGTACAATGCCGATGAGCATGCCTGCAAGAACATCGGTGGGATAGTGTACGCTCGCGTACAGTCGCGAGAATGCAATAAGCGCCGCAAGAACGAGCGCGAGCACGCCGGTCTTTTTATGAAAGCACCAGAGTGCCGTCGCCGCCGCAAATGACGAGAGCGCGTGTCCCGATGGAAACGACCACCGATCGCCCGGAGCGAGCAGTGCGGTCAGATCACTGTGCGTAACGAACGGCCGCGGCCGCATGACCAGCTCCTTGAGCCACAGATTACCTACAAGGAATCCCGCGAGCATCGCGAGCAGCATGGCTGCGCCTGCGCGCCGCGTTTTTCGAAAGAACAGCAGCAGGACCGCAAGCGTGATCCAGACTGCGCCGCCGTTCCCAATCAGAGACAGCATGGTCATGACCGGGTCGAGCACGCCGCCGCGGAGCCTGTCCGCGATAAGGAGCAGGATATTGTAGTCCACACTCCGAATGATGTCAAGCAGAATTTCCATGCTGTCTCCTTTCTTCGATTTACGCCTTGCCGGTCTTGCGGTCTACCTCATCCACGATCAGCGCAAGCGCCTGGTCGCCGGTAACGTTCGCCGCTGTTCCGAAGCTGTCCTGCGAGAAGTGCAGTGCAATGATGAGCTGCTGCATCGGGTCGGTAAAGCCGAGCATCGAGGTGATAAGGCCGAGAGCCGCCATAACGCCGCCGCCCGGGACGCCCGGAGCCGCTACCATGGTAACGCCGAGCATGAGAATGAACGGCGCGAACACAGCGAGCGTCGGGTTCATGCCGCTTGCGAGCATAATGCCCATCGAGCCGAGCACCAGACAAATGGTATCGCCGTTGAGGTTGATGGTCGCGCAGAGCGGAACAACGAAATCAGCAACATCGCGGTTTACGTTATTGCTGTACGCACAGTTCAGCGCTACCGGTATCGTAGATGCAGAGGACTGAGTACCGAGGGCGGTAAAGTAAGCAGGGGCGACATTCTTGATACTCTTCAGGTGGTTCTTTCTGCATACGCCGCTCGCCAGAAGGAACTGAGAAAGAATGTAGAGCAGCTGAAGCACGATGATGATTGCGTACAGCGACGCGAACATTTTAACGGTTGCAGCAAGACGGCCCTCCGCCGAAATATTGGCAAACAGACCTGCGATATGCACCGGAATAAGCGGAATGATCACGTGGCGCAGCACGCCGGAAACGATGTTCTGAAGATCACGGAAAACCTTAAGCATGGAATCGCCCTTGAGGTTTGCCATGCCGATGCCGAGAACGAATGCAAGCACGAGCGCAGTCATAACGCCGAAGATCGGGGTGACCTCGATGGTGAAGAACGGCTCGAATGCGTTGCTTTCGAGGATATCGCCAGTGATCGGCTTGATGAGCGACGGCAGGAACGCCTTACCGATAAAAAAGGTAAGAAAACCGGAGATCGTCGTCGTGCCGTAGGCAAGCAGCAGCGTCAGGCCGAACAGGCGGTTTGCCTTCTTACCCAGCTCCGCCATGCCGACCGTGATGAAGGCAATGATGATCAGCGGAATCATGAAGGACAAGAAAGTGGAGAACAGCGAGGTGAACGTCGCGAGCAGCCGAATGACCGCAACAAATCCCGTCGTGTCCGCAATGCCGAACCAGCCTCCGCAAAGGCCGATCAGCATACCGGCGATGATGCCGATAATGAGTCTAACCAGCAGTCCAAGTTGTTTCAATGTTACATACTCCTCTTTTTTATTTTCTCTTTATCCCAGAGATAACAAATATTATATCAGATATTATCATGCTTCGCAAGACGTCCGGGATGGCATATGTAAAATAACGGCGAAACTTTGAAATTTTCTCTTGACAATGCAGTGCGCAGGGGATAATATAATAACATATGATAAAGGTGATGAACGGGTAAAGTAATTGTACTTTCGTCCTCAGAGAGCTGTTGTCCGGTGTAAAGCAGCGTTGAAATGCAGTGAAACTCGCCCGGGAACTGTCCGCTGAAAGCCTTTTGTGCCGGTAAGATGGAACGGAATGTCCGCCGTTATACGGACTGCGCATTGATGGATGCGCTTAGAGTGGTCGCAGTTTTTTCTGCGGCAACAAGAGTGGTACCGCGGAGCTTTCGCTTCGTCTCTTAATGCAGAATTAAGGGACGGAGCTTTTTTTGTCCCTGTACGACAAACATTACCCGAAGGAGAGGACAAGAAACCATGAGTAGAACGATTAAGATTTTTGACACGACTCTGCGCGACGGCGAGCAGTCTCCCGGCTGCTCCATGAACCTCAACGAGAAGATTGAGGTCGCAAAGCAGCTCGAAGCGCTCAAGGTCGACATCATCGAGGCCGGCTTTGCAGCTGCGTCTCCCGGTGATGCAGCTGCGATCGCAGCAATCGCTGATACCGTTCGCGGCGCGACCATCTGCTCGCTTGCGCGCAGCGTAGACAAGGACATCGAGGCAGCCTACAATGCGATCCGCCGCGCTGAATCTGCCCGTATCCATACCTTTATTGCTACCAGCCCGGTACATATGGAGTACAAGCTCAAAATGACCCCGGACGAGGTCATCGAATCCATCGCGCACAGCGTTTCCTACGCGAAAAGCTTCTGCTCGGATGTCGAATTCTCCGCCGAGGATGCGACCCGCACTGACCTCGACTTCCTGTGCCGCGTTGTCGAAACCGCTATCAAGGCAGGCGCTACCACCATCAATATTCCGGATACCGTCGGCTACATGATCCCGGAGGAGTACGCCGCACGCATCAAGTATCTGCGCGAGCACACCACCGGCATCGAAAACATCGTTCTGTCCTGTCATATGCACAACGACCTCGGCATGGCGGTTGCAAACTCTCTCGCGGGCGTTGAAGCCGGTATCGACCAGATCGAATGCACCATCAACGGCATCGGCGAGCGTGCAGGCAATGCCTCCATGGAGGAGTGCGTTATGGCGCTCAAGACCCGCGCAGATCACTTCGGCATCGGCTGCAACATCGAAACCACCCAGATCTACCGCGCAAGCCGCATGATTCAGACCATCACCGGCGTTGCTGTTGCACCGACCAAGGCGATCGTCGGCGCGAATGCGTTCGCACACGAGGCAGGTATCCATCAGCACGGTGTCATGGCAAACAAGGAAACTTACGAGATCATGACCCCGGAATCTGTCGGCATTCCGAAGAACGCGATCGTCCTTGGCAAGCACTCCGGCCGCCATGCATTCGAGGAGCGTCTGCATGAGCTCGGCTACACACTCGACAAGGAGAAGCTCGAAAAGGCATTCGAGAAGTTCAAGATTCTGGCTGACAAGAAAAAGGTCATTAAGGATCGCGACCTCGAGGGCCTGATCGGCGCCGTTCCGGTTTCCGGCGAGGAGCGCTACATCCTCGACCGCTTCGTCATCAACTCCGGCAACACCATCACCTCTACCGCAGTCATCCGTGTCAGAAAGGGTGACGAGACCTTTGAGCGTGCCGCTGCCTCCGACGGCCCGATCAACGCATCCTTCCAGGCCATCAACAAGATCGTCGGCAAGGATATCGAGCTCGAGGATTACTCGCTGCGCGCACTGACCGACGGTGAGGACGCACAGAGCGAAGCGATCGTCAAGATCCGCGTGGGCGGCGGCGACGAGCTCGTCACCGGCCGCGGCGTATCGGTTGACGTTATCGAGGCTTCTATCAAGGCGTATATCAACGGCATCAACAAGTATTTTAACGACTAATCGCAATCCGCAGGAGGAAAACTGTTATGGGTATGACTATGACGCAGAAAATCCTCGCGAAGCACGCAGGTCTTGACAGCGTGACCGCAGGACAGCTCATCGAAGCAAACGTCGATCTGACGCTCGCGAACGACATTACCGGCCCTGTTGCCATCCGCGAGATGGAAAAAGCCGGTTTCAGCAAGGTATTCGACAACACCAAGATCGCCCTCGTAATGGATCACTTCGCTCCGAACAAGGACATCAAGTCCGCAGAGCAGTGTCTGGAGTGCCGTGAGTTCTCTAAAAAGTACAATATCGTCAACTTCTTCGACGTCGGCGCAATGGGCATCGAGCATGCGCTGCTCCCGGAAAAAGGCCTGACCGCTCCCGGCGAGCTGATCATCGGCGCGGACAGCCACACCTGCACCTACGGCGCGCTGGGCGCGTTCTCGACCGGCGTTGGCTCGACCGACCTCGCGGCAGGCATGGCTACCGGCAAAGCATGGTTCAAGGTGCCGAGCGCGATCAAGTTCGTTCTCAAGGGCAAGCTGAGCCCGTGGGTTTCCGGCAAGGACGTCATCCTGCATATTATCGGCAAGATCGGCGTGGACGGCGCGCTGTACAAGTCGATGGAGTTCGTCGGCGAAGGCGCGCACGAGCTGTCCATGGACGACCGCTTCACCATCTGCAACATGGCGATCGAGGCCGGTGCGAAGAACGGCATTTTCCCGGTGGACGACAAGACGATGGACTACATCAAGAGCCGCGTTGACCGCGACATCACCGCATTTGAGGCCGACGCTGACGCAGAGTACGAGCAGACCATCGAGATCGACCTGTCCGCGCTCCGTCCGACCATTGCGTGCCCGCACCTCCCGGAGAACACCAAGACCATCGACGAGCTCGGCCATATCGAAGTCCAGCAGTCGGTCATCGGCTCCTGCACCAACGGCCGTATTGATGACATGCGCGTTGCAGCTGAAATTCTGAAGGGCCGCAAGGTAAATCCGAATGTGCGCACCATCATCATCCCGGCGACGCAGGATGTTTATCTCCAGTGCATCGAGGAGGGTCTGACCAAGATCTTCATTCAGGCAGGCGCTATCGTTTCCACGCCGACCTGCGGTCCGTGCCTTGGCGGTCATATGGGCATTCTGGCGCACGGCGAAAAGGCGGTCTCCACCACCAACCGCAACTTTGTAGGCCGTATGGGTCATATCACCTCGGAAATTTATCTGGCAAGCCCGGCCGTCGCTGCCGCAAGTGCGGTAGCAGGCTATATCTGCGCACCGGACGACCTGAAGTAAGGGAGGAAACACATACCATGAACGCAAAAGGCAAGGTTTTCAAGTACGGCGACAATGTCGATACCGACGTTATCATCCCGGCACGTTATCTGAATATTGCAGACCCGAAGGAACTGTCCACCCATGCAATGGAGGACATCGACGCGGATTTTGTAAAGAATATGCACCCGGGCGACATCGTGGTTGCGACCCGCAACTTCGGCTGCGGCTCCTCCCGTGAGCACGCACCGCTCGTTCTCCGCGAGAACGGCGTTTCCTGCGTTATCGCATCCTCGTTTGCGCGTATCTTCTACCGCAATGCGATCAATATCGGCCTGCCTATCCTCGAGTGCGAGGCAGCGGCGAACGGCATCGACGCAGGCGACGAGGTAGAAGTAAACTTCGACACCGGCGTTATCACCGATGTTACCAAGGGCGAGAGCTGGCAGGCGGCTGCATTCCCGCCGTTTATCCAGAACATCATCAAGGCGGGCGGCCTGCTCAAGTCGCTCAAGGAGAGAGAGGCATAATCTCATGAATTATAATATCGCAGTAGTAAAAGGCGACGGCATCGGTCCGGAGATCGTCTCCGAGGCTATGCTCGTGCTCGATAAGGTTGGCGAAAAGTTCGGCCACAGCTTCAATTTTCAGGAAGTCCTTGCAGGCGGCTGCTCGATCGACAAGAACGGCATCCCGCTGACCGAGGAGACCATCGAGATCTGTAAGAATGCAGATTCCGTGCTGCTCGGCGCGGTCGGCGGTCCGAAGTGGGACGAGGTTCCGAGTGAAAAGCGTCCGGAGAAGGCGCTGCTCGGCCTGCGCGCCGCGCTCGGCCTGTTTGTCAACCTGCGCCCGGCGCAGATGCACAAGGCGCTAGCGGATGCCTGCCCGATCAAGCCGGAGATCATCGGTGACGGCTTCGACATTCTTGTTTGCCGCGAACTGACCGGCGATGTCTACTTCGGCAAGCACTACCGCCGCGAGAGCGACAAGGGCTGGGGCGAGACCGGCGCGGACGATATGAACTACTCGGTCTACGAGGTCGAGCGCATCGGCCGCCGCGCCCGGGGCGGACCGGGGCTTGCCGGGGATGTGGAGGACGCCTTGCGGGCCTTGCTTCCGATGCTGCGCGAACGTTCCGACCGGACGTTCCTCCGACCGCCGGCTGAAAATCTGCGGCGTCTTGTGCGACGACATGACCGTCGCGCCCGTGGCGACGGCCACGAGCAATCTGAAACACCTCCGCGAACTGGTCTGACCGGTGCGGCGAGGCTACTCTTCCGGCGTGGGGGCTTCGTCCGTCCGGTCGGTGTAGAGAATTCCGTCGAGATGGTCTGTTTCGTGCTGGAAGATTACGGCCGTGAATCCGTCGATCGTCTCCGTTTTTTCGGCGAACCGCTCGTCGCGGTAGCGCAATACGATCCGTTGCGCCCGCACCACCCTGCCCGCTAATCCCGGAATCGAGAGACATCCTTCCCGTCCCGGGGCGGTTTCGGCCGACGATTCGACGATCTCCGGGTTCAGGTAGAATTCGAACGGCTCTCCGGGCTTGTCGAAACGCTGCACGGCGATCATCCGCCGGAGAATCCCCACCTGCGGGGCGGCGATGCCTACGCCCGTGTTCTGCGGGTCCTGCACCGTCGCGAGCATC
>ERZ772900.2844-NODE-2844-length-11986-cov-14.078870_pt1 | contig 11986 bp, 9 predicted proteins | sample MGYA00512124_ERZ772900 | MGnify/ENA primary metagenome ERZ772900 (study PRJEB29015, sample SAMEA2737716) | human gut metagenome | biome: human gut; feature: human-associated habitat; material: faeces | place: China | collected 2012 ... | reverse complement strand
GCGCTTTCCTTCGGAACAAAGAGGATCGGACACGGTGTTGCTGCCATCGATGATCCGGAGCTGATAAAGAGACTCATCGACGAGAATGTGACCCTCGAAGTCTGCGTTACCAGCAATTACCACACAAAAGTAGTTCCGGCGATCAGGATGCACCCGATCCACAAGCTTCTTGAGGCAGGTGTCCATGTGACCGTAAACTCCGACAACCGGACATGTTCCAGAACGACACTTCAGAAAGAGAAGGATGTGCTGAAGGAGGAACTTGGTTTCACCGATGAGGAGATCGAGAAGATGCAGGAATATGCGTGGGAAGCACGTTTTTTAAAATAACAGGATATCGGAGCGAAAAGCATATAGCAATCCGGCATCAAAGAATCATAAGATGGAAATGTGTGAATGCAAGGGGGCAGAGTATTGCCTCCTTTTTCCATGCCACGGAATGACAAAAACCTGATTTTCCGCTGACCGGAACATGTTTCCGTGAAATTATACGAAAAAAAATAGGGGAATTGTAGCATATGCCAAAACTCCGGCTCGATGTAGCAAAAGCTTTGCATTGAAGATTGGATAATGCTAAAATGAAATTGTAATATTTCGATAAACGGAACAGTATTCCGCTACGCGGAATAGCATAGAAACGATAACTCATTGACATAAGCCAGCCACGGATCCTGTGGCTGCGCACATTACAGAAATTGGAGGAGACTATGCAATTGATCGACCGGGCATTGAATGCCCTGGAAATACTGAGCCAAAATATGAATGGAATGTCGGTGACGGATCTGGCGGAGCAGCTTGGGATCCCGGCAAGCTCCACTCACAGGATCCTTTCAAGCTTAAAGGGAAATCATTTTGTCGTTCAGGACGAACATACGAAAAAATATCGTCTTGGGTATAAGATCTGCGCAATCGCCACCGGTGTCGTAAAGGGAAGTGCGCTGACGCAGGCGGCACAGATGCCTATGCGCAGACTGGCGGAAAAGATTGACCGGAATGTGGTTCTCTGCATCATGGAGCATGGAGCAGTGATGAATGTGGCATGCAGCGAACGCGGCGATTCCAATATGTATATGGTTAAGATCGGACATGAGATCCCGTTCTATTCCACGTCGGCTGGCCGTGTTTTTATGGCTTACATGAACCGGAGCGAGGCATTGGATATTCTTGATCGTGAGAAACGCACGAAAACGACGCCGAATACGAAAACGGATCTGAAGGAGCTGAATGAAGAGCTGGATCGCATTCACAATCAGGGATATGCGGTCATTGACGAGGAATTACAGATGGGGATCCTCGGCGCGGCGTGCCCGGTATTTGACAGAAACGGAGAGCTGGCGGCTGCGATCGCGTTTACGTCCATGAAGGATGGGGATACGGAAAAAATGTTCCAGAGGATCTGTCAGCTTAAGGAATGTGCGAAAGAAATTTCCGAGGCGATCCGATAGAAAAAAAGGAGATTTGTTATGAGCGAGTATAGTGTAGAGTTAAAGGGCTTAAATAAGGTGTACAGCAACCTCTTAAAAGAGGATACGATCGCACTGAAGGATATCAACCTCCAGATCCGTCCGGGGGAGTTTATTTCTATCATCGGCCCGTCCGGCTGTGGGAAATCAACACTTTTGCGGATCATTGGAAACCTTGATAAACCGACCTCCGGTACGATCGAGTACCGGGACGGGGCAGATCAGCAGATGGGATTCGTTTTTCAGGATTCCGTTCTTCTCCCGTGGAAAAATGTGAGACAGAATGCAGAATTTCCGTTAGTGATCCAGAAAAAGCAGACGAAAGAGAATGAAGAGAAGCTTGACGAGCTCCTGGAACTTGCAGGGCTTTCGGAGTTTAAGACTGCGCTTCCGAGAGAGCTTTCCGGCGGTATGAAACAGCGTGTGTCCATCGTCCGGGCGCTTTCCTATGACGCTCCGTTACTTCTGATGGATGAGCCCTTCGGAGCTTTGGATGCCCTGACCCGTGACCACTTAAATGAGGAGCTTTTAAAGATCTGGCAGAAGACGAAAAAGACGGTTATTTTCGTTACCCACAGCATCGAGGAAGCCACCTTCCTGTCGGACCGCGTTCTCGTCATGTCTGCGAGACCGGGAAGAGTCAAGGAGATGGTGGAGATCGATCTGCCGCGTCCAAGGGGAGAGGCAACGAGAAATGATCCGAAGTTCACGGAATACAATAAGTATCTGAGGGGGATCATCGGATGAAAAAGAACGGAAAACTTCAGGGACTCCTGAGAACCATCGGGGAATACGCGCTTTCCGTCGGCGTGTTTATCGCGCTCTGGTGGATCTACGTTGCGGTAAAGCATGTCCCGGCGTACATCCTGCCGTCTCCGCCGAAGGTCTGGAGCAGCCTTGTCAAAATGTTTGTAAAAGGAACTGTATACGCACATCTCTGGACGACGACTTATGAGGTCATTCTCGGATTTGTGATCGGCGCCTTTTTAGGAATTGTTCTGGGATATGTGTTTATCAAGATCGATGCCTTAAAAACGATGCTGATGCCGTACCTGATCTTCCTTCAGACGGCACCGAAGATCGCACTTGTCCCGTTATTCGTCGTATGGTTCGGAATCGGACTCGTATCAAAGGTTGTTTTGATCATATCCATGGTCCTGTTCCCGGTATTGTCGGGAATGATGCTGGGTTTGGAATCGATCCCGCCGGATGTCAGAAACCTGATGAAGATCTTAAAAGCGTCAAAATGGCAGGTGTTTTCACAGGTTGAAATGCAGTATTCATTACCGGCGCTGTTTGCAAGTCTGAAGGTCGGTATCGTTCAGGCAGTCATCGGTGCGATCGTTGCCGAATGGATGTCCGGAAAACAGGGTCTCGGATATATCCTGACTTACGCGTCATCGACCTATGACACCCCGATGCTGCTCGCGGGCATCATCGTCACGATCATTCTGGGAATCGCGACGTATCAGGTGATCAGTGTGCTGGAGGATAAGTTCCTGTACTGGCACGAATCGAAAAATTAGTGCTCAGCCCGCCGCTTCTGACAGAAATGCGGTGTGCTGAATGAGAGAAAGATTTTGGGAGGAAATGAGTGTGAATTTTACATCGGCTTCATCACCGACGATGAATGGAAAAATGCCGCATATCCAGTGTACGGCTGAGGAGATCGGAGAGATCGTACTGCTTCCGGGTGATCCGGGGCGCGTTGCCATGTTTGAGGATCTTTTAGAGGATTATAAGATCGTCAGCAACTACCGGGAATATGTGGTTGGAACCGGATATTACAACGGAATCAAAGTTACAGTGTGCTCGACTGGAATCGGTGGTCCGTCAACGGAGATCGCTGTGCTCCAGCTGATCGCTCTCGGCGCGAAAGCTCTGATCCGCATCGGCGGGACCGGCGTGCTGAAAGAAGATGTACCGTGCGGGGCGATGGTCTTGAACACGGGTGCTGTCCGGAAAGGCGGTGCTTCCTGCTTCTACGCTCCGTCTGAGTATCCGGCATTAGCCTCATTTGAAGTGCTGGATTGCTTAAAGCGCGCATGTGAGGAGAGAAAGAACGAATATTCCATGGGAATCTGTATGTCGGTCGGTTCCTTCTATCACGGACAGGGACGTCAGATGCCGTTTGAGACAGGATATGATGAAAATGCTGTTCTGGAACAGTATGAAAAATGGAACATTCTGAACATGGAGATGGAGGCGGAGACGATCTTTACGCTGGCATCGTTAAACAATGTTCTTTCCGGAAGCATCTGTGCAGTACACTGCAACCGGATCACGGACCAGTGGCTGGTGGATTTTGAACCGGCCCAGAAGGAGATGTGCAGAACGGCTCTTGCCGCGGGAGAAAAGCTTTATAAGGAATATCTGCACAGAAAGTAACGGATTGTAAGGTCTGCGGGCCCGCCCGCTGACCGCAATCAAATAAAATATAGATAATGACCCGGCCAAAAATGGCGAGGGAAATTATAGATGCCGGAAATACAGTTCCGGTAAGACAAAGAATCAATGTATTTATGAAAAGGAGAAGGAGAGTACCATGAAGAAAAAAATTCTTGCAACCGTACTGACAGCGGCAATGGCAGTGTCCATGCTCGCAGGATGCAGCTCTGAGAGCGCAGGCAAAGCAAGCGAAGCAGCAGCAACGACCGCAGAGGCAACGACAGCCGCAGAGGAGACAAAGGCTGAGGAGACAACGGCGGCAGAAGCAAAGGACACAGGCGATTTAAAGACGGTTTCCATCCAGATCGATGGTTCCGCAGTTCCGTATTACGCACCGTTATACCTTGCGCAGGAGAACGGATATTTTGCGGAAGAGGGACTGAATGTTGAATTCTATTATGCAGCAGCAGCCGATATCGTAAAGAACGTTGCAGCAGGAAATGTTGAGTTCGGTTTCCCGAACGCAGATGCAGTTGTAGCGGCAAAGGCACAGGGTATCCCGGTTAAAGTTGTTCATACAACCTATCAGGAAGGCCTCGGCGCGATCATCTTCGGAAGCGATTCCGGAATCAGCACACCGGCTGACTTAAAGGGTAAAAAAGTAGCAGTTACAAGCCTTGGAAGCGCAAACTACTTCCAGCTTCAGGCAGCTATGGAGTCTGCAGGCCTTACGATCGACGATGTACAGGTTGAGATCGTTGGTACAGGCGCAATTCTGACAGCACTCACAGAGGGTCAGGTTGACGCGATCGTGTTCTCAAAACTCAGAACCATCGAGTTAAACAACTCCGGTTACGCGGCAAGCGAGATCACATGCGACCAGTTCCTTCCGTCCTTTGGCAACGTATTAGTTGCAGGCGACAAGTTAGTAGCAGAGGATCCGGAGACTGTTGACGGATTCTGCCGCGCGTTAAACAAAGCGATTGAGTACATCATCGACGGTCACGTTGAGGAAGCTGTTGATATGTCCATCGAGAAATATGCACCGACCTTCGCTGAGAAGAGAGATGTTGTTGTCCAGATCTTAAACGATGTATTCGTAAAGACCTTATGGCAGAGCGATTACACGAAGGAAAACGGAATCGGCGCGTCCAACCCGGAGAAGTGGCAGGCACTGATTGATGAGTCCAAGGAGATTGGCAATATCGACGAGACCTTCGATGCATCTGAACTCCTTTACACACCGGCAAAATAAAGAATTTTCCCCGCTTCGGACGGGAAGAGCTATGAGGTGAGAGATGTTTTACAGAAAATATAGAAAAACCATTCTTCCGGCACTGTTTCTGCCGCTGTTTCTGATCGTGTGGGAACTGTATATCCGGATCTTTCATGTACCGAACTACCTGCTTCCCGGTCCGGCAGAGCTGGCGAACTCGATGGTAAAGCTGTTTGTGAGCGGTGATGTGATGAAACATATCCGCGTTACAATGGAAGAGATCCTGGTGGGAACGGTGATCGGTATCGTGATCGGACTGGTCCTCGGCTATATTATGGCGAAGATCCGCTTTATTGAGCGTCTGATCATGCCGTTCGTTATCATTATCCAGACAGCCCCGAAGATCTCTCTGGCACCGCTTTTCATCCTCTGGATGGGACTCGGAATCGAATCCAAGGCGGCGTTAGTTATTCTGGTCGTATCGTTCCCGATCATGATCAATGAGGTATCGGCGATCCGCTCCATAGAGGATAATGTATACAATCTGATGAAGGTGTTAAAGGCCAGCAAATGGCAGACCTTCTGTAAGATCGAGGTTCCGTATTCGATTGAGATGATGTTATCCGGAATTAAGCTTGCCTTAACGCAGGCGATGACAGGCGCGGTCATCGGTGAGATGATCGGAGCGAAAGCAGGTCTTGGATATCTGCTTACGCTTGGCAGTGAGACATACGATATCAAGATGATCCTGAATGCGGTCATTCTTTTAAGTGTGATCGGTCTGGCGCTTTACCTGATCTCGGAGCTGATCGAGAAGAAGGCGCTTTACTGGAAAGTGATCGATAAGAGTGTGGTAGGCTGAAAATAGACAGGTCCTCATATGGCGGTATGCTGTGTGGGGACCTGTTTTTTATGTAACAGGAATGTGGGATTATTTTTTCGATGGTAAAACATTAGGAATAATGTTATACTGAACCTATATGCGGGCCACACATTTTCTGAATGTTCCGACATTTATCGAAGAAAATCCGGAGCAGTCCGGTGGCCGAAAAAGTGCGATAGAAACGGAGAAGTTGTCTATGAAAAAAATGATTTCCTGGAATGTAAACGGGCTTCGTGCCTGCCTGGGGAAGGGATTTTTAGAATATTTGAAGGAGACGGAAGCGGATATTTTCTGCATCCAGGAGAGCAAGTTGCAGGAAGGACAGGTGGATCTGGAGCTTCCGGGGTATCACCAGTACTGGAATTACGCGGAGAAAAAGGGATATTCCGGAACGGCGATGTTTACGAAGGAAGAGCCGATCGCGGTGACCTATGGACTTGGAATCGAGGAACATGACCATGAGGGCCGGGTGATCACGGCAGAATTTCCGGAATATTATGTGGTTACCTGCTATACCCCGAATTCCCAGGACGGCTTAAAGCGTCTCGATTACCGGATGAAGTGGGAGGACGCATTCCGGACGTACTTAAAGGAACTGGAGACGAAGAAACCGGTAATTTTCTGCGGTGATCTGAACGTGGCACATCAGGAGATCGACTTGAAGAATCCGAAGACGAACCGGAAGAATGCAGGTTTCTCTGATGAGGAAAGAGCGAAATTTACGGAGCTTTTAGAGGCAGGATTTGTTGATACGTTCCGGTATTTTTACCCGGATCAGGAAGGGATCTACTCCTGGTGGTCTTACCGGTTCTCGGCAAGAGCGAAGAACGCGGGGTGGCGGATCGACTACTTCTGTGTCTCAGAAAGTCTGAAGGACAGGCTTGTGGACGCGAAGATCCATACGGAAGTGATGGGAAGCGATCATTGTCCGGTGGAGCTGGATATTCAATAGAATAGATTTGGTACAGTACCTGACTCAAGGTATAGCGGTATGTAGCGATAAAAGCTGTGTACAAGTATCTGCGAAAGAATACGCAATTTACAGATTAAAGAATTTTGTGCAGATATTGAAATGCGGCTGTAAATGACGGTAAAAAGTTTTGATTTAGAAAGTGATAGTGGGTTGACATAACATGAATTTAGTGACGGCAGAACATCTGACAAAATCATATACGGAGCGGCTGCTCTTTGATGACACCGACTTTTCCATCAACGAAGGTGACAAAATCGGTCTCATCGGAATCAACGGAACAGGGAAATCGACCCTATTGAAGCTGGTGGCGGGACTTGAGGAGCCGGACTCCGGCCGGATCGTCCGTGGACGGAATCTGGATATCCGATATCTCCCTCAGAACCCGGTATTCCATCCGGGCGAGACGGTGCTGGAGAGCGTTTTAAGGGAAAATGAGGGGCATGAACATGTCTGGGATATCGAAAGTCAGGCGAAATCCATGTTAAACCGTCTCGGAATCCCGGATTTCAATGAGAAGGTGGATCATTTATCCGGCGGGCAGAAGAAGCGCGCGGCGCTGGCATCCGTGCTGCTGTCCACGGCGGAGCTTCTGATCTTAGACGAGCCGACAAACCATCTGGACAGTGAGATGGCGGACTGGCTGGAAGATTATTTAAAGAAATTCAAGGGCGCACTCCTTATGATCACCCATGACCGGTATTTCCTTGACAGCGTGACGAACCGGATTGTGGAGCTGGATAACGGAAAGCTTTACAGCTATCAGGCAAACTATGAGGGCTTTCTGGAATTAAAGGCAGAGCGCATGGACATGGAAAAGGCCTCTGAGCGCAAGCGCCAGTCGATCTTGCGGACGGAACTCGCATGGATGCAGAGAGGTGCCCGTGCCCGCTCTACAAAGCAGAAAGGCAGAATTCAGCGATTTGAGGCACTGCGGGATAAAAAGGGACCGGTGGAGGACGGAAAAGTCGAGATGGAGTCCATCTCCAGCCGCCTCGGCCGTACCACCATCGAGATCTCGGATCTCTGCAAATCTTACGGGGACAAGGTCCTTGTAAAGGATTACACCTACTTTTTCTTAAAGGATGACCGCATCGGCTATATTGGTCCCAACGGAAGCGGAAAATCGACGTTGATGAAGATGATCGCCGGCTGGATCAAACCGGATTCCGGAACAATTGAGATCGGACAGACTGTAAAGCTCGGCTATTTCTCCCAGGAGAATGAGGACATGGACACGAGCCTCAAGGTCATCGACTATATTAAGAATGTTGCGGAGTATGTAAAGACAAAGGACGGCAGCATCAGCGCGTCCCAGATGCTGGAGCGGTTTTTATTCCCGCCGTCTGTCCAGTACACCGTGATCGAGAAGCTGTCCGGCGGCGAGAGAAGACGTCTTTATCTTTTAAAGATCCTCATGAGTGCACCGAATGTCCTGATTCTGGATGAGCCGACGAATGACCTTGATATCCAGACGCTGATGATCCTGGAAGACTATCTTGACAGCTTTCAGGGGATCGTCATCACGGTATCCCATGACCGGTATTTCCTTGACCGCGTGGTCGGCAGGATTTTTGCCTTCGAGGGAGATGGAAAGCTTCAGCAGTACGAGGGCGGATTTACGGACTATCAGGCGGCGAAGGCGGAGCGGGAAGCGAAGCTTGCGGAGAGCGCGGCGGAGAATCCGGCGGCAGCGAAGAAGTCTGCGGATAAGGGAAATGATGCGGCTGAGACAGACAGCGCATCCCGCGGGAACGCGAAGCCAAGGGAGAAAAAACTGAAATTCAGCTACAAAGAGCAGAGAGAGTGGGATACCATCGAAGATGACATCGCCGCTCTGGAAGAGGCAGTAGAGAACCTTGAGAAGGAGATCGAGGCCTCTGCGACGAACTTTACAAAGCTCAATGAGCTTATGAAAGAAAAAGAAGAGAAGGAAGCGCAACTCGAAGAAAAGATGGATCGTTGGGTCTACTTAAACGATCTGGCGGAGCAGATCGAGGCGCAGAAGAACAGGTAATATGATAACTGTCAGCGGACTTGTGTATTTGTTGTGCCAGTTATGCGAGACCTAGCAGCAGGAAAAGGCCAGAGCGGCAGTTGTTCAAAAATATATTTTTACTGATGTTGATTATCGGAAACTCAGGACCGCAGGTAACCGTTGCTGAAATCAGTAAATAGAACATGTCGGGGAAAACGGGGGATTTTAGAATGGCAGAATATCGAAACAGAAACAGAATCCTGTATCCACTTGGTGTCACGCAGGAAGAGAACGGCGTCCACATCCTTGTACAGGGACGTGCCGGGGAGGTTCGGCTGCTCTTGTACAGGCCAAGAGAGAAAAAGCCATGCGAGGAGATCTCGTTTGATCCGAAATACCGGATGGGAGATGTGTGGGAGCTGGCGCTGGATCGGACAGATTTTGCATCATTTGAATATAATTTCATGATAGATGGAAAAATTGTGACAGATCCTAATGCGCGCGTCATCACAGGCCGGGAGAAATGGGCAGACCGGAAACGTGCCGGAAAACCGGTGCGTGGCAGGATACTGTCGGAGGAGTTTGACTGGGAGGATGATGTAAACCCGGAAACCCCTTATGCAGAAACGATCCTCTACAAACTCCATGTCAGGGGATTTACGGCGCATGCGTCCTCCGGGGTATCTGCCCGAGGAACGTATGCCGGTGTCATGGAGAAAATCCCATATTTAAAAGAACTCGGGATCACGGCGGTGGAGCTGATGCCGGTGACAGAGTTCGATGAGATCATGATGTCATCCTCCGGAAGCAGCTTCCATAACGCGAAACAGGAGCCGACAGGATACTTAAATTACTGGGGATATGGTCCGTCCTATCTCTACGCGGTGAAGACGGCGTATGCCTCCCGTGAGACAATGTCGGCGGAAGGTGAGTTTAAAACATTAGTCAAAGAATTGCATAAGGCCGGGATCGAGTGTATCCCGGAGATGTACTTTACAGGAAAAGAGCTTCCGGGGGAGATCCTTTCCGTGCTCCGGTACTGGGTGGAAGAGTATCATGTGGATGGTTTCCATCTGACCGGATTCCCGGATCTTTCTCTGGCAGCGGAGGATCCGTTTTTAAAGCGGACGAAGCTTTTTGCGGAAAACTGGAATGAGGTCATGAACCGCCGGCCGAAACAGGGCTATGTGACTCCGGGAGATGGCGCGGTATCGGTGGAGGAAAAGAATCTCGCGGAATACAATATGCAGTTCATGGAGGACATGCGCCGGTTCCTGAAGGGCGATGAGGGAATGTTGTCGGCCTTTGAGTTCCGGAACCGCAGAAACCCGGCGGAGTATGCTGTGATCGACTACATGGCGAACACCAACGGCTTTACGCTGATGGATACCGTCTCCTATGACCGGAAGCACAACGAAAAAAACGGCGAGGAGAACCGGGACGGAAGCGACTACAACTATTCCTGGAACTGCGGCGCGGAAGGTCCGACGAGAAAGAAAAAAATCGTGGAGCTGAGGAAACAGCTCTTAAAGAATGCGTATCTGCTCCTGTTTTTAAGTCAGGGTGTTCCGCTTCTCATGGCGGGCGACGAGTTCGGGAACAGTCAGGACGGAAACAACAACGCCTACTGTCAGGACAATGCGGTCTCCTGGTTAAACTGGAAGCTTCTGGAGACCCACAAGGATCAGGTAGACTTTGTGAAACGCCTCATTGCCTTCCGGAAAGCCCACAAGATGTTCCATATGGACCGGGAACCGCGGATCATGGATTATAAGTCCTGTGGACGACCGGATGTGTCCTATCACGGGGAAAACGCCTGGAAGCCGGAGTTTGAAAATTTCCGCCGCCAGTTCGGGATCCTCTACTGGGGTGCCTACGCGAAACGCCCGGACGGGAGTGATGACGCGAACTTCTATGTAGCCTATAACATGCACTGGGAGCCGCATATGTTTGGACTTCCGCATCTCCCGAAGGGAGCAAAGTGGCGTGTGATCTGCAATACGGGCGCCCCGGATGCGGCCGACCTTCCAACGGATGGAACCGGTAAAGTTCCGAAAAACCAGATGATGCTGGCGGTACCGCCGCGCGGGATCGTGATTCTTGAGAGCTTTTCGGAAAAATAGCTGAAAAAATCCCCATCACAGGTCAGAAGATAGAGACATCGGCCTGAAGGATGGGGATTTTGCATGATATAAGAAAATTACACATATTTGTTTTGTTCCTGTCGGGATCAGTGTCTGCCAGAATCTGCGCTTGTCGGAATCTGCGCCCGGTGTTGATTATTCCGGATAAACAAGCTGTTCCTCGCGGATATCCTCAAGTACCTCATCATAGAACTTTCCGGCAAGATATTTTGCCATCGGGAGGTTCATGTCAAGGTAGTTTCCGCAGTCGCGGGCAGCGGCACCCGGAACTTCACCTTCGTAATCGCGGATAAAGAGGAACATCTCCTGAAGCAGCGGGATGATGTCCGCAGACTCATAATCGCCGGAGAGAAGCAGGTAGAATCCGGTGCGACATCCCATCGGACCGAAGTAGAGAACTTTATCTTTGTAAAGACGATGATTTCTTAAGAAGGTTGCGCCGAGATGTTCGATCGTATGGACCTCGGCAGTGTTCATAACCGGCTCAAAGTTCGGACGGGTCATACGGATATCGAAGGTCGTAATATGGCTGTCTCCGGCAATGTCCCTTCGGGAAACATAAACACCGGGAATCAGTTTCAGATGATTGACAGTGAAGCTTGTGATCTTTTCCATAATCAGATACACCCTTTCGTGAGTTTTGCTGTTTGTTGTTGGACACAGGTTGGAATTTTCCGAACTGAAAATTCTGTACAATACAGAGGCAGATGCCGTCTGACTGTATCAACTTTTATTATAAAGGGGATACCGTGTGGTTACAAGATGAAATTTGTAAATTGTCAGTACCTGTTCAGCAGTTCTGCCGTTACAGTACACGGGCACTTTATGCCCGCGCACTGTAACAGGATTTTGCCGATGCTTCGCATTCCAAATCGGCAAAATCTGCGACCATAACGGTATCATACGGAATTTTCAGTTCAGAAAATTCCTACCCATGAAAAGTA
>ERZ772900.2840-NODE-2840-length-12002-cov-4.687620_pt1 | contig 12002 bp, 9 predicted proteins | sample MGYA00512124_ERZ772900 | MGnify/ENA primary metagenome ERZ772900 (study PRJEB29015, sample SAMEA2737716) | human gut metagenome | biome: human gut; feature: human-associated habitat; material: faeces | place: China | collected 2012 ... | reverse complement strand
AATCGATTTATTCCACAGCCGTAGATTAATCCTAGCCGCTACTCCATCATGTCGAGAACGGAGGGGCGAAGCTCGCTCTCGGCGGCCTCGGGATCGGTCTCGCGCAGGCGGTTGATGTAGCGGTTGTACCACATCACGGCAAGGCCCAGGAAGACAACCACGCCGCCAACGTTGTAGACCAGCGTCAGCCACAGAGGCTGATCAAGCGGAATGGTGCCGCAGATAAGCACGAAGCAGAAGACCACAAGCAGGAATGCGGCAACGACCAGGCCAAAGCTGCGCGAGCCCATGCGGAAGTCACGGGGAGCGGCGTCGAAGTTCTTGCGCAGCATAAAGTAGGCAAGCAGAATCAGCAGCGGCGGGAGCAGAGCCGTGGCAGCCGTCATGTTGGTGACAATCATGAGCAGGTCGTCGAGGTTACCAGAGCCCAGAGCCGGGATGATCAGGATGGGAACGACGATAGCGAACTGCAGCCAAGCGGCGCGGGCGGGAATGCCGTGCTCGTTAAGCTCGACAATCTTGCTACCAAAGACGCCCTTGGGGATCTCGGTGAAGAAAACCTTGATGGGAGCCGAGGTCCACATCATGAGGGAGCCCAGCGTTGCGGCAAGAAGGATCAGGCCGATGACGCGCGTGGACACTTCCATGGGAATGCCAAAGTGGGCAAAGACAGCGCCGAATACGTCGAAGATGCCGGTGGAGATGGCAACGCTGCCCTCGGGGATGAACAGGTTAACCAGCAGCGAAGCGCCTGCATACAGAAGGCCGATGGTCAGGCCGGCGATAACGACAGTGCGCACGAAGGCCTTGACGCCGCCCTTGAGGTCGTTGAGGAACACGCCGACAGACTCAGCGCCGCCAACGCCCTGGATGATCCAGGCAAGCGTACCGAAGAAGCCCCACGTAGTTGCGAAGTTGCTCGTGTCGGGAGCCATGTTAGCGGGCGTGGGAGCCGTAGCGAACTCGACGCCGCCAAAAGCAGCAGCCAGAGACAGCAGGATGAACACGGCGGTCAGGCCGAGAGCCGCGGTCGAACCGAAGGAGGAAATGGAGCCGATCCACTTAGCGCCCTTGGTCGAAACCCACGTGGCGATAGCAAAGACGACGATCTCGATAATGGTGATCCACAGCTGCGAAAGCTCGGCGTTGGCACCAAAGAACACGTAGCTCGCGTAGATGATGACGTTGGGCAGGACGGACGCAAAGAAGAACAGGTTAACGAACCAGTAGCTAAATGCCGTCAGGAACGCCCAGCGACCACCCATCGAGGTCTTAACCCATGCGTACACGCCAGACTCGGAGTCCTTGTTGAGGCCGACGAACTCGGCGGTAACCAGGGTATAGGGGACAAAGTACAAAAGCGTGGCGAAGAAGAACGACGGCGCAGCCGCCAAGCCGATGGCCGCGTTGTTGTTGATGATGTTCTTGATACCGAACACGGCGGCGACCGTCATGCCCAGCAGAGCGAACGAACCAATCGTTCCTCGTTTTTCAGAGCTCATAAGCCCTCCCAATCATCTGTTAAATGTCATCTAAAACCGTCCGAGCTGCAAGTGCAATCGTGGACGGCGCACCTGCTAAGGGGAATGGGGAAAAGGGAGTCAACAAAGCCATCCCCCTTAACGGCGCGAAGCAAACGTCCAGGCGGACGAATACTACTTGTTGGGGAAGGAATAACCTTCAACCGTCACGTGCAGTACCACGACGCGGGGATCCGCGGCATCGGCCACGACACGGTAGGCCTCGTCAATTTCGACGACGGCAACGCCGCCGGCGGGAATCGTCACAGTCTCCCCCGTACCCTCAAAGCGCTCGCGATCATCGATATCGCTGTAAGCGCGGGTGCAGGTTAGGCTTGCCTTGGGGGCAACCTCGACGGTCAGGTCGCCGTCGAGCGGGGCGAGCACGGCATGATAGCGACGGTGACCGACCAGATCGGCGGTAGCCGCCTCGTGGGCGTTCACCCACCAGTACACCAACGAGTCGCCGATGGAGTAAGCCACGTCGTGCTGCAGGTCGGCAACACCATCGAGCGCCTGGCCGGTACGCATCCACTTCCTGACGGACTTCATCTGAGCGTCGAAATCGGCGCGCGAATTAAAGACATGCATGACTTATGCCTCCTTAATGGGTGCCAGCGCCTGAGCCAGATCGGCAGACGTCAGCGGTCGCAGGGACACCTCGAAACTGAAGCTCTCAAAACGGGTGCGATAGGAATCGAGCACCTCGGAACCCCAAGAGTTCGAGCCAAGGCCGAGCAGCTGGTCGTTGATGTTGACCGTGACCGTGTCACCCTTGACAAGGTCGTAGACGTGCTTGGCGTTATCGATGGCCTCGCAGCTATAGGGCCATGCCGAGAACGAGAACGGGTTGGAAGCGGCGTCGGTCGGACGAGTCACCAACACGCCGTCACCGTGGCTGGAGCGCAGGGCGACCCAACGGGTGCCCTCGCGGTTAGCGCAATCCTGGGGCATGACATACGGCGTGAACATGTCGTCGACCGTAGTGCGGTAATGGCCGACCGGGTTGGCGCGCAGCGAGTCCGGATAGCTCTCGCCCGGGCCGTGGCCATACCACTCGACGGCACGATCGCAACCGGGGACCTCGAAGGAGATGCCGATGCGCGGGATAATGTCCGAATAGTCGCCGTAAGGCTCGCCGGAAACCTTGAGGTCGACACGACCGCTCGGAAGCACGGTGTAGACGAGCTCGACGCGCATGCCGAACGCGCGGACGGGAGGAGCGATACGCTGGCTCACGGTCACGACGACCGCATTGCCATCCTGCTTCCAAGAAACCTTGCGGGTAGACGTCTGCATCACATCGATGAAGTTGTCCTTCCACAGTGAGTCATACTCCTGCGCATGGTTATCGACGAGCGGATGCCAAAAACCAACCTGGGGACCAGAGGCCATGACGTCGCGGCCGGATGCCTTCCACTCGCTCACGGTGCCGTTTACCTTACTGAAGGTCAGCTCGCCGTTGAGGGAGTGAATGCGAATCTCCTGCTCGGTCTCCTCGACCGTAAGCTCAGGACGAGTGGGAGCCGCGATGGCCGACGCTGGATGGTTTGCGATGGCAAACTGGCTTACGCCCAGTTGGAACATCGGCTCGCACCAGACGTGAGCGGCCATGGTGTAAGCGCGCACGGTCAGCAGGGTCTCGCCTACCGCGGCCTCGCGAATCACCAGCGGAAGCTGGACGGACTCGCCGGGGGCAACCGCGCCGGGCATGAGCGTCTTGCGGCACACTACGTCGCCGTTCACCAGGGTCTCCGCCGACAGGCAGACATCCTCGAGGGTGGTGAACCAACGCTTGTTGGTGACGGTCAGCTCGCCCGCCTCGGCGTCATAAGCCATGCGAACCGGGCAGATGACCTGGCCATACTCAGTGAGGCCCGGGCTCGGCTGCTGCCAGGGGAACACCATGCCATCGATGCAGAAGTTGCTGTTGTTGGGGTAATCGCCGTTGTCGCCACCATACATATCGTAGGCAACGCCGTCCTCGGTCACAGCAGCCAAACCGTGGTCGCACCATTCCCAGATAAACTGGCCTTGGATGCAATCCCAGCGATCGAAGACCTCCTGGTACTCGGACAGGCCTCCGGGGCCATTGCCCATGGAGTGACCGTACTCGCAGTTGATGCGCGGCTTGGGGAACGGATGCTCGCCAAAGTCGTTCATCTGCGACACACGGGAGTACATGGTGGAAATGACGTCGACGGTATCGGCGTTGCGGTCCTCCTCGTAATGGACCGGGCGACCATCGAGCTCGTGAGCCTTGGCGTACATCGCGCGGATGTTGCAGCCATAGCCGCTCTCGTTGCCCATCGACCACATAATGATGCAGGCGTGGTTGCGCTCCTGCATCACCAGGCGCTCAATGCGGTCGACATAGGCCGGCTCCCATGCCGGGTCGTCGGTGACCAGGGCGATATTGCCGATATTCTCGAAGCCGTGGCTCTCCATATCGGTCTCGGCGACCAGCATGATGCCGTACTCGTCGCACAGCTCGTAGAAGCGCGGATCGTTGGCGTAGTGGGACGTGCGCACCGCGTTGATGTTGTGCTGCTTCATGAGCTCCAGGTCGCGGCGCATGCGATCGAGGCCCACGGCGCGGCCCTTGTGATCGTCGTGATCGTGGCGGTTGACGCCATGCATCTTAAAGTAAGTGCCGTTGAGGTAGATATGATTGCCCTCGACCGTCACCTCGGCAAGACCCTGGCGATGTGGGACGTACTCGCTCACCTTGTCGCCGTCGTAGACCTCAAACGTAAGGTCGTAGAGGAAGGGGTCCTCGGGATTCCAGAAGTGGGCATCGGTCACGCTGCACTCGGCATGGCCGTCGACGCACTCGCCCGTAGCCACCACGTTCTCGCCATCGCTGAGCGTAAACACGATGCGGGAAGCGCCCTCGGCAACCGTATCGAGCGTAATCAGAGCAGTATCGCCCTCGCGGTGCGTGCGGAACCTAAAGTCGACCAAGTGCGCGGCGGGACGCTGCATAAGGTACACATCGCGGAAGATGCCCGAGGCCCACCACATATCCTGGTCCTCGATATAGCTGCCATCGCTGTACTGCAGGACCTTGACAGCAAACAGGTTGTCGCCCTCGACGAGCGCGTCGGTCACGTCGAACTCGGCAGACAGGCGCGAACCCTTGGTCATGCCGATAAACTGACCGTTGACGTACAGCTCGCCATAGCTCTCGATGCCGTCGAAGCGAATGATCTCGCGAGCGCCGGCAGGAACGGCGGGAAGGTTGACGATGCGCTGGTAGACGCCCGTGGGGTCGTCGGAGGGAACGAACGGCTGATCCACCGGGAACGGGAAACCCTCGTCGGTGTAGGCAAGGTTGCCATAGCCATCCACCTGCCACAGATGCGGGACCTCCACGCGATCCCACTCGGGCTTGTACGTGGAGAGCTCCTCGTTGGAGACGGTAGCGGGGCCCTCAAAGAGGCGGAACTGCCACGAGCCGGACAGCTGGACAAACCCGCGCGACAGCTCGCGGCTGTACGTCGCAGCGAGATCGGCGGTCTCGTAACCCATAAAGTACGCATGGGGTGCCAGGCGGTTCCTGTGGGTGAGCGCTTGGTTTTCCCAATCGTTAATGGCGTCCATGGTGATGCTCCTTCGTCATCGTAGTGATTCTTGTGCAACCGGTTGTCCTTATCTTACGGGCGATGCAAAAAACTGTGCAACCGGTTGTCCGCTGAACGGTCGATTTCGCCGGATTAACGGTGCAACCGGTTGTACAACCGCGGCACTTATGTCACCCTGAGTATCGAAACTCAGCGCAAGACATCGTTCTTAAGCTCGTAGGCAACCGCCACGCCCGCTGATATCTCACCCATACGAGACGTATTCGATTGCGGCTTGGTTGCAAAACGACACCGGTCACCGGATATCATGAACGCTGTTCAGGCGCACTATAGTAAGCTGTATCCGCACTAGCCCGTACCAGTGACAACATCGACCGCATTTTCCAGGAGACGCCATGACCCAACCAGTTCGCACCGCACCTACGCTTGCCGAGGTTGCCGCAGCTGCCGGCGTGTCGCGCTCCACGGCATCGCGCGCCCTCAACGATTCGCCCCGCATTAGCGAGGAAACCAAAAAGCGCGTCCGCGCGGCGGCCAAGGAAGTCAATTTTGTCCCCAACGCTCGTGGCCGAGCGCTCGCTGTCGGGCGCACGGAAATCATCGCCGTGCTCGTGACCGAGCCTCTGAGTGAACTCTTCAGCGACCCCACCTATAGCGAGTTTTTGAGCGGCATTACCGAGGAACTGTCGGAGTCTTCCTATCTGCCCGTTATCTTGCAGGCGTCTTCCACGCATGAGCGCAACCGCGCACGCGAGCACTTTGAGCGCCGCTCGTTCGACGCCGTGATCGACGTCTCCCCCTACAAGGGCAGCGAGCTGCTCGAGGTGCTGCGCGAGCTGGGCGTACCCACCGTGTTGTGCGGCCAGCTCGAGGGCCACCCCTATCGCGACGTGTTCTCGACGGTCTACTCTGACGACGAAGAGGGCGGACACTTTGCGGCACTCGCCATGAAGAAGCGCGGGCGCAAAGATATCGTCGCCGTGTTGGGACCGCAAGACAACCCCGCTGTTGTCGACCGCCTGCGCGGCTACCGCGCCGTCTTGGGCGAAGATCTCCCAGACGCAAACGTTATCTATACCGGCTGGAACAGCGGAGACGGCTATCAGGCCATGCACCAGATCCTCGCGCGCGAGATGGCTTTCGATGGCGTGCTCTGCGGATCGGACCGTATCGCGGCTGGCGTCATCACCGCACTCAACGAGGCAGGCCTATCCGTTCCGGCGGACGTTTCTGTCGTCGGCTTCGACGATCACGAGATTGCGACGCGCTGCGTCCCCGCGCTCACGACCGTCCGCCAGCCCCTGCGCGAAGAAGGCCACATGGCCGCCAACATTGCGCTCGATATGATCAAGGGTGCCGAGCCGACCACCTCCGTGATGCACATGCAGCTGATCCAGAGAGACTCGCTATAAGATACTGGGACAGGCTTTCCGCCAGACAGTTGTTGCGGAAAGCCTGTCCCGTTCTGGGCGCTCATTCTGGGGCACAGTTTCCGTTAGACAGCTCAACCGGAAACTGTGCCCCATTATTTTGCCGAATTCTGGGTCGCGCTTTCCCAGAGGACCCCCTTTGGGAAAGCGCGACCCGTTCTGGGCGCAGATTCCGGGACGCACTTTCCGCGATGCCCGGTCACCCCATACCCTCACAATCTCGGCGTATAAAAAACGAGGGAAGGCACACGTCCTTCCCTCGTTACGAGCAATATATAGCCGCTCGCCTACATCAGGCGCAGGCTGACGTCCTTGAGCTGGGCGCCGGAAACGGCACTCGGGGCGCCCGACATAAGGTCGGAGCCGCTGGCCGTCTTGGGGAACGCCATGACGTCGCGGATGGAGTCGGAACCGGTGAGCAGCATGCACACGCGGTCCAGGCCCAGAGCGAAACCGCCCATCGGGGGCGCACCAAACTTGAGCGCCTCCATGAGGAAGCCGAACTGAGACTCGGCGCGCTCCTCGGTAAAGCCCAAGAGCTTGAGCATGGACATCTGCATCTCGGCGTTGTGGATACGCATGCCGCCGCCGCCAGCCTCAAAGCCGTCCATGACAAAGTCGTAGGTGCAAGAACCAGCCGCCAACGGGTCGGCCTCGATCTTGGCGATGTCGGTCTCGGTCGGCAGGGTAAAGGGCTGATGCTCGGCTGCATAGGCCTTGCGGTCCTCATCCCAGTGGAACAGCGGGAAGTTGACGACCCACAGGAAGTCGTGGCCCTCGCGCTTGATCTCGAGCGCATTGGCCATGTGGGAACGCATGCCGCCCAGGATCTCGTCGGAGAGCAGGCGCGGGCCGGCGGCAAACATCACAAGGTCGCCGGGCTCGACGTCCATGCGCTCGCGCAGAGCCGCCATCTCCTCGTCCGAGAAGAACTTGACGATGGGGCTGTTGATGGAGCCGTCCTCGCGGAAGGCGATCCAGGCAAGGCCCTTGGCGCCAAACGTGGAGGCCACGCCGGCGAGCTTGTCGATCTTGGCACGTGCCCAGGCACCGGCGCCCTTGGCGTTGATGGCCTTGACGACAGAGCCCTCCTCGTTCGCGGCAGTCGCAAAGACCTTGAACTTGGAGTTGGCAAAGATGTCGGTCAGGTCGACCAGGTGCATGCCATAGCGGGTATCGGGCTTGTCGGAGCCATAGGTGTCCATGGCCTCCCAGTAGTCCATACGACGCAGCGGCGTGGGCATCTCGACACCCATGCGGCCGAAGGCATCGGCAAGAACCTCCTCGAGCGCGCTCATGACATCGTTCTGGTCCACGAAGGACATCTCGATATCGACCTGGGTGAACTCGGGCTGGCGGTCAGCGCGCAGGTCCTCGTCGCGGAAGCACTTGGCAACCTGGTAGTAGCGCTCGACGCCACCGACCATGAGCAGCTGCTTCAGAAGCTGCGGGGACTGCGGCAGGGCGTAGAAGTTACCCGGCTGGATACGGCTGGGAACGATGAAGTCTCGAGCGCCCTCGGGCGTGGACTTAAACAGGGAGGGCGTCTCGACCTCCATGAACTCACGGTTGTGCAGCGCCTCGCGAATGGCAAAGGTGAAGTCGGAGCGCAGCTTGAGGTTGGCCATCATCTCGGGACGGCGGAGGTCCAGATAGCGATAGCGCAGGCGGGTGTCCTCGCTGGTCTCGATGCCGTCCTCGATCTGGAACGGCGGGGTGACGGACGTGTTGAGCACCTCGGCGTGGTCGGTCAGGACCTCGATCTCGCCGGTCGCGAGCTTAGTGTTGGTGGTCTCCTCGCCACGGGCGCGCACGACGCCGTGGATCTTGATGGGCCACTCGGGACGCATGGTCTCGGCGATCTTAAAGGCATCGCCGTCGGAGTGCTCGGGGTCGAAGGTGAGCTGCGTGATGCCCTCGCGGTCACGAAGGTCGCAGAAGATAAGGCCGCCGTGATCGCGGCGACGGCTCACCCAACCGGTGAGGGTGACCTCTTCGCCCACGTTCTCGAAGCGAAGCTCGCCGCAGGTACGGGTGTGCATGGAATGCTCATCGATGGGACGGGTCTGGCTCATACCAGTGATCCTCCTTTATGGATCTGTGCCGCCCCGTGTCGTTCCGGGCGGCGTCGTACAGATTTGCCCAGCCTGCGTAAACCGCGCAGCCAGACATGGCGTTCTATCTTATCGCACCCGCATCGATGTGCCGCGAAAAAGTAGCTCTTGCCCAAAGACTTGACGGAGACGAAACAATTGACGCACCGCGGCACCCGCCCGCGCTCGTCACGTGCGACAATGTGCCCCAATACAACTGCACTCGGAAAGGCCCGCCATGACTGCAAGCCTCATCGTTATGGATATCGACTCCACGCTCATCAACCAAGAGGTCATCGACCTGTTGGGCGAAGAGGCCGGCGTGGGCGAGCAGGTGGCACAGATCACCGAGCGCGCCATGCGCGGCGAGCTAGACTTTAAGCAAGCACTCGAGGAACGCGTGGGGCTGCTCGCCGGCCTGGACGAGAGCGTATTCGAGCGCACCTTTGAGCGCGTGACATTTACCCCCGGCGCGCTAGAGCTTGTGCGCTCGGCACACAGCAAGGGCTGGAAGGTCGGCGTGGTAAGCGGCGGCTTTCACGAGGTCGCCGACAAGATCGTGGCCGCCGCGGGCATCGACTTTTGCCTCGCTAACCGCCTGGAGGTCGTGGACGGCAAGCTCACCGGCAAGCTGGCGGCAAACATTGTGACCAAGGAGTCCAAACTTATCCAGCTGCTGGATTGGGCAGTTGAGTGCGGCGTCGATATGGCACACACCGTGGCAATCGGCGACGGCGCCAACGACATCCCCATGATTCAGGCCGCGGGCACGGGCATCGCGTTTTGCGCCAAGCCCAAGACGCGCGAAGCCGCCCCGTTTGCCATCGACGAGCGCAACCTGATGCTCGCCATGGACATCATCCTGCGCGACTAGCAAGTTCGCCCAACAATTGAATCAGCCTGTCCTATAGTTTCCGAACAATTTTGTCTTAGTGTTCGGAAACATACCTTTTGAGTGCTAGACTTTGCGCCGTCGAAGGGAACATATATGGATAAGCGAGATCTTGAGCAGTTGCTGAGCGATGTTGCCGGCGGAGCAGTCACCCCGGCTGTCGCCCTTACGCGCATCCAGACGGCGCCAACCGCCGATCTGGGCTTTGCGCAGCTCGATCTTTCGCGCGGAGTGCGCCAGGGAGCCGGCGAGGTCGTCTACGGTGCCGGTAAAACCGCCGAGCAGATTGCCGCCATTATCGAAGCGCTGCACGATACCGGCCAGGAGCGCATCCTGGTCACGCGCCTGGACGCCGAAAAGGCAGCCCGCACCTCGGAGCTCCTCGACAACGGCATCGACCTGGGATATGTCCCGGACGCACAGCTCGCCCTCGTGGGCGGCAAGCCCTCCCCCACTGGCAACGGACGCATCGTCGTCGCCTGCGCCGGCACGAGCGACCTGCCCGTCGCCGAGGAAGCCGCATTGACGGCCGAGTTCTATGGCAACGAGGTCGACCGCCTCTACGACGTGGGTGTCGCCGGCCTGCACCGTCTGCTCGCGCATGCCGAGGAGCTTGCCCAGGCACAGGTGGTCATCGCCATTGCCGGCATGGAGGGCGCACTGGCGAGCGTTGTCGGCGGCCTGGTGAGCTGTCCGGTCATCGCCGTTCCCACCAGCGTGGGCTACGGCGCAAATTTTGGAGGCGTAGCCGCGCTGCTCGCCATGCTCAACTCCTGCGCCAGCGGCGTTTCGGTCGTCAATATCGACAACGGCTTTGGTGCCGCCTACCAGGCAAGTCTTATCAATCATCTGAGCGCCGGCACACCCTGCGCCCGTTAAGGAGCATTCCATGTCCAACCATCAGCACACGCTTATCATCGACGGCACCTCGGGCATCAGCGGCGACATGACCGTCGCGGCCCTGCTCGACCTGGGCGCCAGCGAGGAGCACCTGCGCGAACAGCTCGCCACACTGCCGGTCGACGGCTTTACGATCGCCGTCACGCGTGCAAACAAGCATGGCATCGACGCCTGTGATTTTGACGTCCAGCTTGCAGAGGAGCTCGAGAACCACGACCACGATATGGCCTGGCTCTACGGCAACGAAGCAGCTGCCGAGCACATGCACGAGCATGAGCACCACCATCATGACCATGACGAGCACGAACACGAGCACTGCCACGAGCATGACCATGAGGGTCACCATCACGCCCACCACCATCACCACCGTTCTTTGGCGGATGTCACCGCCATCATCGATGGCTCACGGCTAAGCGATGGTGCCAAGCGTCGTGCCCTCGCCATTTTTTCCGTACTCGCCGATGCCGAGGCAAAGGCTCACGGCAAAACGCCCGAGACCGTCATGTTCCACGAGGTAGGCGCCGTCGATTCCATCGTCGACGTCTGCTCTGTCGCCATCTGCCTCGATGACCTAGGTATTGAGGACATCGTGGTCGAGTCGCTCTCCGAAGGCCACGGAACCATTCGCTGCGCCCACGGCCTTATGCCCATTCCCGTCCCCGCTGTCGTCAACCTGTGCCAGGCGGGCAATATCGCCCTCACGCCCGCACCGGTCGCTGGCGAGCTCGTGACGCCCACGGGCGCCGCCATCGTCACCGCGCTGCGCACGTCCGAGCACCTGCCGGCACGCTACCACATCGAGGCCGTCGGCTACGGCGCCGGCAAGCGCCCCTACGAGGGTTGCTCTGGCACGCTCCGTTGTCTACTCGTTGACGTGGATGCATAGCCATGGATGCCCGCAAAGAAAAAAGCCGCGCTGCCATCGTTGCAGCGTTCTCCGAGCTGCTACGCGAAGAGGATTACGGCAAGATTACCGTCGGCGACATCATCGCTCGTGCCCACGTAGGCCGCGCGACATTCTACGGCCTCTTTAAGAGCAAAGACGACCTACTGTCCGAGCTCGTGAACGACATCTGCACCCACGCCCTCGACGACGATGGTACGCCGCTCGACGACCCACTCGTGCAAGTCGAGCATATCCTCAACAACCTCTGGGAACGCCGTCAGGGCGTTCGAGCCCTCGTAGCCGGCGCCGGCTCACGCGTCTTCGCCGACTGCCTCCGCAAGACCATCATGTCGCGCGCAGCCGAAACCGTCCCCGTCGACCCCGCAGGCCCCGCCGCCACCATGGACCGCAGCTTCTTACTACACCACATAGCCTCAAGCTTCGTAGGAATGGTCCAATGGTGGGCCTGGCACAACTTCCAAGCAAACAAAGCCGACGTAGCCAAAGACTACCTCTCAGCCATAAAGCCCCTCTTCACCTAAGTAAGAAGCTCATCCCAAATCATCGACCCAACCCAGGCCGCCACGCATCCCAAAGTGTCATTCACACTTCAACGCCCCCAACAGCAACAAGCCCCTCCCATCTATATTCAGATATATATGTTGGGCTGCTGATCTACGGCGACTTGGACATCTCC
>ERZ772900.2838-NODE-2838-length-12006-cov-12.080830_pt1 | contig 12006 bp, 7 predicted proteins | sample MGYA00512124_ERZ772900 | MGnify/ENA primary metagenome ERZ772900 (study PRJEB29015, sample SAMEA2737716) | human gut metagenome | biome: human gut; feature: human-associated habitat; material: faeces | place: China | collected 2012 ... | reverse complement strand
GGATAATTCCATAGCGCACCTCCTGTGAGATACTATTCTATGCAGAATTATACCCTATTATACCCGAACAATCAAGGGTATAATAGGGTATAGTAAGATTCTACCATTATTCGAGCTCTATAATTCCGCAGCTACGCAAGTATTTATAGATATCATCATAATAGAAGTGGCTCCTTGACGAATCTACCTCCGGATCCACCCCTTCAGGTATAAATATCACCACACCTTGACGTGCGCGTGTCATCAAAACACGATACGCATTTTTCAAATACTTTTGCTGCTGCAAATTATTTACATGATTCCAGCGCGTTCCTCTGAATTTGAAATAGTCAAAATCGTCATCTGAACGGCGAAGATCTGCATCCCATGCAAGCAAACTATAATCTATTTCAAGACCTTGAACTTTGAATTCAGAAGCAGCTACCTCGAGAAAATATGATGAATCCACATTATCTTTTTGATTCAAGAACCAACCCACATGATTAATCTCGGATGGAACCCATATACCAATACCCCGCAGTCTTTTTCCTTCCGAGCTAGCCAGTAGTCCGTATCGCTCAGTTCCTCTCGCCTTACTAAGAATCCATTTTTTCGCCTTATTATAGTCGCGAGTCATCACAATAGGATAATGTGCATTTAATTCTGCATAAACTTTTGCCGCTGCAATTGGCTTATTGTCAAGGAGCAATTTTACAAACTCGGCCAATTTTTCACTCCTGAAAGAACGCAGAGAAACGCCAAGATGCAAAGCAGGTTTAAAGTCATATGAGCATCCTGCAAGCAAATCCTTAATTGACGAAGTTCCAACATACTCGGAGCTGGTTATTTTATCTGAAAGATAAATATGCCAATTTTTGAATTTCCCTCGTAACGCACTAAACCAGTCAACAATTCCAGCTTCGCCATTATATATTTCCTGCCCACCACCCACCAGGCAAACAATCACGGCCCAGTCTTGATGTCGATCCATGATGCGAATTAAGAATTCAGGTTCAGATTGATTAAAGGCATCAACATTCTTTTTTCGCTTCATAAAATTAATTAGGCTTTCTTCGTTCCAAGCGCGTTGTGCTTCGTCAAAAATAGCTACTTTCTCAACAGGCGGTCTATTTGTCGTAAGTGCTTCATCTCTAAAGCGATGAATAATCTGAATAAATGCTTTCGTTTCTTTTTTTGCTGCTGCGATCGTTATGCCCGTGCGGCTTGACCTGTCTTGGGCTAATGCAGCCTGAAGGACATCCACAAGAGGGCCATTTCCGGAGAGAAAAACTGCATGTTCGTCTGCATCGAAATTGTGACGCTCATTCGCAATATTAAGTCCAGCCAGTGTTTTCCCCGCTCCCGGAACACCAGTTACGAAACATATTGCCTTTTTCTTTCTTCTCTTACAATCATCAATTATTCGATTGATTGTTTCCGTTGTAGCCGTCAAATTATGTGCACCCGCATCATTTCTCGAAATATCTTTCACTGAGTGATTACGATACATGGCCTGAGCAGCCTCTATAATAGTTGGTGTAGGAGTATATATTGAATTAATCCAATCCTCGATAGATAACTCTTTATCCCAAACGGAGTCAAGCACTGAATTAATTGTCAGAGCAATATTGCTTTTTGTGCATTTAAGCACTTTTGAAATTTTGTCCTCCATGAACTCAACTTTATTAGATATCGCCGGTGCTTCCGTTGGAACGCTAATTGGAATAATATATCGGTCCGTGCTTAGCTCGTGAAAGTATTTCAAATCGAGCGCATAATCCATAACTTGATCTGCTGTCGACTTTCTGTATTCACTGTCACCAACTTTAAATTCAAGCAAAAAGATCAAGCCACGAATAATGCACACCACATCAATTCGGTGCCCCATTCTTGGAATTGTGTACTCGAACGCAATATCGCCGTTTTCAACTAAACGCAATTGGTCCTGTAAAATTTGAATCTCTTTTCTCCATGCATTTTTCTGGAGATCAGTAGTAGAAAACTCTTCAGAAATCATTAGTTTTCCGAGAAGCACTTCCGGCTGCTCATCCAAAAAACTCTTTATTTTCGCCGAGTAATATGCTCGCTGCATAATCTCACCTTCCGGCTATTCTATAGGTTGCTTCTCCGAAACAATTTGCTGAATGATTTTCCTCATTGTTTCTTCAAAAACTTTCTTTTTTAACTCACATTCCCAGACAGTGATTACCTTCCAGCCCAGAGTTTCTAATTCTTTGCGGCTTTGATTGTCCCGTTCAACATTTCTAAGAATTTTGGGCCTCCAGTAATCTTGATTGGATGAGGGCCAAACAAACCGAGGACAATCATGCTTATGCCAGAAACAGCCGTTCACAAAGATTACAGTTTTATATTTGGGGAGAACTATATCAGGACATCCCGGCAGCTTCTTCACATTCTTACGATAACGGAATCCTTCTGCAAAAAGATACTTTCGTACAATTTCTTCAGGTTTCGAATTCGTACTGCGGATGTGAGACATGTTTATACTTCGGACTTCCTTACTATGGTTATCCGCCATTCTGTTCACCTTCCGGCAAATTGTCTTTCAAAACTTTGGCTAACTTCTTGGCAATCGACTTAGCCATAATCGGCGGAACCGCATTGCCCACCTGCTGATACTGTTTGTCCTTTGAGCCGCAGAACACAAAACTATCTGGGAAAGTTTGCAGACGCGCTGCTTCTCTAACACTGATAGCTCGATCCTGTGTCGGATGTATCCACATAGATTTGCGGACATTTACCACTGTCCCGCAGGGCTCGTCGTAGTTTAATCTAAGATAAATCGTATTCTGAGTCCGCGATGCGTCCGTATATGTATTGGTTTTCATCGAATCATCTAAAGCGTGGAAATTTTCTCCCTGTTTGAGTGCCTTAAAACGCTGCATCGCTGTATCGGTTGTTTTTGTAACCATATGGTTTTTTAGTATTTTAGAATCTCGGAGTGAGGAAGCCAATTCACCCAGGTTCTCTTTTGGCTGCAGTGCAATCCCTTCTTTGTCGTCTTCAAGCTCAACGACCGGCTCGACATCTTCCAAATCGGTGATGGCGTCTCGCACGGTTCGATATTCGTCTGCATCAAAACGGCCTTTAGGAAGGGCTATTTTAGAAGAAATACTGCTTTTAATGCCTATCACAACAAAGCGCATTCGTTTCTGAGGTGCGCCATAATCTGCAGCGCAAAGGACATCTTTATCCAAAACGTAGCCATTTTCAGGTGCCTGCAATACGCGCTCCAGATAATCGTAAACAGCAAAAGAGCGAATCACGGCTGCGATTCCATCTTCGACAGAGTAGGCATCCACAACTATGTGATTTTCGTGTATCTCCTGTGCCTTGCTGAGCATACGTTGGATCAGAATCGCTGGTTCAATCCTGCTTTTGAGCGCAGACGCATCCAACTCACCAGAATAGTATTCTGAGATCGCTTGAAATGCTTCCGCAGAGACACTGGCGATATGATTACTATCATGCAATTTCGCATAGTCAGCAGCCGCAGCACAAAGCTTCTTTTTGTGCTTTTCAAGTGCAGATTTCATTTTTTCAAGATTCTTCGCGGCCTTATAGATAACGTTCAGCTCAAAGTAATGCTGTTCCGGCCAAAGATACCGCTGAATCTTCTGCTGATCTTTAACAATCTCCAGTGCGCCGTCAAATACATACGCCTGATCCAGTAAGTGAAGATGTGTGGATTTAACAGGAATCTTGTATTTTGCGACAGTTTCAACATCACTCTCTTCCATATAAAATCTGTGAACATCAGATTTCAGCATGCTGACATTCTCCATAACAAATGCTTTTGGGTTGAGTTCAAGAATAGCCCGGATATACTGTTTTACCAGCATATTATTCTGGCTGATAGCATGGTTCTTTTGACGATTCGCATTAGAAAAGCCTTGACAGGGCGGGCCACCGATGACCACGTCTATATCTCCATATTTTTCCTTAATCTCGTCATAATTTGCAGCGCAGACATCTCCCTGTACTTCAACGCCGGGATGATTCAGGCGATATGTTTCCTGCATATAAGGACTGTTCTCAAACGCTACCTTGATATCATATTTTCTCGTCTGCATAAAGCCGAGGCTCAGGCCTCCTGCTCCTGCAAACAAGTCCACAACTTTGTACACAACACATTCCTCTTTCTCTTGTTAAAGGTTAAAACCCTCGGATAATGCTCGATCAAGGAGCGCAAGGAGTCGTTGACTCTGGTATCCACTCGGCATTTTGTTAGGGATTTGGCATGCATATTTCAACGCCATATTTTCATCGGGCGATGCCATGCGTTTCTGCATCGCAAACGCAGATAGCTTTTTCCACTGATCTGCAGAATACTGAAGCACTTTAACCTGTGCTTCCGTTTCGGAAAGCACTTTTTGGTCTTTCCTTGCTTCTTTTTCTGCTGCCCTCACTTCAGTTTTTCCAATCAATACACTAGAAAATTCTGCTGGCAGAGTTAGATTAATTTCTTGAACACTGTTCCAGCATCCCTCGCGCTTGCACCACTGCGTGACATTGATTGTAGGTCTATTTGGATCAGTTATCCTATAGAAGACCTGCTCAGCTATCTGTTCCAAAGCTTTTGTAACGCTTTCTGGAACGCTTTGGCGCTGCCAAATACTCTGTAAATCCAACTCCATATTTTTGAACTGCTTCCGAATTAACTGATGAAGCAGTGCCAATGAATAAGTAACGATGTTCGCGCGGTAGCCCTGTTCATACCACTCCTGCCTCGGTATCAACGCTTCGAGATGCTTAAATAAGATAACCAGCGCCACGCTTTCCGTAAAGTATCGCTCATTAAACTGTGAATCGTTGGCCGTCCAAGCTTCATCAATCAATTCAGCAAACTTCATGAAGTTTGTCTGAGCGCCCTTGCTGACGATGTGCGGCATTTCACTCCACGTGTTGCGTACTTTGGCCAAATCCGTTTTAGTGATGACTTTATTCTTGGGATTCTGCAGCAGGAATTGCCGCTTCTTGGCCGGTGTAAGGCGCATCTGAGCCTGCAGAAATTGGCCCTTGGCACGCTCATAAAACCATTTTGTTTCATACTGCGCACCAGATTCTGCAGGAGCAAAAATTCTCCGGGAATGCTGCTCCATGCGTATGTGGAATGGGTGAGTAGAGAAGAAATCTGCATCTGTAACTTTGTTTTGGCTATTTGAAGACCGAGATATATTTCGCACCAACTCTGTTGAACGGTCCATGTCGCTTTCATCAATCTCAGTCAGTTTCATCTGTACGTAGATGCCTTCTAAATCAGCTTTATCCTTATGACGGGTATTAGAAAGGGATGCTGTCGTCTGGCCGCCGTTAATAATCTGAAAGTCTCTTGCCCCGACAATGTGTGTTCCACCTGCTGTGCGTTCAAGCTGGACATCCATTGCGGTTGCAGATACGCCATTGTTATACGCAAAAAACATTGAGGGGCATTTCAAAATAGTTTCCCTGATTTTTTTATTTACGGCAACCTTTGTAGAAAGAAATGACCGAACATTGCCCTCCAACAATTGACTGCCATACTTATCATAAATATCTGCAAGAACCTTTCCCGGAATAATGCAGAGATAGCTGTTATATTCTGCCGTCGCAGCGCTGCTGGCCTCCAGGCAAGGGATGCCTGCAGGGATATATTCTCGAAAATCAATCTCAATATTTTGACGCCCCAGATCAGAGCAGCATACACGAAACACACGGTCGATGTCCCAGATTTGACATTCAGCAGGAATGCCTCCAATATCGAGATTGTCAAGATTCTTCAGCGTATCGCTGACATCTGCATCTGTGAAAATGAGAAGTCTGTATTTTCGAATTCTCTCTTTTTCCAACCGAAGCAAATCTACCAAATCTGCACATGGAGTACTCATCTCGATCTCTCTATACAAATTCGTGTTTAGGGCCTGATCCACAAACACGGCTAAGCGTTGAAAATTCGTTGAAGATACAACCTTACCCATCGTCCGTTCTTCCACGCCGTCATAATCCGCAATGATTAAATTCATCGTATAGTCGAATTCGTCAAAAACGTACCCATCTACACGATAGATTTTTCTCTTGGATGTTGTACTTGTATAGAAAGCAGGAGTGAAGTCCGGTAAGACTTCCGCTTCAACAAGATACTGCGCCATAGAGCCAACAAAGGCTGCGCAGGAACCCTCACCAGTGGCAGCAGCCTCTGCTTTTACATTTTCGAGAAAATCCTTTCTGAATTCCTGCGCATCCATGTTAACCCTCCACCCGCCAGTCTTCAATACTGGCCAGACTAATTGAATATTGTACCTCGATAATCTGCGGAACGACATTATCTGATGTCAGCCTTGGGAAATCCGCGTCTACGCGGAAATGCATTTCTCCCGAGCATACGTATTTTTGCTCCCTATACTCAGGAAGATCGATAAAGCCATAGCGCATCAGCTTGCTTTCCAAAAGGGAATAGGCGTCATCGTTTTCATGCACCCGTCTGAAAGTGTGATCTACCTGCTCTCCAAGTGACACTGCGCCGCTGTGTTCTGGTGCACACTTATCAATAAGCATCACAACCAATTCTCCAGGATCGGTATTTGCAAGCTGCTCCAAAGAAGAAATTTTCACAGAATCTGCGGATACACCCACAGATTTCACCTCATGCCAGTTGTCTGCGTACACAAAGTCTTGATCAGCACCATCCGGGCCGACCCATCCTTGAACCGCCGGCAGAATTGGATATCCGGCATCAATCACTTCGCACAGATAGATAAGCTCGCCAAGCAATCCTTTGCGGTTACTCTCATCCATCAGGCTTTTTCTTTGATGTTCAAGCAGTTTGTTCCATTGCTTAAAGCGCCGCACTGTTAAATTCAAAGCAGAAATCTCATTATCTGCTGTTTGAGAATAAGAGATCAAATCTGCGCACAGCAATTCAAAAACATTGTCCTGTTCATTGCGCATAAGCACAAAGGAAAGAGTCCATCGTCCGTCTGTGCGGCGGCCCTTGGTTACAACAATTGATTTCGAGGACGGCAGAAGTTCCGGCTCATTCTGTGAAATAATTACCAAGGCTTTCTGGTCAATCTCCTTGTAGCCAACGTGCCATTCAAGGGCGTGTTTCACCTCAATTTGTATGTATCCTCCGTCATAGTAGTTGAAGGCGTTCCACTTCTCATGAAGATATTCAGCAGTAATTTTCATTCGTCTTCTTCCTCGTCAGGATCCATCCAGTTTTTCAGTTCAACCATGTTCACCATGTAATTCGCAGTACGGATACCGGCACCAGTATCAGGGAAGCCAACGCCAAGCGCAAATAAATAGGGAGGAACTTCTCTGTTGGTAGATTCGACTTTATCCAAATCTGTTTCAATGATGTGCAGCATCAGCAACGGGCTTCGCTCTCGAATCAAATAGGCACTGTCAGACATATGCTTGTCCCCATTTTGTTCTTTGAAGCGTTTCCTTGCTGTTTCGATCTGTTCTTTGGTTAATCCAACTCTTGTGCAGCCGCCGGAACCCACCTTTACTTTAGTTCCGCTGATTCGAATCATTTTGTCGTCAGCTATCACAGAACGGCGCTCAGTTGCCTTAATCGGGAGTACTTCGCTGCCGCATTTGAGACCAGGCCCATATTCCGAACCTTCACCGTCTGTAATAAGGGCAACATCCCAAGTCTCATTGTCCATTTTTTCATCGATATACTCAGCAAGTGCTCTGCCTTGGAAGGCCAGGTGCCACGGGTGCGTTTCAAAGTCAAGAAGTAGCTGTACAACCAACTCTTTGTTTACGCCGCGCCAATAATATGGCTTCACAGAGAAGTCACGGGTCCCGGCGCTGCCTAAATGATCCACAAATTCTTTGAATGCAGCTTCATTCGCTTTCAGTATTTCAGGATTGGCCTTGAGCTTGGGCGTTTCAAGCAGCTTTCCCGATACAGTTACCGGGCGGCTTACCTGTGTTGCCGAGCGCATTTTGTTGCGGGCTGTTGCGATCAGGGAGTTCGGATCCTGACGCACTTTCAGGCCAAACTCCTTCGGTGTTTGGTTGGCGAGCTTCATCTTTGCAATTTCATCTTTAAGCTCATTGGCCGCTCTGGTGATGTACCCATACCAGTCAATAGCTTCTTCTGCCATCCAAATTCTGAAAAGGTCCTCGTAGTTTGGACGATAACCAAACCAGCGTCCCATCTGCAGCAGCGTATCATACATTTGAGATTTGCGATAGAAATAGCTGACTCCCAGCCCCTCCAGTGTCAGGCCTCTGGACAAGCTGTTGCCGCCAACTGCAATAACGCGCAGGCCATCTTCTTTGTGGTTGAAATAATCCAGACTTGTTGCCCCAGTTCTTTGGTTAACTGCGCGCACTGCAATAGGGGCGATAGCGCGGTTTAAGTAATTGGAGCAAATGTCATCCCAATTTGTCTTGCTAATCTTTTCTAATTGGTGTTTTATCCACACTTTATGCAGATAACGCAGAGATGCAATTTGCTCGCGCTTTTCATCATCCAAAGCAGCATAATTCTGCACATCGGACTTTACTTGAACAAGCCATTCATTTACAGCTTCTGCAATTCGGTTCTGCACATCTGTAAAACGACTGACATGAATCATCATGGAGCGGTGCTCGGTATAATCGCCGCGCAGATCACGAATTGCATTAAACAGCAGAAAGTATGCAATTGCTTCATACATGCTGGGCGGCAGCGCATCCACTTCCAATGTCTTTTTGTGTGTGAAAGGGAAAAATAGATCCATTTCTTCGCGCCGCAGCGGAATCAATACATCAGAAAACTTCTCTGTTGCGTCTCCGAAGATCTTATCAGCTCCAATGTAGTTCGTAGGCGGTGCCAGCGAGTAGATAAAATCTCTGGGAAATAGGTCATCGCCAATCATCTCATCTTCTGTTTCAGGGTTGATAAAAATATTGGCAAAGGGTGTCGCAGTAATTCCCAGATAGGAAGCCTGATTAAACTCGTGCAGTAGCTGGCGAATGCAGGCATTGATAGCGGCTGGGCTGTCATCCTCACTCTTTGTATTAACAGATGCATTATCTGCCTCGTCATCAATCAAGAGCATGGGCAGCATTATTTTCCCTGTGGTGTTATCACGACTATTGGAGAGCCATTTAATCAAATTGTTCAATATCCGCTTGTTTTTCTTTACGACTAAGACAATCGGATCTGAAACGCTTTGAAGGTTCAAATCATTGCTTTTCAGCACATTGATGTCAAAATCCTTAGTCACAGAGGTAAAGGCTGCGATACGCTTCTGTACGCCGTACCTGCCTACACCAACAGGCTGGTTTTTGATTCCCTGTTCAGCCTTTGGATCCAGATAATACTCACTCTTCCGGCCAGAGAACTCTGCATCCAAGCGAGACTGAGTCTGCTGGCGCAGATTTTCCATCATTCCTGCAAGAACAATAATAATTCTGTACCCAGTATCAGCAGCTTTGTTGCTGATTGCTGTGTAATTTGCGGTTTTGCCGGATTGGACATCGCCCAACACCAATCCGCGGCGCTGAAAAGGTTCTTTACTTTGCGGATCTCCGAGCAGATCGACGATCTCGTCAGAAACCTTATCCAGCGTTGCGGTAACCCTTGGATTCCAATGTTTAATTTCCTCCAGATATTTTTTATATCGATTCCAGAAGAAAAAGTCCAAATCTGCTCTTCTGGAAGGAAGCCATGATTTATGAGGTGTATTTCGATCATTGATGTACACGCCGACATCCATCTGTATAACAATCGACGCACGCAGACGGACAAGAATTTCTGCAAATTCCTCGTCCGTTACTGGAAGTGTGCTCAGCGTTGCACGCATGCTTTGTGCAAGCGTAAGAAATTCTTCCTCTGTAGGCGGAACTTCCTTGTACCGAGTACTAACCGCTGCGGAAATGAGATTTTCCAACATTTCAATATTAGGGTTTAACATTGCCGTCCTCCTTTGCTTTTAGAGCGCGAATCACATCCGGATATCCGCAGAAAGGATCAGTATGCTCTATCTTTTCAAGCATTTCACGCCGCATAATGCTGCTGGGCAGAACGGACAGCATCTGTTCCAGCGTTTTGAACATCTCCTGCTCGCCCATATCCGCATCATTCTCAATCTTTTCGTCATTATTAAGATCAATGTAAAGTTGATTCAGAGGGATTCCTCGTTCTATGCATTTCAGTAATGTTTCAAGCTTGCCTCGAATTTCCGGAGCTTCGGCAACGATCTGATCTACCAGCATGTGGTCTCGGTTGATCTCATATACGATACCGTTTCCAGGCGTTTTTAATCTGGTCCACATATGTTCAACCGAATCCGAAGTTTCCTTTTTCCCTCTGAACGTCCATGTCCGCTTACTTTTATCTGCAATACGATCAATTACAGTCTGAAGGCTATTCCTCACCTCGGCAGGTGGAATTGCATGAGATTTCTTAATATCCAGAGTCCACAAATCATCCAAGTCATTTGGGATGTCGACCATAACACGAGCCAGCTTTGAAAGATCACCCTGCCGCATCATACGGAACCACGTTCCCCAAATTAGAAGCCGCTTGTTTCGATATACATAAAAGCCCTGCCGTTTGCGAATTCCATCTTTGCCGCCAAGTTGGTTCTTTTCCTCTTCAGTCATTTTAGAAATATGAGGCAGAATATATGGCGTTACCAGAATGCGTTTCCCTCGAATCACCAGCGTTTCTGTGTCCATGGCTTGCGTGCTCTTCTTTATCAAAAACGGATCTGCCGCTTTAAGCTTTACTCCATTGAAAAGTATTTCTAGCTTTTTTATTCCGGATTCCCCGGATAAGTACCTGTGAAATACCAGTTCAAGGTGCTGCCTTACCTCGTCCATTTTTCGGCCAAGCGATTTTTCATAATCTACTTCACCCATCAGCAAACGGTCGAGGTTCTGCCATACAACCAATGTACCGCTATCCTGCTCATACAAATCAGAAATATGAGGAACTGAGGCAAAGTCTTCTTTATCAAGGATCAACAGTGACCATGCACCTGTTTTAATAACGTAATCAAGATCCCAGCGCCGTCCAATTACCTGATCTCCCTGTTTGCTGATTACGGTCAAAACACGGCACTGAGACAAAGAGGCAGTCTTCAGGCCTAAGCCATATCGTCCCAAGTCAGACGAGTCTCGTGTCTCAGTCGGACTCTTACTCCCATACTGCATAGCGATATTCATTTGAGCATCATCCATACCGGTACCATTATCCAGAATTGAGACATATGCATCGCCTACCGGAAAGAATGACAGCTGAACTTTCCCAGCTTTTGCAGCAATACTGTTGTCAATAATATCTGCAATTGCAGCTTCTAAGCTATAGCCAATTGCTCGTGTTGATTCCATTAAAACAGGGGCAAACGGAGGCGTCTCTCTTACCTGCATATCGTCCTTCCTCTCTGCAATCACATTAACGGCGGCGAAATACTCCTATATAACAATTATCGCATGCAGTGTGTCCTAAAAACCGGACTCAGTCTTTCAAATTGGCTTCCGGCATAAATTCCATAATATCTCCTATATCTACATTCAAAGCAGAGCAAATCTTACTAAGCACGGACAGTGTGACTTCCTCATCCCGCCGCAGCCGGGTCATGGTGTTCGGCGCGATGCCTGCCGCTTTGCGCAGATCGGCTTTGCTCATCTTCTTATCGACGAGCAGCTTCCAAAGTTTGTTATACGAAATAGCCATTCCTGTTCGACCTCCGGCTACAAATATTGCTTTTATTATACATCTTTCTCGATCACAAGGCAAGAGAGCTTCGCATCGTGTTGCGAAACTCTCTAATTTCAAAAACAGCTTGCGTGCAAGACTCTCACACATAGATTGTTCGTATATCTTGGCAGCACTTTTGCTTCTTATTTTCCGCTCAAAGTCAGCATCATAAGGGTTTGGGATTATCCCCAAATTGCCGCGTGTCCGGACAGCGGCTGTGCTTGCTAATCCACCAAATCCCAGTTTTCTCTGTCCCAACGCCGCTCTTTCTCTCCGCCGAAATCTGTGCTATACTGTAAGAAAATCAGCGGAAGGAG
>ERZ772900.2829-NODE-2829-length-12040-cov-6.134585_pt1 | contig 12040 bp, 11 predicted proteins | sample MGYA00512124_ERZ772900 | MGnify/ENA primary metagenome ERZ772900 (study PRJEB29015, sample SAMEA2737716) | human gut metagenome | biome: human gut; feature: human-associated habitat; material: faeces | place: China | collected 2012 ... | reverse complement strand
TCTCCTGTTTTCGGAGGGTTACTGGTCTTTGTAGTAGTACCCGGTGTCTCTGGGGTTGGTGTTTCCGGTACTTCTTTGATGGTTACAGTCTGACCCTCATCGTTGATGTCCTTATGCTCTGTTACCTTTTTCGGTTCTTCCGGATTTGTCATATCATACAGTTCTTCAAAGGTTACAAGCTGCTTTCCTCCAAGAGTGCTGCCATCGAAAGTAAACTCAATCTGCACTTCCATGTTTTCCTTGTCCGCTGTAAATTCATAATCATTGGTAACTTCTTTGCCATCAATGAGTAGCTTTGCATTTTCTTCCTTAATCATCTGCCAACCAGACAACTTGTAGTTCGTACCAATTTCCAGTCCTTCTAAAGTAACCGTATCCACGATCGTCAGATCTTTTCCGGCTTCCATCTCCTTCTTGCCATTCTTATCAGTTGCTGTGGTATGAATCGAAATCTTTCGCTCCGTAATCAGGACTGTCTGACCTTCATCATCAATATCCTTATGCTCTACAACTTTTACAGGTTCTTCCGGATTCTTCAGGTCATATAATTCTTCAAATGTAACCAGATTCTGTCCACCAAGTTCTGATGCATCAAACGTATAAGAAATCTCTACTTTCATTTTCTCGCTGTCAGCAACAAAAGTGTAATCACTCTCCACACGCTTTCCATCAATGAGCAGTTCTGCATTTTCCTCTTTCAGCATCTGCCAGCCTTTTAACTGGTACTTTCTGCCTTCTTCCAGACCGTCTAGAGTAACTGTATCCACAATCGTTACTTTCTTTCCTGCAACAATTACCTTTTCGCCCGTTTTCTTGTCTGTTGCGGTTGTATGAATGCTAATCTCTTTTTCATACTCATCGGTCAGTGTTCCAAGATCTATTTTCACTTTATTTCTGCTTACAACAACTTCAAATGCCGGAATCAGCTTCATACCTTTGTTGGATTCACAAGCTAACTCCTCAATCTCATAAGTGTCATAAAGTAATGCACCTTTGCTATCGTCCGGCTCAGAAATTCCGAACCAGATACCGTCCTCACTGGATGTTCCGGCATTTGTATTTTTCTTATGAGACGCCCAATCGGAAGCAGTTGAAAACTGACCGTTTTTATCTGTTACTACGATATGGCTCTCTCCGGTTGTTTTGCTCCTAATCTTAAAAGGAACATTGGCAAGTCTCTTATGTGTGCCTGCTCCAATCTTTACTCCCTCCAAATCTCCACGTTTAATCTGGTTGTAAATGGAATGGCTTTCGCCTGTTAAATCCACTATTTTTCCATTTTCCGTAATCGAAAATTCAATCGCTTTTGCCCCGTCAGTCAGATAACCTTCCGGTGCTTTGGTTTCTTCCAGTTTGTATTTACCATATGGAAGTAAATCTGCCGATGTTGTTGCTACTCCGTCAATTCCTGTCTGAATTGTCTTAACTGTCTCATTTTTCTTGTACAGTTTTCCTTCTACCAGAACCGGATTCTCGTTCAGAGAAATAATTGCAAATGCTGCATCTTTTAATGTGGCACTTCTCTGTGCCTTAGTGTCTTTTGTCTCCATATCACGTTTCTGAATCTTCACACCACCTCGGATTACCTGATCAGATACGGAATACTGGTTGCTTCCGGAAAGAACTGCAAGTTCTCCGTCCTCTGTGATCTGTGTCAGATACATTCCTTTGATCTGCTCTGTACTGTCCCCTGCCTGCATATAAGCTCCGTCCAGTAAATATCCGTCTGGTGCTTTGGTTTCTTCAACAGTCAGTGTTCCAAGTGGCAATACGCTTTTTTCATTCTGGGTGTAAAATGTATCTCCTGATACTTTGTAATCATCTGCCAGTTTTGTCACATAATGAATATTTCCATTACTGTCTTTTTCAGCTACCGTCTTTGTAACCCAGGTACGTGTTGCTTTCTCTGGTAAATTGTCTTTTGTATAAAGTCCGTCATAATAATGCCAGGTAAATTCTGCTCCTGTCAGTGCTGCATTACCCTGTGCGGTTGCTTTTCCTGTCTCCATATCAATCTTGAACAGGTCTACCAGTGTCTCTGTCACTTTCGGAACATCGGAAACATTTAATACGGCTGTTTTTCCGGCTTCAACCTTCAGACTGCTTACTATAGTATCCAGCTTATATCCCTTCGGTGCAGAAAGCTCTTTGATGTAAACATTCCCTGCAGTCACTTCAACCTCATTTGTCTCACCATTCTCATTTGTTGTAAGTGTTCCAATCTGATTGCTGCAATTCTGGTCTGAGAATATGCCAAAGGTTGCTCCGGCAATGGTATACATCGCATTTCCATTTGTGACAATCTCATTTGCGGTTGTCTTTTTTACTTTTGCATTTCCGACATTCAGTTCTGCCCAAAACTGTCCGAGATCCTGTCCTTCTCCGGTGTAAATGTAACCGCCGCATTTATATCGTCCCTTATTTGTCTTCACAAATGATTTTGCTCCGGCATACACCTCATTCTGAATATCCTGTGAAATCTCGGAATAGACTACCCGGACATTATCACACTGCCAACCCAAATGCTCACTTAAACGCTGCCACACAAGGCACTGTTCTAAAAGATATGCCCGATTTGCACTCAGGTTACTGTGACTGACTGCATACTGTTTCATATACTCAAGCGATAATGCCACATCTTCAATCTGATCCGCACTCATACTGGTATTTGCATCGTGTCTGGTTTTATATCCATTTTTAAATCCGGTGTTAATATCTACACAATAGGCGGTTTCGCCTTCTACTTTCATGTGCCCTTCATTAAATGTGGAATGGATCGTTCCATCATTCATCACATGTTCAATATATCCGACTCTCTCTGAGGATTCCGTCCAATACTGTGTTTCCGCTGCCTGAACCGATGTGATCGGTAATGCAGTTAAAATCGTGGTCAGAGCAAGAAGCCCTGTACACACTCGTTTCCATATCTTCTTCATTTTCTACAATTCCTTTCTTTTCAATCAAAAAAAGACGTCCGTCTGGAACGCCTGCTGTTGCTTTATGTTGTTTGCTCCCTGCTGTCATGCAGGGTGTGGGAATCTCTGACCTGCCGAAAGAGAAGATGTTCCCGGCTCCTTATTGTCTTTTCGGCTGGTAATCTGCTGGTAAACCAAAAGGGTAGGGTGTGGGGAGGGGAAATCAGGAAAATGCTGATTTCTCATTGTTCATCAACGGATAGACTGCTCCCTTGGTGTCAAAATGCCTATCGTTCCCTGCTTTTTTCCCGTTTTCGGTATAATTCCAGTGCTTTGATAATGGTTTCTTCCATTTTTTGTTGTGAAGTCCCCGATGGAAAATATTTCTTCAGTCGGTTCTTTGGAATTTTCCATTGCTCTACCTGATTTGGCTTCTCTTCTGACATAATCGACAGTAAAACATCTTCATTCAATCTGCCCTCTGCTGAAAATTTGCGGATTTTAATCGCCTGTGCATGACTTGGGGTACAAGCCTCCGACTCCATGGTGTCGTACAATACCTCCTGTTCCTCTTTCGGCAAATAAGACAGCTCCACCGCCGGACGCATAGAAATCTTTTTGTCATCGACCATTTCAAGGATTTCCGGAATAAGTTCTGTAAGGCGGATATAGCGACGGATTTGGTCTTGGCTTTCTCCAACTTGTTCACCTAATATTTCTCTTGAAGTTTTACCTTTAAACTTCTGTGCCAGTGGCACAGAAGTCAAATCTCTTCTCTGTCCCTGTCTCTTCATAGCATCTAGCTTCATTTTATATGCAAATGCCTTTTCGGATGGTAATATTTCTTCTCGCTGAAGATTACTGTCAACCATAACAATGACTGCTTGGTCATCACTAAGATTTCTTACAATACATGGCATTGTCTCTTTTCCTGCCAATTCACTTGCCATTTTTCTGCGATGTCCGGAAATCATTTCATACCCGCCTGTTGGCTTTTCCCTGACAAGTGCTGGGACTAATACGCCATGGTCACGCACGCTTTCGATAGTTTCCAACATCTTATCATCCATTTTTACCTTAAACGGATGATTCGGGAAATCTGTAATTTCATAGATAGAAATATCTTTTACATATTCCTGATTCTTCTGATTTCTTTCTTCCTGCGTGGTAAAAAGGTCATCGGCTGAGGGAAGATTCATATTTATTTCTCTGTTTTTCGCCACATTGGATCACCTCCCTCGTAAATTCTGCATACGCTTTTGCAACAGTTCCATTCTTGTCATACTCATAAATGCTCTGTCCTGCTGCACTGCTTTCTGCCGCTGTGATAGCCACTGGAATAACCGTTTTAAAAATTCGGATATGTTTTCCGTAATTTTCTCGAAGGCTATCCTCTGTTGTCCTTGCAAATTTTGTCCTCATATCTGCAAGTGTCAGCAATACTCCATCAATCTTCAGATTAGGATTTAGCTGTCTTTGTACCTTACCGATTGTTTTCATTAACTGTGTCATGCCCTTTAGCGGAAGATAATGAGCCTGCACTGGAACAATTACACTGTCTGCGGCAGCTAATGCATTTATGGTCAACATTCCCAAACTAGGCATACAATCAATCAGGATATAATCATAATCCTTTTTCAAATCTGCCAGATACAGCTTTATAGTCTGCTCTCTACTCATGGCATTTACCAGTGAGATTTCCATGCCCGATAATTCAATGTTAGTTGGAATAATGTCTACTCCTTCTTTGTGATGTAAAATTCCCTCATTATACACAAATGGTTCGTCTTGTAATACTTTCTTCATTTGTGTTTCTAATGTGATCGGAAGACTGTTCGCATTCGTCCATCCCAATGCAGTTGTTAAATCCCCCTGCGGATCAGCATCGACCAATAATACTTTTCGCCCCTGATGTGCAAGACCGATTCCCAGATTCAATGTTGTTGTAGTCTTTGCTGTTCCTTCCTTCTGATTTGCAAGGGCGATTACTTTACACTTGGTCATGTGGATTCCTCCTTCCTCGAAAAATTTAATAGCCAATCCTTTTTACGGGACTGGCTATGTACAAAAATGGGCATAAAAAAGCCGACTGACTCGTAATTTGAATCAATCGACTATGTATTAATATGGATGATATGAAGATATTGATGCAATTATTTGGTTTATTTCCGAAGCATATTTTTGACCAATCCACTCTTTCGCCAACTCCATGTTTTTTTCTCCATTCAAACCAAACATATCTATTGTCTTTTTTGCTTTCTTTCTATGTACTTCATCCGCATCATGTTTGGGGACCGGAAAAATTCCAGGTCTTCCATCTATATCAGGAATCTCAAAATATTCTTCTGGATTATCTAAATATGGATGTACTATAGAAAACGTCCAATCTTCATATTTATCTTGTTTACAAATAACAGTATCTATTTTTCCTTTACAACTTGGAGAATTGCAATTGTTACAAGCATACACCAAATTAACAGGTAAAAACATGCATTCGACATGTTTAGGTTGTTTTTTCCCTCCTTTGGGTGCAATATGTTCAATTGCAGGATTTCTTGTTTCAAGAGGCAGTTCCACAATAAGCGCACTTTCCATTTTGATTTTTATATAATTCCTCTTTCATTATTTCTTTGAATTTTTTTACAACTTCGTCTGGTTCCTCCCAGCTTCCAGCCTTACTATAATTATTTTTTAACTCTTCTAATATATTATCCGGAACACTTTCAACAGGCTTTAATTGCTTTGTATACATCTCATAAACTCCTCTGCTTGTTTTATAATCACAAATAAGGGATCATCTTCATTGTATATATATTTTTTTAATTTTGTTATAAGTTCAGAAATTTTCGCAACCTGAGCATTTTCATGTTCATCTCCTTGTATTAACGATAATAGCATTCGTAAATCACTTTCAAAATAATAATTTCTTGTTGTTCTAAGTCCAAATACATTATATATAATATTTTCTGCCGACCATGCATACGTACTATACGTAAGTAATTCTGCCCTCGGCGTATTATTCTTGCCATTACTACTTAATGTTATAATGGAAGATGTTTCCTTCTCTAAATCTGAAACTAAATAATGTGAATGACTAGCCAATATAAAATGACAGCCTCTATACTTTCCAAATACTTTTTTTAATAATGAAATGTACTGAATTTGCCATTCCGGATGTAAACTAATTTCTGGCTCATCAATTAAAATTAAAGAATTATCACTTATTCCATTCAAGATATCAGAAAAAGCAAAAATCATATGTTTTTCACCTGAACTGCAATCTTCAAAATTAATTTTTTCGCCTCTTTTATAAAATGATATATCTACAGGACTAACCTTTCCATGAGCTATCAAATTAGATAATTTATTTCCTTTTATTAGTATTTCATCAAAAGGTGCCTTTTCCCTTTCTGAAGAACAATCAATACATTCTTTCGTCACTATATTTTTCTTTTTATTTTTAGTAATATTTCCAAATTCAATTTCTATTTTAGTATCAAAATGTAACACTGATAATACCTTTTCCAACTCAGTTACTAATCCATCATTTAATATTTGAACGACACTTTTCCTTACATTACTAATGACAGAACTTGTATAAGTAGCATTAGTAGACTTTCTAACTCCTAAATATCTATACATTCCTTCTTTATTTTGACTTGGATCAATAAATAAAAATTTATCATTTACCATAAATGAAACAGCAAGAACATTAGTTGGTAATTTCATCTCTTCAATTGAACTTATTACCCCATTCTTTTTACATACAATTCCTTTTCCAGAAACACGATCAATCTCATATTCATCACAATTTAAAAAGTATTCTATTGAAAATTTTTCATACTTATATTTAGGCTTTCCACCCATTTGTGCTTTATCCAAATATATAAAGATATCTGCTATAGTTTTTAACAAAAAACTTTTTCCTGTACCATTTTCTCCCAAAATAAGTGTTGAAAATGGTTTTTCTCTGTCTTCTTTATCTTTTTCTGTAAATGTAGCTTTCAATATTTCTTTATCGTGATTAATCACCTCGATACTTTTTAATAAAAACATCTTTCTTTCTCCCTTTTAATCTAATTTGGATGAAACATATCATCAAAACAATTTATTCACAGTACTTTTTGTTTCTAATTGTATTTACAGATTCCACAGAATGCTTTGCAATCTTAGAATCATTCATACATTTATCTACCCCCAGCATAAATGAAGCCCCATCTTCCTCATCCGATATATTACAAGGCCATGCAAGCGGACGTAAATGTTTTGTTCCTGGGAAATAACAGCTACTGCAATCAACAGGTATTTCAACTGTTTCGTCTATATCCTTACTACATACACTGAACAAATCAAATAATCCACATCTTTCTTCATCATCAGCAATTATATATGCTGCTGGGAACGAATTCATTATGCTAATTAGTCCTTTTGGAAATTTATATTTATTATGACTTGGATAAACACATATGTCTCGCATTATAGCTATCGTAGAATATGGATAAATCCAATATAACAAGGACATTTTTTTCGGCGGAAGTTTCGTTTCATCAAGTACATACTCTCTTAATTCTTTATCTATTAAACATTCATTTTCATAAAAATTTTTTGCTGCTAACATATGCCCACAAATTGCTCTACATAATCTATTAATTTTAATTGATACCTTCACAACCGGTGGTAAAGCAATTGATGTTTGCATAATTATTGCTAATTGATCTGCAAATTTCTCCAATACCTTATCGTAATTTGCTCCCAATACCTTATTATTACATTCATCGCACAATGATCTGAATTTAATTCCATTCTGATACTTTTTCGCATAACTTGATTCTTCTGGAATACCTTCCATCCAAGAATTAGTTTTTATTGCATAACGATTATTACAACATTTAGGAGGTACATGATCCCATGTTAATCTTTTAGCTTTTCCACATATATTACATAAATCTATCTCTTTCCTTTTTTCTTTTTTATAATACATAAATCTATCCCCTTTTCCATATTAATTATACCAACTCGTCAACCCCTATACATCAATTTTTTCAAATTCTATAATAAAAAAGCAGGCGATAAAAAGTCACAAAACCTCTTCATCCACCCGCTTTTTACCTATACTCTCACCTCTACCACTTCCACAACATCTGGATGTTCAACCACCCACATACCACAAAATACCACCTGTTTTGTGACTTTCTCATGCTAGGAGACAAAATATTCTACTGCGTTATTTGGAAAGAACTCTTTAAATTCCCCATAAAGCTGCGCAGCCAGTGTCTTATTGTGTGCTATGATCAGCGTTGGTTTATTCAATTGTTGGATGACATTCGCCATGGTAAATGTCTTACCAGATCCGGTGACGCCAAGCAATGTCTGACACTGATTGTCTTCTTTAAAACCTTCGACTAGTTCTTTGATTGCCTGTGGCTGGTCTCCTGTTGGTTTATATTCTGATACTAATTCAAAATGATCCATATGATTTCTCCTGAATAATCTTCCTAAATTTACATAATTACTAACTTTGGTTAAAAAGTTTATCAAATAATATTCTATTTCTTTTTTTCGAATCTTGTATCAATTTATTATACGGAATAATTTCTAAATACGCTTTATAAGAATCAATATACTTATAAAAACCCATATTATCTGGAGTTACTTTCAAGTCCTCTAGTTTAGCCAGCTTCTTTATACTTAAATCCACATCACATATAATATAACAAAAAAATCGAATATTTTCTGTTCCATTCAGAAATTCACCATCTTTCGTCTTCACTTTTCCCTCTACTATATCATCCATATATTCTTTAATTTGCCTAATTGGATTTTCAGCATCATTATAGTGTTCTCTGCCCGGTCGTTTAAACTCAATTATCGTTATATTTCTATATGGTTGCTCCTCTTCGTCAGTAAATGCAAACGGCGAATCAAAAATTATTAAATCTGGCTCTTTTCCACTATTATTTTCAACTTCTTCCATCTTTTTTATTTTCATATCAGATGCAAGGTAATGATGATATGCCAATTTTTCATCTATTATCCACAAATTATGTTGCAAATAATCTATATCATCTGAAGTTTTTGTCATTGGAAAAATAAGTTGATGAATATTTTTTTCATACGCATATTTTTGTTGTTCTTGATCTTTATATCTTATATTCTGCGCAAGAATATCTAAAATCGTTTTTCTATGCATTACATATTCTGCCAAATTACTCTTCCCAATGTCAGACATTTTTTCTGCATAATTATTACGTTTTTCTAAATAACTTTCATAATCTACAATTCCATTCTTTAATTCTTGCTCTAGTTCTTTCCCTTCTCGCTTCAATTCCAGTTTAAATTTTTGTTCTTGTTTAAACAATTCCATTTCTAATTTTTCTTCATCTACTACCCAAGGTATTTCATTAAATATTTCCGGTTTATTCTTCAACAGCATTCTATATTTGGGATTTCTACCGAAAACATATGCTTGAATCATTTCTTTTTTCTTTTTATTACTATCTTCTATATCTTTCTTTAAATAGTCTAAAATAACCTTTTCTACACTTTCTGTAATATCATGTATACCAATACTTTCCACTAAGTTAGGCTGTTCAGGAAGTTCGATTTTTGTACGTTCTCTATTTACATGTTTATCTAACAGCTCAGACATTATATATCCATTATATATAAATTCCCCCTTTTCATCTTTCAATTTTACACTGATATTCCCCATTATTTTTGTCAAAGAGATAGGTTGTACAACCCAATGATTGGCACAAAAGTTCATTGTATGATTATCTTTAGAATTCATATAATTCTTAGAATGTATTATTTTAAAAGTAGTTCCTTTGATATCTATATCATCAATTTTTATATTATCTCCAATATTTTCTTTATATAATTCATCAATATCTATTATATCTCGTTCATCACTTACTATTATTTTAGGCGCTTTTCCCAATACATAATATGTAAAACAATGATTTAATATATTTTTCGCTATAGTATCTAATTTTTTTGGACAATTCCCTTTGTATTGTTCTCTTAACCCATTTAATCGTACTTTAGTAGTTTGTAAAACATCCGAACTTAATTCCTTAACCTTCATATCATGAACTGCATGATTTGCATCAAATAAAAACGTTCTGCATTTTTTCTTATCCTCTTCGACAAATATACTTTCTATACTGACACTGCAAAACGCTTTTAACCACAACATTCTCCCAACACCTTTACAACCCTTTTGAATCTTATATTCACTAGCATAAGTATCAAAAGAATTATAATTTTCATCATCGAAGCCTATCCCATTGTCAACAATAATAATATTTTCTATATCCGTTTCCCACTGATTAAATAAATTCATTTGTTTATCACGTTCAACTATAATTTCTATTTTCCCATTCGATATTTGAGCATCTTCAATACTTTGTATAGAATTTATAATAGCCTCATATAAAGGTAATAACGGAGTCGTTTTGGGTAATGTGTGCAAGTCAACTAATCCTTTAAAATTCATTTTCATAAATTTTTCCTCCCACTACATATTCCTAATTTATAAATTGTTACAAATAACTTTCTTAATCATTTCCTTTAAGATATTTCTCTACTTCCCGATCAAATTCAGAAACATATTCTCTATCCTGTTTAACTCTAAATACTTCATATTCCTTCTCAGCTTTTTGCATAGCAACATCATGAGAAATTTTCCCTTTTCCATTCAGTACCTTTCGCCTATTATTCAATAAAAACTGATTCGTTTGATCAACCCAGTCTTGCATGCTCATTAATATCTCATCTTCAGCCATTAATTCTGCATAATCAATAAACATTGTCACAAGTCTATTCAATCGCGATGCGTTCAAGTAATTCATCAAAATAGTCTTTTCCAAAAGGTCTGCCGTTTTTAAGCATATCATCATTCAATACAAACCCTTTTGTAATATATTCTTTTAATGTTTTAGTAGCCCACTGCCGAAAGCGTGTAACTTTCTTAGAATTCACTCGATATCCAACAGCTATAATTGCAGCTAAATTATAACATTTTACTTTTCTTTTAACGTTACGCTGTCCCTCATTTTGAACTACCGAGAAAAACTCGGTAGTTCGATTTTCATCTAACTCTTCTTCCTTATAAATATTTTTCAAATACAAGGAAATATTGGCTTATATGGGGCTTTTAATTTAAAAGCATGTCCGCCCTGCGGGCTGCTTTTATGAGTAAGCAGCTGACTATTGTCAGCGGATTGCGAATGTCCTTTTTCTGCATTCATGATAAATCCCTCCATTTGTGACTTTTAGTACGATCACTATCAGCCAAAAATTCGTAATCAGATTCGTAACGAAATGCCTATTTTTGTCTCGAATAGAGGTCATTTTTGTTTCGTTACGAATAAAAGTCACAAAATTCATTTTTGCGGATAAAACAGCACCTGGAAATACCTGATGATACCAGGCTCCGATTCTGTCATATTTTTACTGTTTGTTCTTGTAACAGTCCCTATTATATCAGACATTTTTTTGAAAGTATATAGATGAAGGCAAGAAAAAAGCACAAATGTTCGATTCTTATTTTGTACTTTTTTCTATCACTACTATTCTATTTTTCATCATGCTGCGTGGAAATATTCTTCTATAATCAAGTCAAGTCTGTGTACAAAACACCAGATCATGTTGGCAGAGTCGTCTTCATACGGTTCTTTCCATAACTGTTCAATGATAATCTCATGGGTAACTACCTGTTTGGAGGACTCTGCCAGCAGATACAGGAATGCCTTTTCTCGCTCATTTAGGGTTGCAAGCTCATGCTCTCTCCAGTAAACCGTATGATAACACCAGTCAATCAGAAGTTTTCCCTTTTGTATAATCTTCTGCTTTTCTCTTATCAATACTGCGTCATAGACCGCTATGGTATGGAATTTTTCAAATGCATCCAGATTAACGGTCGTACATTCCCACTCATTTTGTAACCCTTCACAAAGCCGACTCCACTTATCTACCTCATCCGCAGCAATCAATACTTTTTTCATTTGTATCCCTTTTCTTATATTACTTCATTTTTTTAACAGAAAAAATTACTACTTTTTGCAATATTCATAAATATTAAATGGTTCTTCTCTTTTTTCAAATAAGATATCAGCTTCTTT
>ERZ772900.2827-NODE-2827-length-12043-cov-73.956290_pt1 | contig 12043 bp, 10 predicted proteins | sample MGYA00512124_ERZ772900 | MGnify/ENA primary metagenome ERZ772900 (study PRJEB29015, sample SAMEA2737716) | human gut metagenome | biome: human gut; feature: human-associated habitat; material: faeces | place: China | collected 2012 ... | reverse complement strand
CGCGGAAGAAGTAGCCGGCACGTGCTCCGATGCTCAGTCGGTCGGAGGGTCGCCATGTCAGCTTGTCCTTGAAGTCGACGGTGCGCTCGCCGTAGATGGTGGAGATGACACGTGTCACGGGGTTGGCGGCGCTCGTCACGTTGTAGTTGTCCTTGTTGTGATAGTTGGCACTGAACGCATTTCTCCAGTGCTTCGAGCTGAGTCCGAACACGCCACCGTAGCGTTGGTCGTTGTGCTTGGCGTAGCGTGCGTTCAGGTTCAGGGTCCACGGCTCGGTGGCGTTCTTCGTGATGATGTTCACCACGCCGCCCGCAGCACTGCTGCCGTACAACGCTGACGACGCACCCTTCACAATCTCGATACGCTCTACGCCAGCCATGAGCAGACGCGAGAAGTCGACATCGTCCATCGACTCGCCTGCGAGACGCTCGCCGTCTACGAGGAAGAGGATGCCCTGTCCGCCGAATCCGGCGAAGTTGAGGTGGGTCTTCTGGTTCATAGAGTAGGAGAACTCCACGCCGGGCAACTCCTGCTGCAGGAGATCCTGCACGTTCGTGGCATCGGTGCGGGCTATGTCGCGCGACGTGATGACGCGTGTCTGTATAGGTGTGTCCTTCAGGAACTTCGGTGTGCGTGTGCCAGTCACCACCACTTCCTCCAGTTCGTAATGGCGGAAGATGGAGTCGAGCTGCACATCGTCGAGTTCTGGGTCTGCCTGCGCCATCGCCGCTTGCGCAGTTGCGAGAAGAGCGAGCGGAAGGAATATTTTCTTTATCATTTATCTTATTGTATTTGTAATTATAGGAGGGTATGGCATCTTGCCATACCCACGCAGTCTTGTGAGCTTCCCACAGATTTCACAGACGGTGGAATGCGTTTTTTCTCCCACGGATGTCACAGATCAGCACAGATGTTAGGGTGCGCTGTTATCCCACGGAATTCGCAGAAGCAGGGTGCGTGGAGGGTGTGTCAAAACTATAGAATTGTGATGAATGGCTAACTGTAGGAGACTACGGCATTCTTGCCGTAGTCATTGCAAACAGTTGTATTTCAGTTACTAATGGCTACGGCAGGAATGCCGTAGCCTCCTACGATTAGAACCGTTTGCTATTCAATTTGCCAAATATTTTAGTTTTGACACACCCTCCTCCTATGCAAATCTCACCACCCTAACACTTCACCATCTCACCACCACAACTCCTTAATACGGATACTTATAGTTAATGGTCAGGAAGCACTTTTTGCCTTCGGGCGATATGTAGTTGGCGAGCTGCAGAGCGGCGTAGGTGCCGTCGGCGAGTCGCAGGATGAAGACATGCTTGTTGTGGATGTAGTCGGGGGGCACGTTGAACTTGAACTCAAGCCACGACGATAGCACCTTATTAATATTGATGCCCTGCGACGGCACGAGGCTAAGCAGCATCTGTTCCTTACTGCTCCACACTTCGTTCTCGCTCCACTCGTCGGCGGTGAACTCCCTGTTGGCGAATTCGGTGCTCGACTCGGGCAGCTGGTCGAAGGAGGTGTATTGTGTCTTGTAGACAGCGCCACCGTTCGTGCGCACGTTGTTGCGATGCACGGCGAAGCTCCACTCCTCGGGGTCTTGCTGAGCATCGGTCTTGGTGAGCTGGCGGAACTCGTTGTTCTGTATGCCTTCGCCCCACACGTCGAACCAGTACAGATACTGCCCCGAACGACCGTCCCACTCGCTGCCCTCGCTGAGCGCAAACGGGATAGGACGCTTCTCGAACTCGCTCTGAGCCTTAAGCAGAGCGTCCTCGTCGCCGGCTTCTGCAAGGCGCTGAAGGCGTGGCAGAGAGACATAATACCAGTCGGTCCAGCTCGTAGCGTCGATGACGAGCTGTCCCTTCGCCGGCACGACGGGCTTCGGCTGGTCGTATATATCATCAAAAATGCCGTTGCAGGCTGTGAGCATGTGTATGCTCACAGTTGCAACAGCAAGTAAAATGGCTTTTTTAATCATTATACTATTTTCTCAAATACTTCTTACCGTTGACAATAACAATGCCTTTATAGTTGTTGTCCACACGCTGACCTGCAAGGTTGTACTGCTGAGACGGTGTGGTGTTGAAATCGTGAGACGGCGTTGTGGTGATGTTGTTTATTGAGGTTGTTGCACCACTGAACACAGACACGATACCGAAAGGCATGGTTCCCACCTGGAAGGTGTTGACGATAGAGCTTACGTTGCTGCCTTCGTACTTCACGAGGATGTTGTTGGGCTTCTCCTTAGCGAACTCGTAGTCCTTGTCCATTGCTGTCGCGCCGTTCTTCACGGCTTTGAAGTGGAACGAGAGTCCGTCGTTCTTATAGTCGCGGTAGTAACCGCCCTGCGCCTCGTCGTAAACGAGTCCCTTCACGGTGTATGTGCCGAGTGTGAGGTCGCCCATGACGGTGTTTGCGAGCGAATAGGAAGGAACAGTAACGTCGAGCTTGTCTGTTCCGCCGTCCTTGTATCGGCGCAGCTCGTATGTTACGTTGTCGTTGTTGTATGTGAACTGTCCGCCTACTGTAACGACGATGGGGTTAGACACAGCCTTTACGTAGTAGCCTTTCACGCTGTATGTCATAGACATCGGCATCTTGCCGTACTGGAACACAACAGTAAGCGAGAGCGAGTTGTCTGCCATGTTGTATGTGCCTGAAAGCGATGAGCCGGTGATGTTCTTCTCAGCTCCGTCCACTTTCACCTTTGTGCTGAAAGTCTGGTCGGCAAACGTAACGACATGGTTCTCGCCCAACGTGAATTTAGCACCGCTGATGGTGAACGATGGTATTGTCTGCACACCCTTCATGGCAGGCAGAGTGATGTTGCCCGACTCCATGCCGTTCATAGCGAACAATATTGTGTCACTGGGATTATCAATGTTCATTGTTGATACGCTCATTTTTGAAGCGCCTACAAACTTCATTGGTCCGTGCATCTGTGCCATGATTGTTGTTGCTGTGAGAACAGCGAACAAGAGAGTAAAAATTCTTTTCATAAAAAGAGTTGTTATTATTTTTGTTTTTTAATGTTATTATATATTGTCTTTTACTATTGCTGTATATTATATAATGTATAAACTATGCCAATAACTTCGCGTCAGCCTCAGCATCCTTCACATTATACATCCAGCTGCCCACGATGAGCACCACGAAGATGGCGAGCACTGCGCTCATCTCCGCCACATGATTCATCGGGTCGACCCATATCTCCTTGAAGAGTCCGTTGCGTGCAATCACCTCCACGAAGGTCCAGAACACGATAACCGTGGCGTAAGCCATGCGCAGGTTGCGTCCCCACTGCTTTATATAGAGCTGCTTCTTGAACATCAGCACCGAACCGAAGAGGCAGATGGCTGCAATGGCATAGGTCACGGGGTGATGGTCGCCGAGGAATACGGGGTCGTAGCAGAACATGAGCAGCATGTAGAGTCCCCACATCATTATGTTCCATTCCATGAACATCACTATGCTCGGATGATACGCCATAGGTCGCAACTCCATCTTTTCGTTTATTCCGCAATGCCGCTGCACCCAGCGGATGAACAGACAGCCGGTGCGGGTGCAGAAGGTGTACATCACTACGAACATCATCCACATGCCGAACGTGGCGGGCATGATGAGATATTCTGGACGCGAGCCGCGCAGCTCTTTAAGCTCGGCACGCGAGAAATCTTCGAGCGGCGTTCCGTTGATTGTGAACGTATGGTTGACGCCTACGCCGTTGACGTATTCCGTAACAGTCTGCACAACGCCGTTGCCCACAAGGTCGCAGTGAACACCGAAGCGCTGAGCGAAGTAAGCGAAAAGAAACTCCACCCAACCGGTCCAAAAGAGCAAGGCTCCGGCGAGTCCGAAGCAGGTCTGGCGTGTGTCGCCTTTCACGAACACACCGGCTATAGTGATTACGAGTCCTACGAAACCCATCAAGAACGCCGAATAGTGAAGCGTTGTCGGCTCAAGGAAGTGCTCCATCAGAATCATCAGTGCGTGCCCTAACGGCATCATAAGAAGTACTATAAGCAACGACCCGATGGTCTTGCCAAGATATTTCTTTTTCATTGTCGTTGAGTATTTTTATTTTACGGTTGCAAAATTAAGCATAATCAGCGAATTATGAAATACCTATTTTTAATGATTTTGCCTAACAGACTGTAAAATACGTAAAAAAACGCCACGCAGGAAGAAGTTGTTTTAATGATTTTCTATAACTTTGCACTCATCAAGAACGATGCAACACATCTACAATACGATGTGTTACGTATATTATTAATTATAATAAAGTGAAAGACATGAAAAAGATTAGAGCAGCCGTAGTGGGATACGGCAACATCGGTCAGTATGCGATTCAGGCGCTTGAAGCTGCCGACGACTTTGAGATTGCAGGTGTGGTGCGCCGTCACGGTGCCGAGAACAAGCCTGCCGAACTGGCACAGTACGAGGTTGTGAAGGACATCCGCGAGCTGAAGGACGTGGACGTAGCTATCCTTGCTACTCCGACACGCTCGTGTGAGGAGTACGCAAAGCAGATCTCAGCACTCGGTATCAACACCGTAGACAGCTTCGACATACATACTTCTATCGTCGACTATCGTCGCACTCTCTCTGAGGAGTGCAAGAAGAACGGTACGGTGAGCATCATCGCTGCCGGTTGGGACCCGGGTTCCGACTCTATCGTGCGCACTCTGATGCAGAGCCTCGCACCAAAGGGCCTCAGCTACACCAACTTCGGACCGGGCATGTCGATGGGGCACAGCGTATGCGTGCGCTCTAAGGAGGGCGTGAAGGACGCGCTGTCTATGACTATACCGAAGGGCGAGGGTTTGCACCGCCGCATGGTGTACGTAGAACTTGAGGAGGGAGCGAAGCTCGAAGACGTTACGGCGGCTATCAAGGCAGACCCCTACTTCTCTAACGACGAGACTCACGTGTTCGCCGTACCATCAGTTGATGCCGTGCGCGACATGGGTCACGGCGTGCATCTCACACGCAAGGGCGTGAGCGGCAAGACACAGAACCAGCGCATGGAGTTCACCATGAGCATCAACAACCCTGCACTCACCGGTCAGGTGCTCGTCAACGTGGCTCGCGCTACAATGCGCCAGCAGCCGGGCTGCTACACCATGGTTGAAATTCCGGTTATAGACATGCTCGCCGGCGAGCGTGAGGACCTCATCGCTCACCTCGTATAGACGCAATGCAGAACAAACGCGTACTGATTGCCCACCTCGCCATCCTCTCCGCCTGCGCCATTTGGGGTCTCATGGCTCCCATCGGCAAGGACGCGATGCTCAGCGGGGTGGACAATCTGAACATGGTCTATCTGCGTGCCTTGGGCGGAGCGGTGTTCTTTTGGATAACATCGCTCTTCACCAAGCACGAGCATGTGCCGCTCAAGGACATCTTCGTGCTCTGCGGAGCCGGCGTGTTCGGACTCGTGTGCAACCAGTGTTGCTTCACCATCGGTCTGAGCATCACCACCCCATCCAACGCCGCCATAGTAACCACATCGCTGCCTATCTTCGCAATGATATTCGCAGCGCTCATTCTGAAGGAACCCATCACAGGGCGCAAAGCGTTGGGCGTGGGCGTAGGCTGCTCGGGTGCCGTCATTCTGATAGCCAGCACCGCCGTAGCCAACGACTCGCGCATCGGCGACATACGTGGCGACCTGCTGTGCGTGGCTGCGCAGATGTCGTTCGCGCTCTACCTCTCGCTCTATCGCGGCATTCTGAAACGCTACAACCCGATAACCATGAGCAAGTGGATGTTCACGTGGGCTACGATTCTGCTCACGCCGTTCCTCGGCGGTCATGCCGCAGCTACCGACTGGCAGGCAGTCAGCCTCAAGACATGGCTCGAAACAGGCTTCGTGGTATTCTTCGGCACCTATATCGCCTACCTGTGTATGCAGACGGCGCAACGCACGCTGCGCCCCACCGTGGTGAGCATCTACAACTATATGCAGCCCGTGGTGGCGGTATCGGTGAGCATCGCCTGCGGCATGTGCCTCTTCACGTGGAAGCAAGCCGTTGCAGTAGTGCTCGTCTTCAGTGGCGTATGGCTCGTGATCAAGTCAAAATCGCGAAGGGATATGGAGTCGAAGCACTGCTAAAACTATCCGCGTCGGTCGATACGGACATCTGCACCGACCGATACGGACATCTGCGCCGACCGATACGGACATCCGCACCGACCGATACGGACATCTGCACCGACCGATACGAGCATCATTGCCAAACCATCCGAAACGCCCGAATACGAGAAACACTGCTGTCACCATGTCCTCTTGATAATCAAAAAGCTGAATTACCTTGCAAGAACTTCATGTCATAATATTTGCTCTACAAGTTCCTCCAAATAGTTGGTGTCCCAATTGCACCAAATCAATTTTCTGACATACCCAAAGCAGAGGCAAACGCCATGTTCATCAGCAGATAACCATGCAGCAGATCATCGAACTTTTCTCCATAGATGCGTATGGAGATAAACCACTCTTTTGGATTACCCTCAAAACCGATGGAGGAGATATTTGTGCTATCGTTCCAGCAGACGTAGCAGAGACGTGAAGTCATCATTGTCTCTCGGTTCAAAGCTTACTTCCTGCATCAGATATTTGGAGTATTCCTCTTCGTAGTCCATGCTCAGTCCTTTCGGAATATAGTTGATTCTCGGTCGCTCCATCTTGGCGCGATACCATTGCTTCTCCATAGACCGTCTTCTCTTCTCGTCCCATTTTATGCGCAACAGCTTTTCTTCCCTTATCTGGAGTTCTATCTCCCTGAACTCAGGTGCATTCATCACTCTGCCTTCAGATGTTTCTTGATGACTTTTGTCAGATACCGTCGCCATGCCTCCTTGTTCTCTTCGGTAACGAATGGCGGACATTGCTCACCATAAAAAGTGTGCCATGTGAAGGGCTCAAAGTCGAGATGCCAGAGGAAGGATTTGTGTTGTGGGTTGTTGGGGTTCATATTATGTTATGATAATGATTCTTTATTATTCATTTAAATGTGAACAGATTATCAATAAAACATTATATTGTTCAATAAGTAAAAATTCGAAATATTCAAATGCTACCAGACACAACTTTACAACTCAAACCATGGCTCGTATTGAAGCGTTTTGTGGAGGAAAAGTTATTAGCACAGACTATTGATAGGGGGTATTAGTTTCTTTTTTATGTCATTTACATTATTAGCCATATAAAAAAGCCAATCATTTACACCAAGCCTCAACTATATTGATAGTATCATTTTGAGGCTTGTTTTTATCTTCAATTCTATCTATTTGAACAACAATTGGCATTTCTGATAGTTGACCAGCTAACACACAAACACCAGTTGACAATATTGGTAAAGACTCAACGGAAACTTTGTCCAAATAAGATATTGTATTGTTCACTTGCTGTATATCTTTCTCATTCATCAGCCTATGAATGAAATAATTGTGAAGCTGTGATATGATTGTCGATGAAATATCTGATGGGCGTTGACTGGCTATTGTCATAAAAACTCCAAACTTGCGTCCCTCTTTAATGATTTCCTCAAAAACTTCCAAGCGATAATCTTTCCAGCTCTCGCTTTCACGAGTCGACTGATAAGACAATATGTTGTGAGCTTCATCAACTATGATATTTAAGTAGCTGTTAAATTCTCTCCTCTTTTTATACTCCCGATAAAGTTTGTTTGTCAATAGAAGCGGAATCAGTTTTTTCATGTCTGTATTCACATTACAAAGGTTGATGGCTACAATATTAGACATATTCCAGAAAGAACCGATTTTACCTGTAAAATCAAAAACCTTCTCTATATTTTTTTCATTACTTTTAAGTTTGTTGATTGCAGGAGCTATATGTTCGTTCATAGCTCTATTACCAAGCATATCATATATTAACCTCATATACATGATGTTGATGAAATTCTTGATAAAATTGTCCGAAAAGGCAAATTGATCAACTTGCTGGTATATTTTTAAATTCAATATATATTGAGGCCTATCTTGAAAATTAATAAACCCATTTGAGCGATCTTTTAAGAAATAACATTGAGCATTAGAATGATACGAAAAATCCTCCCGTAACCCTATGTCAATACCATTTTTTATATTTGGTGGTAGTATTTCCTCAACATAATCAATGAGCAAGTCTCCCTTCACTTTATCTGACATTTCTAAAATATCGACTATTTGCCGTTTCAAATAATTCTTGAATTTATCAATATCACAACCTATGGTTTTGTACAACTTGATACATCTTACGATGAACGGTCTTTGTGTTTTCTCGGTGGCGCTTGCAAAAATACACAGGAGATTCTCATCAAGCATATCCTTGTCGGAAAGCGGTATCTTATCTTTCCCTTCTTCTGTGCCAGTTGACAAGTCATAAATTTTCTTTCCTTCAATGATTGCATTCTCCTTAGAATACTCTCCATTAAAATCATAGAAGAGGAACTTCGCATTGTTTTTGAAACTTTCATTATCCTTGAATGTCAAGAAAAGCTGTCTGTATATTTTAGCCAATGTATAAGACTTTCCACTACCAGTGTTACCAAAGATTCCGATATGGCTGGCAAATAACTTATTGACACCAATAGAGATTGGCACTAATGGGTCTGAAACAATTGCTCCAATTTTGATTAACATATCATCCTTACTTCCAAAAGAATGAATCATCTCAAATTCATTGTTCGTTAAAAGATGACATTCGTTAGCAATCAGCGGAAGTTCAGTTAATCCTTTTTTATATGAATGTCCTTCTATATGTCCTATCAGTTTGATTATCAAAAAGCGATTGATGTATTCCTCTTGCGAGCTATATTGAACAGGTACGCCTTTATCTGTTTCTATATACTCTGATTCCACCTTGCCTACAATTGTCTCAAAGCCTTTTAAAACCTTTACATAACTACCAACTGCAACATTCTTGATTAGCTGACCTTGAAATATCAAATGGCTATTATTCTTGTCCTTGTCTACAAGAACCTTAATAACCCTTCCATCAACAGAATGAACAATTCCTATTCTAAAGACAGAATTATAAATTGAAATATCCTTATTTTGTTCCATAACCAGAATGAATGTTCTTTGATATTTCTTTAAACAGGAGATTTATCGTTTTCAAGTTAAAATTTTCTACCAACTCACACAACTCCTTATATTTATCTTGATTTGATTCCTTAAAACTATATGGTGTCAATATTAGTATATTATTGTTGCTGCATCCATGCTCTATTCCCAAATTCTGCTTATATGTATCTAAGTCTTTATCGCTGTATGCAAAAACGACGACTTGAAGCGTAGGATTTGTATCTGCAGCACGTTTGGTGATTTGCGCAATATGTTCGTCTGCAAATGAGAACCCCATCACAAACAATAGACTGTTTTCTCTTTCTAAAGCATTGGAATAAATTCGCATCAATTCATAAAAATGATAATCGAGCACACTTGTTCTAAACTTATCCTTTGTCGGATTAATCATGACTATTTGATTATATGCATCAAAAAACTTGTCATATGCATTATCTGGCAAATGAAGTGCAATGTCATCTGCTTCTGTTTTTACTTCATCATATGTTTTTTCTGTGCCGTTTGCTTTATACAAATTTACAAAGTAGTCTTTATCAATCTCATCAAGTGCCTGTTGAACATAATACATCAGCATTGTATCACTTCGTATTGTTCCGTCTTGTTCCTTCCAGTTAACCGCTCCATGCACTTTAATCAAATTAAACATTGGAACTTCTGCTTGTTTATGAAACTGCATACTTGACTTGGAAAGGGATATTTGGAAGTTACTCTCATTATAGGCAGGCTTTAGCGTACCTCGGAAACCGTCATTCAATTCGATTCCTGATTTTTCCAAAGTTTCTTCAGCGAGCAAATCTATATTCGTTGTAAAAAGATTGATTTGCTTGTTTAATAGTTGAGCATTTCTTTTATTCATTAACTCATTGCATACGCTGAAAAAGTCCGTATAGGCCGACTTTGTTTCCAAGAAGTCTTTATCATGATAGAAATAATGATTCTTAAGAATTACCCCATCGCAATATGCCTTATATAAAGATGCTTTTATAACGTCTTTATACGTCTCTTTACCATCATCTTCTGCCACCTTGGTCAACCATTTTTCAATATTACCCAAAGTAGAAAGATATGGTCGTGAAATACCTGAACCATATAGAAAATTTATATTAGATGACTGTATAAAGTTTCTAAGAATATCTAATGTCATAATTTATGATGTATTAATTTCCTTATTATCACCGAAACAAAGCGCCCCTCCATTCCCTAAAATAAGCCAATTATAGAGTAGTAGTGCAGTTTTCCAAAATCGCCACTCTTTCAGAATCTCTTGATACCAGCCGAAGAGTCTCCTTTTGTTGCTGAATTCATGAATACTCTACCAATCTATCAGCCGATATAGAATAGCCCATTCCGCCAAAGCGAGATACAGACTGGCGGACATTACTCTCCGTAGAAAGTATGCCATTTGAAAGGTTCGATGTCAAGATGCTAGAGAAATGATTTATGTTGGTGTTGTCCATTTTACTTTGATTTACGTTTTAAAACTTGTCCTGTAAAATAATCTCCTTTTTCTTTCACCTTGCCGATATACTTGAATTGGTGAAGAGCGTCCATAAAGTGTAGTGCTCCTTCTATTTGTTTGGAAATGGAATAAACTTCTCCTTGCTTTTCAAGTCCTTCAAATATACCTTTTGTCTTAGCGAAGATATTAGGTAGTTCATTTATTGCAATTATTCTTTTCGCAATACAACATGTACTTGCTAAAACCTTTAGAGCTTGATTGTTTGACTTTTCCATTGCTTTAGTATATAATGCTAAATTAAATTCATTTTCGGATTTACAGAAGTATGATAATAAAGCATCAGCAATAGATGGAGTAACACTCTCCAGATTAATTTTATTCAGAATGACACTTTGGTAATCTTTATATTCTATCCAACTTATCATCTTTATTTCTGTGTTTATACCAAGAACAAAGTCATTCCACTCAGCAATAACAATATCAGGATTCTTACAAAGAAGATATTTGCTCAGGTGTGGATGTCCTTTTATAATACATTGATAAGAACTTGGTGATATAGAAACAATACCATTATCCACAATATATTTTATTCTTTTTTCATTAATTTGCGAGAGTTTTTTGTTCCATACATCTATTAGACTACTATTGTTGAATATAGAGTAAGCAATATTGTCGTTGATATTCTCTGATAAAACGACACTTGACAACAGCTCGTTTTGATGTTCATCTTTACATTCTACAAGTTTCGTAAATTCTTCAATAGATTTTTTTTCATTGCGATTCATGAATGTTACGAGCGTGTTATCTATCTCCCAAGAATTAAAGCAAGAGCAATAATGGTTCACATTTTCAAATGTCATTTTTATTTTGTTTTCAGTAAACAATGTACATACAACATCTTTATCTATAATACCCTTACAATCATCCCACATGGTATCATTGTGCTTGATAAGTTTAATAATATCGCTTACCTCTATATCTTCATCCATTAAAGACACTATAATATCAGAAGACTCACGAGTATTGTTCAGAGCAAACATAAGATTATCCACAAATGTTGGTATTTGCTGATGAATATATTTTTGTAACTCACAAAGTCCTGTTTTTTCTATAGACGTGTAAATAGCATAGTTCAAATCATTTGTTGATAATCCATTATGCTCAAATACCACTTTGATATTGTCAAATGATATAGCATACATATCATTCTCATAGATATAAGAATATGTATTAGTACTATCGCTGTCGTCTTTCAACGATTGAACATTTAAATTTAACAAATCAAGCAGTTTAATAACCTTATCTTTTTCTATGTCCTCAAACAAATGAGGATAGTTACTGTTTTTGTTGATGTATGCATTGAAAGGATATGCGGAATTTATCTTTTTTATGTCATTTATGTCGGCACTCATAAATATCATGGAAATGACATAATACTTTTCTTTGTCGGTATGATTAATATCCTTATATAATGATTTCCAAATATTCTTA
>ERZ772900.2826-NODE-2826-length-12058-cov-8.305424_pt1 | contig 12058 bp, 12 predicted proteins | sample MGYA00512124_ERZ772900 | MGnify/ENA primary metagenome ERZ772900 (study PRJEB29015, sample SAMEA2737716) | human gut metagenome | biome: human gut; feature: human-associated habitat; material: faeces | place: China | collected 2012 ... | reverse complement strand
AGAATGCGATAGGACTTTCTATTGCTGCCGAAGAATACGGCTCAAGTTTTTTCTCAAACAGCGGTACACCAAGCGGAGTTTTGGAACATCCGGGAGTTTTGAAAGAGCCTGAAAAAGTTCGTGACGCATGGAATGACGCATACGGCGGAAGTTCAAATGCACACAAGGTTGCAGTGTTGGAAGAAGGAATGAAATTCAATCCAATTTCGATAAATCCTCATGAGGCACAGTTTCTCGAAACAAGAAAATTTCAAGTGAATGAAATATGCAGAATATTTCGTGTTCCTCCGCATATGATTGCCGATTTGGAAAAATCAAGTTTTAACAATATAGAACAGCAGTCGCTTGATTTTGTGACAAATACAATCCGACCGTGGCTTGTGAGGATTGAGCAGACAATATTTCAGCAGCTTCTGACAGAAGAAGAACAGAAAAAATACTTCGTAAAATTCAATGTTGACGGACTGCTGCGAGGGGATTTTAAAAGCCGTATGAGCGGATATGCTATCGGCAGACAGAATGGATGGTACAGTGCAAACGATATAAGGGAATTGGAGGATATGAATAAAATACCTAAAGAGCTTGGCGGTGACAGATATTTATGTAACGGCAATATGGTTGATATAAATAATGCCGGAAATTACAACAGCGGGGGTGAAAGTGAAAATGAGTAAATTTTGGAGGTTCAAGACTGTTAAAAACAAAATAGACGAAGAAAATGAAAGCACAGAAAATGTGCTTTTTTTAAATGGTGTAATTGCTGAAGAAAGCTGGTACAGCGATGATGTAACACCGAAAATGTTCCGTGATGAACTTAATCGGTACGACGGTGATATTACGGTATGGATAAACAGTCCGGGCGGTGACTGTTTTGCGGCAAGTGAAATATATACGGCACTGAAAGAACATAACGGCAAAATTACCGTTAAAATAAACGGCATTGCGGCAAGTGCGGCATCTGTAATTGCAATGGCTGGGGATATGGTTGAGATGTCTCCGACATCAATGATTATGATACATAATCCTTCAATGATGCTTTACGGACAGGCATCGGAACTTGAACAAGGTATTGATTTTCTTAACGAAGTAAAGGAATCAATTATAAATGCTTATCAGATAAAGACCGGACTGTCACGAAGCAAACTGTCACATTTGATGGACGGAGAAACATGGATGAATGCACATTCGGCACATGATATGGGGTTCTGCGACAAAATCCTATACGACAATGATGACAGCACTGATAATCAAGATATGATTTTTGACAAAACAACAATGGTGACCAATACCATTGCTGCAATGCGTAAGAAGCTTAAACCGATAGTCAAGCCGGAAGACTCCAAGTATTGTATTCCGTCAGAACAGTTTGAAACAAGATTAAATTTATTGAAATAATGGGGGTAATATAAATGGCGTCAATAACTGATTTAAGACAAAAAAGAGCAGCGTTATGGGAAAAGACAAAGAAATTTCTTGATAATGCAAAACGAGAAAACGATATGCTTTCGGCAGAGGACGTGGAAACATATGAAAAAATGGAGAGTGAAATTGTTGCTCTCGGCAAGGAGATAGACATTTTAGAACGTCAGGCAGAGATGGAAAAAAGACTGAATTCTCCTGTTAATACACCCGTTCTTGAAACACCTAAAACGAACGGTAATACAAAAACGGGCAGAGCAAGTGACGAATATAAGCAGGCATTTTGGAAGCTTATGAAGAATAATCAGCTGTCATATTCGGTGCATGATACATTGCAGATTGGTACTGACAGTGACGGCGGATATCTTGTCCCGGACGAATACGAGGCAGTTCTTATTGACAAACTTGCCGATGAAAACATTATGCGAGGATTAACTACAATCATAACAAGTGCAAACGGTGATAAAAAGATTCCGGTAGTTGCATCTCACGGTGAGGCTGTGTGGACAGATGAAGGTTCGGAATACACTGAAAGCGATGATGAGTTCGGAACTGTATCTCTTGGAGCTCATAAGCTAAGTACGATTATAAAAGTATCGGAAGAACTGCTCAATGACTCCGCATTTAATCTTGAAACATACATATCATCGGAATTTGCAAGAATAATGGGTGCGGCAGAGGAATTGGCATTTATCAACGGCAACGGTACAGGAAAACCGACAGGTGTGTTAAATACGGCTGAAGTAGGGGTTACGTCTGCTGCGTCAAACGCAATTACGACAGATGAAATAATTGACCTATATCACAGTCTTAGAACACCGTATCGAAAGAATGCCGTATTTATGTCAAGCGACAGTACAATAAAGGCTATAAGAAAACTTAAAGACAGTAACGGTCAGTATTTATGGCAGCCGGGTCTGCAGGCGGGACAGCCGGATACAATTCTTAACCGTCCGATACATACTTCTGCATATATGCCTGAGATAGAGTCCGGCAATAAGATATTGCTGTTTGGTGATTTATCATATTATTGGGTGGCTGACAGACAAGGACGTTCATTCCAAAGATTGAATGAACTTTTTGCAAAGAACGGACAAGTCGGTTTCCGTGTATTCCAAAGATTGGACGGAAAGCTGATATTGCCTGAATCGGTTAAAACTGTTCAGATGAAATAATAGGAGGGTAAAATGAAAATAAAGATAACAACTTCATGCTCGGGTTTGACTTTCAGTTTTTCTGAAGGTCAAACTGTTGATGTTGACAAGAAAATAGGCGAAGATTTGGTTCAGTGCGGATTTGCGGAAGAAGTAAGGGACACTAAAACAACAAGAAGGGACACTAAATCTAAAACAGTGCAGTCTAAAACGGAGGAAGAGGAAAGTGCTGACGATTGAAGAGGCTAAACAGTATCTGCATTTGGATTCTGACGCAGAGGACGACTATCTCCGAATACTCATTCTCTTAGCAGGAGAAATGTGCGAAAATTATACACGTCTTGCAATGCCTGACGAACTACCGGAAAGCTATAAACAAGCTATGCTAGTGTGTATAGGATATTTCTTTGAACAGCGTGACGGAAATAAAAACGGTGTACCGAGTATATTTTATACATTGCTGAGACCATACAGAAAGGCGGCATTTTAATGGACTTTTCAAAACTGCGTCATCGGGCTATATTTTTGAAACCGCTTGATAAAAGATTAAATTCAATGAATGAAAATGTGCCTGTGTGGATTCCGTTCAAACCTAAGTTAAGCGGTGACATTACTGCCGCTGAAACTTCTGTGTATGTACTGACCGATAACAAAGGCAACGCCCTTGGGCAGGTTGGAATACTTCGTAAACAGCGCGCAGGTGTAGGCACCCACGGCCATAAAACCGGCGTGACCCAGCGGCAGCTGCCCCAGATAACCGGTGGCAACGTTCAGCGAGACAGCCAGAATGATGTTGATGCCCACGGTCAGCAGCACCTTGTTCTGGTAGGTGGACAGCACATTCTGGGTGAGGAAGGAAAGCCCCACGAACAGCAGCGCCACCAGCACGGCGTTCATCAGGTAGCGCACGGGCATTTTGATGGTTTTACGGTTGGTTTTCATCGTTATGCCCCCTTACACCTTTTCCTGCACCTTGCGGCCAAGGAAGCCCGTGGGCTTGACCAGCAGCACGATGATCAGAATTGCAAACGTAACAGCGTCCTTCCAAGCGGAAAGGCCGATGGCGGAAACAAAGCACTCGCACAGGCCGATGGCAATGCCGCCGATCATGGCGCCCGGAATGGAACCGATGCCGCCCAGCACGGCGGCAACGAAGGCTTTCAGACCCAGCATGGAGCCCATGGTGGGGGTAGCCTGCGGGTAGGAGCAGCAGTACAGCACGCTGCCGATGCCCGCCAGCGCCGAGCCCACGGCAAAGGTAAAGGAGATGGTGCTGTTGACGTTGATGCCCATCAGGCGGGCAGCATCCATATCCTCCGAAACGGCGCGCATGGCCTTGCCGAGCTTGGTCTTTTGCACCAGAAAGGTGAGCACCAGCATGGACAGCACGGTGACCACCAGCGTGATGATCGAAGTAAGACCCAGCGGCACCTTGCCCAGATGGAAGGTCTGGTTGGTGTAGTAGGCGGGGATCACCTTTGCACCCGAGCCGAGGATCAGTTCTGCCGTGTACTCCAGAAAGAAGGAGACACCAATAGCGGTGATCAGCAGCGAGATGCGGGGTGCGCTGCGCAGGGGGGTGTAGGCGATCTTTTCGATCACCACGCCCAGCAGCGTACAGGTGATGATGGTGGCGCACACAGCGGTGACCGGGCCAAGACCCAGCTGGTTCATGACGAACCACGACATGTATGCACCCACCATGATGACATCGCCGTGGGCAAAGTTCAGCAGCAGGATAATGCCGTATACCATGCTGTAGCCCAGTGCGATCAGTGCATAGATGCTGCCAAGGGACAAGCCGTTGATCAGCTGGCTAAAGAACACTGTCATGGTTGGATACTTCCTTTCTTTGCGGCGTTTATACACCGTTGGATACACTTTTTTAGATGCGATGACGCATCTGAAACCTTCCCCCGGCCGGGGGAAGGTGGCGCGCAGCGCCGGATGAGGGCGCTGGCGGCCAATGGCTTGCCAGTAAATTGTTATAAAAAAGGAGAACGCCTGACCAGAAAAAAGCTGTTCCGGCGTTCTCCAAAAAATCATGGGGTTTGCTCTGTGCGGGCGGCTCCATCACCGGTGGATGGAACAGCGCGGATCAGAACATTTCCTTCAGCTCGGGCTTGCCGTCCACGTAGGTCAGGATGGCAGTGCTCTTGACGGGGTTGTGGTGCTCGTCGAAGGTAAAGGTGCCGGTGATGCCCTCGATGGTGCCGCCGGCAATGGCATCGATGACGGCCTGCTTGTACTCGTCGGAGCCGGCCTCGAGGCCCTGCTCCTCGGCTGCCTTGATGCCGTACACGACGGTCATGGCTGCATCGTAGCCCAAGGGTGCAAAACCGTTGGGGTAGGCCTCACCGTACTCGGCCTTGTAGGCATCCTCAAACGCGGTGCTGGAGCCCTTAGCGTAGCAGGCGCAGAAGTAGGAGTCCTTCAGCTGGTCAGCGGTGGCGTAGCCCTCCAGACCATCCCAGCCGTCGCCGCCCAGGAAGGGAACGGTCAAGCCGATGCTCTCAGCCTGAGCCAGGATCTGACCCACTTCCTGATAGTAGTTGGGGCAGAACACCATCTCGGGGTTCTTGCCAAGGATGCTGGTCAGCTGGGTCTTGAAGTCCACGTCGCCCTCAGAGTAGCTCTCCTGATCCACGACGGTGCCGCCCTTTGCCTCAAACTCCTTGACAAAGTTCTCGGCCAGACCCTCGTTGTAGTCCTTGCCCTTCAGGAAGATGACGGCTGCCTTGGTGTAGCCCAGCTTCTCGTAAGCGTAATCTGCCATCTTCACGCCCTGGAAGGGGTCGGTGAAGCAGGCACGGAACACATTCCCGTTCACGGTGTCGGTCTCGGCATCGTAGGTAACGGCCTCAGCGGTAGCGGAAGCAGTGACCATGGGCATGTTGTAATCTGCGCTCTCGGCAGCAACTGCCAGGGTGGGGGTGGTGGTGACATCGCCCACCAGAGCGGTGATGCCCTCGTCCACCATCTTGGTGAAGCAGTTGACAGCCTGCGTAGCATCACCCTGCTCATCCTCGGTCAGGATCTCGATCTGCTTGCCATTGATGCCGCCGTCGGCGTTGACCTGCTTCAGGTACAGGGAAGCGCCGTTGACAACGGCCTGGCCGTAAACGGAAACGTTGCCGGTCAGGGGGCCCATCACGCCGATCTTGATGGTGTCACCGGAAGCAGCGGCAGAGCCTGCAGCGGATGCGGCAGTGGAAGAAGCGGCAGTGCTGGAAGAGGAGCCGCCGCAGGCGGTCAGGACACCGGCAGCAGCCACGACACCGGCAGCGGTCAGAAAGTTGCGGCGAGAGATCATCTTTTTCATAATACAATATCCTCCTGTTGGAAGTTTTTTGTGTGATAGATGCACAAAGCAGGGCGCTTCCCTCAAAGCCGCCCTGCTTTGTGCGTGTATTCATTATAGTCTCGCCGGGCGGGTTGTGCAATTCACAAACCGTCCATACTTTTCCGGGCATTTTCCGGCATTTTATGTGAAAGCCACCAAAAAAACCGTGTCATTTTTGGTTATTTTTTCATTTTGTTCACTTTGTTTCATCGTGACATGAAGAGCTTTCACGCATGTCAAAAAGGTTACAGCGTCGTTTTTTCTTCTGCCTGCCGGTAAATAGAGGTACGATAAAACACCATGGAGAGCACGGTGCCCACAAACCAGCCCACAGGCCAGGACAGCCAGATGCCGTTCACGCCCAGCCAGCTGGAAAACAGGATGGCCAGCACCACGCGCAGGAACAGGTCGGAAAGGGTGGTTGCCATAAAGCGGCCCATCATGCCGCAGCCGCGCATCAGGCCGTCCGAAGTCAGCTTGAAGGCCAGCAGCAGGTAGAAGGGTGCGATCGTCTGCAGGAAGGTCAGGCCGGTGTTGATGGCCTCGCCCGTGGGGCTGTTCATAAAGAGCATGAGCAGCTGGCGGCCTGCCAGCAGGTACAGGGCCGTGAAGCAGAGGCAGATGCTGCCCAGCAGTCTGACACCGGCCCCAAAACCCGCCCTGACGCGCTCGTTCTTCCCGGCACCCAGATTCTGGGAGGCGTAGTTGGAAATGCCGCTGCCCAGCGTGGTCAGGGAGGAGATGAGCACATTGTTCAGCTTGGTGGCCGCGGCAAAGCCCGCGATCACGCTGGCACCGAAGGAGTTGACCACGCTCTGGATGATGATATTGCCCACTGAGACAAAGCTCTGCTGCAAAATGCTGGGAATGGCCACCACTGCGATCTGGCCCAGCATCTTCCAGGAGAACCAGACCCGCTCCCCCTCACTCGGGACAGCACGCACCCGCCGGGCCACCACCCACAGGGAGAGCACGCAGCTCACCCCCTGGCACAGAAAGGTCGCCCAGGCCACACCGGCAACCCCCATATCAAAGGCAGCCACGAACAGCACATCCACCGCGATGTTTGCGGTAGAGGAACCCGCCAGAAACAGGAACGGGGTGCGGCTGTCGCCCAGCGCCGTAAAAACGCCCGTTGCCACATTGTAAAGGAACAGGAAGGGCAGGCCCAGGGTGTAGATGTCCAGATACTCTGCCGAGTCGGCCATCAGCTCCGCCGGGGTGCGGATGAGCACCAGCAGGCTCCGGCAGCCCAGCAGGCCCACCGCCATCAGGGCACCGCAGAGCACCACCGTGCCGATAAGCGCCGTGGAGACGGCGGTTTTCATGGTGTTGTAGTCCTTTGCGCCGAAATACCGGGAAACGATGACAGAGCCGCCGATGTTGCAGCCGAATGAAAACGCCAGAAAGATCAGGGTGATCTCGTAGCTGTTGCCCACAGCGGCCAGGGCGTTTTCACCGATCAGCTTGCCCGCCACAAGGCTGTCGGCAATGTTGTAGAGCTGCTGGAACAGGATGCTGCCGAACATGGGCAGGCAGAACTGCCACAGCACCTTGGACGGGGAGCCCACGGTCAGGTCTTTGTTCATGTAAAAAAAATCCTCCTCAATCTTCGGTTCTCTCTTGTCCATCTATCATTTTACCGTCCCCTCTTTGGAATGTAAACCCACAAATCCACACACTCCCCCATCCTTTTCCCGCGTTCTGCCGGATACGCACCCGCCCCGGCGGGCATCCTATCAATGTTTACAGCGGCAAACATCCGCAGACCCTCTTGCGCAAGGGTGCAGGACGTGGTAGGATAAAGGCAGTTAGTTAGTTTTGACTATCTATATAATATCTCATCGAAAATCGGGAGGTTACTGTGATGAACTATCTGGAAATTGAATCTGTGATCGGCCGCGAGATCCTGGACTCCCGCGGAAATCCCACCGTTGAGGCCGAGATCACTCTGGCCGACGGCACGGTTGCCCGCGGCTGTGCCCCCTCCGGCGCTTCCACCGGCGAGTTCGAGGCTCTGGAGCTGCGCGACGGCGACAAGGGCCGCTATCTGGGCAAGGGCGTGACCAAGGCTGTGGAGAACATCAACACCGTCATCGCTGACGCGGTGGTGGGCATGGATGCCTCCGACATCTACGCCATAGATGCCGCCATGCTCCGGGCCGACGGCACCCAGGACAAATCCAATCTGGGCGCAAACGCCATTCTGGCGGTTTCCATTGCCGCCTGCCGCGCTGCCGCCGCTTCTCTGGAGATGCCCCTGTACCGCTTTCTGGGCGGCGTGAACGGCAACCGCCTGCCCGTGCCCATGATGAACATCCTGAACGGCGGCGCACACGCCGCCAACACCGTGGACACGCAGGAGTTTATGATCATGCCTGTGGGCGCGCCCAGCTTCAAAGAGGCCCTGCGCTGGTGCGCCGAGGTGTTCCACGCTCTGGCTTCCATCCTGAAGGCCAGGGGCCTGGCCACCTCCGTGGGCGACGAGGGCGGCTTTGCCCCCAACCTGTCCAGCGACGAGGAGACCATCGAGACCATTCTGGCTGCCATCGAAAAGGCCGGTTATCAGCCCGGCAAGGACTTCATGCTGGCCATGGATGCCGCTTCCTCCGAATGGAAAAGCCCCAAGGGCAAGGGCTTTTACAAGCTGCCCAAGGCCGGCACCGAGTACACTTCCAGCGAGCTGATCGCACACTGGAAGAGCCTGGTGGAGAAGTACCCCATCATCTCCATTGAAGATGGCTTGGATGAAGAGGACTGGGAAGGCTGGCAGGAGATGACCCGGGAACTGGGCGGCAAGGTCCAGCTGGTGGGCGACGACCTGTTCGTTACCAACACCGAGCGTCTGGCCAAGGGCATCCAGCTGGGTGCAGGCAACGCCATCCTGATCAAGCTGAACCAGATCGGTTCTGTTTCCGAGACGCTGGAGGCCATCAAGATGGCCCACAAGGCCGGCTACACCGCCATCAGCTCTCACCGCTCCGGCGAGACCGAGGACACCACCATTGCTGATCTGGCCGTTGCCCTGAACACCTGCCAGATCAAGACCGGTGCCCCCAGTCGCACCGAGCGCGTTGCCAAGTACAACCAGCTGCTCCGCATTGAGGAGGATCTGGGTGCAAGTGCCGTTTACCCCGGCATGGCCGCCTTCAACGTTAAGCGCTGATCTCCGCAGCTGCATATTGCTTTCTTTCCTGTTTCCGTGCAGAACAAAAGGGAGCGTCCCATGGTTTTCCACCGTGGGGCGCTCCCTTTGTTCAATCCAGATGGATCTGCCGTTTGGCTGTCTGCAGGGCTTTCCGCAGGGGGCGGTAGAGCAGCAGCATGATAACAAAATTCCCCATGCCGTGCATGGCATCGTAGGAAAGGCCGCTGAGCCACCAGCTCAGGGCAAAGGCCGGAGTTTTTGCCACCAGATACACCGCCGCACACAGGCCGCCGAAGCACAGGCCATAGATGCCGCTGAACACCGCCCAGCCAAGGGCATTGTCCATCCGGCGCAGCAGCCATGCCAGCAGGGCCAGCAGATACCAGACATACAGGTACATGGCCCACCACAGCCCAAAGCCGTACAGCACACCCTGCAGCAGGATGAACACCGTAACAGCCCCCGGCGTTTCCCGGGGCAGCTCCAGTGCAAACAGGATGACGAGCAGCGTCACCGGTTCAATGTTGGGCAAGCCGCTCATGGCCTGCTTGCTCACCACCAGCAGCGCACCCATCAGGCCGCTGAGCACCAGCCGCAGCACCCGGATGTGCACAGGCTTCTTACTTCGTGTAGATAAAGGCATAGCTGTCGCCATCGTGCAGCGCAATGTCTGCCACGCCCACGGTGGTCATCTCGCCGGTGGCATCGGTCAGGCACCACCATGCCTGATCCTTATCCCAGTCGGCAGTCTCGCCATTGACGGTGGTCACAAAGCCTGCCGCAGCCTCTTCCTCGCTGATAAGACCGGCTTCCACCAGAGCATCGCTCAGCTTCTCGCCATCGGTCACTTCCAGCGTAAAGGTCTGGCTCTCGCCATCCGCGCCGGTCACGGTAAACTCTGCCTTGACCTTAGCATCCTCAGCCTGCCCGGAAGCAGCCTCAAAGGAAGCGGCCTCACTGGAAGCTGCCACAGAGGACACGGCCTCAGAAGAGGCGGCACTGGATGCCGTGCTGGAAGCTGCACCGCAGCCTGCCAGCAACCCGGCAGCCAGAGCGGCACTGATCACAACAGCCAGAAATTTATGCATGATTTTCATAGAAAAAGAACTCCTTTGTTTGTTTTCCGCGCGCCCTGCGCGCAGGGTCTATCATATCATGGGTGCGCCCAAAAATCAAGGCACAGCGCAGATACGATGATGCACCAGCACTGTGCCGTTGTTTGATCGTTACTTTTCCAAAAACGCCTTCTGGTAGCTTGCAAAGGCACCGATCTGGTTGGCCTCGCTCAGGAACCGGCAGGGCACGATCTCCGGGCGGGGCAGGGTATGTGCCGCCGCCCCGAAGGGATGGCCCCGCAGGATGTACTCCTCATAGACCTCGTTCAGGGTCTCCACAAGGATGGGCTGCTTGCTGATGCCGCCGCCGATGGCCACCTTTTCCAGATCCAGCAAAACGTTCAGGTTGTAGATCTGCACGGCAACGGCCCGGCAGAAGCTGCGCAGGGCCTCGTTGGCCTCGGCCTCCCCGGCGTGGACCGCCTCAAAGAAGATGCGTCCATCCATGGGTGCATCGGCAGGCAGACCCTTGCGGGCGCGGTAGCCGTTCAACAGGGCACTGGTACTGCACTGGCCGGCCATGGTCTTGGAAGGGTCGCTCCAGGCATCGGCGTTGGTATTCATAAAGCTGTACTCGCCTGCCGTGCAGTCCCGGCCGCGCACCAGCTTCCCATCAATGATCAGACCGCCGCCCACACCGGTACCGATGATGAACACTGCTGCGTTCCTGCAGCCCTTCAGCGCGCCCCGCTCCAGCTCCGCAATGGCAGCCGCTTTACCGTCATTCTCGATCCAGACCCGGCAGCCGCAGGCCTCGGCCAGCCGGGGGCCGACAGGCGTGCCCACATTGTAGGCCAGCGAGAGTGCCCCGCCGCCCTTGACCACGCCCTGTTCGGCATCAATGAAGCCGGGCAGGCTCAGGGCAATGCCGTCCACCTCGTCCTTGTGGGGCAGGTAGATCTCCCGCAGGGTGTTCAGGAAATGTTCCTGCGAATCCGCCGGGGTGGGCGTGCTGCCCGTATCGGTCCGGTTCAGCTGCTCATCCATCACGGAATACTTGATCCCGGTGCCGCCCACATCAAAAACCATTACTTTCATGTACAGACCCTCCTGCGCTTTTTTTCTATTATTGCAAATCGCTCTCCAAATGTAAAGAGCCATGCCGGAAAACAAAAAAATCCCGCACTGCGGCAAAGCAAAACGCAGCGCGGGAACGAAGATAGCTTAATTCAGGATCGTGTCAGCGCTCAGCGGGCGACAACGTACTTGTGCAGGGTCTTGCGGACTGCGCCATTGCCAGCGTACAGCTCCTTGACCATGCCCTCGATCTGCTCACCCAGGCCGACCTCGTACAGGTCAACACCGAACACATCGGCACGGCTGTACAGGTTCTTCAGGCAGCTGAAGTCCTGCTCGCCTTCCTTGACTTCCAGAGGAGCCACGATGGCCTGCAGCTCAGCCAGCATCGGATCGGGAGAGATCTCGAAGGCCTTGCCGTTGTCATCAATGCCCTTCAGGTAGCGGGCATAGCCTGCCAGCACCAGGGGGATCAGCACCAGGTTGGACTTATCCAGACCGCGTGCCTGATATGCCTTGATGGTCTCGCCGAAGCGGATGGCCAGCTTCTGAGAGGTATCGGTAGCGATACGCTGGGGAGCATCGGGCATGAAGGGGTTGGGCAGGCGGCGGTTGATGACAGCACCGATGAACTCATAGGGGTTCAGGACACCGGGATCAACGACCACGGGCATTGCCTCGATATAACCGATCTTCTGGATGAAGGAACGCAGATCCTCGTCGGCCATCTCGGCGCTGATGAGGGTGTAACCCAGCATGCAGCCGTAGATGGACATTGCGGTGTGCAGGGGGTTCAGGCAGGTGCACACCTTCATCTTCTCGATCTTGTCCACGGTCTCGCGGTCGCAGTACAGCACACCGC
>ERZ772900.2816-NODE-2816-length-12108-cov-13.513233_pt1 | contig 12108 bp, 8 predicted proteins | sample MGYA00512124_ERZ772900 | MGnify/ENA primary metagenome ERZ772900 (study PRJEB29015, sample SAMEA2737716) | human gut metagenome | biome: human gut; feature: human-associated habitat; material: faeces | place: China | collected 2012 ... | reverse complement strand
TAGAACTGCGGTCTGTAGTTGTTGAAGAACGGTGTGTGACGGCCGCCTTCTTCCTTCTTCAGAACGTAAACCTGACCCTTGAACTTGGTGTGCGGGTGAATGGAACCCGGCTTGCACAGTACCTGACCACGCTCAACCTGGTCACGAGTGATACCACGCAGCAGTGCGCCAACGTTGTCGCCAGCCTCTGCGAAGTCCAGAGACTTACGGAACATTTCCAGACCAGTTACAACGGTGTTCAGCTTTTCTTCAGACAGACCAACGATTTCAACCGGCTCGTTAACGTTCAGCTTTCCACGCTCTACACGACCGGTAGCAACGGTACCACGGCCAGAGATGGTCATAGTATCCTCGATCGGCATCAGGAACGGCTTTGCATCGTCACGTTCCGGAGTCGGGATATACTCGTCAACAGCATCCATCAGTTCGATGATCGGCTTGTAAGCCGGATCGCTCAGATCGTCCGGAGCTTCCAGAGCAGCCAGAGCAGAACCAACGATGATCGGAGTGTCATCGCCCGGGAAGTCATACTCGTTCAGAGTTTCACGAACGTCCATCTCAACCAGTTCCAGCAGTTCCGGATCGTCAACCTGGTCAGCCTTGTTCAGGAATACAACGATTGCCGGTACGCCTACCTGACGAGCCAGCAGGATGTGCTCCTTGGTCTGAGCCATCGGACCGTCAGATGCAGCAACTACCAGGATAGCGCCGTCCATCTGAGCTGCACCAGTGATCATGTTCTTTACATAGTCAGCATGGCCTGGGCAGTCAACGTGTGCATAGTGTCTCTTCTCTGTCTGATACTCAACGTGAGCTGTAGAGATTGTGATACCACGTTCTCTCTCTTCCGGAGCTTTATCGATATCTTCAAAGTTCTCAGCTGTGTTACCTGCAACTCTTGCTGCAAGAACTTTTGTGATTGCTGCTGTTAATGTTGTTTTACCATGGTCAACGTGTCCAATGGTACCAATGTTACAATGCGGTTTGGTTCTTTCAAACTTAGCTTTTGCCATTTTAAAACGTCCTCCTTAATTTTGCGCCCATTGGGCTATCATATTTAACTTAGGCTGAATACTATTATATTCCATTCGAAAAAGTTTTTCAAGCCTATTCTTGCTATATGCAAGAGGAAACCGGAAATAATCCCGTGGGATTATTTCGCAGCGCCCTTTCTCTCAGCGATGATCTTCTCCTGAACGCTCTTCGGTACCTGCTCGTACTTCTCGAAGAACATGGAGTAGTTACCACGACCCTGTGTTCTGGAACGAAGGTCTGTGGAGTAGCCGAACATCTCAGCAAGCGGAACATATGCCTTAACCATCTTGCCGCCGCCGATATCTTCCATACCCTCGATACGTCCACGACGTGCGTTAACGTCACCGATAACGTCGCCCATGTACTCCTCAGGCATTGTAACCTCTACCTTCATGATCGGCTCAAGAAGTACCGGGTTACCTTTCGCCATAGCATCCTTGAATGCCATGGAACCAGCGATGTGGAATGCCATCTCGGAAGAGTCGACCTCATGGTAAGATCCATCATATACATCTGCAGCTACGCCGAGTACCGGGAATCCGCCAAGGATACCGGCCTTTGTAGCCTCTTCGATACCTTCGCCGACAGCCGGAATGTATTCCTTCGGAATAGCACCGCCGACAACGGAAGAAGTGAACTTGAATGTCTCTTCGCCGTTCGGATCCATCGGTGTGAAGTGTACTTTACAGTGACCGTACTGTCCACGACCACCAGACTGCTTCGCGTACTTGCTGTCTACGTCAACAGCCTTAGTCATTGTCTCTTTATAAGCAACCTGCGGAGCACCAACGTTAGCCTCTACCTTGAATTCACGAAGGAGACGGTCAACGATGATTTCCAGATGCAGCTCACCCATACCGGAGATGATGGTCTGGCCTGTTTCTGTATCAGTATGAACACGGAATGTCGGGTCCTCTTCAGCAAGCTTTGCAAGAGCCTCGCCCATCTTATCCTGTCCGGCTTTTGTCTTCGGCTCGATTGCGATATCGATAACCGGCTCCGGGAATACCATGGACTCAAGGATTACCGGATGCTGCTCGTCACAAATTGTATCACCAGTTGTTGTGGACTTGAATCCAACTGCAGCGGCGATATCACCGGAGTAAACCTTGTCAAGCTCGTGTCTCTTGTTTGCATGCATCTGAAGGATACGGCCAACACGCTCTTTTTTATCTTTTGTTGCGTTTAATACGTAGGAACCGGAGTTCATTGTTCCGGAGTAAACACGGAAGAATGCAAGTTTACCTACGAACGGGTCTGTCATGATCTTGAATGCAAGTGCGGAGAACGGCTCATCATCGGAAGAATGACGAACTACTTCGTTGCCCTCAAGGTCAACGCCCTTGATCGGCGGGATGTCAAGCGGAGACGGCATGTACTCGATGATCGCATCAAGGAGCTTCTGTACGCCTTTGTTTCTGTATGCTGTACCGCAGCATACCGGAATTGCCTGACACTCGCAGGTTGCTTTACGAAGAACCTTCTTCATCTCATCAACGGTCGGCTCCTCACCCTCAAGATACTGCATCATGAGGTCATCATCGAGCTCGCAGATCTTCTCAACGAGTTCGCTGTGGTAAAGCTCTGCATCATCTGCCATATCTTCCGGAATGTCTGTTACGGAGATATCATCGCCCTTATCATCATTGTAGATGTAAGCCTTCATCTCGAAGAGGTCGATGATTCCCTTGAACTCGTCTTCCTTACCGATCGGGAGCTGGATGCAGATCGCGTTCTTGCCAAGTCTTGTACGGATCTGATCTACACAGCCGTAGAAGTTTGCACCAAGGATATCCATCTTGTTGATGAATGCCATTCTCGGTACGTTGTAGGTATCAGCCTGACGCCATACGTTCTCGGACTGCGGCTCTACACCACCCTTTGCACAGAAAACGCCGACAGCGCCATCAAGTACACGGAGGGAACGCTCAACCTCAACAGTGAAGTCTACGTGGCCTGGTGTATCGATGATGTTGATACGGTGCTCAAGTGCGCCAGCCTTCGGCTTTGTCTTTTCCTGAAGAGTCCAGTGACAAGTCGTAGCTGCGGATGTGATCGTGATACCTCTCTCCTGCTCCTGCTCCATCCAGTCCATGGTAGCTGTACCTTCGTGAGTATCACCGATCTTATAGTTAATACCAGTATAATAAAGGATACGCTCTGTCGTTGTTGTCTTACCAGCATCGATATGAGCCATGATTCCGATATTTCTGGTTCTCTCTAACGGATATTCTCTTCCAGCCAAGGATTTTTCCTCCTATTAGAATCTGTAGTGAGCAAATGCCTTGTTAGCCTCAGCCATCTTATGCATTTCCTCTTTCTTCTTTACAGATGCGCCAGTGTTGTTAGCTGCATCCATAATCTCGTTTGCAAGTCTCTCTACCTGGGTCTTCTCGCTTCTCTTACGGGAATAGAGAGTGATCCAGCGAAGGCCTAATGCCTGTCTTCTCTCCGGCTTAACCTCGATCGGTACCTGGTATGTTGCACCACCGATACGTTTTGCCTTAACTTCGAGAACCGGCATGATGTTGTTCATAGCCTCTTCGAATACTTCTACAGCGTCCTTACCGGTCTTCTCAGCGACCTCTTCGAAAGCGCCGTAAACAATTTTCTGAGCAACGCCCCTCTTACCATCAAGCATGATGTTGTTGATCAGCTTGGTTACAACTTTGTTGCTGTAAAGCGGGTCTGCTAATACGTCTCTTTTCTGAGTATGTCCTTTACGTGGCACGTTACTTCCCTCCTTAATTATAAAAATTATATCATCGGTACTCACATGTTTCCATAAAATGTGTTCGCGCGCGGTTTTCTATCTATCTCCTGCAACCACAGGTCAAATACCACCGGCACTAATATGCGTTGTACGCATTCACTTTATTCCTGTTAGTGATCCCTATGCGGTTGTTCAAGCCTTTATCTGCCGCCAGTTAAGACGGGAAACTCGAACTCCGCCACGCTACGTTTGAGTAGCAGTAATTGCGAAGCAATTACTTCTTATCTTTCGGTCTCTTTGCGCCGTACTTGGAGCGAGCCTGTCTTCTGTTGGCAACGCCTGCAGTATCAAGAGTACCTCTGATGATGTGGTATCTGGTACCCGGAAGGTCCTTAACACGACCACCACGGATCAGAACAACGGAGTGCTCCTGAAGGTTATGTCCCTCACCCGGGATATAGCTTGTTACTTCAATACCGTTGGAAAGACGTACTCTGGCAATCTTTCTAAGAGCGGAGTTCGGCTTCTTAGGAGTTGCAGTCTTAACAGCTGTGCATACACCTCTCTTCTGCGGAGCAGATGTATCTGTGGCTTTCTTATGAAGGGAATTGTATCCTTTCTGGAGTGCCGGAGCTGTAGATTTCTTTACAGATGTCTCTCTACCTTTTCTTACTAACTGGTTAAATGTTGGCATTCTTTTCACCTCCTGTGATATTGACTGTTGGTTGCTGCTTTCAGCCTTTATGCGCACAAAAAACGGGACGTACCCGATGCACGCCCCATTATTATATACAGAGTTTTTCTGCATGTCAAGGAGAAACCTTAAATTTTCTTTGAAAATACGGCGTTTTTCGATCATGACACGCCTGGATGAGTTGTCTCAAATTTATCTCTTGTGATTTTGACAGGTTTGGCCTGTTTTTCTCCTGCCAGGAGACTACTCTCCAAGACAGAACATGTCCACGGTCACATCAGCGAGAAGATTTCCCTTTTCATCCGTCACTTCACTGCGGACGATTGTGATGGATCTGCCGCGGCGGATCAGGATGCCTTTCGCATAGACCGTTCCTTCCGATACATTCCGGATAAAGTTTATATGGGCGCTCTGGGTCACATATTTTCTTCCGTCGGCTCTGGCTGTGAGGCCTGTTACCACATCTGCCAGCGCATAGAGCATTCCACCATGGACCATGCCCATCAGGTTTGTCACGCCGTGAGTGATCTTCATACTGATCTCACTGCATTCCGGAGAGATCTTTTCAATCTTCATATTTGTATATCCCATAAATGGATTGTGTTTTACATACTCGTCCGGGTCGAGGACGTTCCATGTTTCTTTCATGATTTTTCCTCCTTCTGCGTTCCGGCAGTGTCAAAAATCCCATCGCATAGCCGGTCCGGAATAGATTTTTGCCTGCAACTGTAAAGGTGCCGCACCGTTACAAGCACTGTATATTTCCAGACAGGATTTTACCATACCGTCAGTCTTCATGCAAGCCCCCCGGTGCGATTTGATCCCCCCCGATGCGATTTAGTCCACATCCGATACACATTCTGGAACGATACCGCTCCCGGGCTGAACCGTTACAAATCTCTTTCGATCCTGAGGGAGACCGCATCTGCGGTCTCCTCTTTTAATCTATCCTTCGTTAGGGATTGGGTGCCAGAAGTCCAGCCGTTCTCAGATTTGCAAGTAATTCATTAAACTGATTCACCACGTTCTCCGAGTCTGTGGCATTTGCCACCGGAGCGGCCGCTGTCACTGTCCCTGCGGGACCTGTCGGACCGGTTGGCCCCTGCGGACCCATCGGACCTGTCGCTCCCACTGCTCCTGCCGGACCTATCGGACCCATCGGACCTGTCGCTCCCACTGCTCCTGCCGGACCCATCGGACCCATCGGACCTGTCGCTCCCACTGCTCCTGCCGGACCCATCGGGCCCATCGGACCTGTCTCTCCCACTGCTCCTGCCGGTCCCATCGGGCCCATCGGACCTGTCTCTCCCACTGCTCCTGCCGGACCCATCGGGCCCATCGGACCTGTCGCTCCCGGCGCTCCTGCCGGTCCCATCGGGCCCATCGGACCCATCGGACCCATCGGGCCCATCGGACCTGTCGCTCCCGGCGCTCCGTCAAATCCCGGAAACCCCTGTGGACCTCTCGGTCCTTCAGGCCCCGGGCATCCCTGAGGACCTCTCGGCCCCTGCGGTCCCCGGCAGCAGCAGGTTCCGTGTCTCCAGCCATATCCCCAGCCGCTTCCGCAATTTCCGCCACAGCCGCCTCTTCTGTTTCCTCCGCAGCCACAATTTTCACCGCAGCCACCTCTTCCATCTCCGCCACAGCCCTGCGTTCCGTCCCGGCCGCAGCAACAGTTCCCATCCCAGTGTCCTCTCTCGTCTCCGCCCCGGCAGCTCTCTGCTCTGCAGTCCTCGTTCTCCCAGAAATCATATCCACAATTACGCATGATCAATTCCCCTTTCAGCATATTTTCCTGGCGGACATCCCATACAGGTTGTTCGCTTACTATAATCTATGCTGCCCGTCCGAAACTGCTACTTCTGCGATTTTTTGTCCAAAACTCCGGCTGTCACCTCTCTGTCTCCGTTCAATTTGCTGCACTTTTCTTTTCTCAAAATATTTCCTGTTTAACTGGCATGTCTCCGTCCCCGGCCGGCACCTCTCCGCCAGCTCATTATACCGTTCCGCCGTTTTCCATTCCCCCAGCCTGTCGTAGCAGACACACATCTGCAGATACGGAATATATCCCCGGCACTCCGGCATCACGAAACCGTCCTCCCCGGTCCACCTTCCGGTCCGGACTGCCTGCCCGTACCAGAAAATTGCGTCGCGATAGCGCCTGGCCGAGAAGAACCACCATCCGAGATCACAGCAGAGCTCCGGCTTCGGGATCCCCTCAGAAAGTCCGGAAAGCAGAAACTTTAGTGCCCGGTCCCGATCTCCGATCCGATACATACAGTACGCCCCATGCCTGCAGGCATCCACCCGGTCTTCCCGCCAGCCATCCGGCAGTTCCAGATATTCCGAAAATGCGGAAGCGGCATCCCGGTATCTTCTGTGGTAATATAATTCCTTTCCGTAATAATACTGATCCCGCGGAGATAGTTTCCCCTTCTCCCGGAGCATCTGCTCAAATATCCGAAGATTCCTATCCGGATCCCCTGTCCCCACTTTCCGGTGCTCGATCATGATATCTTCCCGCACTACTTTTCCAAAGGGTTCCACCGCCTCATGGATGCGCCCTTTCCATACGGCTTTTCCGCACCGTCTTAAAAGGCGTTCTCTATAAAAGAAAAATGACGGTGCGCCATCCCCGTCATATCCAACCGCGTATTTCATCATCACTACATCCGGCCGTTCCATATCCAGCCGTCTTTTCAGATCCATCAGTTTTCTCCACTCTTCCTGCCTTATCACATCATCTGCATCCAGCCAGAACAGGTAATCCCCCGTTCCCCTGGAAAAAGCAAAATTTCTCGCCGCTGCAAAGTCATCCTTCCATTTAAAATCATAAACCTTGTCCGTAAAAGAAAATGCGATCTCCTTCGTCCGGTCCGTAGATCCCGTGTCCACAATTATGATCTCATCCGCAAATCCCTGCACGCAGGCCAGGCATCTTCCGAGGACCTTTTCCTCATTGCGCACGATCATGCATAGGCTGATGGATACCATAATCTCTCCCTCTTTGTCCTGTTTCTTCTATCTTAATATATGAGAGATGCTCCAATCTGTTATTCTCCCAAACGCATCAACGGGCAGATCTCATTACAGTTGAAACTCCATTTCTGCAAAGCCTGCCGCTTCCATCTGTGAACAGGGATTTCCTGTGGCACAAAAAGGCGCTGATCTGCCATGACCTCTCAGCCATACGCAAACCAGCGCCATTTACACTTCACTTTTTAACGAGCCAGACCGGTTCCGATTCTACTGCCCCTATTCCGCATCTGCCACATAAGCCACAGCAATATCTTCGTAGCCATCTGTAGATGGGATCTCAAAATAAACTTCCTTGCCCGGATTCTTATATGTCATATTGATATCCATCTTATAGTTCATCTCATCAGCTTCGGATGTTGTATGATCTGTGATACTCATTCCGTAGTCCATAAACATCTTCATAGCCTCGCAATAGCCATCTTTGTTGACCGTCATCTCGCCGTTTGACTCATTGATCTTCATGTCCAGAGTGACCCCAAGCTCCTCGTAGGTCTCTGCGGTCGCGCTGGTAACTGCGGTCAGGACCTCGTTGATCTTCTGGTCATCAATAGTAAATGCAAGTTTCCTTGTGTCACCGCTTGTATACATTCTCAAGCCTTTGACAACATCCGTATCCAGATCCATGTTGATCTGTGTGGCCTGAGCTTTCGCAGCTTCCAGATCCATGGCCTGCCTGTACTTGATGCCCATAGTGTTCACATACATGTATCCGTCTGTGTAGAACATATCGATCGGCACTGCGGTTCCAAGCGTATCCGCGGTACCCTTGCATACAAACTGCATGTCTCCGTTCGCGTCCTCTTTCATCATCAGCTTCATATTCATGGACATATCAATATTCTGTCCGAGATAAGACATGGTGATCGTATAGTCCACATCGATATTCGCGCTCGGGAGAGACTCGCTAAGCTGCTGTGCTTCCTCATAGACCTTCAGCGCCTCCGGATCGTTCTCCGCGACAGCGATCGGAACTGCCTTTACCTGGGTAACACCATTTACGCTCCAGGCACCATTTTTATCGATCTCATATCCGTCCGCATGACCCGTATTTGTCTGCGCATATCCGGCATTCATCTGCAGATAACCGGAATTTCCGAAATAATAGCACTGTGCCCAGCCATCATGATCACCATCGATCCAGTACCAGCCGTTCCGGCAGTAGGAACCGTCATCGTTCTCATACCACCAGCCGTTCATATCCTCGTGCCATTCGCCCGCGAATGCCGGGAAGGACAATGCCATTGCTAACGGCATCGCTGCAGTAAGGATCATTTTCCACTTTTTCATAAGAGAGACCTCCTTAAAATTCAACAACCGCGTCGGTCATCTGCACAAGTTTCCAGATGCCGGAGCGCCTGTTCTGTCACCCATCTGCCCACATACTTCCGTGAGTTCCATATCTCAAGTATAGCAGTTCAACCATGCAATCGCAAACCCTTTTTCCTGTAGACTTCTTACGTTTTCTTTAACTGCAAAAATCCGGCAAAGCGCTTCTGCACGCTCTGCCGGATTCAATCTCTTTTCTTTATTCCAGATATGACTGCTCTGCCTGTATCACTGCGTAATAACTATCCCATTTCTCTGAGATCAGGTTCGCGATCCCCTGTTTTACCTCTTCGTTCGTTTTCCCATACTGGAATGGAACCACCGCATCGAAGATCAGGTTCGTATGGGTTGGACCCTGGATCATGCGGAAATCATGGATGGTGACGCCCGGAAAATGTTCGTTGATCATGTCAACAACTTCCTTTTTTGTCTCATTGATCGCCTCGTTATTCACCACGATCGGATCCATGTGGATCACGGCCTCACAGCCAAGTTTTTCCTTCAATTCCTTCTCGATCCGATCGATCACATCGTGGATCTCGAAGATATCGCAATCCCCGGACACTTCCCCGTGAAGGGAGATCATGCGTCTCCCCGGGCCGTAATCGTGGACCACTAGATCATGGATCCCAAGGATCTCAGGATGAGCCATAACGATCGTCCTGATCTCATTTACAAATTCTCTGGAAGGCGGTTCTCCGAGAAGCGGATTCAGGGTATCCTTCGCCGCGCCAAATCCTGCATACAATACAAAGCATGCCACAAGGCAGCCACACCATCCATCGATACTAATGCCTGTCACATGGGCCACAGCCATGGAGATCAGAACCGCCGTTGTCGCGATGGAATCGCTCATACTGTCCATAGCCGTCGCTTTCATTGTCTCCGACTGGATCTTTTTGCCGACTGTCCGATTGTAAAAGCACATGTATCCCTTTACACAGATGGAGACCACAAGGATCCCCACCGCCAGAGCGCCAGTCTCCACCGGCTCCGGATGAAAGATCTTCTCTATGGAAGTTTTGAAAAGCTCGATTCCCATGAGAATGATGACCATGGAAACTCCAAATCCGGAGACATACTCGATGCGCCCGTGTCCAAAGGGGTGATCCGCGTCAGCCTTCATGCCGGAAAATTTAAATCCCACAAGAGATATAAAGGATGATCCTGCATCTGACAGGTTATTGAATGCATCCGCCGTAATAGCGATGGATCCACTGATCACACCCGCCAGATATTTTCCGGCAAACAGAAATACATTGAGCGCGATGCCCACAATACTGCAGAGCATGCCGTAGGCACGGCGCACATCGCTGTTCCCGAATTGATCTCTGTTTTTAATAAATAAGCCGGACAGTATCGTAATCATGTAAAACACCTCCATCGGTCCGCACACTTGCCGCGCCAAGCCAAAAATCAAGAAATTGTAATTCAGGTCTTCTCACATTCAGCACAGAAAGCCCATCGGCCCGCCGAATCGTTACAAGTTGCTTTCTTCTAACCATCTGTATACTCAAACAGCGAGGAAAAACATGATCTTTCATGTTCTCCTCGCTGTTCTTATATGCCTCAGCATACGAAAAAGTTCCTGCTTCCAGAAAGCTTTCCGATATATTTATTTGTCAAAATACCGATCACTCATCGACATCCTGTGTATCATCCTCGTTGAGAATGATTTTATCTGCTTCCTCAAGCGGAGCATCCGTCTCCTCCTGCGGCTCTTCAGCAGCCGGTGCTTCCTGCTCCTGGATCTTATCCTCGATCTCGCCTGTGCTGAGCTTGATATTGCGGTAACGCTTCATTCCGGTACCAGCCGGGATCAGCTTACCGATAATAACATTCTCTTTCAGACCGATCAGGTGATCGACCTTACCGTTGATCGCTGCCTCAGTAAGAACCTTTGTGGTCTCCTGGAAGGATGCGGCAGATAAGAAGGAATCGGTTGCAAGGGATGCCTTTGTGATACCGAGCATGACCTGTTTGCCCTCTGCCGGCTGTTTGCCTGCAGCGATGAGCTCCTCGTTCATCTCGTTGAAATCAAGAACATCCATGGATACGCCCGGAAGAACATCGGAATCGCCGCTCTCCTCGACACGGATCTTCTTTAACATCTGACGCACGATCATCTCGATATGCTTATCGTTGATCTCTACACCCTGTAAGCGGTAAACACGCTGTACCTCACGGATCATGTAATCCTGTACGGCACGAACGCCCTTAACCTTTAACAGGTCGTGCGGGTTGATGCTACCCTCTGTAAGAACGTCGCCGGCCTCGAGAACCTGTCCGTCCGCAACTTTGATTCTGGAACCATAGGGGATCAGATAAGTCTTGGAGTTTCCTGTCTCCTGGTCCGTAACGATGATCTCACGTTTTTTCTTTGTATCTTTAATTGTAACAACACCACCGAATTCAGCGATGATCGCAAGTCCCTTCGGGCGTCTGGCCTCGAAAAGCTCCTCGACACGGGGAAGACCCTGTGTGATATCGCCGCCGGCAACACCGCCGGAGTGGAATGTACGCATGGTCAGCTGTGTACCAGGCTCACCGATGGACTGTGCGGCAATGATACCAACAGCCTCTCCGACCTGTACCGGCTGGCCTGTCGCCATGTTTGCGCCGTAGCACTTGGAGCAGACACCGATATGGCACTTACATGTCAGGACTGTACGGATCTTAACAGTATTTCTGCCGAGCTTCTCAAGAACCTTGATAACGGCTGCGGCACGTTTCGGTGTACACATATGGTTAGCCTTAACAACAACTTCTCCGGTATCCGGATCTGTGATCGTCTCAGCGATATATCTGCCTGTCAATCTCTCCTGCAGCGTCTCGATGGTCTCTTTACCGTCCGTAAAGCCCTCGATCTCCATGTACGGGATCGTTCCCTTGCTTTCACAGCAGTCTGTCTCACGGATGATAAGGTCCTGGGATACGTCAACAAGACGTCTTGTCAGGTAACCGGAGTCGGCTGTACGAAGAGCGGTATCGGACATACCTTTTCTCGCACCATGTGCGGAGATGAAGTACTCAAGTACGTCAAGACCTTCACGGAAGTTGGACTTGATCGGGAGTTCGATCGTGTGACCGGTCGTATCCGCCATGAGTCCTCGCATACCGGCAAGCTGCTTGATCTGCTTATCGGAACCACGGGCTCCGGAGTCCGCCATCATGAAGATGTTGTTGTATTTATCAAGACCTGTCAGAAGGTCATGTGTCAGCTGGTCATCGGTTGCTTTCCATACATCGATAACTTCTTTGTAACGCTCTTCCTCTGTGATAAGACCACGGCGGAAGTTCT
>ERZ772900.2797-NODE-2797-length-12212-cov-9.144279_pt1 | contig 12212 bp, 8 predicted proteins | sample MGYA00512124_ERZ772900 | MGnify/ENA primary metagenome ERZ772900 (study PRJEB29015, sample SAMEA2737716) | human gut metagenome | biome: human gut; feature: human-associated habitat; material: faeces | place: China | collected 2012 ... | reverse complement strand
GTCAACTCCCCATTGGGGTTCTTGACGTACTGCTTGCTGACGGAGATGGTTTTGTCCGTGATGTCGAGGTCACTCCACAGGAGGGCAGTCAGCTCACCCTTGCGCAGTCCGCTGACCAGTTCCAGATAAAACATGGGCAGCAGTCCCCTCTTATCCGCGGCGTCGAGGTAGGTCTTGATATGCTCCGGTTGGAGGATCTGCATCTCGAGTTTCTGCACCTTCGGTGCGATGCAGTCCTCGGTGGGGTTGCGGAGGATCAGGCGTTCTTTTACGGCGCGGTTCAGGGCATTGTGAAGCATCAGGTGCAGGCTGCGGGCGGTGGTGCTGCTGAGTCCCGGATTGCCGTGACCGCTTTTACCTCTGGTGCGGCCGCTCTCCATCAGCTCCTTGTAGAGCTTTTGCAGGTCGTGGGCGGTCAGCTTGGTGAGCTTGATGCTGCCGATGCGGGGGATGGTATATGAAGCATCTGGAGGCGGCTCTGGACGACGCCTCTGTTGCCGGCTGACCTCATTCAGCCGGAGCCTGCAAATAAATTTGCGCATAATTCTTGACGGGACGCTTGGAGTGAACAAGCCAGAGCGCAGAAAAAAAATACGATGAGGGAGCCATCACCTTGGAGGACTTCCGGCGATGGCTGAAGGAGTCATAAACGTAGGAAGCCGATCAAATGACCGGCTTCCTACGCTTTACTTATATTGCTGCCTGCCGCAGAGGTTGAAGCGGCATTCTTATCGCTGCCTTTTATTGTTTCCGGCAGCGAAAAGTGTGCAGGCCTCTTTTGTACTGTGACACCCTATGTCCATGCGATGTGCTCGACGGACAAGGCAGGCGTATGATGGTGAAAAATTTTCTGTTATGGCAGACGGAGAAGCGTTTTACCGCGGCGTCTCTGTGCCATTCGATCGGTTATTGCTGCGTCAGCTGTTACTTTGCAGCTTTCTTAGCTTTTTTTGCCTCCTTGGCGGCCTTGTCAGCCAAGTAGTACATACCGGGAGTGTTGTAATACTCCGTCTGCAGGTCCTTCACCTGCCTGCACATGAACACCAGACCAATCATGTTCAGGATGACAACCACGGCCAGGAAGCCGTCAAGGATCATATACATGGTGGTCACGTTGGAGAACGCGCAGGCGATGCAGATGAACAGGGGGTAAATAAATACCCACACCTTGGAGAACTTGCGGCCGAACAGAATCTCGGCCTGAATCTGGCCGAAGAAGCCGGCGGAGATGATCGTGGAGAACACAAACAGGAACACCGTGACAGCAATGAAGATGGCACCGAAGTTTCCGAACACGGACTGGAACGCAGCCAGTGCCAGCTGGCCGGAGCTCAGCCCCTCCTGCGTCCACACGCCGGAACACAGAACGGCCAGAGAGGTGATGGTGCAGATGACGATGGTATCCATAAAGACCTCAAAGATACCGAACTGGGCCTGGCGGATGGGGTGATCCGTATCGGCGGTGCAGTGACCGGCGATGGTGGAGCCCACGCCCGCCTCATTGGAGTACACACCGCGGGCGGCACCCCAACGGATCGCTGCCATAATGGTGGCGCCGGCGAAGCCGCCCACAGCGGCGTGGCCGGTGAAGGCATCCTTGAAGATCATACCGATGACAGCGGGGAGCTCACCCACGTGGGCGAAGATGATGACCAGCGCACCCGCCACGTACAGACAGGCCATCACAGGGACCAGAATGTCGGTGACGCTGGACACGCGCTTGAAACCGCCGGCCAGGATCACGCCCACCAGAACGGCAAGAATGATACCGGTAACAGTCTGGTTTGCGCCGAACACGTTGAACTGCTCAGCAGCGGAAACACCCTGAGAGGCCAGGGAGGGGACCAGCTCGATCATGAAGAAGAAGGCGTAGCCGACGCCGAACACGACGCCGATCTTCTTGCCCAGACCGCGCAGGTAGTAAGCCGGACCGCCGACCCACTCGCCCGCGTCGTTCTTACGACGGTACTTGATGCCCAGCGCGACCTCGCAGTACTTTGTGCACATACCGAGGATAGCCAGGATCCAGATCCAGAACACGGCGCCGGGGCCGCCCAGGGCGATGGCCACAGGCACACCGACGATATTGGAGGCGCCAACGGCGCAGGCCAGCGCCGCGAACGCAGCGGAAATGGGACGGACCTTACCCTCTTCCTTCTTGGCAAACACCTTGCCGAAGGTTTGGCTCATGGCGTAGCCAAAGTGCCGGATCTGGGGGAACCCCAGATAGATGGTCAGGAACAGGCCGCCGCCGCCGATAAGGATCAGAATAGGAATGCCCCAGAACCAGTTGCCGAAGTCTTGAATTGCCTTCAAAATAGCCATACTTTTTCTCCTTTCACGCGAAACAATGTGTGGTTTTCTCTGGGATTGCGTTTTGTGTCTGTGCTTTCTGCCTTGGTTTCTCAGTGGGTAGAAGGGGGATTTCTCAGCTCAACAGACGCTTCACCGTCTCATAGGTGATATTGGGGACATTCTGGAACGTCTGCCGCATATCCACGCGCTCGGTGAGCATATGCCCGTCGCGGCCGAAGGTACCGATATTGACAACGGGGACGTCGATCTGACGGATCTTATCCACCGGGTGCGTGTATTTTACGCCGTACTGGGGCATATTCGTCTCCAGTGCCTGAATGGCCAGTGTATCGTCGCACACGGCCATAAAGCTGGAGTCGGAGATGTAGGGGTAGAACATACGGGTCTTGATCTGTCGCTGGGCCTCGGGCCGCACCACCTCAATGGCGCTCTCCACCGCGTCCAGCAGGGCCTTTTCCTTGGCTGTGCGGCCGGTCATCTCGATACGGGCGCTGAAGATAGAGCCAAAGAACACTACCACGGCGGGGGACTTATCCTCAGACCACTTCCAAGCCTCCTGCACCACACGCAGACCGAACAGCCGCAGATCCAGTTCGGGGTCGTCCTTATGCAGCTTTACGGTGAACTCGTGGATAGCTTTCTTGAAGGCCTCACCGTGCGCCGCCGCCAGCTCGTTGTAGAACTCGCTCCAGGTGTAGACGCGGGTCTTCCAGGGCAGCTGGTGGAAGTCCACCTTGCTCAGCTCACAGAAGCGCTTGTACTGGGCGTTCAGGTATTCCACCGTTTCGTCAAAGGCCTCCACAGCCATTTGCTTGCTCTTTTCCAGCACGATGGCAGGGCTCCAGCCGTGGGTGAAGAAGTTGTAGTAACCGAAGGCCGTCAGCGCCGTCTGCACGGTGTAGGGGCCCTTGGTGTCCATCTGCTTCAGGGAGATGGGCGGGATGGCGACCTCACCCTGAGCGATGTCGCACAGGTCGGTGTTCAGGCACATCTTCCGCGTGATGTTGGCCAGCACCAGGTTGGGGTCCAGCGCACTGAAGGCCTGCCCCACATGGGCCTCCTTGCCGAACACGGCGAAGCAGGGCAGCAGCTTGCCGATGCTGCCGTAGTAGATGTAGCGGTTCTCGTCGCCGGGGGCGTAGTTGGTGGAGTAGTCGGCGTTGATGCACGCCACATACTCGAAGTGCTCCTTCTCCTTCAGTTCCTCCAGCAGGTCCAGAGCCGTGATAATGCCCTTGGAGTTGTCCTCCTCGTCGCATTCGCCGATGGCCAGCAGGTTGCCATCCAGCTCCTCGGGATGCTCGGAGAAATACTGGATCAGGTACATGTGGCCGGCTACGCCGGACTTCATGTCCAGCGCGCCGCGGCCAAACAGATACTCGCCGGACTCGATGTCGTCAATGACCTCCTGAGGCAGCACGAATGTCTCGCGCAGCTTGGCGGGCAGCTCCTCGCAGCGGAAGGCATACTCGCGGATGGTGCCAAAATCGTCCACCCCCACGGTGTCTATGTGGCCGATGAGAATGACCGTGCGGTTAGAATTGCCCTTGGTGCCCTTCACATAGGCCAGCGTACTGTGCCGCACCACAAAGTCGTTCTTGGTCTGGAAGCACTTGACCTGCTCGGGATGTGCCTGGAAGTAGGGCAGGGACATATAGAAATCCTGCATATAGCGAGCCACAGCACTCTCGCCGCCCGGCTCCTTATTGATGCTGGGGATGGCGACCATGTTTTCCGTCAACTGCTTGACCGATTCAAAAGAATTTAGTTTCATGACTTAGCTCCTTTGCTTGTTATGCCCGCGTGTATCAATCGCGGTGATATCTCTCAATGCCGGCCATATAGGTGTTCAGCACCTGAATATCCTTAATGTCGTTTTCGGGGATATGGAAGATGTCGCGGTCGATGACCACCATGTCAGCGAACTTGCCAACCTCGATGGTGCCCATCAGATCCTGGCTGCCGTTGGCGTAGGCCACATTTTTGCTGTACATGCACACCGCATCATACACGGATATCTTCTCGTCGGGATGATAGCCGCCCACGGGATAGCCGTCCATGTCCTGACGGGTCACGGCGGCGTAGATGCCGATCCAGGGATTGAAGCTCTCCACCGGTGCATCGGAGCCGCCGGCCATGACCAGACCCGCATCCAGATACGTCTTCCAGAGATAGCTCAGCGCGGCACGCTCCTTGCCCACGCGATCCTCAATCCAGTGCAGGTCGGTCATCAGGAACGTGGGCTGGATATCCAGCACAAGGGGCAGCTTCTTCATGCGCTCGATCAGCGCCGGCGTGGCCATCTGGGCATGGATAAGACGGAAGGGGAGACGCTTGGCCTGCTCCTGCGGTGTCATCCCGTCCTTCAGCCCCTGCTTCAGGCAGTACTCCACCGCGTCCAGGGTGACCTCCAGAGCTTTGTCGCCGATACAGTGGGTGGCAGGCTGCAGACCGCGGCGGTATGCCTCGTACATTCTCTCGGCCAGATCCTCGGGACTGATGACCAGAATACCGGTGTTGCCGGGATCATCCGCGTAGTCGGTATACAGCTTGGCGGAACGGGAACCCAGAGAGCCGTCAGAGAAGCTCTTGAAGCTGCCCATCCTCGCGGCGCGGTAGGGGTCACTCCGCTGCTCGGCCGTCAGGTGCTCCGGTTCGAACAGATAGTCCAGACATACGGACATACGCACCGGCAGTTCGCCGCGGTCGCTGCGGGCCACATAGTCCGCAAAGTCCTCGTCATAGTGCCATATCGCCGCGGCATAGGTGTGCATCATGGTCACACCCAGACTGGAGGCCAGCGCCAGCCCCTTCTTCATGCACTTCTCACGGGTGGCGGGCACCAGAAACGGATCGGGGATCAGGTTGTCATAGATCTTGGAGGCCTGCTCACGGAAAATGCCGTTGGGTCTGCCGTCGGCATCCAGCTCCACCATGCCGCCGGGGCCGAATACATAGCCGTTGGTGATGTTGGCCTTTTCCAGCGCCATCGTATTGGCCACCGCCGTATGCAGGCATACGCGCTTGATAACGATGGGATGCTCGGTGCTGGCCTCATCCAGATCCAGACGGGTGGGCAGCTGATCCTCGCAGTCCTTCCACTTGGACTGGTCGAAGTTGGAGCCCTTGATCCACTCGCCCTTGGGCGTCTCTGCCGCACGGTCACGCAGCAGCTGCAGCGCTTCGGCACGGGAGGTGGCGCCGCCCAGATCCACAGTGGTATAGGTCTGGCAGAAGGCGAAGAAGTGCAGGTGGGAGTCGCCCATGCCGGGCAGCACGGTCTTGCCTTGCAGGTCGATGCACTTCGCGCAGTCAAAGTGATCCAGCGCCTCCTCCTTTGTGCCCACATAGGCAAATTTGCCATCCTTCAGCACTACCGCGTCCTTGCAGATATCCGGTGCCTCCATCGTGTAGATCTTGCCGCCATAAAACAACGCATCAGCTCTGGCCTTCATTTTGTACACCTCTCTAATTTCAACATGACATGATTGTGATTTTACACAGTTTCACGCGCGTTGGCTTTAACTTAGTCGCCATTATAACGAAAAACGGGGCGCGTGGCAATTTGCCGCCTGTTCCCCCTACGGAACAGTTTGTACAATTTTTGTTTCCTGCGCAGAACGTTTATTGACACATTTGGCAGGTTTTGATATAATTGCTAAAAGTTTGTGAAAAAGTAAGCTTAGATTGATTTTGAGGAAATCGCTTATGGACACCGAAAGAGGAAGTATCACAAGAGAAGTCGGCAGCCGAATCCGCTACGCCCGCAAGAGCCGGGGCATGTCGATGGAGGAGCTGGCTCAGGCTATCTACAAGACGCGTTCTGCCATCTCCAAATACGAAAATGGCCAGATATCCGTGGATATCGCCACGCTTTACGACATTGCCAATGCCCTGAATGTCAGCATCTATGATCTGCTGCACCGAAACACGCCGGACATCAATCAGGAGTACAATGCGGAGGTACCCGCCTTTTTCCGGGGTGTCTCCCAGCTATATATGTATTTCTTCGATGGCCGGGTCAACCGCGCTCAATGCACGGTTATGGATATATTCCCTACGGAGGAAAGCAGCAAGGCCGAAGTCCTCATGTACATGAATATCAAGGATCTGGCCCACTACCGGGTCTGCGAGAGCAGCTACCGCGGCATCCTGACCCACTATGAGGCATTCAGCGCCATGCTTTTCGAGAACAACGATATGCCCATGGACAAATATCAGATCGGCATCCCCCAGCCCTATATGGACGATGACCGGAAGTGGGTACTGACCTACGGAATCTCCTGTCGCCCGTTGATGCCTTCTGCGGCCAAGCGACTTCTCAGCAAAACGCCGCTTTCCATCGATAAGGCACTGGTTCAGGAGTTGATGATATCCAAAGAGGATATCCGCTTGATGAAGCACTACAATATGTTCGTCATGGTGTAGTCCCCATTGTCTGTCTTAGAAATACTGATGTGTTTATCTGCTTGTTTACTGCGGCTTGATTGCAAAGGTTAAGAAGAAAATACAGAAATAATCGAACACAAAAATGTCAGAGTGGCAGCGCAGGCTGGAGGGTATTTCTCGCTGCCCTCCGAAGACAGCATGGCTTACACGGAGCCGCTGTTTAATATTTGTCAGCAATTTGGCATCCACTACTATACAGCGGCAAAGAAGGAGCGCTATTTCGTAGAAGAAGTAACCCGTGTCACTTGGGCAAAACAACAGGAGGAAAAATCCGGTATCCCGCAGAATATCCGCAATGCTTTCTCCGCTTGCCCCACATTTTGACCCATACAGGAAACATACCGAGAAGCTATAGAGCCACCCGGAGGGAGCATTGCTCTCCACCGGTGGCTCTATGTCTTCATTTTGATACCCTTTTATGTTTCCAGCAGCGCAAAATATGACCATTCTCCTGCCGTCGCAAATTGACCTACACCGCTGCTGATTGCGGCACTGACCCGCACGGGAAAACGAGCATACGGAGCAAAGAGTTCCTGACCTCGTTCTTTTTGGGACGAAAACGCCTGTAAACCCTTGTACCGCAACGGCTGGTTGGTATTTTATCACTTGGTAAGGATGAGGTCGGCGGTTCGAATCCGCCCAGCAGCTCCAAAAGATCCTGTTTTCTATCGAAAACAGGATCTTTTTCTTTGCCTATTTTTCCTCTATGTGTGAGGGCATGAAGCGAGGCGGCCGCATATCCTTACCCTTGCGAAAAATACGCTTTGCCTATAGGGCGAATAGCGCCTGTCACACGGTGATTATCTTCAGCCACTCAATATATTCCAGCGCCAATTCTGACAGTACTCGAGAGGGGTTACAGATATACCCGCTCTCGATTTGCCCCAAATCCGTGATGGGCACACTGACCAAGGCGCGGCGGCGATCCTCTTGTGTCAGATAGCCAGAGCCGGTCACATAGGCATCGCCCAGTGCCAGCAGTGAATACGCCATTGCCCGGTCGGATACCGAGATGACCTGCTGCTGGGGGTTCCACTGGCGCCTGGTCGTCGTGAATCGGGCCGAGGAGGGATGACACTCCTCATAAGAAATAAACGGGTACTGCTGGATGTCCGCCAGTGTAACGCTTTTACACTCGGCTAAGGGATGCGTGTTCTGGATGTAAATATGCAGCAGATCATATTTCAGATGCTGAAAAAATATATTCCGCCGATTGCATGCCTTGATAATGGCGCTGCGGCTGTCACTGGTGAAAAACAGCACGCCGATGTCGGAGCGATTCGTTTCCACATCCTGCAGCACCTGATCCATGTTTCCCTCAAAATAGCCCAGATGATATTTTTGATTCTTAGGCTGGCATACAATGTGCTCAAAGGCATCGATACCGGAGACATGGTGCAGGGAGGATACGCAAAAATACTCGCATTCCCCCTTGTGGTTTTTATACTTGTCATCCAAATCCTGGTAGATATTTGTCAGCAGCTGTGTGTCCTTCAGGAATGCCTCTCCCTGGCGCGTCAGCGATATGCCCTTACTGGTTCGCTCAAAAAGAACCATACCATATTCCCGCTCCAAGTTTCGGATCGACTCGGATAGACTGGATTGGGAGATGAACAGCGACTCTGCCGCCTTGCCGATAGAGCCTGCCTTGCTGACGGCCCGGACATATAGTATTTGCTTTAATGTCATCGTTTTCACCTCATACTTGCGCTGCTGTCGCAGATGGAGACCTCTCGCCACTGTTTGCCCCAACCGACACCGCTGGAATGGTAATTGTGGGACATCTCCCTGATTTTAGCAGCATTCTTGTTAAAAAGCAACCTCCAACATTATAAATTAACCTCCCCAAAACCCTGTTTTTACCTGAAAGCCATCGGTCTTACCGATGGCTTTGCATCGCTTATTTGTTCTTCAAATTCTACGGGTACAGGCGTATAATGAGTTCACGCAAAATACCACCCATAGAAAAGAACCGGACTGCTTGTCCGTATCAACCAATGGAGGGAGCGACCCTGAAAGGAGGAGCCTATGATAGCCGAACACACGCAAACCGCCACCGAGGCCCCCGTTGTTTTGCAGTGTGTTGACCTGTGCAAGTGCTATAACGGTGTCGTACAGGCCAGCGATCACATCAATTTCACCTTGCGCCGCGGCGAGGTACACGCCTTTCTGGGGGAAAACGGTGCAGGAAAGAGCACACTGATGAAAATGCTCTACGGCATCGAGCAGCCCGATGAGGGTCAGATGTTCCTTTCCGGCGAGCCAGTGGTGCTGAAAAGCCCTGCTGACGCCATTGCCCACGGCATCGGTATGGTACACCAGGAGCTGATGCTGATTCCGCACCTGACGGTGGCGGAAAACATTACCCTGGGGCAGGAGGTCAGGACCAGAAGCGGACGGCTGAAAAAGCAGGAAGCGTCACGCAGTATCCGGGAGCTGGCCGCTTCCTATGGCTTAGATATAGACCCTGATGCGCTGGTGGACAAACTGACCATTGGGCAGCGCCAGCGAGTGGAGATCGTCAAGCTGCTGTATCGCAAGGCGGACATTTTGATTTTCGACGAGCCCACCGCCCTGCTGACGCCTCAGGAGTCCGATGCGCTGTTTGATGTGCTGCGCCGCCTGCGGGAGCTGGGCAAGTCCACAATTTTCATTACGCATAAGCTGCGGGAGGTCTATCAAATTGCAGACCGCATGACCGTGATCCGGCAGGGCCGGATCATCGGCACCACCACCCCTCAGGAAACCGGTATGGAAAAGCTGACGCAGATGATGGTGGGCAAAACGGTTCCCACCGGGCGCCGTCGGCCCCACCCCATTGGGGAGGAAGCGGTGCTGCAGGTAAAGGGCCTCAGCGTGCAGCGCCGTGGCGGCGCCGCTGTGCAAAATGTCACCTTTTCCATTCGCTCCGGCGAGGTGCTGGGCGTAGCGGGCATCGAGGGCAACGGACAGACGCCTCTGGCGCAGGCCCTTCTGGGCCTTTGCCGCTCCTCCTCCGGCAGCATTCTGCTGGACGGGCGGGAGATCACCGGCCGCACAACCAAGCAGATTCGCGATGCCGGCGTGGGCAGCATTCCCGATGACCGGCAAGGCATGGGCCTCATCCTCAGTATGCGGCTCTTTGAAAATATGCTGCTGAATGCCTACGACGAAAAGCCCTATGCTAAAAGCCCGCTGCTGGAGGACTGGGCGGCCGCCCGCCGTGATGCGCAGGCTAAGATCGCCGATTACAGCATTGTGGCCACCAATGAGTCGGTTGTGGTCGGCACCCTCTCCGGCGGCAATCAACAAAAAATCGTCGTCGCCCGGGAGCTTGACCGGGGCTGCCGGATGCTCATTGCCGCGCAGCCTACCCGGGGCGTTGATATCGCCTCGGCGGATTACATCCAAAGCCGCATTTTGACGGCGGCGGAACAGGGCTGCGCCGTGCTGCTCATTTCCAGCGATTTGGACGAGCTGATCAAGGTCTCAGACCGGATCATGGTGCTGTTCCGTGGGCAGATCATGGGATTTGTGGATGCAGACAATGCCACCCGTGAGGCCTTAGGACGCATGATGCTGGGCGAAGCCCACTGATCGATCCTTTATTGATCCTGCCGCCGATTAAACGGCAGCTTAGAACTAACCAAGGAGGAACTAAGATGAAGTTTACAAATGTGAAAAAGTGGCTGGCCATGTTGCTGGTGGTCTGCTCGATGCTGTCCCTGGTGGCCTGCGGGAAGTCCGACAAGGATCCGGCAGGTGACGATTCCGAGAAGGCCACTAAGGTCGCCGTTGTGTTCGCCTCCAGCGGTCTGGGAGATAAGTCCTTTAACGATGCGCTGTATGACGGCATGAAGAAAGCGGAGAGCACCATGGGCATCCAGTGGGTATATTCCGAGCCCAAGGATGACGCCGAGTACGAGGGCCTGATATCCGGCTATGCCGACAACGGAGACTGCGACCTCATCATCTGCCTGGGCGGCAGCCAGAGCTCCAGCCTGGAAAATGTGGCCCCTAACTATCCGCAGCAGAAGTTTGTGATCCTGGACGCTGTGGTGGAGGGTGACAACATCCGCAGCTACACATGGCGTGATCAGGAGCTGGGCTTTTTGGCCGGCTTCCTGGGTGCCAGCCTGTCCGACACCAATACTCTGGGCTTTATTGGCGCCCACGACATCCCCCTGTGCAATCTGGGCGCTGCCGGTATGATCGCCGGAGCCCACTATGCCAACCCTGACTGCCAGGTGCTGGTGGACTATGCCAACGGCTGGGCAGAGGTCAACGGCTGCTATGAGCTGGCCACATCCATGCATGAGCAGGGCGCCAGCCTGATATACCACACCGCCAGTGCCGGCGGCCTGGGTATCCTCAATGCCGGCAAGGAGAAGAACTTCCTGACCGTCTTCTTTGACGGCAACCTGAATGCGGACGCTCCCCAGACCAACATTGCCAGCGCCATCCGGGACTTCCCCGCTTGCGCTCAGGAAGCGATTCAGGATGTCATGGACGGTAAGTTCACCGCCGGTGCCATTGAAAAGGGTCTGGCAGAGGACAGCCTGTACCTGGATTTTGACGGCTCTGCCTATCAGATCCCCGCTGATGTGATGGAGAAGTACAATGCGGCGGTGGCTGCCATCAAGGACGGCACCATCGTGGTTCCCAGCACCATTGAAGAAGCAAAGGTGTGGAAGGCGGCGTAAATCGCCGAGTGCACAACACGGGGCTGAAGGCCTGCCTGGCCTTTGGCCCCGAGCTTTATCTGCAGAGATAAATCATCTGCGCAAGGAGGGACACTGTGAAAAAAACAAGGATTCGATTGTCGCTGTTTTCGTTGGTTCTGGCGCTGGTGCTGTTCGGTCTGACCATACGGCTTACCGGACGGGATCCTCTGGTCGTATACTGGAGCATACTGACCGGCTCTTTCGGCAGCACCAAGAGCTTTCTGAATGTGCTGGCATATATGCTGCCGCTGATCATGACCGGCCTCGGTGCGGCGGTGGCCTTCCAGAGCGGTGTTTTCAACATCGGCGGTGAGGGACAGGTACTGGTGGGCGGACTGGCCTCCGTTATTGTGGGCCTGACGGTGCCGCTGCCGGCACCGTGGGGCTGGCTGCTGGCGCTGCTGGCGGGCTTTGCGGCCGGCGCTCTGTGGGCACTCCTGCCCACCCTGTTTGCCGGGCGAAACCTGACCTCACTGTCCGTGGCCACCATTATGATGAACTCCATCGCTGCGCTGCTGACGGAGTATATTGTCAAGAGCTATTTTCAGCGTCCCGGCGCCAGCAACACGGAGACCGTGGTTGTGAACGAGGGCAGCATTTTGCCGCGCATTTTCCCCAGCACGCAGTTTAACTACGGCATCCTTGTGGCGCTATTCTGCGTAGTCGTTGTAACCTGGATGCTGTATAAAACCCCCTTTGGCTTTTCCCTGCGGGCCATGGGCAGCAACCCCCGTGCCATGCAGC
>ERZ772900.2785-NODE-2785-length-12270-cov-5.175604_pt1 | contig 12270 bp, 5 predicted proteins | sample MGYA00512124_ERZ772900 | MGnify/ENA primary metagenome ERZ772900 (study PRJEB29015, sample SAMEA2737716) | human gut metagenome | biome: human gut; feature: human-associated habitat; material: faeces | place: China | collected 2012 ... | reverse complement strand
AGCTTCCCAGACAGGAAACGACACTGGGAGAAGATATCTTTCAGCTGTTATTGAAGATTGTTCTTATCATTTTGGCGGTCATCCTTGTTTTTACATTTATGTACGGGATGGCGAGAATCAATGACGTATCTATGAAACCAGCAATAAAAGATGGTGATCTGGTCATGTATTATCGACTGGACAAGCGTTTTGTGTCCGGTGATATTGCAGTATTTAAGAAAGATGGCAGAACAACCACAGGCAGGGTCGTAGCAGTCGCAGGTGATACCGTAGATATAACAAAAGACGGTTTGATGATTAACGGCGCTACGCAGATTTCACAGGATATTTATTTTGACACCACACAGTTTCAAAATGGAGTTGACTTTCCAATCACTGTTGGCGAAGGTCAGATATTTGTACTGGGTGATAACAGACCGGAGGCGTCAGACAGCAGAATCTATGGCTGCATCAATATTAAAGACGTCAAAGGAAAAGCGATTGCGGTTATTCGGACCAGAGGACTCTAATCCCCTCCTCTGTTAATCAAATAAAAACAAACAATATTTTATCTACAAGGGAGGAATCATTATGAGCATGAACAAAATGTTCAAAAAAGTGCTCGCAGTTGTTGCTGCTGGTGCCATGACGATGGGAATGGCAATGCCAACATTTGCGGCAGATGAGGGCAAGACAACCGAGGCTTGGATTACTAAGACCTACAACACAGAGGTCGGAAAGGCTGAGAAGTTTAGCTTTACAGCAGAGCAGGTCAAGACAGGAACTGGTATCATTACAACAGATGCAGCGGTTACTATGCCGGAGATATCATTTACCGATACTGAAACAGGAACAATTTCTAAGAGAAGTCAGATTACATTTCCGACATATCCAGAAGCAGGAAAGTATGAGTATACTGTAACAGAGACACAGACAGCAGATCCAATAGTAGCAAACAGTGAGCATGAAAAAATGATCATGTCACAGGCTGAGTATACAATGGATGTATATGTTACAGATGGTGCAACTGGTACAGAAATTTCTAATATCGTTGTAAATAAAGTGAAAGATGATGCAGGTCAGACAGATACTGGTAAAGTAGATATTGGAAATACCGATACTAATAAATTCAACTTTACTAACACTTATGTACAGGAAGCTGGTACAGGTACAAAACCTACAGATCCTGATCCGACATATAATGAGAATGGCTCTTTGAAGGTATCTAAAGCAGTTGTTAATGCAAATGGCACGACAACAACTCCTGATGCAGAATTCGAATTTACAGCAACGTTTGCATTCCCGACTGGAACAGATGCAAGCACACTTGGCGGAATCAAAGATGCTAATGGAGGTGATGTTACACTTGCTGAGGGCGGAACATACACATTCAAGTTGAAAGCAAATGAAAACATGAAGTTCACTGGTGTTCCAGTAGGAACAACAATTACTGTAAAAGAGTCTGCAGCTAAAAACTATAAAGGTAGTGCTGAAATCACTATCAATGGTACTAAGCTGACTCCTGTTGCTGCAACATCATACAACACAGAACTTACAGCGGTAAATAATAATGAAAAATTAGGTCAGAAACAGAATACCGTTGCTGTAACCAATACATACAACGATGTACCTGTAACTGGTATCATCATGAACACTCTTCCATACGTTCTGATGATTGCACTTTGCGGTGTAGCACTGATCGCTTTTGTAGGATTCAAACGCAGAAGATTACAGAAATAATAAAATATAGCAACCAGGAAAGGGGATGTGTGCGGCGTTGCTCCGCCGCATCCCTTTTTGCTAATTTTGCGAGCAAATTGGTCAGATGAACCAGTTTTGATAAATATAAAAGAAACAGAAATGGTGAAAGGAACTTGTACATATGCTTCGGATGAAGAAAGTGCTGAAAGGAATTATCAGAGGATTAGACCATATTGTAAATTTTATAGCATTATCACTGATTCTTGCAGCTATGTTTCTCTCCGGTTATATGCTGTGGGATTCCCATCAGGTATATCAGACTGCAGATGCAAAAAATTATGAAGCATATATTCCTACTGAAAAGAGTACGAAATCTTTTGAAGAATTACAGAAAATCAATCCGGATGTGATTGGATGGATACGAGTGAATGACACAAATATCAATTATCCATTGGTGCAGACGGACAATGATGATACTTATATGAATACAGATGCGGAAGGAAACTATTCCTTAAGCGGAGCAATCTTTTTACATTGTGCAAATAAGCCGGATTTTTCGGATTTTGATAATATTATATATGGCCACCATATGGAAAAACACATGATGTTTGGAGATATCGGTGAATTTACAAAAGAACAGTATTTCAACGAACATCCATATGGAAATCTGTTCTTTGACGGAAAAGACCATGGAATCGAATTCTATGCATTGATGCAGGTAGATGCCTATAATGAAACGATTTTCAATGTGTGTCTGGACACACCAGAAGCGAAACAGGAGTATCTGCAGGAAATCGAGAACAATGTTTTATATAAAAGAGATATGAATATAACGGAAGATGATCATCTGGTTTTGCTGACCACCTGTACATCGGATATGACAAATGGAAGAAATATCCTGGTGGGACGCTTAACAGATCAGATATATCCGGAAAAAGAAAAAGCCAAAAACGTAGGTACAGGAATTGATGAACTGAAAAATGCAGTAGGAAAAGTGCCAGTTATTGTATGGTTCATCCTGATTGTCCTTGTACTGATTCTGATAGCAAGACAGATAGAAAAGAAAAGAAACAAGAAGAAAGAAGGAGAGGGAGAAGCATGAGAATAACACGTTTGACAAAAATAGCCATGGTTATATTCCTGTCCATGATATTCTTTCTGGGTGTTCAAAGACCAGTACTGGCAGCTGACAGAAACACAACAGTGAAAATACCAGTGGAACAGATATTTGAAGTAAACAATTCTGCAGATGCTGACAAAACAGGCTCTTATGTTTTAATAGCAGATCAGATACAAAATCCAATGCCGGAGGGAAGCAATAGAAGAACATTTACCTGGAATATGAGTGGTAATTCTTCTACAGAGCTGATTATGAATGTCGGACAGGCAGGAGAATATCATTACAAGCTGTACCAGGCAACAGAGAATAAAGAAAATTATACATATGATTCAAAAACCTATGATGTAACGATTGAAGGATTCTTTGATTCCAATAATGAACTGATGGCGGTAACAGTGGTCAAAAATGAAAATGGAGATAAAGTATCGAAGGTTTCATTCAAAAACTCGTATACCGGTCAAACTGGTAAAAATCAAAACCCGGTTCCATCTTCCCCAAGATCAAAGAATATTATTCATAATGGTTCGCCGGTAAAGACAGGCGATGATAGTCCGGTTGCAGGCTATTTGTTCTTATTCTTTGGCTCAGTTATCTGCCTTTGCGGATTACTCATGGAGAAGCAGAAGAACAGGAATGGAGATGCGAAAAATGAGGCATAAGAATTGGAAAACATATTTGAAAATAGCATGTTCTTGGCTTCTAATCTTTTCTATTTGTTTTATGAATCTGGAAACCGTAAGTGCATCAGAAGATGAAACATCAGTGGTTACAGAGCAGGAAGAAACACAAGATACAGAAGCATTTACAAGTGAGACAGATGCACAACAGACAGAAACCGAGCAAACTTCGGAGCAATTTACATCAGAAACAGAAACTGAGACATCGGCAGAAACTGAGGAACAGATTCCGGATAGCATAGAAGTGGAGAAGCTGGAGAAAGAAATACAGGAAGCAACTTCAAATGGTCAGGTACCGACCACAAAATTGGTGGAATATGTAGATGAATCCGGCAATGCGATTGAAGGAGCACCAGAGACCATTGAGCTTGGAAAAATATCAGATCATTCAGAGTTAAATATTTCTGACAAAGATTATGAATTTAAGAGTGCAAAAGTAAATGATGCAGACTGTTCCTTTATAGGAGTATATAAAGATACGGTTTATTGGAGTTCCGATAATATCAATGCCAATAAGTTTGCAGATGGACAAAAACTGACTATGACTTATGCATTGAAAGAAAAGGAAAAAGAGTCAGAAATATCGAAGACAGAAGACCTGGAGCAAGAAAAAGATACTACAGAAACTAAAGAATCTGAAACAGAAATATCAGAGAAGTCTTCAGAGCAGATTATTGACAATGAAAAATCTACAGAACAGGCAAGTGATGAGCAGCTTCCAGATACGATATCTGTACAGAGTTTGAATATCGCAATGCAGAGAAGTGTTACGAATGGTAATGAACAGACGACTAATCGTGTGGAATATGTAGATGTCAATGGAAATCCAATTACAGGAGCACCTTCTGTCATTCAATTTGGAGCAATTGCGGATCATAAAGAGCTATCTATAGAAGGCCGACATTTCGAGTTTAAGAGTGCAAAAGTAGATGGAAAAAACTGTGTATACATCGGAAAATATAATGGCACCATTTACTATAGTACGGATGGTGTGATTGCAATTAAACTGGATGATACTCAGAAACTAACGATGATGTACCAGGAGTATCATCTGGTCAGCATAAAGAAAAGAGAGAGAGGTGAGCACCTATGCAGCTTACCAATACAACGGATTATGCAATCAGGATTGTCTGTTATTTGGCAATAAAAAAGCACAGGGTTACAACGGCAAAATTAGCTTCTGAATTAAAGATTCCGGAGAGCTATATTCCCAAAATCACAAAGCAGTTAAAAAAAGAGAAGATTATTTCAGCTTCTGAAGGTATCAGTGGAGGATATGCCCTTGCCAAAAATCCAGAAAAGATTTCTTTATTTGATGTCATATCATGTATGGAATCAACAATGGCAATCAGTCGCTGTCTTGAAAAGGATGGATTTTGCTCCAGAAACTATACGGATTGCTGTAAAGTACATCAAGTCTTATTGGACTTACAGAACACTTACAATAACCGATTAGAAAATGTGAAAATCTCTGATATTATCAGACCGGGGAAAGATGAATATTTTGGGCGATTTTATATCATTCTGAAAGTTAATTTAGCGGAAAACAGTTATGAATGTATCTATTCTCATAACAGGGGGATTTATGATGATGTAAAAAATGCAGGAACATATGATGATTTTCTGAAAGTATATTGTGAAAAATATGTATGTGAAAAAGATTGTGAAAAACTGCAGGAATTTTTGAAAAGCGATTCGTTGACAGAGCATTTGAAAAAGGGCTGTTCAGAAGAAGATATTGTTTATCAAAGAAGAAGCGAGAAAAACTCAGAGACTTATGTTTGGATGGAAGTAAAAAGATTTGTGGATGAAAATGAGAAAACTGCTGTTATTACATTCCATAATGCAAAAGTTATTCCTAACACAATTGTAAATATGGAACGGGAATTAAGACAAAAAGCACAGGATGAGACAAAACAGTATTGGAAAATGGTTTCGCTTCTGGCTGCAGTGTTGAATCACAATAATCTTATAGAAACAGAACATCAGGATGATATCTGTTTTTATACAAAACAAGTGTATCTTCAACTACAGAAAAACTATCCGGAGTATGGGATTACAGAGGAAGAAATAGAAAATGTCTCTCATCTGGCTCCAATTCATGACATTGGAAAAATCCGTGTGCCGATAGAGATATTGAACAAAAACGGTAAATTAACAGCTGATGAGATGGGAATTGTAAAGCAGCATCCTCTTACAGGGGCAGAGATGACATTGCGGTTTCCACGAGGAGCTACGACAGAAAAACTTAATAAGTATAGCTATGAAATATGCAGATATCACCATGAAAGATATGATGGTTCTGGTTACCCGGATGGACTAAAAGGTGATGAAATACCACTTTGTGCTCAGGTAGTAGGCCTTGTGGATGCTTATGATGCATTGGTCAGTGTACGCCCCTATAAAAGAAAATTAAAGCATGAAGAAGCCATAAGAATGATTGCCAACGGTGAATGTGGTGTATTTTCAAAAAAACTATTGCAGTGCTTTATAGCAGCGGCAATGCAGAAGGAATGGATAAAAAAGGCAGATAGCTAAGAAAATGAAAATATGTTTTTAGGAGGAATTTGTGTGAAGAGGAAAAAGAGATGGCTAAGATGGATAGCCTGGACACTTTTATTGGTTTTATGCATGAATAGCGCAGGAACGACAGTTTTGGCAGTTTCAGTGGAAGAAGAGAATATTCCAAATATAAATAGTACTCAAGAGGGTGAAATGCGCACAGAAGATTTTATTCCGGAGGAAAGTACATCATTGTCGGAAGAGACGTCGAAAGAAGAAAATACTTCGCCATCAGAAGAGACTCCTGGAGAGGAAATCACCCCGCCATTAGAAGAGATTCCGGAGGAAGAAATTACTCCATCCCAGGGAGAGCTTTCAGAAGAAGAAAAAGCCTTCGAGGAGCAGATTGCACAAGAGGAATCACCGAAACTTCAGGAGATTTCCGAAGGATTTGATATTGATTTCTATGTCATTATTGATGGAAACAAGGTAAAGCTTCAGCATAATGACATTACCGGCATTGCAACATGGAAAGACGGAAGAACTACCTATCATGGTGTTTCCATTGAGGACCTGCTCCGGATATATGAAGAATTTGGATTTGTGAAAAACAGCGAGAGTCAGAATCCGGATGCGATAAAAAAGTTTGTATCTGCATACCGGGGAAAAAGCAGGATAGAATACGGAGAAGTTTATACAGACACAGAATCCGGAAAGACCTATGTTTCTTACAATTATGGACAGAATAAACAAGGGGAAGCGATAGATGTTTACTACCTTCCAAATGGAAAAGGCCTTGCATTAAATTTAAAAGATTCTGTAAAAAAGGACAACTCGTTTTATTCCGTAGAGGTAAAGGGCGAAGGGCAGGATCGGATCCGTTATGCATTAACAGGAACTGTAGTGGAAGAAGCTGTGGCTGACTTTAATCCCAAATTGCCAGACCAGACAGACCAGATCGAATGGACCTGTATGGGAACAGACGATAAGGTGATAGATGGTATACGGGAATCGGGGAACCAGACGAGATTCGCAATTGGAAAAATCACACAGTCTTATGTGATCCAGAGAGCGGATCAGACAGCCTTTGACATTCAGTTTTATATATATGCAGACAATGAGGTTCGAAAGCTGCCGGCTGATTCTCTGAAAAAGGTGTATAAATGGAACCGTCAGGGCAGATGCTATTTATCTGTCAGTGATCTTGCTGAGATTTATAGAGAGTTCGGCTTGAATGCAGAGGAAACACAGTCCGGAAATTATTTTCCATATACAGTCCGTGGTGAGAAGACATTAGCACAGGCGACAGTGGTAACTTATAAAGGACAGCAATATGTATCTTATAACCTGGACAAGCAGGAAGCAACTGTACCAACAGACGTTTATTATATGCCAAAAGGAGCATCTGATGGCGAAAAAATTCCGGATAATAATTCAGACCAGATTAAGCAGAATAAGAACAGTTTCTATTCGGTTACAGTGATCAATCCGGATGGAAATCGAACTGTGAGTTACTATAAGAAAGATTCTGCGGTCACAATTTCCGTTGATCCTGGAGATACGAAGGAAAGCGACTGGCTTTGTGCCAGTGAGGATGAAAATAAAACAATTTCTCCGGTGAAACAGGGCGATAAACTAACCTTTTCTATTGGAAAGATAGAGCAACCATATACGGTTGCATGCAACACTTTTGCACCAGCAACCTTGAACATTAAATTCTATACTTTTGTAAATAATGAGAGATATAATGTTCTAAACGAAGAAATTCCTGTTATAAAAGATACTACAACAAAGCCGGGAACAGTTTATTATTATATTTCTAATGATGAGTTAAAAAAGCATTTTGAAAAATTTCATTACGATGGTTCTATTCAAAATGAAGCAAAAGAGCGTTTTTATTATTCCAAGAGAGATTACGATACAATCCATAATGCAGGGAAATACACGATAGAAGGTCATGAATGTATTTATATAGGAAAGTCCGGAGAGCCGATGGATGTGTATTACCTGCCAAATGGAGAAAAAATTGATACCATGAGTGCAAAGACCTTATTCGAACACGACGATGATAGATATAACGGTTTTTACAGTGTGACAGTACAGGATGAAGATGGACAGGTTTACAGCGAAACAGCTTTGCGTGATCTTCCGGCAATTGATTTTGTTGCAAGAAAGTCAACACTTACAAGAACAGTTAGTACAAAGCCGCGTGTAGAAGAACAAACGCAGGATATAAACTGGGAATGCAGAAAGGAAGATGGTACTCTTTCAGAAGTTACATGGAGTAAAAATGAAGCAAAGCATACCATGAGCTTTACTATTAAGCCAGATGATGCAGTACGTCCATATGTGATTGTTCCTGATAATACAGAAAAACCGGCAGCAACAAAAGAAGCAAATATTAGTTTTTATGTATTTATCGATGGACATTATAAGCTGATAAAAAATATTAATGCTGAGCAGCATTACATAATCAAAGCAAACAGTGGCCGAGCCAGTCGTTATTATTTGCGAGCTACACCAGATGATACGATTTCTAAAATTTACAGTGAGTTTGGTTTCACTCCGAGCAAGCTGGAGCCCGGCGCAGATCAGAAAGAGAAGATTCTGTTTGGTTATGCGACAGACAGCCGTGTGTTTGTACAGCATCCTTATAAGGACAACGATGGTACATGGTATATTCCTGTCCTGAAAAACGGGAAAGATGTATCTGTCTATTATTTCTCACAGCCAAACCCACTGAATCCAGACAGAATCGAAAATTATTTTGATCGTTTGACAGGACTTTCTTCTCAGGTTGGGCTGGCAGGAAGACATTTCAGTGTAGAGGGAAGTTTTCATCTGATTGAAGTGTTGGATCCACTGAACCTGACCAAAAGAGAGGCGATTAAGAGACAGTATGTAGGCCATGGGGAAGCATATACTGTGGAAGTACCAAAGAGGGCAAGTTTAGAAGGTGAGTATTATGGCAAGGAGATTGTCTGGAGTTGTACATCTAATGACAGGGACGAAAATGAGGTTCTTCCGGAACCGTCCGGAGATGATAAGGTAAAATTTGAAATTCCGAATGTTAACTCATCTTATGAGGTGATCGCAGACAAACCGCTGGAGTCTGGGGCAGTCAGGGTTATCTATAATACAACTCGTTATATGAAGAAACTTCCTAAGGAAGCTAAGTTGACCCCTCAGGTTGGAAATAAGACAAGACATACAGATGATTATGAGAATGAAATAGAAGCTGGAAAACATAACGTTAAGTCACCATATCCTCTGGTTTATGATCATGAAGATAATGACAGCAAAGAGTTGGAACAGTATGAATTCGATCATTGGGATTACAGAAACAAAGACGGAAAGTGGCAGGAATGCGGTGCAGGGGATTCTATTTCTGATCTTATAAATAATAATGCAAGACAGCCAATCACCCTCTATGCAGCGTGGCGTAAGGTGAGTAACCAAAATCGAAAACAGGTACAGTTTTATATCTGTAAGTCAGCGATGCCGGAAGATGGTTCGGTAGCATTACCAACCACGAATGTAGACGATTATACAAGTGCGGTTGCCGTGGCAAACTGTAATGTGAAGGCAAGTATATTGCATGATGTTCCAGTTCTTGGAAATAAGAATCCATCTACGTGGGAACAGTATGCGGATGGAAATAAGAGAGTGCAAGAACTTTTGCAGGGAACTAAACCAGATGAGGGATATATTGGAAATGGAGACTATATCTACAAGATAGATAGAATTCCTTCCGATGAAGAGGTATTCCAGACAATTCGTGAAAGCGGACGTATGATTCGTATCGGAGACAGGGAGATTCCGCCATCGAAATTAGATACCGAATTCTTCACCATTTATTGGTATTCTTTCAAAAGTGAAATGTCCGATGGGTGGCATATTGACGGACGTATTGTAGCAAAAAATGGTTACCTGACAGTAAAGAAAGATTTTGTCGGAATGCCGGAAGCAATAGAGGAAGTCAAGAAAGATTATTATATCCAGGTAGATATGGATGAAAAGCTTTTAGATGGAAAACCGCAGCCACCTGCATTTCATGAGCATATGAAACTTGTGCTTCCTTCAGAAGATAGCCAGAAACCGGATGCAGAAGCTCCGCAAGCGGAGGATGCTCCAATAGAAGTTGTAGGTACATGGACAGATGAAACACATACAAGCTGTACGTGGATCGTTAAGGCGGACTCATTCTGGAAATACACATTAAAAGAGTACAACTATAAGCCAAAAGATTCGAATGTGAAATTTTCAGGTTGGTACAATGTTCGCAATTCTCATGAACAAGGAGATAATGTAAATTCATGGGAAGCATATCCAGAAAGTGGAATTAAATTCACAGGACGTGGAATTGGACGCGGTGGTGAAACTCTTACTATTGAATTGGAGAACCGTTATCAGAAAGAGGGAATACTCACACTGAACAAATTTGATGAGTCTACCGGACAGGGAATGGAGAAGATCAATTTTGCTGTTAGTAAGAACGGTGTTGAGGAGGAAGCGGTAACAACTGATAAATACGGAATCGCACAACTTCATATTCCGTTACAAGATGAGAACAAACAGAATCGAACAGCAACTGAGACGTATTTGTTGCGAGAGACAAACTTACCAACGGGATATGTAGACACAGGAGATATACAGATCACAGTTGAGATTGCCAATGGAGCATTCAAAATCACTGATGCAAAACTGGTGGATAGGAAGGCTAACGAAAATCAGGAGGCTGTTAAGGCACCAGTTGATGGTAAGATAGACGGAAAATCTGTTCTGCTTCAGCGAGGAGATACCAGCCTTAATATCCGAAATTTTGCTAAAACAGGCACTCTGCATATCAAAAAGACATGGGAAAATCCAAATGATGCACTGACGGAAAAACAGGTGAAAATCAGATTGTATCAGAATGGAATTTCTACAGGACAGGAATTCCTGCTGAATGAAGAGAACGGATGGGAACACACAGTCGACAATGTTCCACTATTCCAGGACAGAATTCCGGTGGAATATAAGGTGGAAGAAATCGAGATAGGAAAGACACATTATTCTTCGGAATACGGGGATGGTTTCCTATATTATGAAGTTATTTATCCAGAGATTCAGTATTTCGATTCAAATGGACAACAATTATTCCCGAAGGATGAGAATGAGTTCAAGGATGTTTCCAAGATGGAACTGGAAGTGCAGAATCTGCATTTCAATCTTGCTGAACGAAGTTTCTTAAAGACGGATGATCTTCCAAGAAACCGACTTGCTGGTGCAGGTTTTCTGTTCTACAAAGTACCGTATGATGATGTTACGAAAAAATATGCGGATGATACAGGATATACAGTAGATTATGACAATACACAGAGTAAGGACGATATCGTTCTGAAAAAGGATGGAAAAACGTGTACGACGTATCGTTCCTTAGAAACAGATGAAAATGGAATGCTTCAATTACCGGAGGACTTTGAGAACGGACGATACTGGATGGTAGAATCTGTTACTCCAAACAAAAAGGACAAAGCAGATAAAACCAAAACACAGTATCAGGATAACTTTAATTTATATATGGTCGATGTAGAATCCGATATTTTATTCCTATATGAGAAATCACCGATGACAAATACCTGGAGAGCTGTTTCGGACAGACATATCGTCAATCATCCGCAAAAAGGCGGGGTGACGGTTGAGATTACAAAGGAAGTCACTGGTCCACTTGGAAACCGCAAGAAGCCATTTGATATGGAAATTCTCTATTGGGAAGATGGTCAAAAGCTGCGTAGCAAGACAATTAGAACTTCTTTGAAACATGGAGATAAAGTTACATTAAAAAATGTAGATATATCTTCGGATATCATAATAACAGAAACTGTTGATACATCAAAATACGCTGTTTCGATTTCTAAAAAAGAAGAGAATGATAAGTATTCAAATCCAGTGCAGGCAACATCGAATGGAAATACAGCTGTCATGAAACAGCGGATTGAGGCTGCACGAGGAGACGTGATTGAGTTAAAAATCACAAACGAAAACACACAATTAATACCGGAAACAGGGGTTCGTCTGAGAACAAGCAGGCATGTATGGTTACTATTTGCCATAAGTATTATCATGATTCTGTTTTTCAGAAGAAGACGGAAAATAAGATAAACACTGCTATGGAACAAAACTTGCAAAAATACATCAGACATTTTACATGTTTGTTGCATTGGAATAAAAAAATAAACCACTATAATAATGGTATGATCCCCGTCAAGAGGACAATAAAAAATAATAAATTTTTGTATCGTCAGCCAT
>ERZ772900.2783-NODE-2783-length-12285-cov-5.125838_pt1 | contig 12285 bp, 12 predicted proteins | sample MGYA00512124_ERZ772900 | MGnify/ENA primary metagenome ERZ772900 (study PRJEB29015, sample SAMEA2737716) | human gut metagenome | biome: human gut; feature: human-associated habitat; material: faeces | place: China | collected 2012 ... | reverse complement strand
GTGGCAAGCAAACCCTCCTTGCTCACCTTCTGGATCCACTCAGGCAGATTGCTCGCTTAGTCTCTTCCGGTGTTCTCTCTGCCTCTGGCTTTTGCACTATTGCAATAAATTTATCGTAAGCATTCGGCTTTTCCGCAGCAGTTTCCGGCTTTTTGGTTTCCTTTTCGTCTGCCATCAAAAACACGTCCTTTCTATTGTTCCGGCTTGTGTTCCGAATCGTTGTCTGATTTTTCGATCATCTCTAATTCCGGCGGCGGCGTTTTGTCCTCCTCCGAGATCAGATGTGAGATCTTTTCGGTAAAATATTCTATATAAGGTATCACCTTGGCGTAATTCAGCCGAACCGGTCCGATCACGCCCAGTGAGCCAGCGGTGTGGTCACCTTTCTGATACTTGGAAACGATCATACTGGAGTTGCCGATGACAAAATCGTTGCCCTCTTCTCCGAACATCACTTTGATGCCCTGGAACGAGTCGTCCAGCAGTCCGGACAGCTCCTGTTTATGCAGGATGAACTTTGCCACCTCTGCCTTATCCAGGTCGTCGCAGGAGAACAGGTTCTGCTCTCCGGTGACATACAGCTCATTCTGCTGCAAGTCCTTGGACATTTCGCAGATGCCCTGTACCAGCGGGCTGAGGGTCATCATGTAGGTTCCCATGGCGGTCACCATCTGATCCAGCTTTTCTTCGGACAGATCCGAGACCGAAACGCCCTCCAGGTTCTCTTCCATAAAGTGTTTGAAGAAATCCATGTGTTCATGGGTCAGATCAAACTGTAAGCGGCAGGCACGGTTCTTGATCTTGCCATCCGATGTGATAAGCAGCACCACGTACATCCGCTTGCCGGTCGGGATCACATCCACCTTGGAGATCACGGAATATTTGGGTGCGAAGTTGGAGACCACCGTTGCGCACTTTGTAATCTGAGAGAGTGCCGTCGTGGCGCTCTGTAAAATCAGATCCTCTGTCAGCTGGGATTCATCTCCCAGCATCTCGTCCAGCCGCTCCCGCTCTTCCTCCGGGAGCGAACCGCCGGCGCTGATCTCTTCAATATACATCCGATAGCCGCTGAAGGTCGGCACACGTCCTGCGGAGGTGTGGGGCTGTTCCAGATACCCCAGCTCCTCCAATACTGCCATATCGTTCCGAACGGTCGCCGCAGATACGTGAATATCCGGCAACTGTGATATGGTCTTCGACCCCACTGGCTCACCGGTCCGAATATACAGATCGACTACCGCCGATAAGATCCTGCGTTTTCGTGCATCCACTGTAACCATCCTTTCTGGCAGATTCACTTTTGAAGTGTTAGCACTCAATCTCTCTGAGTGCTAAATATATAATACTCACTTTACTGCAAAAAATCAAGTGTTTTCTATATAAAATTTTTGTGAACAAAAACACACCGGCGCATTCCTGCACCGGTGTGTTTGCAAATTATTGCTGGGACGCCATATTTTTGTAGCGCGGGCGCATCATGCCGTGCTCGATGTGTGGCTCGCCCCCTGCCACCGTATCCGCATCGATGGTCACCTTTGTGATGGTGGCGTCCGACGGGATGTCGTACATGATCGGAATCAGCAGTTCTTCGACGACGCTGCGCAGACCGCGGGCACCACTCTTGCGCTCCACCGTTTTCTTAGCGATGGCGTGCAGCGCGTCCTCGGTAAAGACGAGCTCGGCATTGTCGAGGTGGAACAGCTCCTTGTACTGGCGCACAATGCTGTTCTTCGGCTCGGTCAGAACTCGGACAAGAGCTTCCTCGTCCAGCGGGTCAAGCACCGTCACAACGGGCAGACGGCCGATCAGCTCGGGGATGAGACCGAACTTGACGAGGTCGTCAGGCTCGACCTTCTTCAGCAGCTTCTGGCGCGTCTCATCCTTGTCCAGCGTTGTGCGCAGCTGGCTGCCAAAGCCGAGGGAGGCGTTGTCGGTGCGCTTCTGAATGAGCTTTTCCAGCCCATCGAACGCGCCGCCGCAGATGAACAGGATATTCTTCGTGTTGATCTGGATGAACTCCTGCTGCGGGTGCTTGCGTCCGCCGTTGGGCGGCACGTTGCTGACCGTGCCCTCCACGATCTTCAGCAGCGCCTGCTGTACACCCTCACCGCCGACGTCACGGGTGATGGAGGGGTTCTCGCTCTTGCGGGTGATCTTGTCGATCTCATCGACGTAGATAATGCCGATCTCGGCGCGGGCGACGTCAAAATCCGCCGCCTGAATGAGCTTGAGCAGGATGTTCTCGACATCCTCGCCGACGTAGCCTGCCTCGGTGATCGTCGTGGCGTCCGCGATGGCGAACGGCACATTGAGCATCCTTGCCAGCGTCTGGGCCAGCAGCGTCTTGCCGGTGCCGGACGGGCCGAGCATCAGCACGTTGGACTTCTGCAGCTCCACGTCGCTGCTCTCGCGGGAGAGAATGCGCTTGTAGTGGTTGTAGACAGAGACAGCCAGCACCTTTTTGGCGGCATCCTGCCCGATAACATACTGATCCAGCCCCGCCTTGATCTCGGCGGGGGTCAGGATATTGATGCTCTCGAGCGGGTCATAGTCATAGTCCGCACCGGGCTGCGCGGCTGTGCGGCGGCGGTTCCGCGGCATACCGGCGCGCGGCGGGGCCGGGCGCTCGCCGTCCTTGTACAGGGCATTGTTGCACATATCCAGGCAGTCCTTGCAGATATTGACGCCGGGGCCAATGATCAGCTGCTCTACCTCATTTTGCGTCCGCCCGCAGAAGCTGCAGACGAGCTCGCGTCCTTTTCCGTCCTTGCCGGACGTTTGATTTGCCATGTTGTTCCCCCGAATCAGTGTTTATAGAGGATGTCGTCGATCAGGCCGTACTCCTTCGCCTGCTGCGCGGTCATATAGTTGTCGCGCTCGGTGTCGCGGGTGATGACGTCCAGCGGCTGGCCGGTGTACTGGCTGAGCAGCGTGTTCATCTTCTCGCGGATGCGCACGATGTGGTCGGCGTGGATCTTGATGTCGGTAGCCTGGCCGGAGATACCCTGCCCGCCGATAAGCGGCTGGTGGATCAGGATCTCGGAGTTCGGCAGGGCAAAGCGCTTGCCCTTGGTGCCGCTGGCCAGCAGGAAAGAGCCCATCGAGGCCGCCATGCCGACGCAGATGGTGGAGACATCGCACTTGATGTAGTTCATCGTGTCGTGGATGGCCATACCGTCAGAGATCGAGCCGCCGGGGCTGTTGATATAGAAGTAGATGTCCTTCTCCGGGTCCTGGCCCTCGAGGTACAGCAGCTGCGCTACGATGACGCTGGCAGAGGCGGAGTTGACGTCCTCGCTCAGCACAATGATGCGGTCATTGAGCAGGCGGGAGAAGATGTCATAGCTGCGCTCACCGCGCGCAGTCTGTTCGACAACATAAGGTACAAGGCTCATTCTGGTTTCCCTCCTTGGTGCTTTCGATAAAGTATGGGTGATGACAAAGGAACCGATACGGCGGCATAGCTGCGCAACCGTACCGGCCCTTTTACTCAATGTTTACGGATGCCCGCAGGGTGATTACTCGCCCTTGGTCTCCTCTTCCTTCGGCTCCTCGTCCTGCTTGGCGGCAGCCTTCTTGGTGGTCTTGCGGGTGGTCTTTTTGGCGGGCTTCTTCTCCTCGGCAACACCGGCGACGATGTTGGCCTTGGACTTCACGAAGTCGATTGCCTTGTTGACAGCCAGATCCTTCTTGACGGCGGCAGCATCGACCAGGCTCTTGACCTTGTCGGCCTCCATCTGGTAAGCATCGGCAATGCGCTTAATCTCGGCCTCGAACTCCTCCTCGGTAGCCTCGATGGACTCCTTGGCGACGATAGCCTCCATGGCCAGGCGCATCTTGACCTGCTTGTCGGCCTGCTCACGGAACTGCTCCTTGAACTGCTCCATGGTCATGCCCATATACTGCAGGTACTGCTCGAGCTTGAGGCCCTGCTGGGAGATGCGGTACTGGAAGTCCTGCACCAGCTCCTCGATGCGGCTCTCGATCATGGCGTCGGGGATCTCGGCCTTCATGCCGCCCACGACCTGGTCGATCAGGTCGTTCTCGACCTTCTGGTCAGCCTGCTTCTCATGGTTGGTCTCGATGCCCTTGCGGATGGAGTCCTTCAGCTCGTCGAGGGTGTCGTACTCGCTGACGTCCTTGGCAAAGTCGTCGTCCAGCTCGGGCAGCTCCTTGTACTGGACCTCATGCAGCTTGATCTTGAAGGTGGCGTCCTTGCCGGCCAGCTCCTCAGCCTGGTACTCCTCGGGGAACTTGACGTTGACGTCGAACTCCTCGCCGGCCTTGTGGCCGACGACCTGCTCCTCGAAGCCGGGGATGAAGGAACCGGAGCCCAGCACCAGAGAGTAGTGCTCAGCCTTGCCGCCCTCGAAAGCGACGCCGTCAACGAAGCCCTCGAAGTCGATGTCAACGGTGTCGCCGTTCTCGGCAGCACCCTCACGGGTCAGCAGACGGCCATTGCGGTCCTGCATGCACTTGATCTCGGCGTCAACATCAGCCTCGTCAACAGTCTTGACATCTTTGTTGACGGTTAAACCGGTGTACTCGCCCAGCTCGACCTCGGGCTTGACGGCGACCTTGACCTTCAGGGTAGCGCCCTCGTCCTCGGACATAGAGACGACCTCGGGGTCAGGACGGCCAACGACCTCGATACCGGCCTCCTTGACGGCGGCCTCGTAGTTCTCGGGGAACAGGTCGTTGATGGCATCATACTGGAACAGGTCCTTGCCATACATCTTCTCGATCATGGCCTTGGGAGCCTTGCCCTTGCGGAAGCCGGGGATGGCGTACTTCTTGCCCTCGCGCTTGAAAGCGGCGTTGACGGCGGATTTGAAGGTCTCCGCGTCAATGGAGAACTGCAGTTCGACCATGCTCTTTTCGAGCTTTTCACAGGAAATCAGTTTCATTTATAAATTCCTCCAAAAATAGATGTACATAAAAATACAAGTTATTATACCATGCCTGTGCGGAAAATACCAGTCTTTTTTGAATTTTTTAACAAATCAGACGGTAATTTCTGATTTTTCACGGGAAAATACCGCCGCCAGACAGAAAACCAGCGGCAGACACCCCGCCACAGGCAGGAAATAGCGCATACAGTCATTGACCGGGGACGCAATGCAGGTCAGCCAGAAGATGCCAAGGCCGATAAAAACCGGCAGCACAGGCTTTGCTTTGCAGCGCGCCAGCCAGAGACCAAGCACGGCAGTCAGCCACGCCATGAACCCGATGGACGTTGTAAGCCCCACGAGCGGCAGCTTTTCAAATGCCGAGAGCGCCTGTACAAAAGCATACCGCAGATAGCCGGATTTATCAAGATAGTGGACGTTCATTTCAGACATTTCCATGCAAATGTCATTATTGAACGTGTAGTAATCGTTGATGGCGCGGCATTTCGTGATGGTGTAATACCCGTGGGAGTTTGCGTGCGTTGCCTCAAAATAGCAGACCGGGTGCTTGAGCAGCATTTTGGCCCAGACCAGCATATAGCGGGCCAGGTCACCCTTGCCGGGATTTTTGTAGTACTGCTTGACGCCGTCGGACAGCTCCGGCATGTAGCTTTGGGCAATGGCGTCGTAGTCGAGGACCTTCTCGATGGCGGTGCGCTCGTCGTCGGTGACTTCATTGCCGTAGTCGCGGATATAGCGGGCGGTCTGCTGCATCGGGACCGAGAGCGCCTCCCCCACGCTGCCTGCGGGGATGTCGAGGACTTTTTCAGTGAACGTGTCAAACCCGAACGAGCCGATACAGACGGCCAGCAGCACCGCCAGCACGGGGCGGCGCAGGCGCTTTTCACTCACGGTGAAGGCCGACGCCAGCAGCATCGGCACAACGGCATAGATGCCGTTTTTGCGCAGCAGGCAGCAGAGCACGCCGAGCACCGCGTAAGCGGTCAGGCGCGGGCGGCTCCCCTGCCATTCCTGCGGAAAGAGCAGCAGGTCGGCGGTTTTCAGCACGAACAGGACGAACAGTCCCGTGTAGAGCGTATCCTTGACCTGCGTCTGGATGAACGCGCCCCAGATGGGGTCGAGCGCAAAGAACGCTGTGACCGCATACTGCACACCGCGGGAGCAGCCGAGCCTGGCGGCAAAGGCTGTTACCTGCCCGAACACCCACGCACAGACGAGAAACTGCAATACTATGTAGAGAAACACACCGAGGTTGTCGCTGCCCAGCGCACGGCCCAGCCGGAACAGCCAGCCGTGCAGCCAGGTGGAGAGCACCGTATGGTGGGCGGTCATCTCCTGCACCCCAAGCACCTGCGAGATCTGCCCCCAGGAGTCCCAGTCCACGGAGCCGGGCCAGAACACGGCGACCCACGGCAGCCACGCCGCGCCGATGAGCAGCGACGACGCGCGGCCCGGTGCCTTGGTGAACCACGCTGCGAAGCGGGTCTGCGGGAAGTCCTCCCCGCCCGTCCGGCTGCGGCCCAGCAGGGCGTACAGCCCCCAGACCGCGTGGTAGAACAGCACCGCGTACCCGGCCATGCAGAACGCGCCGACGCAGAGCTGATACGGATTTTTAAAGACAAACGCCCAGCTGCCCAGCTTGCAGATGCTCAGACCCAATACCTCAGCAATGCCAAAGACAATGCTCAGCACCAGCTCCGTGCGCTTGGGTTTCGCCTCACGCTGACCGCGCACCCAGCAGAGCAGCACGGCCAGCCCCGCGGCGGCAGGCCCCCAGGCCCAGCCGTCCAGCGGAAAATTCTGGTGCAGCATGACCAGCGCCGCAAGCCAGCCGGGCACGGCGTCAAGGTCGAGGCCCGTTGTCTCGTACTGCATGCCGATCAGCAGATCCGCGCGGGCGGTCTCCCAGTCCGGCACCGTAATGACGGCGGACAGTGTTACCGCGCATAAGACCCCCAGCAGCAGCGCCGTGACAATGCTTTTTGTTTTCTGCTTCATCCGCATCACCTGATTTTATATGGGCAGAACGACAGACCGTCGGCGGAGATCAGCCGATAGGTGATGCCGTCGCGCTCGCCCTGCGTTGCGTAGCGGATGGACTTGCCGTGCAGGTGGCCGTAGTAGCACTCGGTCACGCCGAACTCATTCAGCACATCCACCAGCTCCTGCGCCTGTGCGCCGGGGTAGATGGGCGGGTAGTGGAGAAAAGCGATTTTTTCTGCCGCATCCCCCGCCGCCTGCAAGGACATGCGCAGACGGCCCGCCTCCCGCGCCATGAGCTTTTCGCCCTGGGCGGCAACGTCGTCAAACGGCCAGCCGCGGGTGCCGCACAGCGCCACATTGCCCACAGTGCAGGCGTTGTTGTGCAAAATATGCAGCGTGTCAAAGCCGTTGGCAGTCAGGAAGTTCTCCATCTTGCGGGTCGTCGTCCACCAGTAGTCATGGTTGCCCTTTAAGAGCCACTTTTGGCCCGGCAGGTTTTGGATAAAGGCAAAATCCGCTTTTGTGTCGTTCAGGTTCATGGCCCAGCTGGTGTCACCCGCCAGAACAACGGTGTCGTCCGGGCCGATCAGCTTGCGCCAGCTGGCTTCCAGTCGGGGCAGATACCCCTCCCACCCCGGGAAAACGTCCATGGGCTTGTCCGTTCCCAGCGAGAGGTGCATATCCCCGATTGCAAAGATGGCCATAGGGCCCTCACTTTCTAGTTGTTGCTTTTAACGAAGAGCCGCGGTGCGGATGTCGGCGGGCTGCAGCACGGTCTTGAACCGCACCTCGAGCTTATCCAGCTCACGCAGCGAGGCGGGAGCCTCGGCGCCGGTCCCGGCGGTCAGCGCGGCCATGGCGGCAAAGTCGCTGGCGGGGGCCTCCACGCCCAGAGCCGTCAGGACGTCGCGCGGGAACTTGAACGGGCTGGCTGTGGAGAGCACGACCATCGGCGCGTCGGTGCGCCGGGTCTCGGCCACGCGGAAGGCCACGGCGGTGTGGGTGTCGCAGAGGTAGTGGTCGCCGTCAAAGCGGGCCTTGATTTCAGCAGCACCGTCGGCATCGTCGGCGTAGCCTGCGGCGAAGCACTGCTGGATTTTTGCCAGCGTCTCGGCGTCAACGGTGTACTTGCCGGTGGCGGAAAGCTCCTGCATCCAGCCCGCGACCTTTTCGCTGCTGCCGCTGACGTGGTAGAGCAGACGCTCGAGGTTTGAGGAGATCAGGATGTCCATCGACGGCGAGGTCGTCTTGTAGAAGGTGCGGCGGGCGTCATAGGTGCCGGTACGCAGGAAGTCGGTCAGGACATTGTTCTTGTTGGACGCGCAGACCAGCCTGCCCACGGGCAGCCCCATCTGCTTGGCGTAGTAGCCCGCCAGAATGTCACCGAAGTTGCCGGTGGGCACGCAGAAATCCACGGGCTTGCCCCACTCGACTGCGCCCTGCTCGGCCAGACGGAAATAGGCGTAGAAGTAGTAGACGATCTGCGGCACGAGGCGGCCCCAGTTGATGGAGTTGGCGCTGGACAGGCGGATGCCGCGCTTTTCCAGCTCGGCGGCGACGTCGGCGTCGGCAAAGACCTTCTTGACGCCGGTCTGGGCATCGTCAAAGTTGCCCTGTACGGCGTAGACCTGCACGTTTTCGCCCTTCTGGGTCGCCATCTGCAGATGCTGGATCTCGCTTGTGCCGTCGTTCGGGTAAAACACCTCAATTTCAATGCCGTCGAGGTCGGCGTAGCCCGCCAGCGCGGCCTTGCCGGTGTCACCGGAGGTTGCCACCAGAATGCGGGTCGTCTCGGTGCGGCCCAGCATCTTCTTGGCCTCGACGAGCAGCTTCGGCATGAGCTGCAGGGCGTAGTCCTTGAAGGCGCAGGTCGGGCCGTGCCACAGCTCGAGAGAATACAGGCCGTCGCGGACCTTGACGGTCTCGCCCGCCTTGCCGCCAAAGGCAGCGCCGTAGGTAGATGCCGTTGCGGTGTGCAGGAAATCAGCGCTGTAATCGGTCAGAAAACCGGCCAGGACCTTTTCGGCCAGTTCGGGATAGGAGAGATTTTTCCATGCGTCCAAATCGGCCTGGGGGAAGGTCTCCGGCACGAACAGACCGCTCTGCGGTGCCAGACCGCGGACGATAGCCTCCTGTGCGGAAACGCGGAGTGCGGAATCTCTGGTGCTCAAATACTGCATACGTTTACACCCTTTCTCTTATTCTCTTTCCTCTATATGTATAAGCCTTTTTTGGCGCTATACCGTTGCTGTGAGCGGCGGATTGCGGGCGGATACGGAATCTGTCCCTACGGGTTGCAGGGGTCGATGTCCGTCATTGCCCCGGAAAGTGTGCGGCTGCCACAAGGTTCTCTCCCCCACCCGCTGCGGCGGGAGCCCCCTCGCAGAGGGGGCCAAGAGAGGCTCAACACTCAAACGCGCCCGGGATGCAATGCACCTGCCAGCCGCGGGCGGCGGGCGTAACCTCCACCACATCAAAGCGGATGGCGGCATCACGGTAGGGGCTGTGCTGCAGGTATTGCTGGGCCGCCAAAATCAGGCGGTTCTGCTTCCGGGCGTCTACCGCGGCGGCGGGGCGGTCCAGCATCGCGCCGGTGCGGGTCTTGACCTCGGCAAAGACGAGGGTGTTTTCCTTATACAAAATAAGGTCCAGCTCCCCCAGCCGCGTGCGGTAGTTGTGGTTCAGCAGCAGCCAGCCGCGCTGTTGGTAGTACTTGGCGGCGACGGCCTCGCCCGTGTGGCCGACGTCAGTCATGCCAGTAGCCCTGCTTTTTCAGAAAGCTGCGGCGGTAAAACGGCTGGATGCCGTACTGCGCGATCAGCTCGTAGTGCAGCTTGGTCGGATAGCCCTTGTGCCTGGCAAGCTGGTACTGCGGGTACTGCTTGTCCAGCTCGAGCATATAGCGGTCACGGCTGACCTTTGCCAGAATCGACGCCGCCGCAATCGACGCACTGTTGGCGTCGCCCTTGACGACGGCCTCGGCGGGCTGTATCAGCCCCGGCGGGCAGCGGTTGCCGTCGATCAGCACATAGTCGGGCGTTATTTCCAGCCCCGCCACAGCCTGCGCCATGCCGTCCATTGTAGCCCACAGGATGTTGCGCTCGTCAATTTCCTGCGGCGAGATGAAGATAACTTTATACGCCAGTGCGCGCTTTGTGATTTCCTCATACAGCGCGTCGCGTCGCTTCTCTGTCAGCTTTTTGGAGTCGTTGACACCTTCGATGGGGTCATCAGGGTTCAGGATAACCGCCGCACAGCAGACCGGGCCGCACAGCGGGCCGCGGCCCGCCTCGTCCACGCCGCAGACAGTACCGTGTTCGGCGCGTCTGGCGGTATCAAAGGCGTAGAGCACCTCGTTACTGTTCGTCGTCCCAGTCGTCCTGCGGGGCATCGTCCGTCACCTCTTCCCTATCTTCCTGAATGGCGCGCCGGGGCGGGCGCTCAAGGGAGAGCCGCCCCCACTTGCTGGCGCGGAACTCACCGACCAGCATCTTGGCGGCGCGTTCGGTATCGACCTCACCGCCGGAAATCAGCATACCGCGCTTGGCGCCGATGGCCTGCAGGAGGTCATACGGCGGCAGCGTCAGTGCCTCGGCGTCCAGCTTGTAGCGGGCCAGCAGCTGTTGCGGATAAATGCCGCGCACGCTGGAGAGCAGACCGCAGGCCAGCTCCTCAATGTCGAGAATATCGTCGCGGATGGAGCCGATGAATGCAAGGTTCGACGCCGTTTCCAGCGAATCGAACTTTTTCCACAGCACGCCGGGCATGTCCATGAGGTCAAAGCTGTCAACCGAGATCCACTGCTTGCCGCGGGTCACGCCGGGCTTGTTGGCAGCCTTGGCGCGGGTCGTGCCCGCAAACGAGTTGATGAAGGTGGACTTGCCGACGTTCGGGATGCCCACGATCATAACGCGGATGGCTGCGCCGACCATGCCGCGGCTGCGGCGGCGCTCCATCAGCGCGGAAAGCTCCTTTTCGATCAGGCCCTTCGTAGCCGTGGCGCGTCCGCGCTGCTTGGAGTCCATCGCAATGCAGCCCGCACCCGCACTCTTGAAGTAGGCCAGCCATTGCCTGGTGATCTCGGGGTCTGCCAAATCAGACTTATTCAATACGTACAGATGCGGTTTGCCCGCGGTGATGCGCTCGATCTCGGGGTTCAGGCTGGAAAGCGGGATGCGCGCGTCGAGAATCTGCAAAACGCAGTCGACGTTGCGGATCTCCTTTTCCATCAGGCGCAGGGTCTTGGTCATGTGCCCGGGGAACCACTGGATCTGGCGGCTGTTGATAATGTCACTCTGGCTCATTGGGCCGCTCCTATCTTGCCAAAGGGCAGTACGCGCAGCACAGCTGCGCCCATAATATCACGTTCGTCCACGCAGCCCACGCGGGTATCGCGGCTGTCGGTGGAATTGTTGCGGTTGTCCCCCATCAGGAACAGGCAGCCGTCCGGCACCGTGATGGGAAAGTCCACACTTTCATATAAATACGTAGGCTCTGCGGTGTAGGGCTCGTCGAGGGCCTCGCCGTTGCGGTAGACGATACCGGCGGTAAAGTCAATATCGATGGTGTCCCCGCCCTTGCCGATGACCCGTTTGACAAGGGGCCTGCCGTATTCCGTGTAGCCGTCCACGACAACGATGTCGTCATAGTCGGGCTTTTTTAAAAGGTTGATAAGGATGCGTTCGCCGTTGGAGAGGGTCGGGTCCATTGAGTGGCCGTCCACCTTGACGATGCGCACGCCGAAGGTGAACACCAGCGCAATGACCGCCACGGCCATAGCGAGGGCGTCGTACCATTCCAGCGTTTCCTTATTGCGGCGGTAGCGGTCCTTGAAGGATGCTGCCATGTTTTCCACCACCCGTTTAAAAAAATACGAAAAAAGGGAGAACGCCAACCGTCCTCCCCTTTTCTAGTATGCTCAGATACGTGCCTTGACCTTGGCAGCCTTGCCGGTGCGCTCGCGCAGGTAGAACAGCTTCGCACGACGGACCTTGCCGCGGCGAACGACGTCAACCTTCTCGACGAACGGGCTGTTGACCGGGAACACACGCTCAACGCCAACACCGTAAGAGGTGCGGCGGACGGTGAAGGTCTCCGCGATGCCGCCATGCTTCTTGGCAATAACGGTGCCCTCAAAAGCCTGGATACGCTCCTTGTCGCCTTCCTTGATGCGGACGGAGACGCGAACGGTGTCGCCGACTTCGAACTGGGGCTTGTTCTCTTTGATCATACCCTCGGTAAAATGCTTCATTGCGTCCATGGTTTGAATTCCTCCATTTTATTGCGACGTTCATACACGATTGTTCGTCAGAGGACCGCCTGTATAATGATGTGTCATGTTGGGCATGATTAAACTGGGCAAAACCAACTATGCAACGAAGCATGGTAAGAT
>ERZ772900.2780-NODE-2780-length-12298-cov-8.173405_pt1 | contig 12298 bp, 9 predicted proteins | sample MGYA00512124_ERZ772900 | MGnify/ENA primary metagenome ERZ772900 (study PRJEB29015, sample SAMEA2737716) | human gut metagenome | biome: human gut; feature: human-associated habitat; material: faeces | place: China | collected 2012 ... | reverse complement strand
TCATCTGGTCGCCCAGAGAGAAATGTCGCACGCCCAGCGCGATATACGGCTCAGCCGCCTCCGGCGTTGGGATCTCACAGCGTACGGCGATCCCATGCGCCATCGCCGCTGCGATAACTTTTTTCTCGACCTCCAACACCTCACTGCGGTGGTCCTTGAGATTCATACCACAGCTCATCGCATAGTCCGACGGGCCAAACTGGATCATATCCACGCCCGGCACCGAGCAGATCGCCTCAATATCGTCCACAGCGCTCTTCTTCTCGATCATAAACGCACGTACAATATCACGCTGTCGCTGGGCATGCTCCATCTGCGGCAAATAAGGCTGGAAACCGATGAAGCGGCGGTTTGGATATCCGAACTGCCCGCCGTCCTGTGCCGTTTCCGGCGTTACGAGGTGAATGCTCTCTTCTACCTCCTGCGCGTTGCGGCAGTCAGTAAAGAGGATCGCCTGCACACCGGAGGCAATGGCCTTCTGCGCAACATAACCTCGGTTTTGGAAGTCGACCTTCATCATCAGGCTCATCCCATGCAACTCAGCTGCACGCGCCATATTCTCAAGGTCGCTCTGGGAAAACGGCGTGTACTCGCCGACAAACTCCACATAGTCATAGTTGCCCGTGCTGCCGGCCGCCTCAATCACAATCGGCCAGGTGCTCCAGATGCGCGTGGCAAGCGATGGCTTGCCCGCCTGGAGGAGCACCCTCAAATGATTGGTTTTGTCTGTCATAGTCTTGTCCTCAAAAGTTCAGCTGCTGCCGCTTTTCTTCAACTCTCTGGAGCGCCTGACGGATCTTCTCCTTCTGCTCCGACGTCACCGGTTCGCTGGGCTGGCACATTCTCTGATCCATGAAGCCAAGCATCGAACAAGCAGCTTTGCAGGCAGCAGAGTCACAGGCTTGTCCGCAACAATCCTGAGTTCCCTCACATTGTGCCTTAGCTGCTTTGGGGTCATCGGCAGCAGTTTCAGACACCTGCTGTGTCGCACCGCTGGAACCATCCACATTTTGGCCACTATATGCCGCATAAGCATTATTCACAGCTTTCAGAAAAGCACGTGTCGTGATAGTAGAAGCAGTGATTGCATCTATCTGACCGCCATCTTTATTTACAACCAATGCTTTCTGTCCCGGATTCATACCAGTAATATCGCCTTTGCCGCCTTTCTTAAACCAATCGGCTGCCTTTGATCCCAGTCCCGGAGTTTCTGCATGACTCAACAAAGAATAGTCTATAATATTACCCTCTTTATCGAAACCTACCAATACATTCAACGCACCACCAAAACCATTTGCAGAAGACTCTACGGCTGCACCAATAAATTCTCCTCCTTTGGTTGCTTTATATATCTTATAAGTAACGCCTTCCAATTCTATGGTTTCAGGAGCTTCGGCAGGATTATTGTCAAATCCCGGAACTACGATAGCAATGGCATCACTCAAAGCCTTGGCATTAGCCTGTGCAATGGGTTCCTTTGTCAACTCATTCACATAACCCAGCAATGCTCCGGCTACCACGGTTACGCCTGTCAGCACGATAACCATGTTTTTCAAAGATGATTCTAGTTTTTTCATTTCTTCACGACCTCCCCGAATCTTTTAGGTTTACAATAAGTATTGATTAACGGAGTGAATGCGTTCATAATGAATATAGCGAAAGACATACCTTCGGGATATGCACCGAACAAACGGATAACCACCGTCAGGAAACCGATAGCCACACCGTAAATAATCATACCTTTATGAGTCATAGGCGAAGTAACATAGTCGGTTGCCATGAAAATAGCTCCCAACATCAAACCACCTGTAAACAAGTGAGCCAACGGAGATGCGTAAGCAACCGGATCAACCAAATGCATCAGCCCGGCAAATACAAATACTGTCACCAGAATAGATACAGGAATATGCCAGGAAATAATCTTTTTCCATAGCATATATCCCAGACCAAGCAATAAAGCCAATGCACTCACCTCACCTAGTGAACCCGGGTTATTACCCAGAAACAGACTTAATGTATCGGGCAACTGACCTAAAGCATTTGCATCACCCTTTACAGCCATTTTCATCAATGCCAGCGGAGTAGCACCGGTTTCAGCATCGGTATAACTTCCCCATTGTTGAACCAACGGCCATGAAGTCATCTGCACAGGAAAAGAAATCAGCAGGAAGATACGACCTACCAGCGCGGGATTGAAAGGATTACAACCCAATCCGCCGAAAGTCATCTTGCCCACACCGATTGCCACCAACGCACCGATGATAATAATCCAAAGCGGCAAGTTGGAAGGCAGATTGAATGCCAGCAACACACCGGTTATAATAGCCGAACCATCACAGATGGTAGAGCGTTCTCTCTTCAAAATAAACTTGGTAATCGCCCATTCGAAGAATACACAGGCGGCAACCGAGGTCAAGGTCACCACCACGGCGCCCAGTCCGAACATATAAAATGACACCAGCAACGCAGGTATCAACGCAATGAGTACACCATACATATTCTTCTGTATGCTGTCACCGCTATGAACGTGAGGCGATAATGATACTATTAATTTATTAGCCATACTATTTTGTCGAATTATTTTTTAGCATTACGTGCACGGATGATACCGCCTACTGTGCCCTTACCCAAACGGATATAGTCCAGCAAATAACGATGAGACGGACATGTAAACTGACACGAACCGCACTCGATGCACGACATTACATCTTCTTTTTCTACTCTCTCCCAGTCCTTATGAGCTGAAAGTGTCGCCAACAAGAAAGGCTCCAATCCCATAGGACACACACTGACGCACTTGGCACAGCGGATACAGGGCTGAGCTTCCGCACGGGCAGCTTCCTTATCATTCATAATCAGCACACCCGAACTACCTTTACAAATGGGAACTTCCGTATTAACCAGTGCTTTACCCATCATCGGACCGCCACCAATCACTTTTCCCGTATCTTCGGGCAAACCGCCAGCCGCATCAATCAGCTGGCTCATCGGGGTACCCATACGGGTGAGGAAGTTGGAGGGGTTCTTAACAGACTTACCCGTAACAGTCACGATACGTTCAAACAAAGGTTTGTTTTTCTGAACGGCTTCATAAACGGCAAATGCAGTACCTACATTCTGAACTACCGCACCCACATTGATAGGAATAGCGGGAGGAGCAGGAACCTGGCGACCGATCACAGCATCTATCAACTGTTTCTCACCACCTTGCGGATATTTCACCTGCAAAGGAACTACCTCTATACCGGGATACTGAGCAGCCTTTTCAGTCATCAACTTAATAGCATCCGGTTTATTATTTTCAATACCGATATATCCCTTGGTCACTTTTGCAGCTTTCATCAGGATGCTTACACCCACCAGTACTTCGTCTGCCTTTTCCAGCATCAAACGATGATCGGCAGTGAGGTAAGGCTCACATTCTACAGCATTGATAATTACACATTCCGCCTTGCAGCCCGGAGGAGGAGAAAGTTTCACATGAGTAGGGAAACAAGCACCGCCCATACCTACTACACCTGCATTTTTCACTTTAGCAACGATTTCTTCGGGTGTGAGAGCACACTCTTTCACCAATGTCGAACTGCGGTCTATTGATTCTTCCCATTCGTCACCATCCACATCGATAAAGATAGCCGGCTTGCGGTAACCGCTAGCATCGATTACGGCGTCTACCTTGTTCACTTTACCGGATACAGACGAGAAGATGGCTGCTGAAACAAAGCCACCCGCCTCAGCAATCTTCGTACCTACCTTCACCACATCGCCTTTTTTCACGATGGCAGTAGCAGGAGCACCGATATGCTGTGACAAAGGAAATACCGCTTGCTTAGGAAGTGCAAGTGTCTCAATGGCTTTGCCTGCTGACAATTTATTTTCTGCTGGATGTACTCCACCAATTCTAAATGTCTTCACTGTTATATCTTTTTAATTTTTACTTACTTTGAATTTTGATTATGCTTCCGTTTTCGGAGCCTCAGCTTTCACCGCTTCCGCTTTCGGAGTTTCCACCTTTGAAGCCTCTACTTTTACAGCAGGTTTTGCAGCAGCCTCACCAGCCGGCACTTCTACTTTCGGTTTACGTGGCGGGAAATTGATAGCTTGGATAGCCCCTTTCGGACATTCCGATTCGCATTTACGGCAAGACTTACACTTAGCCGGATCAATGTATGCCAAATTATTTTCCAACGTAATGGCTTCGAACGGACACACTTTCACACACTTTCCACAACCAATACAACTAGCCTTGCAAGCTTTGTTGGCAACAGCTCCCTTATCCTTGTTCACACACATCACCACTACGCGGCGGTTGTTCTTTCCTTTCGGACGAATTTCAATGATCTTACGCGGACAAGCTTTGCTGCAAGCCCCACAAGCTGTACATTTTTCTTCGTCCACTTCCGGAAGACCGGTTTCAGGATTCATGTGAATAGCATCAAACTGACACGCTTCCACACAATCACCACAACCCAGACAACCGAATGTACAACCCGTCTCACCACCTGAAGTGGCATGAGCGATGGCACACGATTTAGCTCCATCATACAAAGCAGTACGAGGGCGATTTTCACAACTACCGTTACATCTTACCACCGCAACTTTCGGTTCAGCAGCAACGGCTTCCAATCCCAAAATGGCAGCTACTTTCTCCATTACCGGAGCACCACCAACCGGACATAACTTACCCTCCAGTGAACCGGCATCGGCAGCCTTCACGCAGGCACCGGCAAAACCAGAGCAACCGGGATAACCACATCCGCCGCAATTCGCCTGAGGAAGCACTTCGCTCACCTTGGCAATCCGCGGATCTTCATACACAGCAAACTTCTTAGAAGCGGCATACAAGATTACCGCGGCAATCAAGCCAATCGCTCCCAACGAAATTACTGCAACCAGAATTAAATCCATAAATTTTAGTTAGTTATTTATTAATTATTTTTTATTGGTTCAAGCGTAAATGAAAACTTCTTGCTCAACTTATTCCTGCATACATATATAATAAGGTAATACGGAAGCAAGGCTGACAAAGCAACAAGCGCCGACCTTAACTCATCCCCCCCCGTAAGACGCATGGAAATAAATAAAGTAATCAGCAATACCAAGAAAGGGATACCAAAAGCCAGCAATACGGCTTGCATCCCCATGGAAGTAGTACCATAAATCATCACCTCCTCACCTATGCGGTAAGAAGATGCCTTCATGTCAAAAACATCAATCAGTTTCTCTTTACTTTCAGATGCATTGCAATGCCCTTTCACACTACAAGCCGAACAGGCAGAAGTTTGTACGATTCTCACCCGCACGTGAGAACCTTCAATGTTTTCCACAATACCACGATGTTTGATTATATCGGTCATTTTTGCAAACTCTACATTACAAAACTGCGACAAATGTACGACTTTAATTGGATTCTAAGAAGTATAAAATGATATTTTCACTATAAAAATCGATTTTTTGTGTGGAGAAATTAAAATTAGAAGCAAGAAAAGGAAGAAATATTTAATTTTCCTCCTTTCTACTTGTAAGGCATATAATTTATTTCATTATCACATAGCCTGCATCCAACAGTTTTTGACGAATGGATGCTATATGTTCCTCGTTTCTGGTTTCCATAACGACACGAAGGGCACATCCGGTGACATCTGCACTCTCACTATTTCGCTCATGATGTACAGAAATTACATTTCCTCCCTGCTCTGCGACAATTTTGCTGACCCCCAACAGCTGCCCCGGCTTGTCTATCAAGTCCAAAGTTACTGCATAGGTACGTCCCGACTTCGCCATACCGCGACTGATGACACGGCTCAATATCGTCACATCAATATTGCCTCCGGACACCAGGCAGACAGTTTTCTTACCTTTTACCGGTACTTTATTGAACATGGCTGCAGCAACGGACACAGCTCCCGCCCCCTCTGCAACAATCCGCTGGCGTTCTATCAATGCCAGAATAGCTGCGGCAATCTCGTCCTCAGTCACAGTTACAACTCCGTCCACATACTGATTTACCAAGTCAAAAGTATTTGTTCCCGGCTCTTTCACCGCGATTCCATCGGCAAAAGTGGAAACAGAGTGAAGACGCTCAATACGCGAATGAAGAATAGAATTTGCCATACTGGCCGCACCCAACGCCTGTACGCCATATACCTTGACAGATGGTTTCAAAGCCTTCAACGCATAAGCCACTCCCGAAATCAGTCCTCCCCCACCAATGGGAACAATGACTACCTCCACATCCGGCATTTCCTCCAATAATTCCAAACCAATAGTACCTTGTCCGGCTATCACGTTCTCGTCATCAAAGGGATGAACAAAAGTATATCCCTTTTCATCACGCAATTGCAGGGCTTTCTGATAAGCATCATCATAGACTCCCGGAACCAAACAAACTTCCGCCCCATAATGCTTCGTAGCCTCAACTTTAGATATAGGCGCTCCTTCCGGAAGACAAATCAACGACTTGATACCGCACTTAGTGGCAGCCAATGCCACCCCTTGCGCATGATTACCGGCAGAACAGGCTATCACGCCTCTCGCCTTTTCTTCATCGGACAATTGGGAAATCTTGTAATAAGCACCACGCACTTTAAACGATCCTGTGAGTTGCAGGTTTTCGGGCTTCAGATAAACTGTACTCTCAGGATTTATCTGAGGAGCATAAATCAAATCAGTGCGACGGACAACCTCTTTCAGGACATGAGCCGCTTTGTATATTGCATCTAATTGTAGCATAGGTATAACACTCTTGTTTTTAAATTGGGTGCAAAGCTACAAATAAAATTGATTCCTTACACTCACATACAACGTAAAATTGTATTCTTTTCTCTTTGTTCTCCTTTTCACTTGTCGACAGAGTTCACACTCAAGGAAATATGTAAAAGCCCCGGCAGCACTATCGTTTTCATTTTGACACTCCTTATCTGCTGTCTTATTTTAATTTCGACGTAATCTGTTTATTGCTCTCGGCTACTTCCACCAGATAAACACTGGCACAAATAAGAACAATCGCCGCCAACTGTGTCCATGAGAAGCGATCCTGTCCCAAAACAAAAGAAGTCACCGTAGCAACAATCAATATTAAATACCCGTAAATGGCTACTAATGTCGTTTTCAGATATTTCAGCCCGAGAGGAAGTAATAAATAACTAATGGTGGTAGGAAATACCAAAACAAAAAGCAAGACCAACATAGGCGTAGAGAAAAGTGACATTTTCAGTATAGGAGCATCAAAACCATAAATCGTATTGACAACAACAGCCATAACAGCCGCCCCTAAAAAAGTATATTTTAACATCGTCATATCTCCCACTCCTTTTAACAGACGGTTACTGAAAACAAGATAGACGGCATAAACCAATGAACTGGCCAAACACATCAAATTACCTAACGGAGCATTGGAGGCAAGATCGTCACTAGGTTGTGTGAATATGCATAGAACAGCTCCTCCCAATCCCATTCCAATGCCAAGCACTTTCATCAAGGTTACTTTTTCCTTATAAAACAATACAGAGATAATGAATACCCATATAGGCTCCAAACTGACAAAAATAGAACTGGAAACCGGAGTAGTCTTACTGATACCCAACAAATAAAAAAACATATATCCATAAATACCTAAAGCCCCTAAAATAAAGAGCTGCCATTTCTGACGGATAGTGGAGTTTTCGGGCTTGCAAAATATATCAATAAGCCAAAAAGCGGCGGCCCCAAATACCAATCGGAAAGTAACCCCTGTCACAGGAGCTATCCACAAAGGTAAAAGATACTTCAGTGCGTTCATATTAAGGCCTCCCAACGCTTTGGAGACAACCATGCTAAGGTTTGCTTCAACTTGTCTATTCATACTTCATGCTGTTATTACGTGGGTATTTTTCTTATAAACTCAGTTTTTCCTGCTTCATCACAATAAACATCCCCATCAAGGCTACCATCAGATTAAGCCAGAAGGCAAAGGTTTGCGAATGAGAATGGAACAGATTCTGAAAAGCATCCACAATAAACGGACAAAGCAGTATGGCCACATAATTCATCGCCATGACAAAAGCAAGTGCCAACGTCACTTTGTGAGGAACCGCCACATCAGAAGTCTTATCATAAATCAACGGTTGGATAATACCGTATGAAAGCCCGTTCAGAATACATCCCAAAGCAATCAGTATTTCGGAACGACTAAGCAGAATAATCCCCATTCCGCAGGCTATCATCAACAAACAAACCATATAGATACGACGACCCAAGACCTGCACTATCTTATTCAAGACAAAACCCGGTGCCATAATAGCGAGAAAAAACAAAGATATCAAGATGCCTGCCCTACCACTGGACAGTCCATATTCTTCCATCAGGAAAGGCAGATTGAAACTAATAATAATCACCAGATAAGTAGCCAATCCGTAAAAAGCCATCAGCTTGACCAAAGCCTTGACATTAATTCCCCGCTTACCCATTTCCCTGACAGTATCGGCTGGAATATCATCAGAGGAATGATAATTGGAGAGATCTTTTTTCAGATAACGAGTAAGGAAAACGGATACAAAAGGAAACAGATAGACCAAAAACGGCAAATGCCAGTTCACTTCTGCCAGATATCCTGTCAGCGTAGTGGCAAGCACCAGCGTGATATTGGTGATGGCAGAACTGTAACCAAATTGCTTTGTACGGTAACTTCCCACAAAATAACGGGATATCAATCCGGTAGAAAGCGGAACAATCAATCCCGACCCCATCCCCAACATGGCGCTGACGGCTATCAACTGCCACATTTTATCAGAAAGCAGATAAAGAATACCACTCGCCCCGAAAAGAGCCAGCCCTATCTGCAACAACAAAAGGTTGTTCACTTTCTCTGTCAATTTACCTGATAACAAGATAAAGGGTATGATAAGAAGTGACGGCAACGAAGACAACATCTGGATCTCCAGATCTGTAGCAGAGGGAAATATTTTATTCAAATCTCCCAAAATGGGCGACACCGCCAGTCCCGGCAATGCATTGAGTGCCGAGATGGAAAATATACCTACTAACGTAATGAGGGGAATGGTCCCCTGCCCTGTTTGTACTTTCATAATGAAATCGGTTTAGATTGTGATAGAAACAAAGTGTAAAAGAATTGGTTCAAAGCCGGTTTATAATTGGTCAATGCAATCATGTGCCCATATGCTACTATGCCAATTGGATGCGCTATGTTCCGCATGACACATTATCCCCCATAAATTAAAAAACATAAAATCAAGAAACTTTTCTCCAAACCTCCTGTTGAGGGAGAAAAACGCGGGAAACTCCCATGTTTTCCATTGTATTACTAATCTAAACTTTAAGTAAAATGAAAGAATGTAATTGTGATTTGAGAGACGGTGACGCAAAGACAGCCGTGTTTGGTTCAAACGAAATGCTACAGCCTGCCCCGGTAGATACCATCCCTATGGAACCTACCACCCCACAGATTGCTTATCAAATGGTAAAAGACGAAACATTCGCCCAAACCCAGCCACGCCTTAACCTGGCCACTTTCGTTACCACCTACATGGACGACTATGCCACCAAACTGATGAACGAAGCCATCAGCATCAACTACATTGATGAAACAGAATATCCTCGTATCGCAGTGATGAATGCCAAATGTATCAATATCATGGCTAATTTGTGGAATTCGCCCGAACAGGCAAAATGGAAAACCGGAGCACTGGCTATCGGCTCCAGCGAGGCTTGTATGCTGGGAGGAGTAGCCGCCTGGTTACGCTGGAAAGACAGACGTAAAGCTCAGGGGAAACCGACTGACAAGCCTAACTTTGTCATTTCAAGCGGTTTTCAGGTTGTTTGGGAAAAGTTCGCCCAACTTTGGCAAATTGAAATGCGCCAAGTACCTCTCACCTTGGACAAAACCACTCTGGACCCCGAAGAAGCACTGAAGATGTGTGACGAGAACACCATCTGCATCGTTCCCATCCAAGGTGTGACATGGACAGGCTTGAACGATGACGTGGAAGCGTTGGACAAAGCACTGGATGCCTACAACGCCAAAACCGGCTATGATATTCCTATCCATGTAGATGCAGCAACCGGCGGTTTCATCCTGCCGTTCCTCAATCCCGACACAAAATGGGACTTCCGCTTGAAATGGGTTCTCTCCATCAGCACTTCCGGCCACAAGTTCGGACTGGTTTATCCGGGACTGGGATGGGTAGTATGGAAAGACAAGAAATACCTTCCGGATGCCATGTCGTTCAGTGTCAATTATCTGGGTGCGAACATCACACAGGTTGGTTTGAACTTCAGCCGTCCCGCCGCACAGATTCTGGGACAGTACTACCAATTTATCCGTCTGGGATTCCAAGGATACAAAGCCATCCAATACAATTCCATGGAAATCACCAAGTACATCCACAGCGAAATAGCCAAGATGGCTCCGTTCGTAAATTACAGCGATGACGTAGTAAATCCTTTGTTCATCTGGTACATGAAACCCGAATATGCAAAGAATGCCAAATGGACTCTGTACGATTTGCAGGCTAAATTGCAGCAAAGCGGCTGGATGGTTCCTGCCTACACCTTGCCGGAAAATATCCAGAATTACGTAGTTATGCGTGTTGTGGTACGTCAGGGATTCAGCCGTGACATGGCGGATATGTTGTTGAACGACATCAAGAATGCCATCTGCGAGTTCGAGAAACTGGAATATCCCACTCCTACCCGCATCGCCCAAGACAAGAATATCGCTGTAAAAGGTACTGTGTTCACTCACAATGCCCATAGCAACGCCGCTAAAAAATAAGCATAGATAACAATAATGCAACCATCCGCCGTTAAGGTAGATGGTTACTTCAATCAAATTAATTTATGGAAAGAACTATAACTATCCAGCAAATAAAGGATGTTGCCCAGGAGGCTTACAATCTGTACAAGGACAATACAGACGGTAAGAACGCCGACTACATCCCTTATCTGGCAAATATTGATCCCAAACTGTTCGGGATCAGTATCTGTCTGATGAACGGAGAAATCATCCAACTGGGTGACTCTCAGTACCGTTTCGGTATCGAGTCCGTTTCCAAGGTGCTGACCGCCATCCTGGTACTCCGCCAATACGGTGCTCCCAAGGTGCTCGAAATGATTGGCGCCGATGCTACCGGACTGCCGTTCAACTCCATCATGGCCATCTTGTTGGAAAACGACCATCCGTCCACCCCATTGGTAAACGCCGGCGCCATCTCGGCCAACAGTATGGTGCAACCCGTAGGAAACAGCGATGCCAAGTGGAAAGCCATCGTAGACAATATGACCGAACTATGCGGAAGTACCCCGCAACTGATCGACGAACTGTACCGGTCAGAGTCGGCGACAAATTTCAACAACCGTTCCATCGCCTGGCTATTGAAAAATTATAACCGTATCTACGATGACCCCGATATGTCGCTCGACCTCTACACCCGCCAGTGTTCCATGGGCATCACTGCAGAACAGTTGTCCATCTGTGGAGCCACCATCGCCAACGAAGGATTGAACCCGAACACCAACAAGCAAGTGTTCGACAAAGCCCTCTCCCCGAAAATCACCTCCATGATAGCTACCGTAGGTTTCTATCAGCACACAGGCGACTGGCTTTACACTTCGGGAATTCCTGCCAAGACAGGCGTAGGAGGCGGTGTCATGGGCGTAATGCCGGGTGTCATGGGCATTGCAGCCTTCGCGCCTCCTCTGGATGACGCCGGCAACTCCGTGAAAGCACAGCTTGCCATCAAGCATATTATGAACAAACTGGGCATGAACGTATTCAATGGCCATCGCATCCACGTGCAATAATCCATTTCGTTCCCATAGGAAAACCGGTATTTCTCTCACTCCGAGAGGAGTACCGGCTTTTTAATTAAAAATTTTTTCCGCTAAAATTTCTCACACTCTTACATTATGCCTATCTTTGCACTGACAAATTCATCATATTATGAAGAACAAAGTCATCCGTAAAGAACCGGACCAATGACGAACTCACGCAGAGAAACCATTGGAGTTCCCTTGGCGGAATATTTGAAAGAGAAATGCTGGAACAGCCCAAAGCGCCCGATGACGTTGATTATGGAATTGAATTAACTATTAAATAACTTTATGAGTAACAAATCAAAAATCGAGATTTGCGCCAACTCCGTGGAAAGTGCTGTGAAGGCACAACAAGCCGGTGCTTATCGTGTAGAACTATGTGCAGGTATTCCGGAAGGCGGAACAACCCCGTCTTTTGGTGAAATCCGTATGGCACGCCAATTATTGAACCAAACAAAACTGCATGTCATTATCCGTCCCCGTGGCG
>ERZ772900.2775-NODE-2775-length-12341-cov-5.747355_pt1 | contig 12341 bp, 9 predicted proteins | sample MGYA00512124_ERZ772900 | MGnify/ENA primary metagenome ERZ772900 (study PRJEB29015, sample SAMEA2737716) | human gut metagenome | biome: human gut; feature: human-associated habitat; material: faeces | place: China | collected 2012 ... | reverse complement strand
GGAGAACAGGCCACGCTTGGCGCCCTGGCTGATGGCGGTCTTGAGGGCATAGCCGAGACCGCCGCCGAGGATGGCCTGGGGCTGGAAGGCGTACTTGAAGATCATGGCAAAGGTGGCGGGAACGTACTGGATACGGCAGATCAGAATGGCAAGGCCGCCCAGCAGGAAGATACCGGCCATGATGGGGACGATCTTCTCCGTCACGGCAGCGAGGCGCTGCACACCGCCCAGGAAGATGACGGCGCAGATCACCACCAGCACGATGCCCATGATCCAGGAGGGGACGCCGAAGGCGGTCTCCATGGTGGAGCCGATGGAGTTGGACTGCACCATGCAGCCCATGAAGCCCAGCGCCAGAATGATGGACACGGCGAAGAAGCCCGCCAGAAACTTACCGAAGCCGCCCTTGAACGCAGTGGTGATGTAGTACACCGGGCCGCCCTTGATGTTGCCGTCCGGCTCCACGATGCGGGTCTTCTGCGCCAGCGTGGCCTCGGCGTAGATGGTGGCCATGCCGAAGAAGGCGATGATCCACATCCAGAAGATGGCGCCGGGGCCGCCGGTGAGGATGGCGCCGGAGGCGCCTACGATGTTGCCGGTACCTACCTGCGCGGCAATGGCGGTGGCCAGCGCCTGAAATGAGGTCATACCGCTTTTCTGCGCGCCGCCGCGGAGGTTCAGCTCGCCGAAAAATTTCTTCATGCCCTCCCCGAAGCAGCGTACCTGCACAAAGCGGGTGCGGATGGAGTACCACAGGCCTACGCCTACCAGCAGGAAGATGAGGATGTAGCTGCTGAGATACTCGTTGATCTTGGAAACGATGGGAAACAGTGTGGATTCGATCATGGCTTTTTCTCCTTACATAAAAAATAGAGCCGCTGTGGAACAGCGACTCTGGAGAAAGTCAGGGGGGCAAGTAATGATTACTTGTCAGCTCCGTCCTTTTGCCTGAGAGATTCAGCCGCGCACGCGGCCTTGCACCTTCGGCACCCAATTCAATGGGATTCTCCAGAGTCCCCTCCCCGTCCGGTCTTTGCATTCCGGGCGGTTCAGTGGGGTGATTCAATTATAAACGTATCTTAACACGAACGCAGTGCCTTTGCAAGGGGGAATTTCCCGGCGGGGTATTTTTGTACTTCTTGCTCGATTATACGGGGCTTATTGCGGGGAGATTTGGCAGGGGGATGCCTCCGGCGATATACTTTTTGCCAGCAACGGCAAAAAGTATGCAAAAACGCCGCCAGAAACCTCGGTTTCATGCGCGCTTTTGGGTGCTTTTCCCGCGCGGGGAAGTAACCCGCCGGAGGCAGAACACGCCGATTCGCCCACCAATTCCCCGCCAGAACACCACGCCCACCGGGGATTTCCGCCCCGGCGGTTGACAGCGGGGGCGGAACGTGTTATAAGTGGACAGAGACATTCCAAAAAGTGGAGGAACTGACGGTGGAGCGGATTGCGGCAAGAATCAAGCACATGGCGGGATATGTGGTTGTGCTGGCCAAATGGCTGGTACTCGGGGCGCTGATCGGCGCGGTCGGCGGCTTCGTGGGATCGCTGTTCCACATCGGCGTCAACTATGCGACGTCCGAGCGGCTGCGCTACCCGTGGATCCTCTATCTGCTGCCGCTCGCGGGACTTGTGATTGTGTGGCTCTATAAGGCGGCTGGCGTCTGGGGCAAGGGCACGAACGCCGTCATTGAATCCGTCCACTTCGGAAAGGACGTACCGGTGCAGCTGGTGCCGGTTATTTTTCTGGCCACAGTGCTTACGCACCTGTGCGGCGGCAGCGCCGGGCGCGAGGGTGCGGCGCTGCAGATCGGCGGCGGCATTGGCCACGAGACGGGCAAGCTCCTGCACCTCGGGGAGAAGGATCTGCCGCTGGCGACGCTGTGCGGCATGGCGGGCGTGTTCTCGGCTCTGTTCGGAACGCCCCTCACGGCCACGGTTTTCGCCCTCGAGGTTATCTCCGTGGGCGTGCTGTATTACGCGGGGCTGGTGCCGTGCATCACCTCGGCGATGGTGGGGTATCTCGTTTCGCTCGCGATGGGCGTCCCGCCGACGCGCTTTACCGTGACGGCGCCCGCGCTGAGCGCGTGGACGATGGTGCTCGTGCTCGCGCTCGGCATCGGCTGCGCGGTGGTGAGCATCCTGTTCTGCCAGGGGCTGCACCGAACGGAGCGGCTGGCGGAGAAGTACCTCAAGAATCCGTGGCTGCGCGCGGTCGTGGGCGGCTGCATCGTCATCGCACTGACGAAGCTCGTCGGCACGGGCGACTATAACGGCGCGGGCATGGACGTCATCGAGCGCGCCGTCGCGGGAGAGGCTTCCGGCTGGGCGTGGGTGCTCAAGCTGCTGTTCACGGCCGTGACGATCGGCTTCGGCTTCAAGGGCGGCGAGGTTGTGCCGTCGTTCTTCGTGGGCGCGACGTTCGGCTGCGTGGCGGGGTCACTGCTGGGACTGCCGCCGGGCTTTGCCGCCGCGGTGGGCCTTGTGGCCGTGTTCTGCGGGGCGGTGAACTGCCCGATCGCGTCGGTCATCCTCTCGATCGAGCTGTTCGGCTCGGGCGGGCTGCTCTATTTCGCGATGGCCTGCGCCGTGAGCTATCTGCTCTCTGGCTACTGCGGGCTTTACAGCAGCCAGACCATCCTCTACTCCAAGCTGCGCGCGGAGTTCATCAACGTCCACGCGAAGTAATTTTGGCGGATTTCGCCAAAATGCGGGTTTTCCCCCTTGCTTTTTTGCGCCGCATCGGCTACAATGATGCTATCATACCCAATATATAATAAAGACAGGGCAGTTCGTCCGGGAGCATTTCTGTGTCTCCGGCGGCGGAACGGGGTGCGATTCCCCACGAGACGGTCACTGTGAAGCCCGCGCAAGCGGGATCAGTCAGATACGCCGAGAGCTGTGCCTGGGTCTTCGCCATCACCGAAGCCGAACTGCAGTGCTGTTTTCATTGCGCCCGGCTGCCGGATGGCGGCCGGGTGCTTTTTTCTGTTTTTAAGGTGCGCACACGCCTTGAAATACATCAATCACACAAGAAAGGATGATTCATCAGTATGAAGAAACGGATTATTTCCCTGCTGATGGCGTTGGTGCTGGCGTTCAGCCTGCTGCCGACGGCTGCATTCGCAGCAGATCATGCCGACCAGGTCCGCGTGATCGTGGAAAACACGACCTACACGGCCGCAGACGCCCCCTGGACGGGGACGCTGGTCGACAAGTGGGTGGATCTGAAATCGGATTCCACCATGATGAGCTGCGTGGTCGACGCGCTGGGGAGCTATCCCCAGACCGGCGCGGAGAGCGGTTACATCAGCGAGATCAACGGCCTGAAGGCCGGCGCAGGCGGCAACTACATGGCCGGCTGGATGGGTACACTGAACGACTGGTTCACGAACGCCGGCTTCAGCGAGTTCACCGTTAAGGACGGCACGTTGAAGGCCGGTGACGAGATCCATCTGATGTACTCCATGAACGGCGGTGAGGATCTCGGCGGCAGTTGGGGAAATACCGACAAGACCGTCAAGAATGTCACGTTCAGCGCCGGTACGCTGGACAAGGCCTTTGACAAGAACACGCATGACTACACCCTGACCATCCCCGCGGACGTGAGCAGCGTCGTTGTCACGCCCACCGCGTCCAACAAGAACTATCAGGTGCGCACGAGCGTCGGCGGCACGGAGTATGCCCGCACGGCGGAGGTTCCCGTCGCGGACGGCGCGGTCATCACCGTCAAGTGCGGCGACCCCTCCTGGCCCAGCATGAACGCCAATGACGGCGAGGCGCAGAGCTACACCTTCAAGGTCGAGCAGGAGGGCGCGAACCGTGCGCCCACGATCCGCGGCGACGCCGCGGCGGAGGCCACGCTGGAGGTTGGTATGAGCTACACGCTCGACCTCAGCAAGATCTTTGTGGATGTCAACGGCGACGAGCTGACCTATCAGGTCAGCGTCAACGGCGCGAAGGCCGCGGCCGCTGCGCCCAGCTATACCTACACCCCCGATGCCGCCGGCACCGTGACGCTGGCGTTTACCGCGAGCGACGGCGCGCTCACGAGCGAGCCGTATACCGTGACCCTGCACGTCAATGAGAAGGGCCACGCCTATCCGTTTGAGTTCAAGGGCCTGCACAGCGCGCAGCTGAGCGACATCAAGGTCTATACCTACACCGACGGCGTGAAGGGCACGCAGAACCTCCTCGAGGGCAAGAGCACCGAGGCCGACGGCTATAAGCTGAAGTACACCACCGAGCTGGCCGCGGGCGACTACTGGGTCGACGGCTATGATGCCAACGGCGACTTCAACGGCGGCCTCGCCATCTCCGTGGCCGTGGGCGGCGGCGATGTGACGGTCTCCCGCGTCTATCAGATCTATGCCAGCAACAGCGGCTGGGTCAAGGATACGGACTACTCCATCTCCTATCAGCTGGTCATGGCCGACGGTACCGAGCGTGAGAGCACGCTGGGCACCGCGAATTCCTATGGAACGGCCTATACCTCCGGCCTGTATGTGGCGGGCGACACCGTCAAAGCCACGCTGACCCCGATCGGCGACAAGGCGGCGGACTATGTGGCCACCACCGTCACCAAGACAGCCTCCCAGACGAAAGACGGCAGTGCGCTGAGCATCTCCGCGGCCATCCCCGCCGCGACGACCGTTACCGTGAAGGCCCCGGCGGGCTCCACGGTCAGCGTCGGTACGTTCCGCAACTACTGGTCCTATGAATTTGCGGAGCCCACGGCGGTTACCGACGATGCGGACGGCGTTACCGCGAGCTTTACGCTGGCGGTTGTCCCTGAGAGAGACTCCTATATGAACTACAATTACCATTTTGTCCGCGTACAGCACCCCGACGGTGTGACGTACTGGACGTTTGGTAAGTGGAACACGGCGCAGACGATCACGGTTACGAGCGAGGATCTGCACATCGGTGACAGCAGCTTTACCAAGGACACGGTCAGCCGATTTGATAAGAATATATACGATCTGGGCAATGTGTACCTGACGATCAACCAAAAGGGCTATAAGAACATGGATGTGGGACAGTCCTTTGAGATGAACGTGTTCCGCAACTGGCAGGCGATTGAGAACTACATGAACACGAAGATCGCCCTGCCGGATGTCCACTATCGCGTGATCGACGAAAACGGCAATGACAGTGATGTCGTGTCCGTTACGCCGGACGCCAACAACAGCAGTGTGGCGTCTGTGACCGCCAATAAGGCCGGTACGGCAATTGTGCTGGTGACCTATGATGCCATGACCCATACGGAGGGCATGGGCGGCACGGAGCTTTCTGCCATCTGGCCGGAGTTCACCGGCGTGTTTGTGGTGACGGTGGATCAGGACGGCACGGGCATCGAAACGAATATGGTCGTTGACCGTCTGGGCACCTCCAGCACGGCGCTGGATGCGGAGCATGATATCCTCTACTATCTGGGCAGCGAGGGCGCGTCCTACAGCTTCAAGCCCGAGAGCGGCACGACCGTCACCGTGGCGCGCTCCACGGTGAGCGATAAGATGACGTTCAGCGGCTTCACTGCCGACGGCGTCGCGGTGTCGGAGGACGGTACCGTCACCGTCAGCGGTCTGACCACCGGACGGCACATTATCAAGGTCGAGAAAAACGGCGTGGCCAGCTATCAGGTGGTCACCGCCCGCGGCATCAGTTATGACCTGTACGATGAGGACGGCAATCAGCTGGCGGCCGACGCCGAACTGGCGCCCGGTACGAAGGTGAAGGTGCAGTTTAACGGCCTGATCAACCCCGCGGAGAAGATGGCCGGTGTGTATAACCGCACGCCCATCGTTGACGTGAAGGGCGAGGACGGCACGGAGTTTGTCAGCGGTCAGGCCGGTTGGGCTGGAACCTACGATTTCAGCAGCACTGCTTCCAAGCAGGCCGTTACCGTGACGATTCCCAGCGATTGGACGGAGTATTCCTATGCGCTGTCCGGCGCTATTAAGGCGGCCAGAGGCTTTGGTCAGGCGACCGGCGCGCACCGCGCGGCCCGCTATGGAGTAGGCCTCGGCACTTACACGGAAACGACGATCGGCGATGTGATGTCCCAGCTCCCCGCGCTGTCTCTGAAGCTCGAGGGCTGGCATGTCAATGACGCCATCGAGAAGATCAATGCCATCGGCACCGTTACGCCCGACTCCGGCGACGCCATCGCCGCCGCGCGCAGCGCCTATGACGCGCTGACCGACGCGCAGAAGGAGCAGGTCACGAACGCTGACGTTCTGACCGCCGCCGAGGCCCGCTATACCGACGTCGTCGCCATCGACGGCGCGGAGAAGGCCATCGACGCCATCGGCGAGGTGACGCTCACCTCCGGCGACGCGATCGCCGCTGCCCGCGCGGCCTATGACGCCCTGACCGACAGCCAGAAGGCCGAGGTCAGCAACTACAACACCCTCCTCGCGGCGGAGACCCGCTTCGCCGAGCTGAAGGACGCTGCCGCCCGCGCGGCCTACGCCGAGAACGCCTATCAGACGACCGGAGATCTGCTCGAGACGCTCGGCACGCCCAATGTCGGCTCTGTCGGCGGCGAGTGGATGGTCATCGGCCTTGCCCGCTCCGGCCGCACCGTGCCCGACGGGTACTATGAGAACGTCGTGAAGTACGTGCAGGAGAACTGCGACGCCGACGAGCGTCTCGACGAGAACCGGGCGACCGACAACGCCCGCGTGATCCTCGCGCTGACGGCCATCGGCAAGGATGTCACGAATGTCGGCGGCCACAACCTGCTGGCCGGTCTCGACGAGATGAGCTATGTCACCTATCAGGGCATCAACGGCCCGATTTGGACGCTCATCGCCCTCGACAGCCACGACTATGCGCCGCAGGGCGACGTGACGCGCGAGAAGCTCATCGACGCCATCCTCGGCGCGCAGCTGCCCGACGGCGGCTGGGATATGATGGGCAAGGCGGCCGATACCGATATCACCGCCATGGCCATCCAGGCGCTCGCGCCCTACTATGACACGAACGACGCCGTAAAGGCCGCCGTGGACAAGGCGCTCGATGCGCTCAGCGCCATGCAGAATGACGACGGCACCTTCTCCACCGCCTTCAGCGGCAAGACGTCCGAGTCCACCGCGCAGGTGATCGTCGCGCTGACGGCTCTCGGCATCAATCCCGCGACCGACAGCCGCTTCATCAAGAACGGCGTGAACGCCGTGGACGGTCTGTGCAGCTTCTATGTCGACGGCGGCGGCTTCCGCCACATCGCATCCGGCGATCTCGACGGCATGGCGACCGAGCAGAGCTACTATGCCCTCGCGGCGTACTACCGCCTGCTGGCCGGTCAGACGAGCCTGTATGACATGAGCGACGTGACCATCACGCCCGCCCCTGTCACGCCCGATCAGCCCACGAACCCCGACAAGCCCTCCACCGGTGACCGCGGCGTGATGCTGTGGGTCGCGGCGCTGGGTGTGTCCGGTCTGGCCGCTGCCGCCGTGGTTGGCAGCAAGAAGCGCGAAGAAGCGTAACCCCATCCCCTGCTTAGCTCATCCATAACCATAGCGGAAAGGCCTGCCCTCGCACAGGGGCAGGCCTTTCTGCATGAAATTTTCGGTTTACCGGAGCCATTTGCGTCCGCAGCGCATGGTCACAGCGCCGATGACGACGCCGCGCACCGCCGCGCAGGCGGCGAGGATGTACCGGCAGTCGCGCTCCGGGCAGTACGTCTCTTCGCAGTATGCCCGCCGCAAAGACGCATAGCCGCCCGCGGCAAGTCCCTGTGCGTCTCGCGGAGAAAATCGGCAAACACCGCGTGCAGCGACTACTCATAGGCGCGGTGCGCGGCGAGACTGCCGGGCCAGAGGCAGATGATCGACCGTTTTCGTAAAACCACCTCCGATCGGAATGAAAAAAGAGCTTCCTCCAACGGATCGTGTCCATTGTAAGGAAGCCCCTAAAACGCGGGATAAACAGACCTTAAACCAGCATCAGAAGCGTACCGGCGACGATGCCGGCAAGGCCCAGCGCCGATTTCTTCGTGAGCTTTTCGTGAAAGACAACGTAGGAAAACAGCACCGTCACGAGGATGCTCAGCTTGTCGATCGGGACGACGACGCTCGCAGGGCCGTCCTGCAGCGCCTTGTAGTAGCACAGCCAGCTTCCGCCGGTGGCGAGCCCCGACAGGCAGATGAAGCCCAGCTCGCGCTGCGGGATGCCGCGCAGCGCGCTCTGTTTGCCCGTGACGAACACCATCAGCCACGACATCACGAGCACGACGCTCGTGCGGATGGCCGTCCCGAGGTTCGACTCCACGCCCGAGATGCCGACCTTGCCGAGGATGGCGGTCAGGCTTGCGAACACCGCCGAGCCGAGTGCGTACCACAGCCACGCGGCGCTCTTCGTCTCGCCGGTGCTCTCCTTTTTCTCAATCATCAGGAACGTGCCCGCGGCGATGAGTACCACGCCGATCCCCTTCGTCAGGCTGACGCCCTCGCGCAGGAAGATCGCCGCGAGCAGGATCGTGAGCACGGTGCTGGACTTGTCGATCGGGACGACCTTGTTCACGCCGCCGAGCTGGAGCGCCCTGAAATAGCACAGCCAGCTCGCGCCCGTGGCGAGTCCCGACAGCACCAGAAACAGCAGCGTCCGCCCGCTGATGGACGAGATCGTCCCCTGTGAGCCGGTGATAAACACCATCAGCCACGAAAACGCCAGCACCACGATGGTGCGGATGGCGGTGGCGGCGGTGGAGTCGGTCTTTCGGATACCGCACTTGGCCAGAATGGCGGTCAGGCCCGCGAAGAGCGCCGAGCCGAACGCAAAGAAAATCCACATGTCTGTTCTCTCTCCTCAAATGCAAAATGGTTCAGGACGGGTCATTGTCCTTTCGCAGCCGGTACCCCACGCCCCAGACCGTCTGCAGCAGCTGCGGATGCGCGGGGTTCGCCTTCACGCGCGCGACGAGGACGCTCGGCGAGAAGGGCTTTTCGATGTAGTCGTCCGCGCCGAAGCCGAGGCCGTGGATCTTGTCGGCGTCCTTGCCGAGCGTCGTGACCATGAGGATGGGGATGTCCTTCTGTGCGCGCACGGCGCGGCAGATGGAAAAATCCGTCCGTCCCCGGGAGCATCAGATCGAGCAGAATCAGGTCAAACGCACCCTCGAGCGCCGCGCGCTGACCGTCGGTGCCGTTTGCGCAGATGGTGACGGCGCAGCCGCTCAGCTCGAGATAGTCGCGCTCGATGGCGGCGATGTCGGGATCGTCCTCGATAATCAGTATTTTATCCATGTCCGTCCTCCTTTGCAAGGGGCAGCGTGACTGGCTCAAGCTGGGCCGGATAGCCGCTGACGTCGAGCCGCGCAAACTCGAAGAGCCGGTTCGCGAGCGTCTCGATCTACCCCTCCTTGGCGCAGATCGTCCACAGATAGCGCGTGCGGGATGTCTCATCCTGCGCGACGCCGTCGAGCAGCGCCAGCACCGCCGCCGTGAGCAGCGGGATCACGAGCATCGCGATATTGGAGTGGGCGAGCCGCTTCCGAATCGTCATAGGGCAGACCTTCCCAACATGAAATCGGGTATATTATATCATGGATCCGGGAAAAGATTTAGACAAATCTAAAACCGCGCAAACGCTGATACAGCAATGGGTTCAGTAAATCGCCCTGTTAAAAATGAGCAAAATTAGAAAAAGATTATATGGAGAAAAATGCAATTTCACTTGACTTTCTGTGATGTTTTTCGTAAAATGAAACGTGTCTGTGCGGATTCTTAACGCGCGATAATACAAAAGAAAGAGGAGTAAAACGTGGAAGAGAAGAAATTCCAACCCTATGTCCCGGCGGACAAGGTTGTGCCGGAATTCACCGTGTTCTCCGTGGTACTCGGCGCGCTGCTGGCCATCGTGTTCGGCGGCGCCAATGCCTACCTCGGTCTGCGCGTCGGCATGACGGTCTCCGCATCCATCCCGGCGGCGGTGCTCTCGATGGGCGCCATCCGCTTCATCTTCAAGCGGGACTCCATTCTGGAGAACAACATGGTCCAGACCATCGGCTCGGCCGGTGAGTCCGTGGCCGCGGGCGCGATTTTCACGATGCCTGCCCTGTTTATGTGGGCGGCGGAGGGACTTTGCGACATGCCCTCCGTCGTGGAGATCGGCCTGATCGCCCTGTGCGGCGGCGTGCTGGGCGTGCTGATGATGATCCCGCTGCGCTCGGCGCTGATCGTGCAGGAGCACGGCAAGCTCGGCTATCCCGAGGGCAAGGCCTGCGCCGAGGTGCTCATGGCCGGTGAGGCGGGCGGCAGCCGCGCCTCCACCGTGTTCTGGGGTCTCGGCATCGCCGCGGTCTACAAGTTCGTGACCGACGGCCTGAAGCTGTTCCCGAGCGAGGTCGAGTATGGCATCGACGCCTACAAGGGCTCCGCCGTCGGCGTGGACGTTCTGCCGGCGCTGGCGGGTGTGGGCTATATCTGCGGCCCGCGCATTTCGTCTTACATGTTCGCGGGCAGCACGCTCGCGTGGTTCGTGCTCATGCCGCTCATCACGCTCTTCGGCAGCGACCTCGTCATCTATCCCGCCGATGTCAGCGTGGCGGAGCTCTGGGCGACGGGCGGCACCGGCGCCATCTGGGGCAAGTTCATCCGCTACATCGGCGCCGGCGCGCTGGCGGCGGGCGGCATCATCAGCCTGATCAAGTCCCTGCCGATGATCGTGCGCACGTTCGCCGCGGCCTTCAAGTCCTACGGTAAGGGCGCCGCCGGTACTCTGCGCACCGAGCAGGACATCTCCTTGAAGGTCGTGCTCGCCGTGTGCCTGCTGATCGCGGTGTTCATGTGGCTGTTCCCGGCCATCCCGGTGAGCTTCCTCGGCGCGCTGATCGTGCTGGTATTCGGCTTCTTCTTCGCGACGGTCTCCTCGCGCATGGTGGGACTGATCGGATCGTCGAACAACCCCGTCTCCGGCATGGCCATCGCTACGCTGCTCATCTCGACCATCGCGCTGAAGGCCAGTGGCTCCACCGGCTCCGAGGGCATGGTCGGCGCGATTGCCATCGGCTCGGTCATCTGCATCATCGCCGCCATCGCGGGCGATACGTCGCAGGACCTCAAGACCGGCTTCCTCCTCGGCGCGACGCCGAAGAAGCAGCAATACGGCGAGCTGATCGGCGTGTGCGTCTCCGCCGTCGCCATCGGTGCGATTCTCTACCTGCTCAACGCCGCGTGGGGCTTCGGCACCGATGAGCTCGGCGCGCCGCAGGCCATGATGATGAAGATGGTCGTCGAGGGTGTCATGGGCGGCAAAATGCCGTGGACGCTCGTGTTCACGGGCGTGTTCCTCGCTGTGGTGATCGAGATTCTTGGCCTGCCCGTGCTGCCGGTGGCCATCGGCATCTATCTCCCGATCCACCTCAACGCCGCCATCATGCTCGGCGGTCTGGTGCGCCTGTTTGTCGAGAAGCGCAAGTACGCCTCCGAGAAGGAGAAAAACGACAGCATCCAGTCCGGCATCCTCTATACCTCCGGCATGATCGCGGGCGAGGGTGTCGTGGGCATCCTGCTGGCGATGTTCGCGGTGGCGAAGGTCAACACCGACATTTCCGATAAGGTGAACCTCGGCAACATCGGCGGTCTGGTCTGCTTTGCGCTCCTGCTGCTGAGCATTCTCTATTTCTGCAGCAAGGGCCGCAAGGCCGCGAAAAACTGACGCGAGCCGCCCGGACACTTTCCGGCGGCCACAGGAGGACGTTATGGCAAGAAAAGCGAAAAAGGACGAAAACTATCTCGACTATATCCCCGCCGTTTCGACGAAGAACAGCTGGGATGCGGACGCGGAGGGAAACGTCACCATCCACATGGTGCACCGCGGCTTTTATGCGTGGATCGCGCAGAAGGTCTTTCACCGCCCGCGCGTGAGCCATATCGACCTCGACGAGATGGGGAGCTTTATCTTCCCCCTGATCGACGGCGAGCGGACGGTGGGGCAGATTGCGCAGCTGGTGCGTGAGCGCTTCGGCGCGGACGCGGAGCCGCTGTACGAGCGGCTGGCGAAGTATATGCAGATCCTGCGCAACAACGGCTTCATCTACTACGCCGGAAAGGACAGGGCGCCGCAATGACCGTCGGACAGATTATGCTGGGCATCGCGCTTTTTGCGATTGCGGGGGCGGTGCTCTATGTGTGGGGACTGAAAAAGTCCGTGAACCAGCGGGAGGATCTGCAGCGCAGCCTGCTGAGCGCCTGCGGCAGCCGCGTGGTACGCCGCGCGAAGAAGCAGGGCGGCATCACGCGCGCGGAGATCGCCGCGCTGATCGAGGGGCTGACTTTCCACGAGAATCACGAGAATCTCTTGCATCATCAGAAGAACCTCTGCGGCTG
>ERZ772900.2774-NODE-2774-length-12343-cov-6.524089_pt1 | contig 12343 bp, 10 predicted proteins | sample MGYA00512124_ERZ772900 | MGnify/ENA primary metagenome ERZ772900 (study PRJEB29015, sample SAMEA2737716) | human gut metagenome | biome: human gut; feature: human-associated habitat; material: faeces | place: China | collected 2012 ... | reverse complement strand
GCGAGGAAGAGTTCTCCCGTCAGATGGACGCCCTCCACGCCGACTTGCTGGAATATCACCGCCTTTACGACATCTACAACGATTATGACGGCGTGGTGAATGTCAAGACCATCAACGACAACGCCGGCGTCGCACCCGTTCAGGTGGACGATAAGATCCTCGGGATGCTGGAACTGGCCCGGCAGATGTACGACACCACAAACGGCAAGCTGAACATCGCCATGGGCAGCGTCCTCCGCATCTGGCACGACTACCGCGAGGCCGCCGAAGCCAGCACGAACGAGGCGGACAACAAGCTGCCCGAACAGGAGGCGCTGGATGCCGCCGCCCGGCACTGCGACATCTCCAACCTCGTCATCGACGAAAACGCCAAGACCGTCTACCTCTCCGACCCGGATATGTCCCTCGACGTGGGCAGTGTGGGCAAGGGCTACGCCGTGGAGATGGCGGCACAGGCCGCTGAGGCCCGGGGCCTGAAAAGCGCCCTCATCAGCGTGGGCGGCAACCTCCGCGCCATCGGCACGAAGCCCGACGGCTCCCAGTGGTCGGGCGGCGTGGAGAACCCGTGGAACGCCTCGGACGTCTACACTGCCAGCTCTTCCTACGTCTCCGGTGTCAACATGAGCGACATGGCTCTCGTCACCAGCGGCAACTACCAGCGGTACTACGTCGTGGACGGTGTGCGCTACCATCACCTCATCGACCCGGATACCCTCTGGCCCGCCCGCTACTTTGACAGCGTGAGCGTCCTCTCCCCCGACTCCGGCGCAGCCGACTGCCTCACCACCGGCCTGTTCTGTATGTCCCTTGAGGATGGCCAGAAGCTCATCGAGTCCCTCGACGGTGTGGAAGCCCTCTGGTGTACCCCGGACGGCGAAGTCATCCAGTCCAGCGGATGGGCCGACCACGAGAAAAAGTAACAGAAAGCGAAAGTCCCCTCTTCGTCACGGTTCTTGCTCCAATGACGAAGAGGGGACTTTTGTATCCTACATATCAAGAATATTTCCGCGCGTTCCCTCTTCCATGCAGGCATACCTTGCCATTAGGACAGCCCCGCCGGTTACGAGTGCGGCGACAAGCTCCACCACCCAGACAGATGCCACTGCACTGAGCAGAACGGACAGCGAGTCGATGACAAAGTGGAACAGGTAGGCCCGCACCAGCTCCATGGGGGCCTTTTTGCGGATGGACTGGAACACCAGAATCGACAGGCTCAGATGGAGCACCACCGCAATGATCCGCTCTACGCCGCCTGCAAAAAACGTCAAGCTCGATGTCGTCCACAGCGCCGAAAGAGCCGCTGCCGTGTCTGCCGCCTTCTCTGCGTCAAGAGTCGCCAGCTGTGCAGACATGGTGCCGGAATTTATCATCACGGCACCTGCGATGTTGTTGATCGATGCCACGCCGCACAGAAGCATTGCCTCCACGCCGCCGTGTCCGGCACCATACATAAAGGCATTCGGAAAATCCATCGGCTTCACCAGAAACCTCATGGCGATGTAACGACCGGTCTCTTCAAAAAGAGCTGCCATCAGGCCGCCATAGACTGCGTATAGGATCACGCTTCCGGTCAGCGCTTCTCCGGCCAGCTGGAACACGATGCGATGGATGGCAGCTTCCAGCATCAGCACCATCACGAAGAAAACGCCGCACCCGATAAAGAACGGTGCAGCCTTCGCGCCCAGCTTCTTCTTTGCGTAAACAAAGAGGCCTATGGGAAGTGCGAAGGAGACGACAAGGGAAAACACCATGCCTGCGATGCTTGCCCCGGGTACCATACCTACTGTCATAGTCATCCTCCCTGCCGATATACCATCGGCGTTTTTGCAAGGCCTGCCCCCGGAGGGGAGCAGGGTCATTCAATATCCAGTTCCGGCGGCAGGTCGATCTGATCGGAGACGTACCGGCCGTTCTTTTTGCGCTGACGCACACACTCGGTGAGGAGATACTCGATCTGCCCGTTCACCGAGCGGAAATCGTCCTCAGCCCATGCGGCAAGGGCCTCATAGAGCTTTGCGTTCAGGCGCAGGGGGATCTGCTTTTTGGGCTCTGCCATCAGTACAGGCTGCCGCTGTTCACGATGGGCTGTGCGTCCCGGTTGCCGCAGAGCACCACCAGCAGGTTGGAGACCATGGCCGCTTTCCGTTCGTCATCCAACTCCACCACTTTGTTTTCGCTCAGCCGGTCCAGTGCCATCTCCACCATGCCCACGGCGCCGTCCACGATCATCTTGCGGGCGTCGATGATGGCGCTGGCCTGCTGGCGCTGGAGCATCACTGCGGCGATCTCCGGCGCATAGGCCAGATAGGTGATCCGGGCCTCCACCACCTCGATGCCTGCCTCAGCCACGTTTTTCTGGATCTCGTCCCGGATGCGGGCCGCCACCACCTCCGAGGAGCCCCGCAGGCTGCCCTCGTCGGCCACGCCGTCTCCGGTGGTGTCCACGTTGGGGGCCACATCGTAGGGGTACACCCGCACTACGTTCCGCAGGGCGCTGTCACACTGGAGGGAGAGGTACTCCTTGTAGTTGTCCACATTGAACACCGCCTTGGCAGTGTCGGTGACCCGCCAGATCACGGCGATGCCGATCTCCACCGGGTTGCCCAGACAGTCGTTGATCTTCTGCCGGGAGTTGTTCAGGGTCATCATTTTCAGGGAGATCTTTCTGCTCATGGATTCGGCACTGACCTGCGCATTCTGGCCGCTCTGGCCAAACATGGCAGCCATGCCGTTTTCTTTGCTGCTCACATCACCGCTCTGGCTCAGCCGGGTGCCGGCTGCCGGGTTGACAGCGGTGCAGAAGGGGTTCACCCAGTAAAAGCCCTGTCCCTTCAGGGTGCCAATGTAATCACCGAACAGGGTGAGCACCAGCGCTTCCTGGGGCTTGAGCACCTTCAGGCCGCAGAACAGGAAGATGCCTGCGATCCAATACCCGATGGACAAGATCAGCAGCGGCAAGCCCAGAAGCATCCGGTCTGCATCCAGCAGGGTGATGCTGTAAATGAACAGGGCAACGGCTGCCACATAGCCCAGCAGGGTGAGCAGCAGCACCGCCATGCCGTTTTTGCGGGTATTCAAAATTTTCTCTTCCATAACAAGTCCCTCCTTATCAGGGTCGGAAGCGTTTCTTTCTGATATCAAAATCATATCATTTTGCAGAAGAGCTGTCAAGTATTTTCAACAAAAAACCCCGCCTGCCCGGGTAAAGCGGGCAAAGCGGGGTCAAGCATTATGGGTGCGCCGGGCAAGCAGAGTTTCAGGCGTCTGCCTGCGCTTCTCACCCGATCAGCACCACGGCAACATCATTGACGTTGGTACCGGTAGCGCCTGTGATAATAAGCCCCTCCACCGCCTGCAAGGCGTGGTAGGCATCGTTGTTTTGCAGGGTATCGAACACGTTCCGGCCCGCTGCTGCCAGTGCAGCGGCGGTATCGCCATCCGCATAGCCGCCGGCGGCATCGGTGGGGCCGTCGGTGCCGTCACTGCCCACGGAGAACACTGCGGCGTTCTGTCCCGCCAGCGCCGGGGCTGCGGCCAGCGCCAGTTCCTGATTGCGTCCGCCCAGCCCTTTGCCGGTCAGGTGCACCACGGTTTCCCCGCCCGCGATAAAGGCCAGCTTTTTCCCCTGCCCCGCATGGGTGCGGGCGATGGCACTCAGAAAGCTGCCTGCCTCCCGCGCCTCGCAGCAGAGCCGGTCGGTGAGGAGGATGGGCTCATAGCCCAGCTCCCGGCAGGCTTTAGCGGCAGCGGTGCACAGCTCTCGGACGCTGCCGGTGATCTGTGTGGTCACGTTGTCAAGGGCTTTCGGCGTTTCCTGCGCCAGCAGCGCCTTTGCCTGTTCCGACAGGTTCAGGTGGTATTTCTCCGCAATGGCAAGCGCTTGTGCACAGGTGGAGGAATCCGGCACCGCCGGGCCGCTGGCGATCATATCCAGCGGGTCGCCCAGAATATCGCTGAGCACGATGCTGAATACCTTTGCCGGAGCACAGGCCTGTGCGAACCGACCGCCCTTGACAGCGGACAACCGCTTGCGGATGGTATTCATCTCCACGATATCGGCTCCGCTGGCAAGGAGCTGATTGGTAATGTCCTGCAATTCCCCGCCGGAGACAAGCGGCTTTTCAAACAGGGCGCTGCCGCCGCCGGAAAGCAAAAACAGCACCGTGTCCTCTGCGGTCAGCCCCTGCACCAGCGCCAAAGCTTTTTCGGTGGCTGCAAAGCTGTTGTCATCCGGCACGGGATGACCCGCCTCATAACAGCTTATGCCGGGAATTCTGCCTTTTACATGGCCGTACTTGGTCACCACCACGCCGCCGTCCACGCGCCCCAGTACCTGCACGGCGGCATGTGCCATCTGCCAGGCGGCCTTGCCCGCCGCCACCAGCAGCACTCTACCGCCTCCGGGCTGAAAGTCCTTCAGCGCCCGGCGCACCGCTTTGTCCGGCAGCACCGCCTGAATGCTGGAACAGATGATCTCATCCGCATCCCGCCGCAATGTGGTATTCATAATACAGTCCTCCTAACAGAGTTTGTCCATCCTCGATCCGAATGACCTGCTGCGCAATTTAGTGCAGCCCTAAAGTTATGCTTCAAACATTTTCCAGCTGACACAGCCGTCCAGCCAGAATTTTCCGTTTCCAGAGGTCATGCGCACCTTATTCTGTGCATCCAGATCGTTAAAGTGCCACCACTCCGAGGCCAGCGGTGTCATGCCTGCATTGGTACAGTACCCCTGCAGCCGCCGCGCACCGTCTGTCATGGATGCCGATGCAGTGGCCCGCTTCCATGCGGTGGCCGAATTAGAAGTTACCGGGCCGGTAAAGCAGGCCGCTGCACTGCTCAGCTCGTGCATGGCAGAGGGCATGGCGTATTCCTCACCGGTCACCTGTACAAAGGGACACCCCGCCATGCTGTGCTCTGTCTGCTCAGTGATGCGCAGCAGGGTCGTGTCCATTGCCACACCGCGCTGATGGTTGGAAAGAGACGTTGCAATAAACCAGCCGATATTCCACGCGCCCTTGTTCAGCGCCGTCATCAGTTCCTTGTCCGTCCTTGCCTTGGCGTACACTGCATCCTTTACCAGCATCTGCACCTCATAGGGCCGGAATGTCTCTATGATCTTCAGGCAATCGCCCGCCTTCAAAGCATTTTTCTGCGCTGCACCAACCTTTTTTGCCATAGCGTAATTGATAGGCATTAGATACTCATCCCGCCCAAGGCGCTGGTTGTAGAACAGGCCGTCATACAGTTTCTGTCCCGTAATGCCTTCAATATCCTTTCCGCAGGATTTAAAGATCGATGCCTTGGCATTGGGGTTTTCGTATACGATGGAAGGCAGAACATCGGGCAGATTGATCATACACAGTTCATTTTCCAACCAGCCCACGGTGCCGTCCAGCAGGCAGACCTGCCAATATGCGCCAGACTCCTGCCGGATATAAAACATATCTCCCGCTGCAAGTCTGCGCAGTACCGTACTGGCCCCATCCGGTCTCTCGTACAGCAGCATCACAGCCGCCCCTGCAAAGCCTGTTGAACCTTCCAACGGCAGTTCGAAGTTCTGGGGAACGCGGATGCCATCCCGCAGAACCGCATTGTCGTCCAGTGCTGCATTCCACATCGGTCCGGTTTCAGAGACCGGATCACTGACTTCCTGCTGCTGCCAGCTGACAGCCCGCTCTTCCACTGTGGGGTTCTGGCAGCCCGTCAGAAGCCATGCGCATGCCATGGCCGAAAGGCACAGAAAATCACGTCTTGTTGTTTTCATGTATTTTCCGTCCCTTCTTCCTGTTGTTCCTGTGCCGGAGTTTCCGGCGCTGTCGGTGCCTTCGATGCGGTCTCCTGCTCTGCCGCCGATCCCTCCGGCGACTGCGTCGGCTGCTGTGCCGCCGGGGCAGTCTGCCCCGCTTCCGTTGTTTCGGTCTGTGTCGGCTGCGCTTCCAGCAGTTCTTCCTCCGGCGGTTCGCCCTCTGCATCCTTTGCAAGATCGTCCTCCGGTGCCTGATCCCCAACCGGCTGAACACTGCCGCTGCCGTTCAGGTTGCTGCTAAGTGCGCCCTCCCCGAATGTGCCCGACTGACTGACGCCGTTGATAAAATAGTAGCTTTTTTCATGGGAATGATCCCATCCCTGCTTCGGTTCTCCATTTGTCCCAAAAGCATAGGGCTGGCCGTCGATCACACACCACCCGGTCATCTGATTTCCGTTGCCGTCCAAATAGCGCGTGCCCGCATCCGTTTCAACCCAGCCGGCCTGACTGACACCGTCCACAAAGAAATAATCCTTTCCATCGATCTCTGTCCAGCCCTGTGCCGGTGCGCCGCTGTTGTCGTAGTATTTCAGGACGCCGTCCGTTTTTTTCCAACCGTTCAGTCGATTTTTGACCCGTCCATCGCTATCCAGCTCCCAGACCTTTCCGTCCTCCTGATAAGTACCGGTGCGCGGATGTCCGGTTTCGTCAAAGCAGTACTGCACTCCGTCCAGCATGATCCAGCCGGTGTACAACTGGCCGGTCTCCGGTTGGAAATAGTAGTATTTTCCGTCTATCTTCGCTTCGCCCTGGGTGAGCTCTCCATCTGCGTTGGCATAGCCGACATAGCCGTTCTCTTCGATCCAGCCGGTCTTCAAAAAGTTGTTGCTGCCAAAATAGTAGAGCTTATAGTTGATCTCATACAGCCCCTGCGCACGGGTGCCGGTAGTCGGCGAGATATAGTAGCGATGCAGTCCTTCGCCGTGCCACCCCGTAGTCTTACTCTGGATCGCATTGTAAACTCCAAAAGCGGCCCCTGTGAGCAGACACAGGCACACCAGTACTACACCGACGGCTTTCAGCGGCGTTGCCGCCCTTCTTCTGCGCGTATTCTGCGTCACGCTAAACCGATATCGTTTGATCTTCTGGCGTTTCATTCTCATCTTCCCATATAAAGATTCAGCCCCCGGTGGAATGCCAGAGGCCGAATTTCATGTTTAATAGGCGTCCTGTACCGTCTCTTTACCGTTTTCACGGTAGGTCGTCACAGTAAAGCCGTTGTAATACAGCAGGCCATCCTCGCCATCACCGATGCAGCTGGAAGCATACTCCGAACTGTTCGGCTTGCCAATAGCGGCATACAGCTTGGAAACGTCTTTGCCCACATACTTCAGGGCAGTTTCCAAGCTGGCAGTTTCTGCCGGAGCAGTCTCTGTAACGGGCTTGCTTTCCACAGGCTCCGTCTTTTCTTCTTTGGAGGAAGCAGCCGTCTCCTGCTTTGCAGGCTTAGATTTTGCCGCAGTCTCGGCCTTGGATTCTGCCTTGGACTCTGCCTTGGATTCGGCCGGTTTCTCCGATGCCGCCTCGCTTACCGAAGAAGAAGCTTCGGAAACTGCCTCCGAGACCGCCTTGCTTTCCGGCACAGCCTCCGACACTGCCTCCGACGAAGCAGCCTCCAATGCCACAACGGAAACCGATTCGGATTCCACAGCCGAGGAAGCGGTCGTTTCTGCTTTTGCCCCGCATCCCGATGCCAGAAGCATCGCACCGCAGAGCACTACACCCATCATCTTATAGTTTACATTCATTTTGTTTGTTCCTTCTTTCTATTCTTTCAGTCAGTCGGCTAGGGCGCAGAAGACCCATTCACCGTCCGACAGAAATGCTGCTTTTAGTTGCTGCTCCCGCATATTCTGCGGAAGATACGCCGTAAACGGCTGTGTTCCCTCTCCGCAGGGGGAAGCTTCGTAGGTTTCGGTCTCTGCCAGAATGTAGATCGGAGAGTCGTCATCCACACGCTGCCCGCTCAGATCGCCTGTCAGGCAGAAAGTCCCCTCCATTCGGCTGTCCTTCCGTTGTGCCTTCGCACTTGTACCGGTATCTGCTGCCGGGACTACCGTGCGTTCCGGAGCAGGCATTTTCGGGGCGCGTTCCAGCAGCCAGTTCAGGTTGCGTTCCACCAGTTCCACCAGCAGCACATCGGGCTGCTCTTCTGTAACAGCCGTCAAAAGGTAGGGCATATTCCGGGAGAAACAGGCGTTGCCGTAGCTCTGTGCCAGAAAAGGATGCAGATTGATGCCAAAGGAATCGCGGTATACAAAAATGCTTCCGTCTGCCGCCGAATTTTCCGTGTGGATCGTGATATCATCTGCCGAGTGGAATTTTTCGTCATACTGATAGGTAAAGTCGTATGCCGTATCCTGTTCCGTCTCGTTTCCGGCAGGGTACACCATCTCATACAGGTCGCCGGTATGCGGGGATGTTTTTCCATTGATGCAGGAATCAAACTCCGCTTCAGAGCCTTTCAGTTCTTTCAGCAAAGTCTGTGCTGCCAGCTGTGCGCCCGCATATTCCAGTGGCTGTCCCGACGGTAATACAGCTGCTCTTCGTGGTCAGACAGTGTTTTGAACAGATCCACATACCGGACATTCTGCTGTTCCATCTGCTGCTGAAGCAGTTGGGCGTTCCGTACGGAGGCTGCCGTATACCGTGCCGGCATCTGACCGCCATACAGGGAATTTTTATTGGGTGCGATGGTAAAGCAGAACCCAATGCCGTTCTCTTCGCAGTATTCCTGCATCAGACCCAGTACATGAGCGGCCGCATAACTCTGCCGGGCTGTAAAGGGTTCTGCGCCGGTATAGTCCGCAAGGGTGCTTTTATAGAACAGCCAATCGTCTTTTCCCAACAGCACACTGCTGCTGTCCAGCGTTTTGAGCACGGTTCCGGTAAGCTGATCGTTCAAGGTGATCATCTCATGACGGAGCCCGAAATGATCCGCAAAATAATCCGAAAACTCATTCAGGATACCGGTATTGAAGCTGCCATCCTCTTTCCGTAATTCAGGAAAGGATGCAAGCTGCTCATTGCCCACCGCTTTTTCCGTCTGCCAAGGCATCACAGCCACAGGCAAAATGCAAATTGTGGCAATGACCCCCACAAACAGGATATATCCTAATTTTTTCACTTGCATTTTTCCACCTCAGAACTGGAAATAGATAAAAGGCACATAGGATGCAGCCGACAGATGCAGGATATCCACCAGCAAAAGCGCCAGCACCCCTGCATAACTCAGTGCCTGAAGGCATGCATACACGCTTCCGGTCTGCTGCTCTGCTTTACGGCAGACCAGCGGCAAAACCGGCGTACTGCCCACAAGGCCAACCGCCAGTGCAAACAGGGTCAGCGGGGTCAGACACTGCGCCAGCAGCCCTGTCTGCGCAGAGGCAGAGCCCCCGGAAAACATGGCTCCTATCATTGAGAAGGCCTGCCCCATGTTGTCTGCACGGAAGATCACAAAGCCAACCAGCACCACAAGCAGGGTGTACAAATGTTTCAGCACCGCACACGCAGGGTTCTGCCTGTCTTTGCCATGTTTTTCCAGTCCGAACAGCTTTTTAACGGCGTCCTCTGCCACGATAAAGAAGCCATGCCACAGGCCCCAGACGATAAAGGTCCAGTTTGCACCATGCCACAGTCCCGTGCAGAAAAACACGATCAGCTTGTTCCAGTAAGTCTTTGCCTTGCCCTTCCGGTTGCCGCCCAATGGGATATACAGGTATTCCCGGAACCAGGTGGAAAGGGAGATATGCCATCTGCGCCAGAATTCCTGAATACTGGCCGAGATGTACGGATAATTGAAGTTTTCCTTGAAGTGGAACCCAAAGCACAAGCCTAGGCCGATGGCCATATCGCTGTATCCGCTGAAGTCGAAATAGATCTGCATCAGATAGCACACCGCGGCCAGCCAAGCCGTCCGGCTGTCCAGCACAGAGCGGTCGGCGTTGTAGATCAGTGCTACAACATTGCCGCAGATATCGGCGATCTGCAGCTTCTTGCTCAGGCCCACAATAAACCGGCGCAGGCCTTTTGCCAGCTGCTCCAGCGTATTTCGGCGGCTATGTATCTCATCTGCCACGTCCTCATAGCGGATGATCGGTCCTGCCACCAACTGTGGAAACAGAGCAATGTACAGCAGTACATCCCGGAAATGAGTGCTCTTCAGGCGTTCATTCCGGTATACATCGATCACATAACTCAGCCCTTGAAAGGTGAAGAACGAGATACCCACCGGCAGAACGATGGAAGGCACCGGGATCGTCACGCCCGGCAGCCGGTCTACTGTCTGTACCAGAAAAGTCAGATACTTAAAAATACCCAAGATTCCCAGATTAACGGCCACAGCGGCATAGAGCACGCTCTTTCGCCTGGAGACGAACAGACCGGCCAGATAATTGCAGAACACAGAGAACAACAGCAGCAGAACATACCACAGCCCGCTGAAGGCATAGAACAGCAGACTGGCTGCGACGAGCCAGAGATTTTTTGCTTCCCGCCCGGGCAAAAGATAATAGCATCCCAGCACGATGGGCAAAAACAGAAACAAGAAAATTACGGAAAAAAGCCATTTTTCGGCTACCTCAGCAATCACGGAAACTGGTAGCTGAACACCGTTTTATTCAGCGGCATTTTATACATATTATATTCTGCATGGCCGTATCTGCCGGCACGATAGCCCCACTCCAGTTCCACATCATAGATATAGGGAACTCCGTTCTCGCAGATCATGACCCATGCATGGTCCGAGTCCTTGCGGCCCACACCGCCAGACACTACATAGGCATTGTAGCCCAGCCGCCGGGCCATATAAAGGAACTAGCCTGCAAAGCAGTAGCAGTTGCCCTTTTTGTGTTCAAACATGAACAAAGCGCTCTCTTCTGCCCAAGCCGTTGTGCCTCTTGCCTGATGCGGACGGGCAAGGTATGCGCCGTGATCCCGGACATACAAATAGGCGGCGCGCAGCTTTTGCGCCTTCGTCATGCCAGAGTTTGTGCACGCAGCCAGTGCCTGATCCACATAGCTGTCCAGCGTTGCATTGCCAGAGGTATAGCGGCCATTCGCATTAAAAGTAAGGTATTCTACCGCGCTGTTCGTCAGGACCGAGCCATCCTCTTTGACATAGTACATTCCTCCGTCGATCTCGTGCAAACCCTTGGCGTACCGATCGATGGCATAGCCATTCTTCGAAACATGATACAGCTTGCCGTCAATCGTCACAAAGCCACCTGTGCCGGTGCGTCTACTGACTGCACCGCGTATGCAGTCGGCACCAGAAGCATGGCCGACATTGCAAGAATAACAGCCGTTACACTAAGTTTTTTCAGCATTTTTTCATACCCCTTAATCGATTGATTTTTATTGATACTCGTTCCAGATCTGTTCCTTCAGCTTTTTTTCCTGCCTGCGCAGGATCCATGCTGAAACGACTGCCGCAACAGCCGAAACGATCATGTCAACGATTCCAACCACACAAAAGATCTGTCCGGTAGACGCAGGTATTCCCTCCTTATTTGAGTCATCCGCTGGTGCGGAGCTGGTCGATCAGAAGATAGGCCATCTGCATATCAAAACGATAATCCGATGGATACTACTCCTGCAGATCTTTCAAAACCTTTTCAGCTTCACTGTACTGATCCAATGCCTGCAGTACAGTTGCCAGATTCAACCGGGTGGCAATAGTATCGTAGCCGCTGTCCACCAGTTCCTCCAGCAGCTGCTGCGCTTCAGCATAGTATTCTTCTGCATTTTCTTTGTCAGATGCTGCCTGTTGCATCATAAGATCCGCAAGCATCTCCTTTTGAAGCACAGCCTGACCTTCCGGAAGGTTCTGGCATCCCTGTTTCAGAATGCGCACAGCCTTTTCCATATCGTCCTGATTCAGCGCTGCATTTGCGGCTGACAGGTAAGCATGGCTCAGGAGCTGCGGGTCCTCCACCTCATTGAACACTTTTATGTAAAGCGCAAGAGCCTGATCATAGTTCTTTTGCAAGGACAGGATCTCTGCCGCAACCAGATCACAGTCACCGGAGGAAGCGCCTTTTTTCTGCAATGTATCCAGCTCCTGTTGTGCTTCTTCCAGCTTTCCATCATTGGCAAGTGCAATAGCAAGACCCCCGATAGCTTTCAGTACCCGCTCCCTGTAACCGGACGGCCGCCTGCAGTTCCAGCACCGCATTGGCGTAATCCTTATCATAATACTTAAAGATCGAGCAGATCGTAGAGTACCCCACTCTACAGCCACTATTCTTTTTTAGATTTTACAGCTAATTCCGCAATCGGTCAATGAAAAACACTCCAAAATCCAATTTTTTTGGGAGGGGGAAAAAATTGTTTGACGCAATCGACAGTATTGCCCAAAACCCGACAATTTGATTGTATGCTCCGTCAAACAGGCCCATTAAACAAAAAGAATTGTATCGCCGATGCAGGCGTTGGGCGTGGATATCCAGACCATCCAGAGCATCGTAGGCCATGCCGACACCGAGATGACTGAGCATTATCTCCATGTTCAGGAATCCATTCGGCAGAGTGCGA
>ERZ772900.2769-NODE-2769-length-12378-cov-8.330033_pt1 | contig 12378 bp, 14 predicted proteins | sample MGYA00512124_ERZ772900 | MGnify/ENA primary metagenome ERZ772900 (study PRJEB29015, sample SAMEA2737716) | human gut metagenome | biome: human gut; feature: human-associated habitat; material: faeces | place: China | collected 2012 ... | reverse complement strand
CAGCGGCAGCCTGCAAATACGCGGCCTGAAGCGAGGGCGCAGGAAATGGCCCGGATATAGTTTCAAGTGAATACAAATTCCAGCTTATGGTTAAAATTTTTACATCATTTTTTACAAAGGAGGTCTGCACTTGAATAATAACCTGAAAGAATCTGCTTTACACTACCTCTCGTCTCCTGCTTTCAATAAGAACACTTTGGTTGATATTACAGAGATTCATGTACGGTCAGAATCCGATGGCGATAAGATGAAAGCATTTGTAGATGCTGTCAAAAATCCGTATCTATTCCGTGTCGGTAGTATTGGCGTTCATGTGACTTATTCAGGAAATACAGGGGATACTTTACAGCGCCGTATCCATAACTTGCTCATTTCGGAGAATTGATTTTGCTGTTTCGTATGATATAATTAGTGCGTGTAGTATAGCCATATCATACGGCCTTATAGTAGGAGGTTTATATGGCATACAGAAACCGATATGATGAATATTTGCGGAAACGCCAGGGAGTTTTGCCTGATGCAAAACAGTGGAAAGCTGCGGATTACGCACGTATTTCAAGAGAGGACGGTGATAAAGAGGAAAGCGATAGCATCGGGACGCAATTTGACATCATTGATGATTATATTGCCCATAACGATGATATCACCTTTATTGATCGCTACTCTGATGATGGTTGGAGCGGAACTAATTTTGATCGTCCGGATTTCATGCGTCTGATGGAAGACATCAAAAAGGGAAAAATCAACTGTGTCATTGTCAAAGATTTATCCCGGTTAGGCCGAAACTATATTTTAGTGGGTCAGTATCTTGAGATGATTTTTCCTATGCTGAACATTCGCTTTATATCCGTCAATGACCGAATCGATAGTATAAAAGATCCTGCCTCCATTAACAACGCGCTGGTTTCCTTCAAAAATGTGATGAATGACGAATACTGTCGTGATATTTCAAACAAAGTTCGTTCATCGCTGGATCATAAACGCAGCAAAGGAGAGTTCATTGGTTCTTTTGCATCATATGGCTATATGAAAGATCCTGATGACCACCATCATCTTATCGTTGACCCTGTTGCTGCTGAAGTCGTCAAAAACATCTTTGACTGGTTCTTGCAGGGAATGAGCATCATTGGCATTGCAAAAAGGCTAAACCATATGGGAATCCCTAATCCCAGCGCCTATAAACGCCAATGCGGCCTAAATTATAAGCATCCTGCCGGACAGTTGGATAGCGCATGGCCTGATTCCTCAGTAAAGCGAGTTTTGAAAAACAGACTTTATGTTGGAGATATGGTTCAGAATAAAAACCGAACCAAAAGCTATAAGGTGCAGGTTAGCGTTGCTGTTCCCGAGGAAAACTGGGTGATTGTTCCGAACATGCATGAAGCTATCATTGACCGCGAAAAATTTGAAACGGTACAACAGCTTTTAATGCGAGACACACGGACTTCACCCGGTATCAATCATGTCAGCATATTTGCAGGGTATATCCGCTGTGCGGATTGCTTGAGAGCAATGGGGAAAAAGAGTGTAGCACAGTCGTATGGAAAGTACCACTACTATGTTTGTCAGACTTTCCGTAAAGCGGGGCGCAATTTATGCACCAAGCATACCATTCGGGAAAAACAGCTTTATGACGCCGTTCTTGCTACCATCCAGTCTCAAATAGATCTCGCGGTTTCAATGGATCAGCTTGTGAATGACCTGAAAAGTCAAAATGTACGAGCTGCGAAGTCTTCTCGCCTTGAAAAGATGCTTCAATTAAAAGAAGAGGAATACGAGAAGGTTTCCCGCTGTCGAATCGACCTTTACCCCGATTGGAAAGCAGGGATACTGTCCAAGGACGAGTATCTTTCACTAAAAGCCAAGATTGGTGAGCAGCTAGAGCAAATCGAAATTGCAATTGCCAACATCAAAGAAGAGATCAGCAAGTACCAATCCGCCCCCGTTTCAGAGAACAAGTTTATTTCCAGTTTCCTTCGTTATCGCAATATTCAAGTTCTAACTCGTGAGGTAATTGTAGAACTGATTGAAATGATCTACGTTCACGAAGGCGGCACTATAACAATACAATTCAAATACCAGGACGAATATCAGCGACTCCTTGATTTGATTGATGAACAGGGCCTTGCCAGTGCTGCTGGCTGATATTTATGGGTCTATTGGAACATCATCCCCCGCCGCCTATGACACGCTGCGCGCGCTCTTTCGCGACACGAGGACAAAACCCGAAGACTATGACCTCATCGTGACGGGCGACCTCGGCAGGCTCGGGCATCAGATCGTCTCGGACTTTTTCGCGCGCGATGGGCTCCCTCTCGGTGAGCGCTACACCGACTGCGGGCTTCTGCTCTATGACATCGAATCGCAGGACATGCACTGCGGCGGCAGCGGTTGCGGCTGCTCGGCAAGCGTTTTATGCGGGTATCTGCTGCGCGGGATGCGCGAGGGCAAATGGAACCGCATCATCTTCGCGCCGACGGGCGCGCTGCTCTCCCCCACGACGACATTTCAGGGCGAGAGCATCCCCGGCATCTGCCACGCGGTCGTATTCTCGAATCACAAGGAGGGATAAGCGGTGGATTATCTGAACGCCTTTCTCTGCGGCGGCATCCTCTGCGCCATCGGACAGATCCTCATCGACAAAACGCCCCTCACGCCCGCGCGTATCCTGACGGGTTATGTCGTCTGCGGCGTTTTGCTGACGGCCATCGGCGTCTACGAGCCCATCGTCAAATGGGGCGGCGCGGGCGCGACCGTGCCGCTGCTCGGCTTTGGCTACTCGCTCGCCAAGGGCGTGGAAAAAGCTGTTCAAGAGCAGGGGTGGCTCGGCGTGATGACCGGCGGCCTCAGCGCCACGGCGGGCGGCATCGCTGCAGCGGTCGTCTTTGCTGTGCTGATGGCGTTCATTTTTAAGCCCGGCGACAAGCGGTAATAATAAAAAACGAGGAGAGGGTTTTCACCCTCTCCCCTTTTATGGAAAATCGCTTTTTACGATGCGCGCAGGCCGGGCTCTTCGATCTGCTCAAGCGTCATCACTCTGGTGTGGCAGATCGGCTTCCACTCGACCTTCGTAAAGAGCGACGCAATGCAGATCGGCACGTAGGTGAGCATGAAGAGCGGGAACGTGAAGGCGTAGAGCACCTTTTTCCACGCCGCGCAGCGGATATTCTTCCACTCCGTCACGGTCGTGATCGCGCCGAGCACAAAGAGCGTTAAGTACAGGCTCATCAGCGTTTGCAGCACGGAGACCGCCAGCACCGCCATCGAACCGCCTGACGTCGCGTTCGCGATCGCCGCGCCGATGTTCACGACCACGCTCAAACCCGTGAGCACCGCCGCGGGCATGATGTTCATCGTCATGTCATAGCAGGAAAAGCTGCCGCGCGCAATGCCAGAGAAGAGCTCGGAGGCGTACTTGCGGAACACCTGCAGGTAGCCCTTCGACCAGCGCATGCGCTGGCGCCAGGACTGGGCAAAGCTCGTGGGCTGCTCGTCATAGAGCACCGCGCCCGCCGCGTAGCCGACCTTTTCCCCGCGCACGACGTTGTCAATGGTAAACTCGATGTCCTCGGTCAGCAGGAAGAAGTTCCAGCCGCCGCACGCTTCCAGCACACCGTCGGAAAACAGAAAGCCTGTGCCGGACACGGCGCAGCTGCTTCCAAGGCGCATGCGCGCGTTATTGAGATACTGCGCCTCGCGCAGGAACCACAGCGCATAGCCCGCGGAGATCCAGTTGTCGCCGTAGTTTTTGGAGTTGCGGTAGCACGTCACGATCTCATAGCCGCTGGAGTAGACCTTCTCGATCTCGGAGATGAAGTTCGGGTCGAGGATATTGTCGGCGTCCAGCACGAGATAGGCATCGTAGTGCTTGCGGCCCGGGCGCTTGATGCGCTTGAGCATTTCATTGAGCACATAGCCCTTGCCGACATGCACCGTATCATGGCGTTCAAAGACGATCGCGCCGCGCTCGCGCGCCACGCGGGCCGTGTCATCCGTGCAGTTGTCCGCGCCGACGTAGATGTCCACATGGTCCATCGGATAGTTCTTCTGCGCGTGGATGCTGTCGAGCAGCTGGCCGATGACGTTTTCCTCGTTGCGCGCGGCGATGAGGACGGCAATGCGGTGGTTTTCATTGCGGCAGGTGAATTTTTTCCGCTTCAGCAGCGCCACCGCCACATAGAAGAATTGATAGGAATAGCATACGAAAAATAGCGCCATGATGACGGCGTTGATCGTGATGACAGTCTGCATAATATGTTCCTCCATTGCCGGAAGCTCCGGCCCATTTTGGTTTCTTTCCCGCCTGTGGGAAAAGTTATATCATGCAAACCTTGTGATTCCACTGTGAAAATTCTTAACAAATTTCGAACATCCACGGTAGAAATTATTAAGCCCTGAAATGAGTAACAGGCAGCGCCGCTGGCGCTGCCTGTTCACTCTTTTATAATGTAATCGCGCCCGGTTTGACATCGAAATCGTGGTTGGCGATGCACGCAACGCAGTTCCGCTCCCGACTCTGTGCCCTGATCCACGCGAGCGACTTTTTCTGCGCCGCGCGGTCGTCGACGATGCCGGAGAGCAGCATCTGCGTCCCAATCGACAGGCGCGACGCCCCGCGCCGCGAGCTGCTCGTCGATGGCCGCACTGCTTTCGACAACAACCTGATTCGTAAAATACAGCGGCAGCGAGCCGAGCGAGCGGATCTGCGCCCTGCGCTCAAAGACGCCGTGCGGGCTCATATCGCGGTACCAGCCGCAGTCGAACAGAACGTTCCCGTGCGCGCACTCGATGAGATAGGCTGAAACCGGCAGCCAGAGCCGTTTCGACTTTCTATCCAGCACGCCAGACGCCTTGAGCGCGCTGTAATGCTCGCCGCCGAACGGCAGCTCCGGCGCGACGCACACCTTGCCGATGTGGAAAATATGAATCTTGATCTCGCTCATCGTCTGCCTCCCGTCTTGAAATGCCATCAAATCCCGCTTTTTTCGGTCTCTGCCAAAAGGCACTTGCAGCCCTCTGAGACATCCCGCCACGTCGCTTCAAAATCGCCTGTATACCACGGGTCGGCGACGTCGCCCGGGCGGTCGGTGTAGTCGAGCAGCCGGTGCATCTTCCCCGCCGGATCACCGCCGCAGATACGCTGCATGTTTTTGAGGTTCGCGCCCTCCATGCCGATGAGCAGATCATACTCCTCGTAGTCCTGCGCCGTGAACTGGCGCGCAGCGTGTCCCTCGCAGGAAATGCCGTGCTCGGCGAGCTTGCGCCGCGCGGGCGGATAGACGGGATTGCCGATCTCATCGCGGCACGTCGCCGCGGAGTCGATCTGAAATTCGTCGGCAAGTCCTGCCTTTTCGACCAGGTCCTTCATCACAAATTCCGCCATCGGGCTGCGGCAGATATTGCCCAAGCAGATAAATAAGATTTTCGGCATAGTCTTTCTCCGTAAGTTTTGATAACCGTAATGTAACAGAAAAATGGAAAATCGTCGAGAAGAAATGCTGTCTTTTCGTTCAGAACTTGTTTGTAAATTCGATACTGCCTTTCCAGTCCATAGAAGGCGTGCTATGATTTTATGGGAGCGCAGAACACACTAAAGAAATACGGAGGTGTCACATGACTGCAGATCAAGGACAATATGAGAAATTTATGGCAAAACTTTCTAAATCAGGATTGGAACTCCAAAAGGACTTTAGCCGCCTCTCGCTGGAAAATCAAAAGCGTTTTATGCAAGAGGTCAACCAAAGGCTAAAGTGTTTTGGACATGCAGTAACCATTACCGATATTCTACAGAGTCTATTTCGTGGGACGAACTGCTATCTTCTGCCCAGGATAAAATTATAAACAATAGCGTCAACTGTAGAACAAAATCGGTGAAGTAAACTACTATGTCGCCCACAATGTAGCCCACGGAAGGAACTATTCCAAACCGAAGCAAAAACGTTTTTACCAAAAACAAGAAAAACCTTGAAACCGTTATGGCTTCAAGGTTTTTACTTGGCGCGGAAGAGAGGATTTGAACCTCCGCGGCGCTTTTTACACGCCCTACTCCCTTAGCAGGGGAGCCCCTTCGGCCTCTTGGGTACTTCCGCAGGTCGATGGAAAAATTCAGTTGGCGGAGAGAGTGGGATTCGAACCCACGGATGCTTTCACATCGCCGGTTTTCAAGACCGGTGCTTTCGACCACTCAGCCATCTCTCCGTGCAAAAGCATACTCAACCAGACACCCATCATTCTAACATAGGCCCGTCCGCTTGTCAACAGCGAAAATGAAAACCTGCCCGTTATTCCGGCCGGTATGTCTCGATCGTGACGTCCGTATAGTACCAGTGCAGGATCTCCTGCCACGTTTTGCCCTCGCTCGCGAGTGTGTTCGCGCCGTACTGGCTCATGCCGACGCCGTGGCCGTAGCCCGTGACGTGGAACCTGACCGTCTCCGCCGTCGCCTCGGCCGTGAAGCTCGCCGAGCGTAGGCCGTAGAGCCTGCGTACCTCCGTTCCCTCGACAGTCATGCCGCCGATGGTGATCGTCTCCACGCGGTCGGAGCCGTTGCGCACGGGATCCGTGATCCACGTCTCCGGCGCGCCGGAAAAGTCCGCCTGCGCGTGCGCCGCACGCATGATCTTCTGAAATTCCGCGGCGGTGAACTCCCGGACGCTGTAGTAATTCGGGACGCTCTCGCCGCTCTCGGGGCTCGCCACGCTCGCCAGATACGGCAGATCCTGCACCCAGACGTCCCGGCAGCTGGCCGTCACGCCGTCCGACGACGAGTGAAACGCCGCGAGGATGAGCTGGCCGTTATAGAGCATGACCTGTCCGTCCGTCGCGCGGACGGCCTCCTGAATCTTCGCCTCGTAGGCCTCCGCCTGCTCGCCCCACTTCTGCGCCGCCTGCTCCGCGCCGGTCCACGCGTTGCAGCAGGTGTGGTCCATGCAGACGTCCGCGTCCGGGTGGTTTGCCTTGCCGCCGCGCTGGAGGTGGTAGTAAATATAGGTGCGCTCGGCCACCGCCTGCGCCTTGAGCGCCTCCTCCTCGAACGTCGCGGGCATCTCGCCGCGCACGACGCCGGGGAGATACGCCGCCATCGTCATCTCGACCGTCTCCGTCCCGTTCCAGACCCGCAGCACGGACGACTCGTCCGCGCCCGGCGCGTCCGTCTGCTCCTGCGCGGTGCGCGCCGGCTGCGGCTCCGGTGCACCGGTGCTCTGCACCGTGACCCACGGCCCGCCGAAGAGCAGCACCAGCATCAGGAACGCCGCTGCAGCAGCCTGTGTCATATGCATCCCCTCCCGCAGAAGTCTATGCCGCGCGGCGGGGAAACATGCCCGTAAAAACCATAAGCGGAGGGCCGAGGGAATCGGCTCTCCGCTTATGGTAGGAAGATTGATGAAAAAAGTTTTGTCTCTTGCAGATATTAAGATAACAGGAGTTTGTTAAATAATTTGCACAGAAGATGTTAAAAAAGTATTAAATCTCCCGCTTTTGCCCGTTTGGCCCCCGCAGCGAGTGGAAAAAGTCCGCAAGCACCTGATGACACTCCTCCCGCAGCACCCCGCCAACGAGCGCCGGGCGGGCGGGAAAGTCCTCCATGAACAGGTTCAGCACCCCGCCGCAGGCGCCCATCGCGCGGTCGCGCGCGCCGTAGTAGACCCGCGGGATACGCGCGCTCAGAATCGCCCCCGCGCACATCGGGCACGGCTCGAGCGTCACATAGAGCGTGCAGTCCTCGAGCCGCCAGCTGCCGAGGGCGCGGTTCGCCTCGCGGATGGCCTCCATCTCGGCGTGCGAGCAGGTCGCCTGCTTCTCCTCGCGGCGGTTGCGGCCGCGGCCGACAATCTCGCCGCCGCGCACGATGACGCATCCGACCGGCACCTCCCCCGCCCGCGCGGCCTCCCGCGCCAGCAACAGCGCCTGCTCCATATAGTATTCGTGATCCAGCGCACTGCGCCTCCTCTCCGTGAAAAATTGCCGCCGGTGATTAAAGCCCGGCATATTTGTCCAAACTAATCGTACATATATTACCAGAGGAATGCCAGGAGGGAACACCATGGGAAAGACCCGCATCAATACCGCCGCCGACGACCTGCGTCTTGAACTGCAGGACGCCGCGCTCTCGCTGCGCTGCGCATACGACCGTTTCAACCATGTGACGGATCCGGAGCTGGTCGAGGCGAGCATCTATGAGATCAACTCCCTGCAGGCCCGCTATAACTATCTGCTGCGCCGCGCCAAGGCGCTGCACGGCGGCGCGCCCGTCGAGACGCCCTGCGCCCGGCCCGTGCCTCGGGTGCAGCAGTCCGTCGCCTGCGTCGCCGCGGCGGCCATGGAAGGAGGACGGTCATGTCCGTCGTAGAAAAAGTATCCCTGGGGCTGGTGCTCCTGTTTCTGGTGGTGGCCTGTGTCAGGCTCTTCTCCGCGCCGCTGAAGGTCGCGCTGCGCGTGCTCATCAACTCCGTGCTCGGCTTCGGCGCGCTGTGGCTGCTGAACCTGACGGGCGGCGTGACCGGGATCGCGCTGGGGCTGAATATCTTCAACTCCCTGACGGTCGGCATCCTCGGCGTGCCGGGGCTGTTTCTGCTACTGCTGCTGCAGTGGGTACTGAAATAGCCTACATAAAAGCGCAATATTTTGCGTTAAAAGCGCATCTTCCTGTTGATTTCAAGCATTCTCGCGGCGTCTGCCTTGCAGACGCGCCGGTCGAAGGTCAGCAGGCCGTTCACCTCGTCCTCCACGTCGCTGAGCTGGGTATAGACCGCCGCCGAGAGCCCCTGCGCCGCGATCTGCGGCAGCACCTCGCGCGTGTAGAGCCGCTCAAGCGCATCCATCCATGCGTCCGCGTTCTTGTAGGTGCGGTAGCCGAAGCGCCGGTCCGTCGTGTAGTGTCCGGGGAGGGGCAGGCTGTAGCCGCCGAACTCCGTCAGCGCCAGCACGCGCCGCCCGTCGTTTTTCAAGCGCACAGGGCGGTAGTAGATATGGTAGCTGCGCAGGTCGCCGCCGCCCTGATCGTGCCAGCCGGAGGCGTGGTCGACAGGGCGCGTCGGGTCGAGCGCGCGGAGCTTTTCCGTGATGCGCAGGGCGTCGAACTGCCCCCAGCCCTCGTTGAACGGCACCCACAGCGCGAGCGACACGCAATTTCGCAGCAGCTCCACCGTGGCGGCGAGATCCGCCTCATACTGCCCGCGCCCGGCCTGCCCGGCGCGTCCGAATTTCGCGGAGGGAGCGTCCTTCAGCCGGATCCCCGCGAACGGCAGCACCTGCATCGTCAGGGGGTGAAACCGCTCGAAGCAGGAGACCATATCCTGCCACACGAGCATCCCCAGCCGGTCGCAGTGGTAGTACCAGCGCAGCGGCTCGATTTTGATATGCTTTCGCAGCATGTTAAAGCCCATGCGCTTCGCCGTCTCGATGTCGTAGATCATCGCCACGTCGGACGGCGGGGTATACAGCCCGTCCGACCAGTACCCCTGATCGAGCAGCCCCGTCTGGAAGTACGGCTCGTTGTTGAGCGCCAGCATGCGGCGACCCTTGTGCTCCACGGTGGAGAACTTCCGCATGCCGAAATAGCTCGTCACGCGGTCATCTCCCAGCGTGATCTCCACGTCGTAGAGATACGGATCCTCCGGCGACCACGGGTGGAAGCACTCCGCCGGGACGGCGGAGACGCCGTCGCCGTTTTCGTCCGCCCGGCCCTCCGCGATGACCGCCCCCGCCGCGCGCACCGTGACATGCGCGCCCGCGGGCGCGTCCGCGTCGATGTGCCAGAGCAGGCATTTTTCATCGAAGTCCGGTGTCAGCCGGATATTTTTTATGTAGTTTTCCGGCACGCTCTCGAGCCAGACCGTCTGCCAGATGCCGCTCGTCGCGGTGTACCAGATGCCGCCGCGCCGGTAGCGCTGCTTGCCGAAGGCGTAGACGCCGCCCTCCGCGTCGTCCGTGACGGCGACGGTCAGTCGGTTCTCGCCCGGGACGAGCAGCTCCGTGATATCCATGCAGAACGGCAGATACCCGCCCTCGTGGTGCCCCGCGGGGCGGTCGTTCACCAGCACGCGGCTGCACTGGTCCACCGCACCGAAGTGCAGCAGCACCCGCGCGCGGCGGAAGCCCTCCGGCAGCGTAAACGTCCGCTCGTACCAGAGCGTCTCGCCGCTCTGCAGCTGAAAATCGCACCCGGAGAGCAGGCTCTCCGGCGAAAACGGCACGAGGATCTTCCCCGTGCGGCGGCGCGTGTACTCCTCACCGTCCTGCACCGTGTAGTCCCACAGGCCGTTGAGACAGAGGTAGCTATCCCGCACGAGCTGCGGCCGCGGATACTCCGGGAGCGGACAGGCGCGGTCGATCGTCTCTCCCCAAGGGGTGTAAAGCTCCTTCATATTACCGCTCCTCCGCGTGCAGGTTCCAGCCGTAGAGCGGATAGCGCTGCATGCTGCCGAAGAGCTTCTGCTTGATGTCTGGGTAGCGCGTCTCGAGCGATGCGATCAGCTCCTTGACCTCCTGACGGCGGCTGTAGCCGTTGGCGGGACAGGGATTGTGCACAACCGGCAGGTGCAGGCGCTCCACAACGCGGCGCACCTCGTCCTCGCGGCAGTAGAGCAGCGGGCGGATCTGCGTGATGCCGCTGCGGTCGAGGTACGTCACCGGCTGGAAGCAACCGATCCGCCCCTCGAAGAGCAGGTTCATCAGCAGCGTCTCAATCGCGTCGTCGTAGTGGTGGCCGAGCGCGATCTTGGAGATGCCCAGCTGCTGCAGCGCCGTGTTGAGACTGCCGCGGCGGAGTTTGGCGCAGAGCGAGCAGGGATTCTTCTCCTTCCGCTCCTCAAAGACGATCTGATAGACCGGCGTCTGGATCCGCGTATAGGGTACGTCCAAACGGCGGCAGAGCTCCGCCACCTCGTCGAAGCTCTGCCCCGGCGTCCCGGTCTCGAGCGTGATGGCGTGGACGGAAAACGGCTGCGGATAAAAGCAGCGCAGCTGCGCCAGCGCCGTCAGCGTCAGCAGGCTGTCCTTCCCGCCCGAGACGCCCACAGCCACCGTGTCGCCGGCGTCGATCATGTGATAGTCCTCCACACAGCGGCGGACAAGCCCCAGAATATGCTGCATCAGTAAAAACCTCCTGTCCCGCGGCCGCGCGGGGATAAAATTGCAATTTGAGAAAACGTGAGAAAACGCGAGCTATCAAGAGAAAACAGCAGATGTTTTTGTTGTAAATTAAAATCGTATTGACAAAAAGCGCGCGGTATGCTATAAATACTCTTGCGCGTTCGCGCGGTTTTAACTTGTTTCCCATCCCCGATTGTAGCAAGGGAGCATGAAAAAGTAAAGCAATACATTATTATAAATTGGAGGAAAACACCATGTCCACTTATATGGCAAACAAGGCCACCATTGAGCGCAAGTGGTACGTCGTTGATGCCGCCGGCAAGCCCCTGGGCAAGACCGCCGTCATCGTGGCCGACCTGCTGCGCGGCAAGGGCAAAGTCACCTACACCCCGCACGCTGACTGCGGCGACAACGTCATCGTCATCAACGCCGGCAAGGCAATCCTGACCGGCAACAAGATGGAGCAGAAGTACTATCGCACCCACTCCGGCTGGATCGGCGGCCTGAAGGAGACGAAGTACCGCATCCTGATGCAGGAGAAGCCCGAGGTCGCCATGCGCGTGGCCGTGCGCGGCATGATGCCCCGCAACACCGTGACCAAGGACTCTCTGAAGCGTCTGCACATCTACGCCGGCGAGCAGCATGAGCATCAGGCTCAGAAGCCCGAGCTGATTAAGTAAGGAGGAAAAGAAACATGTATCAGTCCAAGAACCCCTACAAGTACGGCACCGGCCGTCGTAAGTCCTCCGTGGCTCGCGTGCACCTGTTCGAGAACGGCACCGGCTCCATCACCATCAACGGCCGCAGCATCGACGAGTACTTCGGTCTCGACACGCTGAAGATGGTCGTCCGCCAGCCCCTGAATGCCACCGGCACGCTGGGCAAGGTCGACATCGTCGCCACCGTCGAGGGCGGCGGCGTCTCCGGTCAGGCCGGCGCCCTGCGCCACGGCATCAGCCGTGCCCTGCTGCTCGTCAACCCCGAGTACCGCGCCATCCTGAAGAAGGCCGGCTTCCTGACCCGCGATCCTCGTATGAAGGAGCGTAAAAAATACGGCCTCAAAGCCGCTCGTCGCGCACCTCAGTTCTCCAAGCGCTGATTTCAGTCGATTTTACAACTTCAAAGCAATCAAAATCCCGGAAAACGAGAGTTTTCCGGGATTTTTCTATATCCACAGCATTTGTTCTGGTTTCGAAAAATCTGATAGAATTTGACAAGGTTTGACGTGATTTTTACATGTTAACGATGGGCTAAATGCCGTTTTTGACCCCGAAACTGTTAACG
>ERZ772900.2768-NODE-2768-length-12384-cov-3.900884_pt1 | contig 12384 bp, 14 predicted proteins | sample MGYA00512124_ERZ772900 | MGnify/ENA primary metagenome ERZ772900 (study PRJEB29015, sample SAMEA2737716) | human gut metagenome | biome: human gut; feature: human-associated habitat; material: faeces | place: China | collected 2012 ... | reverse complement strand
TACAACGAGATAGGTATCGACAAAATGGCGCAGGATAAGATTGCTTATTATTTCGTGTTCGCTCTCTGACAGGCCCCGTTGCCCGCATGAGGAATAACCCGACGGTTGCCGGGCTGCTCATGTCAGACGGCAATACCAACTACACGCGTTTTGTGGCGCGGTTCATTGAGGTACTCAGCGCTGCAGACTTAATCCGCATGCCTTTAGAAACGATTGCCGCTATGGAGCTAGGCAAAGGAAGCGCCGTCTCTCTCGTTCAGAACTCCCGCGGAATTCTCCTTCATGCTGCCAAAATCATCGACGGCGTCATCGAGAACTACCGCATTCTGACCCCGACGGAAATCAATGTTGTGGATTCCGAATGGTTTAAGAAAACGCTGCTGAATCTCAAAGCAAAAGACGCCGAAGAGCTGAAGAAGCTGGCTGAGCTGACGATTTTGTCGTTTGATCCCTGCACCCAGATGGATGTGGAGCTGAAAAATGCATGAGATGTCGTTGGCCCAAAGCATTGTTGAGATCGTAGAAAACACCGCTCAGCAAAACCAGGCTTCTTCGGTGGTGGCGGTCAAACTGATCATCGGCGAATTGGCCGGCGTAGAAATGCATGCCCTCATGCAAGGTCTCAAAATCGCCTCGCAGGGAACGGTTATGCAGGAAGCAAAGATTGAAATTGAGCGCCCGGGGGGAACAGCCTGGTGTCTTAAGTGTCAGAAAACTGTTCCGATTCATCGCCGCGGGGAGCCGTGTCCCGTGTGCGGCAGCTATCAGCTGAGTGTCAACGGCGGCGATGATTTCCGAGTCAGTGAACTGGAACTCGGAGATTCCTAGTTTTTTTATTTAAGGAGTGAATTATGTGTGTTACATGCGGTTGCGGCGGAAAGAAAGCCACGGTTGAAGAACTCGACCAAACGAAGACTCATGAACATCCTCATGCCGAAGACGGCCACGTTCATCGTGACAGCGACCAGCATCGCCATCATCATGACGCCGGCCATCATGAACACGGCAGTGCCGGTGCTCATAAGCACGAATAATTATTGATATTCCGACGGGAGCTCGTGTACAGCTCGAGCTCCGGTCTTTTCTTCGACCAAGGAAAAAAGAATGGAAAAAATCAACGATCGTTTGGTCCAGTTGGAAATTGACGTTTTAAGCGCCAACGACAAGAAGGCGGCCCAAAACCGCGAGAAATTTATTGTCGAAGGCATCTTGGCATTAAACCTTGTTTCCAGTCCCGGAAGCGGTAAGACCACACTGCTCTGCAATACGATCAACAAGATCAAAGACCAGTACAAACTTGCTGTGATCGAAGGTGATCAACAAACTCTGAACGACGCCGAACGTATTCGCGCAACCGGCTGCCGTGCCATTCAGATCAACACCGGGGAAGGCTGTCACCTAGACGCCGATATGATCGAAGAGGCTTGCCGGAAGATCAAACCCGAACCCAATTCCATTCTCTTTATTGAAAACGTCGGCAACCTGGTTTGTCCCGCTGCTTTCGATTTAGGAGAAGACTGCAAGGTTGTTGTGCTTTCCGTCACTGAAGGCGAAGACAAACCGATCAAATATCCGGACATGTTTGCTGCGAGCTCTTTGATGCTGATTAACAAAGTTGATCTGCTCCCTTATGTGGACTTCAGCGTTGAGAAGTGCAAAGAGTATGCCCGCAGAGTCAATCCGAACATTGAATTTATTGAAGTCTCTGCTACCAAAGGCACCGGCATGGACGCTTGGTGTGATTGGCTCGGCAAACGTTTTTCCACTGTTTCAAAGTAATTTAGCTTCAGCTGCTGAAAGAATATACGATTGAAACTTTCCGGTGAGTCCGTCATGTCCGTTAACTCGAAGAGCTCGATTCGTGCAGAAAAATTAAGGATTAAAGGAACCGTCCAAGGAGTCGGGTTCCGTCCTTTTGTATTTGTTCTGGCCAAAAATGAGGGACTGACCGGCACCGTTCTTAATGACGGACGCGGTGTCGAAGCCGTACTCGAGGGTTCCTCTGAAGCTTTAGAACGTTTCCGCACTCGATTACTGAAAGAACTTCCTCCGCTTGCCTCCATCGAATCGGTTGAAGCTGAAGACATTCCTGTAGAAGGACGTCAGGACTTCGTGATCCTGGAAAGCCGATCTAATTCGGTCAGTACGGTTATCCCGGCCGATGCTGCTGTCTGCGAAGCGTGCCTAAAGGAACTCACCGACAAAAATAATCGTCGGTATCGTTATCCTTTTATCAACTGCACGCACTGCGGTCCCCGCTACACCATCACTGCCCACCTGCCCTATGACCGCCCTCAGACGAGCATGAAAGTTTTTCCGATGTGCCCGGACTGTCTGCAGGAGTACAAGGATCCTCTTGACCGCCGATTTCACGCGCAGCCTAATGCCTGTGACGTATGCGGACCGCATGTTGAACTGAAAGACAAAACCGGTGCGCCTGTCTCCTGTGAGGATGAAATTGCTGAGCTGCTTCGACAGATTCAAGGCGGCAAAATCGCGGCCGTAAAAGGTCTCGGCGGGTTTCATTTGGTTTGCGATGCAGCCAATGCCGTCGCGGTCTCTGAGCTGCGTCGGCGCAAGCACCGCCCCTTTAAGCCGTTCGCGGTCATGACCTTAAACGACCTCTCCGCCTCTCGCTTTGTCCGCATCTCGGAAAAAGCTTCTAAAGAATTACATTCACCGCAGGCTCCGATCGTTCTTTGCCCAAAAACTAACGATGCCGACCGTCTTCTCCCGGGCATCGCGCCGGAATTGAATCGTATCGGCATCATGATGCCTTATACGCCGATCCATTGGCTTCTTTTCTTTGAAGCCATAGGACGCCCTGAAGACCCTGATTGGTACAAAAAAGAATGTGACCTAGTGCTCGTCATGACGAGTGCAAACGCCGGCGGCGAGCCGCTTGTTATCGGCAATGACGAAGCCGTCCAAAAACTCGATGGAATCGCAGACCTATTCTTAACGCACAACCGCGACATCCTGATTCGATGTGATGACTCGGTAATGCAGCAAAGAGACCAGGACGTCCAGCTCATCAGACGTGCACGCGGATTTACACCGGTAGCTGTTCCTCTGCCCTACGGAGGTCCTTCCGTCATTGCCACCGGTCCGTGGCTGAAGAATACGGCTTGTTTAACTAAAGGCGACCACGCCTTCTTAACGCAGCATATCGGTGACACCGACCGCGTCAGCAACTGCCGGACCTTGGCCAGAGCGGTTGAGCACCTTTCGGAAATTTTTGAAATCACGCCGAAATATATTGCCTGCGACCTTCATCCGGACTTTTATTCCACCTCTCTTGCCGAGGAACTTGCCGATAAGTACGATGCGGAACTCGTCCCTGTTCAGCATCATCACGCCCATATTGCCGCCGTCATGGCCGAACACGGACTTTCCGAACCGGTTTTGGGACTGGCGCTCGACGGGGTCGGCCTAGGTACTGACAACAAACCCTGGGGCGGAGAACTCTTGAAGGTGACTCCGGAAGGTTTTGAACGTCTCAGCAGTATTGCTCCGATCAAAATGCCCGGAGCAGATAAATGCGCGCGTGAAGGCTGGCGAATGGCCGCCAAGATTTTTGCGGAGAACGGAAAAACAGACGCTCTTGAAAAACTCGCTAAAGACGTCAATAAACCGAGTCTTCGTCTCATTGCTGCTCAAGCCAACGCGCCTGAGACGACGAGTTTGGGACGCCTCTTTGATGCAGCGGCTTCCATGTTCGGTATCTGCCACATCTCTAGCTATGAAGGAGAAGCACCGGTTCGCCTGCAGGCGGCCTCCGAAGGACGTCGGGGACAAAATCGAGCGGACCTTGTTGAAGTCATCAGCGGACACCCGAATTTTGTACGGCTCCTTCTGGCGCTTTCCGAATACGCGGATAAACGGCAAGCAGCGGCGGACTTCCAGGAAACGCTGGCTCAGGTGCTAGCAAAAAAGGTCATCACCGTTTCTGAGAAAGAGCAAATCCGAAAAGTTTGCCTCTCGGGCGGCTGTTGTTTAAATTCATTATTAACGCAGCGGCTGCGTAAGCTGCTGGAACAGCAAGAATTACAAGTTTATGAGGGGCTCAAAGTTCCTCCGAATGACGGAGGCGTATCGCTCGGCCAAGCTTGGGTCGTTTTAATGCGCCTTCACAGTACAGCTAAAGAGTAAGAATCATGTGTTTAGCAATTCCCGTACAAATTAAAGAAATCATCGACGAGAGCACTGCTGTGGCAGAAATCTCGGGGCTGAAGAAAACCATCTCGACCGCCCTTCTCGAGGACGTCAAGGTCGGCGACTACGTCATCCTGCATGTCGGATATGCCCTGCAGAAGATCGATCCCGAAGAGGCTCAAAAGACACTGGCTCTTTTTGCTTCAGAGGCTCCCGCGGCAGGAGAACCGGCATGAAGTACATCACTGAGTACCGTGACAAAGAGCTCGCAAAAAAGCTCGTTGCCGATATCGCTAAAGAAGCGAGGGCGGATAAAAACTATCGGCTCATGGAGTTCTGCGGCGGTCACACGCACGTTATCAGCCGCTACGGCCTGGAGGGAATTCTGCCTAAAAACGTCCGCATGATTCACGGGCCCGGTTGTCCGGTGTGCGTTATGCCGATCGGCAGAATCGACTCTGCAATTGAACTCGCCTTAGAACACGGCGTCATCCTCTGTACTTATGCCGATACCATGCGTGTCCCGGCTTCCAAGGGTCTTTCGCTGATGAAGGCTAAAGCTCAGGGCGGGGACATCCGTATGATTTATTCGGCAGCTGACTGCCTGGATATAGCCCGCGCCAATCCGGATAAAAATGTCGTCTTCTTTGCCATCGGCTTTGAAACGACAACGCCTGCCACCGCCGTGGTTTTAAAGCAAGCCAAGGCAGAAGGCTTAAAGAACTTCTTTGTTTTCTGCAATCATGTTCTGACGCCTCCGGCCATGCGCCATATCCTGAAGAACCAGGAAAAAGTCCAAATTGAAGGTTTTGTCGGACCTGCCCATGTTTCTACGATCATCGGCAGCGAACCTTACGAAACGTTCGCCAAGGACTATTCCAAACCGGTTGTGATCGCCGGGTTCGAACCCTTGGACATGCTTCAGTCCATCCTCATGCTGATTCGTCAAATCAATCGCGGCGAAGCTAAGGTTGAAAACGAATTTACCCGCGCCGTGCGCCCCGAAGGCAACATGAAGGCCATTCGAATGATGGAAGAAGTCTTTGCGCTTCGTGACAGCTTTGAGTGGCGAGGACTCGGCTCCGTTCCCAAGTCTGCGTTAAAGCTCTCCGATGCATATAGTGACTTCGACGCTGAAAAGCATTTCAACTTGGTTTACCGCAGCGTGCCGGATAACAAAGCCTGTGAATGCGGTGCCATCCTGCGCGGCGAAAAGCAGCCTTCCGACTGCCGTGCTTTCGGAACGGTGTGCACGCCAGAAAGCCCCATCGGCTCCTGCATGGTATCCAGCGAAGGCGCCTGCGCCGCTTACTTCACTTACGGCAGACACAAAAGATAAGAATTCCGGAGAATAAAAATGTCTGAAGAAAAGAAACACTATCAACGCCCTCTGAATTTCAAGACCGGAAAGGTCGAAATGAACTTCGGCGCCGGCGGCAAAGCCAGCGCCCAGCTTATTGCCGACCTCTTTGCTAAAAACTTCTCCAACGAATTCCTTGACCAGGGCGACGACGGAGCCCGTCTTCCGCAGCCGAAGGGCGAGCTCATCATGGCCACCGACTCGCATGTCGTAAGCCCTATTTTCTTTGCCGGCGGCGATATCGGAGGTCTCTCCATTCACGGCACCGTTAACGACGTTGCCGTCTGCGGAGCCACGCCCCTTTACATTTCCTGCGGCTTCATTTTGGAAGAAGGCTTTCCTTTAAGCGACCTAAAACGCATTGTGGAAAGCATGGCGGCTGCCGCCAAAGAGGCCGGCGTCAAAATCGTTACCGGCGATACAAAGGTTGTTGAACGCGGCAAAGCCGACGGTATCTACATCAACACCTGCGGCGTAGGCGTCCTGCCGAAAGGAATCCGTCTCTCGGGCGCCAACTGCCGCCCGGGCGATGTCATTGCGATTTCCGGCGATATCGGAGACCATGGCGTGGCGGTCATGAGTCAGCGCGTGAACTTAGGCTTTGAAACCGGTGTTGTCAGTGACTCTGCCAGTCTGAACCGTTTAACCGAAAAACTGGTTGCCGAAATCCCTTCTCTTCGCTGCATGCGAGATCCGACCCGAGGAGGTCTCGGTACCACACTCAACGAAATTGCAAAACAGTCTTCTGTCGGCATGGTGCTTGAAGAAGACAAGATTCCGGTCAAGGAATCCGTGGAAGCCGCCTGCGAATTTTTAGGTTTAGATCCGCTCTACGTAGCCAACGAGGGTAAAGTCATCGCAATCTGCGCACCCGAAGATGCAGAAAGGATGCTTAAGATTATGAGAGATGATCCCCTTGGCAAGAATGCTCAAATCATCGGCCGCTGCATTGAGGACGAAAACCACTTCGTACAAATGGAAACCGGCTTCGGCGGTGTCCGCATGGTGGACTGGCTGACAGGGGAACAACTTCCTCGAATTTGTTAAACTCTGAATAAGCACGGCTTTCGTGATATGTTGGGTTGAGTCGTGCGCTCCAAATAATTGAAAAATAGGTAAGGAGACTCAGTTGGTTAAACCGCAGACGATCTTATTGGTGGACGATCACTCGCTTATTACGACGGCCATGTCTGCTCTTTTGCAAAGCATGTATCCGGACGTGCAGATTCACGTTGGAGCCACTGCAAAAGAGGCTGTTGAGTTGGCTGAAAAGTACGGCGACTCCGCTGATCTGATGATTCTTGACCTCGGCCTGCCTGACTCTCAAGGCACCGATCTCTTAGTACGACTTTTACAAAACTATCCGGCGCTCAAAATTCTGGTTCTCTCCGGCAACTGTGATCCGGACAGCATTCTCAAAGCTCTTTCAGCCGGTGCTGCCGGTTATGTGCCCAAGACACTTGACGCCAACCTGCTTAAGAGCACGATCAATTTTGTCCTCGAAGGCGGCGTCTATATTCCCTCGAAGATTCTCTCTCAGCAGCAGTCGATGGGAATGAGCCCGCAGCAGCCGGTTGTGAATCCCTCTTCAAAAGTTCACTTGACTACTCGTCAGTGCCAGGTATTGAAGCTTTTGAGTCAGGGAGACTCCATCAAAACCATTTGCCGCAAGATGGATCTTTCCGAGGGCACCATTAAAACGCACGTTACGGCCCTTTATCGCGCGTTTGACGCACGAAATCGAACGGAAGCACTCATTGCCGCCCGACGCAACGGTTTTAACGTAGATTAAGTTTTTAGAGCTCTTATTAACGCAAAACCTCTGATACCGATCTCGGATCAGAGGTTTTGTCTTGCCGATTTCAGCAACGGCTACTTGGCCGCACCTTCTTTAGCTTTGGCTTCTTTAGCTTTGCCTTCATCAGCCACTTTTTCTTCAGCCTTAGCTTCTTTGCCGCCTTCTTTGTATTCGGCTGCTTGGGCCTTGGCGTTCTCTTTAGCTTCCTGAGCCAAGATCAGCTTCTCTTTCTTAGCTTTCAGATCGGCAGCTGCAACATCAAGTTTTGCAGTCAGGTTGGCCAGGAACTTCTCAGCCATTTCGATGTGTTCGATCTTACGGGCCTTTTTGGCTTTCTTCAGATCAGCGACAACGGCGAGAATGCGTTTTTCAATCTTTTTGGCCTGTTTGGCGGATGTCTTTTTCATTTTGTGTCTCCTTGCTGTTAGGTACTTTCTCTTGTTCAATAATTTCTTTCTGCTCTTTTTCGAACAATTCTTCGCGTCTTTTTACTGCCGGTTCAAAAGGCATCGGAGGCGGCGTCAAATACTCAATGCCGTCAATTAACGGAGGCACTGTTTTCGCTCGCAGATTCTTCGAAGGCAGACGCTCGGTCGTTCCGTACTTGTTCGGCTGTGCCGGATCAGGAGCCCAGCACATGACAAAAAAGCAAATCGGAGGAACTATAGCAGGAAAAACCCACCAACCCGAATATCCGCAGTCATGTAATCGGCGAATAAACAATAGAACGGAAGGAATTGATGTTAAAGCCGCATAAATCGGCAGGACGATCGGAAATCCGGTAAACAGCAAATCGATTCCGGCTGCCAAAACCAGAAAGAGGCACTCAAAAACGAAGAAGCACCAAACTTCGATTCTGCCGGCGCGCCCGTGGAAATCTTCCACATGACTGACAGAAAAAATAAACCAACGAAATGCAGTCTTCATTCAACAAATCCCCTTAAGACTTCCATCTTAGGAGGATGACGAATTATTCGGCTGTTTGATTACCCGATTAGGTCTATCTAAAAAACAAGGGGACCGAAGCCCCCTCATCTTTAGATCAATGTCCGAACGGAATTACGGAACCATATCGGAGATTTCGTCTTTGCGAACCTTCTTCACCAAGTCCTCGCGTTTGACTCCTAAGTACAAGGCAATCGCAGCGGACACGAACACAGAAGAATAAACGCCCAGCAAAATACCGATGGTCAGAGCCAGTGCAAAGTAATGTAGGGCCGGACCGCCGAAGAAGAACATCGACAGTGTGACCATCAAGGTCGAGCTGTGCGTAATCACCGTACGGGAAATGGTCTGCGTAATCGCAGTATTGACGATTTCCACCGGCGTGCCTTTGCGGATCTTACGGAAGCATTCACGGCAGCGGTCGAAAATAATCACGGACTCGTTGACCGAGTAACCCAAGACCGCAAGAACGGCCGCAAGAACCGGCAGTGAGAATTCCCACTGGAACAGCGAGAAGACACCGAGCACCAGGAAGACGTCGTGCATATTCGCGATAATGGCTGCCACAGCGAACTTCCACTCGAAACGGAAGGCCAAGTAGACCATAATGCCGACCACCACCAGGAGCAGAGCGGTCAGACCGTCGGTGGCCAGTTCTTCACCGACCTGAGGTCCCACGAATTCGGTGCGGCGCAGCTGGGCTTCCGGGGCTTTCTCATGAATGACTTTCATGACCTCTTCGCTCATCTGAGCAGAAGTCTTGTTGCCTTTCAGAGGAAGTCGGATCTGAGCGTCGCGGGCTGTACCGAAGTTCACGACCTGGACTTCACCGCCCGTGGCTTTTTCCAAGTCCACGCGCAGCTCCTGCACCGGAACGGCATCCGGGTAGTTGACTTCCATCACCAAACCGCCGGTGAACTCAATGGAGAAAGCCAAACCGCGAACGACCAAGAGCCCAATCGCAATAAAGAAAGAAATAAACGAAATCGCGTTCAGTATCTTGGAATACTTCATGAACGGAATCGTTTTGTGGATTCTAAATAGTTCCATGGTTAAGCTCCTTTCGCCGTTGACTTGTCGGCGTCAGGACGCCAAATTTGACCGATAGAAAGCGAAGTGAGTTTCTTGCGGCGCCCGTACCAGAGGTTGACGAGTGCGCGGGACACCATCACGGACGTGAAGATAGAGGTCAAGATACCCAAGCAGTGAACCACCGCAAAGCCTCTGACCGGGCCGGAACCGAAAATCAACAGTGCGATACCGGCGATCAAGCTCGTAATGTTGGAGTCCAAAATCGTGTTGAACGCCATGTCGTAGCCTTCTTTAATCGCCTGCTGCGGCGTACGGTTTTCACGCAGCTCTTCACGAATACGTTCGTTAATCAGCACGTTCGCGTCCACGGCCATACCGAGCGTCAGCGCCATAGCGGCAATACCCGGCAGGGTCAGTGTTGCCTGCAGCATCGAGAGGATAGCAACCAGCAGGAACAGGTTGCAGGTCAAAGCGATCGCAGAGAACACACCGAAGAGGTGGTAGTAGATGACCATGAACACGGAAACTGCGATGAAGCCCCACAGCGTGGATTCGAAACCGGCTTTAATGTTTGCGGCACCCAAGCTCGGACCGACCAGACGTTCTTCAATGATTTCCATCGGAGCAGCCAGAGAACCGGCACGAAGCAGCAAGGCTGTGTCGGTAGCTTCAACCGTTGTCATACGGCCGGAAATCTGAACACGTCCGCCGCCGATTTCCTGACGGATCACCGGAGCCGTTACGACTTCGCCTTTACCCTTTTCAAACAAGATAATGGCCATGCGCTTACCGACGTTTTCACGAGTGACGTCTTTGAAAATGCGTGCGCCCTTAGCATCCAGCGTCAGGTTAACCGTCGGCTCATGCGTCTGGTTGTCAAAGCCCGGCTGAGCGTCGTTCAGGTTGTCACCGGTCAGGACGACCTGACGTTTAACCAAAATGTCGCGGCCTTCACGGTCTTTAAAGCGCTCGGTACCGAAAGGAACCGTACCCTGAGAAAGCTGAGCCAGCGCTTCGGGACTGTCGTCGACCATACGAACTTCAAGCGTTGCAGTACGACCTAAGATGTCCTTAGCCTTTGCCGTATCCTGCACACCCGGGAGCTGAACCACAATACGGTCTGCACCCTGCTGAGCGATCACAGGCTCGGCGACGCCGAGTTCGTTGATTCGGTTATGCAGAGTTGCCACGTTCTGCTTCAAAGCGTAGGACTGAACATCGCTCATCGCCTTTTGAGACATCGTGGCACGGATCATGAACTTGCCGTTCTGATCTTCTTTCGCAAAGGTGAGATCGGTCTGACGGTTACGGAGAACGTCCATAGCCGCTTCAAGATCCTGCTCATTGCGGAAAGAGATTTCAAGTGTGTCGCCGACACGGACAATACCGGCATGACGAATCTTATGGTCACGAAGCAGTGTTCTGACTTCGCCGGTCGCAGCTTCAATGCGTTTTGTCACGGCCGCCTTCATGTCAACGGCGAGCAGGAAGTGCACACCGCCGCGGAGGTCAAGACCGAGATACATCGGAAGTGCGTTGATCTTAAGCAGCCAGGTCGGAGTATTCGGAACGAGGTTGAGCGCGACGATGTAGGAAGGATCGGCAGGATCCGGATTCAATGCTTTTTCAAGCACGTCGCGGGAACGAAGCTGAAGTTCGCCGTCTGTCGGAGCAAAACGAACGCGAACCGAGTTCTGCTGAGCGCCCTGCTCAAAGAAAACGCCGTTGGGTTTGATTTGAGCGGCGGCAAGTGCGTCTTCAACCGTCTTTAACGTCTGTTCGGTTACTTTAACCGTTGCCTTACCCGGGCTGACCTGAACGGCCGGAGACTCACCGTAGAAATTGGGGAGTGTATATACCGCTGCGACGATCAAAATCACCGCAATCAATATATATTTCCAAAGAGGGTATCGATTCATAACTATCGTTGTGCCGGCTTACGCCGGCACATAAAGGTAGGTACAACACAAACGACCGTCTCATGAAATCGGAACGGTCGTCCTATCAAGCTTTCACTTGAAAATTAGAACTTGACCGTGCCTTTGGGGAGAACAGCCTGAATTGCAATGCGCTGGAAAGTGATGACAACGGGTTTGTCGTCAACGGCAGCAATCTGAAGATTGATGTAGTTCTCATCGGCAGCAACAATCTTGCCGCAGATACCGCCGGCCGTGATCACTTCATTGCCGGTAGTAAGAGCGTCAATCATCTTCTTGTGTTCTTTCTGACGTTTCTGCTGAGGACGGATCAAAAGGAACCAGAAAACGGCAAAAATGAGGATCATTACGCCGAAAGACGAGAACATGCTTTCAAGTCCGCCGGGCTGCGCAGCAGCGCCAGAGGCTGCTTGTGCATATGCTTCAGAAATAAACAATTTAAAACTCCAACTATGAGATATGGGTTCACTGAGGGCAGTGAAAATTTTTCGACGTCCACTGCTTAGGACTCTTAAGAATTTCTCCTGTCAGTTCAAGTCCTGTCATGGTTCCCTTTGCCTCTCAAAAGAATGCAAAGGGCAATCCGGGCGCGCCCCGCCCTTTTTAAACCTTGTATTCTACTTTCTTTCTCTTAAATTGAGCTTGTAAAAATCGGGCAATCCGATAAAAAACTCAGTGTATTCACGAAGTTCCTCGAAATTGCCCGAAGTTATTAGTCTGTTCCGCGCGCTCTGTCTTCTGCGAACTTCTTGCACCAGGCCTCGAAATTGCCCTGATCCAAGGCCTCACGAATTTCTTTCATGAGATTCAGGTAGTAGTGCAGATTGTGAATTGTGTTCAGTCTAGCGCCCAGAATCTCATTGACCTTCTGAAGGTGATGCAGATAAGCACGAGAGAAGTTGCGGCAGCAGTAGCAGTCGCAGCTCTCGTCAAGCGGACGAAGGTCGTGTTTGTGCTTGGCGTTTCTGAGTTTGATGTCGCCGTAGCGAGTAAAGAGCCAGCCGTTTCTTGCATTACGGGTCGGCATCACGCAGTCAAACATATCGATGCCGCGTTTCACGCCTTCAACCAGATCCTCCGGTGTTCCGACGCCCATCAAGTATGCGCCTTCGGGTTCTGGTGCAGGTACTCCACGATAGCCCAGGCGATGGATATGC
>ERZ772900.2766-NODE-2766-length-12396-cov-8.021878_pt1 | contig 12396 bp, 9 predicted proteins | sample MGYA00512124_ERZ772900 | MGnify/ENA primary metagenome ERZ772900 (study PRJEB29015, sample SAMEA2737716) | human gut metagenome | biome: human gut; feature: human-associated habitat; material: faeces | place: China | collected 2012 ... | reverse complement strand
GGTCGTCCAGACCTGCGCCGATGGGCAGACCGTCCTCAGAGAAAGCGGTCTGGCTACGGCCGTAGACGATCTGCAGGAACAGCTCGCGCATAGCCACATTGATGGCGTCGCACACCAGGTCGGTGTTCAGAGCTTCCAGAATGGTCTTGCCGGGCAGGATCTCGCCTGCCATAGCAGCAGAGTGGGTCATGCCGGAGCAGCCGATGGTCTCCACCAGAGCCTCTTCGATGACGCCGTTCTTGATGTTCAGAGACAGCTTGCAAGTGCCCTGCTGGGGTGCGCACCAGCCCACACCATGGGTGTAGCCGCTGATGTCCTTGATCTCATAGGCCTTGACCCATGCGCCCTCTTCGGGGATGGGAGCCGGACCATGCTTAGGACCTTTGGTGATCGGGCACATATTCTGTACTTGCTGCGAATAGGTCATAATCATACTCTCCTTTTGACAAATTGATGCCATTGGCAGGGGGTGTCCTGCCGTTTGCATTGACCGGCCACGCCGGTACTACCACGCATAGTTTTATTATAGAGAACCTTGGCGGAATTTGCAAGACGTTTTGCGGATTTTTTCACAAGCATTTTTAACGGTTATTCGTAGCTAACTAGCACTTTCACCGCTTTCACTGCCCAGTTCGTCACATTTCTATCATATTTGTCAAAAGGAATATCTTGCGCTGTCCGGTTCAGTTTTTTCTGGGCGGCTGTTGGGCCCTGACAGGCCGGAGCGCCCAGATACACACAAAGCCCGCCGCCGCACCTGCCATGGCCAGCCAGTGCCGCCCGGTGGCAAGACCCCACAGGTTCGCCGCAAAGGGGAAGGCAAGGCTGCCCACGCTCTGTCCCAGCGCCAGAAAGCCGTAGTTCACCCCGGCGTGGGGCAGGCCGAACAGGTCGGTGGAGAGGGAAGGCAGCACCGCCGCCAGCGCCGAATAACAGAAGGTGAGCCCTGCGTACACAGCCACAACGAGCCAGCCCTGTGCGAACAGGAAGGCTGCTGAAAGCCCCAGCGACACGCCGAACAGGATCAGATCAGTGGGGCGGCGGCCGATCCGGTCGCTGAGCAGGGGCATCAGCAAGCGGCCCGCCGCGCTACCCACGCTGCCCAGCACCACACTCCACAGGGCAGCACCCTCGTCCAGGCCCCGCTCCATGCCCAGCTTTAAGATGATGGGGCTGAACAGCAGCACCGCCGGGGTGGAAAAGCAGACCGCTCCGGCGCAGAGCCAGTATTGCTTTGTTCTGAGCATCTGCAGCGGGGCAAGGTCGAGGGGCGGGGTGCCCTTTCCCCTGCCCTGCTCCTCGGGCTTCTGCTTTGCCGGGGGCGGGTCGGTGAGCAGGGCGCTGCCCACCAGGCAGACCGGCAGCGTGAGTGCCCCCAGCGCCCAGAACGCTCCCCGGATCCCCTGCACCGGGCCAAAGCCCTTCAGCGCCGTGCGGACGAATCCGGTCAGGAACGCACCACTCAGGCCCACTGCGCCGCCAATGACCCCCGTGGCAAGGCCCTTGCGCCCGGCGTACCATTTCTGGGCGCAGGACTGGATGGACGGGTAGAGAAACGCCGTGCCCAGCCCCGCCGGAATGCTGAACACTGCCCAGAACCATACCCCCTTCTCCCCGGGCAGGAGGGCCGCCGCAAAGAACCCGCCGCAGAGCAGGCCGGTGCCCCACAGCGCCGCGCAGCGCGGGCCTTTTTTATCCTGCAAAAAACCACCGATGACGCATCCCACCCCGAACGCCGCGATCAGGATGCCGAACGCATAGCCAGCGCCGTCCTCGGTCAGGCTGAACTCGTCCATCACCGGCTGCTGGAACACGCCCCACGCCGCAGGCAGACCCGTCAGGATCTGAATGGCCGCCCCCGCCGCCAGGATCGCCCAGGGATGGCGCGCTGTAAACTGCTTCATCTGTTTTATCACCTCGTTCTGTCAGTGTGCCCTTTTTCATTGACAAAACGGCATGATTCTTTATAATTAAAGATGTTCAAATTAAAATAACTTCACCCTCTCCGTCAGTGCTGACGCACTGCCACCTCCCCCAAAGGGGGAGGCTCTGGCGGTTCTTTGAAAGGCCTCATCTGGGATTGCCCTTGGCTCTCCCTTTGGGAGAGCTGTCGAGCGAATGCGAGACTGAGAGGGTGAGGATGCTGAGAAAGAGGAACCAACTATGAAATCACAGGCATTGAAGGGTATGCGCGACCTGCTGCCCGCCGAACAGACCCTGCGCGACTACATCCAGGGCAAGATCCTGGAGACCTACCGTGCTTCCGGCTTTGAGCGCATCTCCACCCCCATGCTGGAGGATATGGAGAACCTGGACAAATCCGACGGCGGCGACAACCTGAACCTCATCTTCAAGGTGATGAAGCGCGGAGACAAGCTGACCAGCGCCCTGGGATCCGGCGACCCCAAGCAGCTCTCCGACATGGGCCTGCGCTATGATCTGACCCTGCCCCTGAGCCGGTTCTACGCTGCCAACAAGGACAAGCTCCCCCACCCCTTCAAGGTCATCCAGACCGACCGCGTGTTCCGCGCCGAGCGCCCCCAGAAGGGCCGCCTGCGCGAGTTTGTCCAGTGCGACATCGACATTCTGGGCGACGAGAGCCCCAACGCCGAGGTGGAGCTGATCGATGTGACCGCCCGTGCCCTGCTGGGCATCGGCTTTACCGGCTTCACCGTGAACATCAATGACCGCCGCATCCTGCGCGGAATGCTGGAGAGCATGGGCTTTGCCGCCGACACGTTAGACTCTGTCTGCATCACCTTTGACAAGATGGATAAGATCGGTGCCGAGGGCGTGAAGGCCGAGCTGACCGAGAAGGGCTTTGCCGCCGAGGCCGTGCAGGCGCTGGACGACTTCCTGCGCGCGGGCGATTTCAGCCTGGACACCGTCGCCGCCAGGGTCGACGACGAGGCGCTGACCGCCGACCTGCGCTATGTCATCGCCGCCAGCGAGAAGGTCGCGGGCGGGCGCTACGGCATTGCCTACGCCCCCAGCCTCGTGCGCGGGCAGGGCTACTACACCGGCATGGTGTTTGAGGTCACCTGCCCGCAGTTCAGCGGGGCCGTGGCAGGCGGCGGACGCTATGACAACATGGTCGGCAAGTTCATCGGCCAGCAGGTGCCCGCCGTGGGCTTCTCCATCGGATTCGAGCGCGTCTGCGGCATTTTGCTGGAGCAGGGCTACCAGATCCCCGGCGCGAAGCCGAAGATGGCGCTGCTCTACCTGAAGGACGCCGACTTTGCCGCCGTGCTGGCCAAGGCCGAATCCTTACGCGCCGACTACGACGTGACCGTGCTGCCCCAGGCGAAGAAGCTGGGCAAGCAGTTCGGCACGCTGGAGGCCGCGGGCTACAACGCCGTTGCCTTTGCCGACAACGACGACGTGAAGCTGCTTGGGCAGAAGGCCGAATAATCAACCAAAAATTTGTGGGATGTGCCGAAAGTACGGTACATCCCACTTTTTTGTATTTGCTTTGTAACACACAGGGCGCGTTTTCCGTGTTATATTGGTGAAAAGGGAAATACAGGATGCCTTCCCCCTTGGGGGAAGGTGGCCGAGGCCCCGTCCGAGGCCGGATGAGGGGCGAGCTTACCGCTATTGCCCGCAAACGATCAGTCAGTGGTCGGGGCCACTGACAGCTTTCCCCGAGGGGGGAGCCTTTACAAAGGAAAGGAGCATCCAACCATGAAAAAACGCATCGTCCGTATCACCGCCGCCCTGTGCGCCGCCGCACTGCTGGCGGGCTGCGGGAGCAGCATCGGCAGCAAAGACGGCGGGTACTACGCCACCGAAGCCGCCGCGCAGGAGAGCTACGCCAATTACGACAGCGCCGCGGGCAGTGTGGACAGCGGCCTTGTGCCGGAGAACGCCGCCGAGGCCGCCACCGACGAGACCGCACAGAAGATCATCTACAACGCCAGTCTTTCGATGGAGTCCACCGACTTTGACACGACCCGCGAGGCCCTGATGACCGCCGTCGAGGCCAACGGCGCATGGCTGGAATCCACAAGCCTGTACGGCACCGAGAAGGACCATGACCGTACCGCCGACTACACCGTGCGTGTGCCGGTGGGCAGCTACCGCGCGTTTCTGGCCGCCGTGGGCGACGCGGGCAGCGTGCTCAACATCAGCGAAAGCGCCGAGAACATCACGAGCAGCTACATAGACGTGCAGGCGCGGCTGTCCGCGCTGGAGGCCCAGCGGGACCGCCTGAACGCGCTGGCTGACCAGGCCGAGACGACGGCGGATCTATTGGAGATCGAGAGCCAGCTTTCCGACGTGCAGTACCAGCTGGAAAACTACACCCGCCAGCTGCGCAGCATGGACCAGCAGGTCAGTTACTCCACCGTGGACATCTACCTGCGGGAGGTCGCCACCCTGACCCCCACCGGCGTGACCTTCGGTGAGCGGATCGCCGACGCCTTCGGCGGCGGCTGGGATGCCTTTGTCGGGTTCCTGCAGGGTCTGGTCATCGCGCTGGTCTACCTGTGGCCGGTGCTGCTGATTGCAGTGGCCGTGGTGTTCATCCTGCGCAAGGTCTGGAAAAAGCGGCCTAAGAAGGAAAAGCTGCCCAAGCCCGCGCAGACGCCCCCGCCCGCCGAGTACCCGATGAAGCCGGGCGACGAGCCGAAGCCGAAATATTGACAGAAAACACAAAACCTGCCCAGCCGCGTGATATGCGGTTGGGCAGGTTTTTATCTTTGTGTGCGGTAGGGGCGCGGCATGCCTCGCCCTGCACCTACCCGCAAAAGGGAAGCCTGCGGGCAGGTTGCGGGCCGGAAATATCCGGCCCCTACAGCGCTATTACTTCTGACTTAGTCCTTCAGCTCACGGAGGGGTCAAGACCCCTCCCTACAAAGCATCCGTATACGGCAGTTTGTAGGGAGCGGTCTTGACCGCTCCGGCTGCCTTGCGGTGGCCACATGATAGTGGGAAAGCCTTAGTCCTTCAGCGTCAGCGCGATGCTCAGATCCTTGAGCTGCTGCTCATCGACGACGTCGGGGGCACCGCTCATCGGCTCACCGGCGTTCTGCACCTTCGGGAAGGCGATGACGTCGCGGATGGAGTCCTTCTTGAGCATCAGCATGACCATGCGGTCCAGACCGTAGGCCATACCGCCGTGCGGCGGCGCACCGAACTTGTAGGCGTCCATCAGGAAGCCGAAGCTCTCGCGGGCCTTCTCCTCGGTAAAGCCGAGGGCGTGGAACATGCGGTCCTGCAATGCGGGATCATTGATACGCATCGAGCCGCCGCCCATCTCGACACCATTCAGTACGATGTCGTAGGCCACGGCATGGCAGGCACCCGGGTCGCTCTCGACCTTGTCCAGGTCCTCGGCCTTGGGCAGGGTGAACGGGTGGTGCATGGCCATCCAGCGGCCCTCCTGCTCACTGTACTCAAACAGCGGGAAGTCGACGACCCACAGGAAGTTGAACTTATTGGGGTCGATCAGGCCGTGCTTGCGGGTGATGTCCAGACGGACCTGACCCAGTGCGGTGCAGGCCTTGACCCAGTCGGTGTCGCTGACCAGCAGCAGCACGTCGCCGGTCTCAGCGTTCAGCGCGGCGTACAGGGCGGCCTTCTCGGCGTCTGTCAGGAACTTTTCAAAGCTGGAGGAAGTGCCGTCGGCGGTCAGGCGGCTGTAGGCCAGACCCTTGGCGCCGTAGGTCTTGGCGACCTCGCCGAGCTTGTCGATGTTCTTGCGGGAGAGCTTGTCGGCCAGACCCTTGGCGTTGATGGCGCGGATCGTGCCGCCGGCCTCCAGCACAGCGGCGAAGGGCTTGAACTCGGTGCCCCTGAACACCTCGGTCACGTCCTGAATCTCAAGGCCAAAGCGGGTGTCGGGCTTGTCGGAGCCGAAACGGCCCATGGCCTCGTCCCACGGCATGCGGTAGAACGGGGTCTCGACGTCGACGTTCAGCATTTCCTTCCACAGGCGCTTGATGAGGCCCTCGTTCAGGGTCATGATGTCGTCCTCGGAGACAAAGCTCATCTCCTCGTCCACCTGGGTGAACTCGGGCTGGCGGTCTGCGCGCAGATCCTCGTCGCGGTAGCAGTGGGCCAGCTGGAAGTAGCGGTCAAAGCCGGACAGCATCAAAATCTGCTTGTAGAGCTGCGGGCTCTGGGGCAGCGCGTAGAAGTGGCCCGGCTGCACACGGCTGGGAACGAGATAATCGCGCGCGCCCTCGGGCGTGGACTTGATGAGGGTGGGCGTCTCGATCTCGGTGAAATGGTTCTCGCAGAAATAGTTGCGGATGATCTGCATGATCTTGCTGCGCAGCACGATGGGCTCATGCATGGACGGACGGCGCAGGTCCAGATAGCGGTAGCGCAGGCGCAGGTCGTCGTTGACGTTGATCTCGTCGCGCAGCTCAAACGGCGTGGTCTGGGCCTCGCTCAGGATGCGCAGCTCGCTGACGTAAAGCTCTACGTCGCCGGTTGCGATCTTATCGGTCTTGGCGGCACGCTCACGCAGCTTGCCGCGGCAGATAACAACGTACTCGCTTTTCAGGCTCTCGGCCTTGGCGAAAACGTCCTTCGGCGTATCCTCATCGAACACCAGCTGCAAAATGCCGGTGGTATCGCGCAGGTCGGCAAAGATGATGCCGCCCTTGTCGCGGGCGCGGGCGATGGAGCCGCAGACGGTCATTTCCTGACCGGCCATGGCAAGCGTGACTTCGCCGCAATAGTTTGTGCGGCGCAGACTGCCCAAAGTTTCCATATTTCCTGTCCCCTTTACGGTTTTATCTTTTACTAAAGTATTATTATAACGCGCCGCTGTGCATTTGGCAAGAGGGCGGCGGGCAAACACGTGCGGATTTTGCCGGATTTCCGGCTAATTTGTTTTGCAAAGCGTATTGACAATTTTCTTTTTGCCTGCTATAATAGTAAAGCTGTGAGCACCACAGTGTATACGTGCCTGTAGCTCAGTTGGTAGAGCATCTGACTTTTAATCAGAGGGCCCAGGATTCGAGTTCCTGCAGGCGCACCAAGACCGGTTGAAACCGCAAGGTTTCAACCGGTTTTTGCGTTGCTGCGGGCGTAGGGGCCGGCCCTGCCGTGTATGGCGGGCGGCTGCTTACGGGCAGGCCGCGGGCCGCATATATGCGGCCCCTGCATGGCAGCAATGGTTTTTTCGGAATATCTCTGCCCGCAAAAAAGGCATGTACGACCTATCCAATCGTACATGCCTTTTTATTTTGTATTCATTTCCACAGCAGGAACAGCACGGCCAGCAGCACACCTAAACCCACCAGATACACCCCGGCAATGGCCAGGGTGGCCTTCAACACACCCATGACGGCCCAAAATTTTTCTTTGGGCGTCCAGTCGGGGGCCTGCTCCCAGGGACGGTCATTCGCCGGCTCCGGGGGCGGGGCGTCCGCCTTGCGGCGGTGGGGGCGCAGCGTCGGCGCAGGGCCGATGCCGCTCATATCGGCGATGGTGCGGCCATCGTCCTCGAAGTCGTCGCGCTTCCTCATTTTTCGTACAGGTGGCAGACCACGTAATGGCCCGGCTCGACCTCACGCTGCTTCGGCGCTTCGGTCTTGCAGCGCTCCGTAGCATAGGGGCAGCGGGTGTGGAACTTGCAGCCGGACGGCGGGTTCGCCGGGGACGGGATGGAGCCCTGCAGCACCACGCGCTCGCGCTTGACAGTCGGGTCCGGGATGGGAATGGCCGAGAACAGCGCCTTGGTGTAGGGGTGCAGCGGGTGGGCAAAAATGTCGTCGGTCTCGCCGTACTCCACCAGATTGCCCAGGTACATAACGCCGACAGTGTCGGAGATATGCTCGACGACGGACAGATCGTGGGAGATGAAAAGATACGTCAGGTTGCGCTTTTCCTGCAAGGATTTCAGCAGATTGATGATCTGCGCCTGAATGGAGACGTCCAGCGCGGAGACCGGCTCATCGCAGACGACGAACTCGGGGTTCAGGGCCAGCGCACGGGCAATGCAGATACGCTGGCGCTGGCCGCCGGAGAACTCGTGCGGGTAGCGAGTCTTGTGGTAGGGCTGCAGGCCGCAGTCGTCCATGACCTGGTCAATATAGTCGTCGAACTCGTTCTTCGGCACAAGGTTGTGCTCGCGCACGGCCTCGCCGATGATCTCGCCGACGGGCAGACGCGGGGACAGGCTGGAGAACGGGTCCTGGAAGATGATCTGCATCTTGGTGCGCAGCTCACGCATCTCGGCGGGGGTCATGTCGTAGACCTCCTTGCCGTTGAACAGCACCTGGCCGCCGGTCTTTTCGCCGCCCAGGCGCAGGATCGTGCGGCCCGTGGTGGACTTGCCGCAGCCGGACTCGCCGACAAGGCCCATCGTGCAGCCGCGGCGCAGGTTGAACGTCACGCCGTCCACGGCTTTGACGTGGCCCACGGTCTGGGACAGCAGGCCGCCCTTGATGGGGAAATATTTCTTGAGGTGGTTGACCATCAGGATATACTGAGGGTCATAGGTGACGGGGGTGTAATCGTTTTCAATCAGGTGCTTACCCTTGTTTGCCATGCGTCACTCACCCGCCTTTCTGTTTTCTTCATAGTAGCGGTAGCAGCTGACCTTGTGCGTCGGGGACAGGCTGATCTCGCAGGGGTACTCGCCGCTGCAGCAGGGCAGCTGCAGCTCGCAGCGGTCCTTGAAGTAGCAGTAGTTCGGCATATCAACGGGGTTGGGGACCTTGCCGGGGATGGAGTACAGGCGGTCCACTTTTTTGCCGACAACGGGCTTGGACGCCATCAGGCCGATGGTGTAGGGGTGGCTCGGGTGGGCAAAGATCTCCTCGACAGTGCCCTTCTCGACGACGCGGCCCGCGTACATGACGACGACATAGTCGGCCATCTCGGCAATGACGCCCAGGTCATGCGTGATGAGCATGATGGACGAATTGATGCGGTCCTTCAGGCTGCGCAGCAGGTCGAGGATCTGTGCCTGGATCGTCACGTCCAGCGCGGTGGTCGGCTCGTCGGCAATGATGATCTTCGGGTTGCAGGCCAGCGCCATGGCGATCATGACGCGCTGGCGCATACCGCCGGACAGCTCATGGGGGTACATCGCGTAGACGCCCTCGCTGTTGGCGATGCCGACCATCTCGAGCATCTCGATGGTGCGCTTCTTGATGTCCTCCTTCGTCTTGCCCTCGCCCTCGTGCAGGGCGATGACCTCGTCGATCTGGGCACCGATGCGGAACACCGGGTTCAGGCTCGTCATGGGCTCCTGGAAGATCATCGAGATATAGTTGCCGCGCAGACCCTGCATCTTGTCCGCCGGGGTCTTGGCAATGTCGTAGGCCTTGTCATTGCCGAGGTTCAGCCGAATGGCACCCTCGACGATCTGGCCCTGAGGGCGCTGCAAAAGCTGCATCAGGGACAGGCTGGTGACAGACTTGCCGCAGCCGGACTCGCCGACGACGCCGACGGTCTTGCCGATGGGCACTTCAAACGAGACGCCGTCGACGCTCTTGACGACGCCGGTGTCGGTGAAGAAGTAGGTGTGCAGGTTATCGAACTCCACCGCGTTGGCGGGGTCCTTCATCTGGGTAGTGTACTCGGACTCGGGCACGTTGCGGCGCTTGCGGCGCTTTTCGTACTGGTCCGTGATGCGGCGGTTTTCCTTGGAGATACGCCGCGACTCTTTGGCGGAAAGGTATCCGTCCTGATTTTTAGCCATCGTGTGTTTCTCCTTCCAATCAGCGTTTCATCTTGGGGTCAAACGCATCGCGCAGACCGTCGCCCACAAAGTTGAAGCCCAGAACGGTGAGCAGCAGGCAGACACCGGCAGGGATCCAGATGAACAGGTAGTTCGTCATGACGTAGGCGTTGTTGACGTCGTTGATGATGTTGCCCCAGGAGGCAAACGGGTACTTGACGCCCAGACCCAGGAAGGACAGCGTGGCTTCGGTCAGGATGGTGGAGCCAAGGCCCATCGTGCATGTGACGATCAGCTGCGGGATGACGTTGGGGATCAGATGGCGGAAGATGCGGTGCCAGACCTTGATGCCGCAGGCCTCGGTGGCCAGCATGAACTCCTGCTCGCGCAGGGACAGGATCTGACCGCGGACCAGACGGGCAATGCTCGGCCAGCCGAGGAAGCCCAGGATCAGCATCAGGTACATCATGCGCTTCCAGGAATCGACGCGCATCGCGTCCATGGCCGCACCGATGATGATGATGACGGGCATCGAGGGGATGCAGTAGAAAACATCGACGATACGCATAATAATGTTATCGATCCAGCCGCCGAAGTAGCCGGAGATGCCGCCCATCAGGATGCCGAGGGACGCTTCAATGACAACAACGATGAAGCCGATGATCAGCGAGACACGTCCGCCGTACATCAGGCGGGTCAGCATGTCCATACCGTTCGTGTCGGTGCCGAGCCAGTGCTCTTTGCTGGGGGCGGCGTAGCGGTCATAAACGTAGGTCTCGGTCATCTGCTTGACGCTCCAGACCTTGGTGGAGGCGTCGTAGACGATGTCATACTCGGCCTCGTTGCCCTCGGCGTCGGTGTAATTGAACTTGGCGGCGTTGTCGTCGATGGCCTCCTCGAGGCGGTCCTTGAAGTCACGGGTGACGACGACGCTGGAATCGGCGGCGGAGACGACGAAGCGGCTGACGTAGCCCAGCTCCTCACCGCCTGCGAGGATGTTGCCGTCCGCGTCGAGGGTGTAGTCCACGCCGTCGGCGGCGAACTCCTTCTCCCCTGCCGCCATGGCAGTCAGGGCAGCCAGCTTGACATCAAAGCTGAACTTCGGCGCACCGTCGGCCTCGTTCACAAGGTCGCGGCTGGCGTAGCCCATGATGTCCCTGCCCTGGTAGACAACGTAAAAGTCGTCGCTCTGGATGTCGACGGTGTAGTCAACATCCTTATAGTTGAATTCCGTATTGCCCTTCTTGACGGCCTCCAGTGCCTTGCTCTGGGCGATGGAGCCGAAGTTCTGCCCATCGGCCACAACAAAGCGCATCGTATCGTTGCGGGTAACGCCGACAAACTCCTTGGACATCTGGGTGTAGGTGAAGAACTGCTCGTCCTGGCCGTAGGGGCTGACAAGGCCGCCGACGAAGGAGAACAGGAACATGGCCACCAGAATGGACAGGCCGACGACAGCCAGACGGTTGCGGAAGAACCGCTTGGCGACGAGCGCGCCCGGGGACAAAACCTTGACGCGGCGGTCATCGTTCAGGGAGTACTGCTCCTGCTTCGGGTTCTGGTTCTGCGTATTTTCGCTCATGGGTGTGCAGTCTCCTTTCTTTAAGAAATGCGCACGCGCGGATCGACCACGCCGTACAGAATATCGGTCAGCAGGTTGCTGGCCAGCGTCAGCACCGCCATGAAGGACAGGTAGAACATCGTGAACGGGATGTCGCCCGCGACCATGGACTGGTAAGAGATGTAGCCGATGCCCGGGATGGAGAACAGTGTCTCGGTGATGAGGGCGCCGCTGAACAGGCCGGGCAGGCTGCCGCCGATGATCGTGACCAGCGGGATCAGCGTGTTGCGGAAGGCGTGCTTATAGATGACCGTGCGCTCCGACAGGCCCTTGGCGCGGGCCGTGCGGATGTAGTCGGCGTTCAGGACCTCGAGCATGTTCGTGCGGGTATAGCGCATGTAACCGCCGATGGAGACAATGACCAGCGTGACGATGGGCAGGACCAGATGGTTGGCCTTGTCCAGGAACTGGCCCATCGAATCCAGCTGGGCGTAATCGCGTCCGACGAGGCCGTACAGGTCGAACCAGCCGAGCTTGACCGAGAAGAACAGCTTGAGCAGCGTGGCAAAGAAGAAGGTGGGCAGCGAAATACCGACCAGCGCCACAGAGGTGATGACATAGTCCGCGCGGCTGTACTGCTTGGTAGCAGCCAGCACGCCGAGGGGCACGGCGATCACGATGGACAGCACAAAGGAGATGCCGCCCATGATGACAGACAGGCCGATGACCTCGGTGAATTTCTGGGTGGCAGGCACGTTCCACTTCCAGCTGTCGCCGAAGTTGCCGACAACGGCCTTGCTCAGCCAGGTGAAAAAGCCGGGGATGATGTCCAGGTCAAGGCCGTAGGAAGCGTTGAGCTGGGCAAGCCATTCCTCATAGGGCTTGGCGCCGGGGGCCTGAGCCAGCTGCATTGCCATTGTCTCGGCAAAGGAGCTGGGCAGGCTGCGGATCAGCGCATAGATAATGAACATGACACAGAACAGGATCAGTACCGACTGCGCGACACGCTTGATGATGTAGTTTCGCAAGAGTTTTCGTTCCTTCCTTGCACGGTTAAACCGCGTTTATTTTGCAGGGAAATGCCGTAATGTGGGCATCCCCATCCCACGCAGGGACGACGCCCTGCGTGGGAGTGGGACGACCATATTAGCAGTCGCTGCTTGCCTCCCTCTGCGAGGGAGGTGGCCCGTAG
>ERZ772900.2762-NODE-2762-length-12402-cov-6.354499_pt1 | contig 12402 bp, 9 predicted proteins | sample MGYA00512124_ERZ772900 | MGnify/ENA primary metagenome ERZ772900 (study PRJEB29015, sample SAMEA2737716) | human gut metagenome | biome: human gut; feature: human-associated habitat; material: faeces | place: China | collected 2012 ... | reverse complement strand
AAGAGCAGAAGCCCTCGCTGTGCTCGTACCACTCCTTGCCCAGAGAGGAAGCACCCCGCATCCCGTAGCTTTCGCCCTGCTCCAGCTTGGTTTTCACGGCGTCCGGAGCCATAACATTGCCGTCCGACATCACGGTCAGGGCGGGCTCCGCCATATCCCCGATGGCACTGGTCACCCGGCCATCGGAATCGGCGGTCAGGGCCACGATCGTCACATCCACCTGCGCGTTGACATCTTTGTCATCGGTGGCCGTCACGTCCGAAGAAGCGTTGGCTGCCTCAATCCCCAGCGAGACCCGGTCGCCTTTGGCGGCACCCAGTGCCTCGGCGTTGGCGCAGGCTTTCGCAACGGCGTCCCGGTAACCGTCAATGGCAATGGTGCAGCTGGAAAGCAGGTCGGCATCCTTGGGCTTCCCGTCTTCCTCCGTCTCCAGCTTGGCAACTTTTTCGGCTGTCATCCCTTTGAGGTAGTCGGCAAAGGCATCCGCCTGCTCCGTCCACCCTTTTTTGATGCCGGAGGCCGCCGCCAACGGGTAATCGTCCCCTTTCTGGCGCTTGGTGCGGTAATCCGTAGGCATGGAGAGCACCCCGCTGCCATCGGCAGAGAGGGTGCTCTCCAGCTCATCAAAGGTCACGTCGATGATCTTCCCCTCACCGTCCAGCAGGACAGCCGCCGCCACAAGGTCGATCTTGCCTGTGCGGTGATCGTCCGTTGTCTCGGTCAGGACTCCCAGGCCGGTTTTCCAGGCCCCATTTTGAGCCGTGCTGGCGGTGCTGCTGCTCATGCCGGACGAGCTCATACTGCCGGAGCCGGAATTCGATTTGCCGCAGGCCGTCAGCAGCAGCGCCGCTGCCACCACTCCGCTCCAAAGCGCCGTGTGTTTCAGTTTCATTTGTTACGCTCCCCTTTCCATCCGCCCTGATCAGGCGGAGGCTTTTGGGGAAAGTTTACCCGGAGGCTCCCAAGAATATTCATGGTTCAGAATCCAACCGAATCACATCAGGGGGCTGAGCAGGCGGAGCACACTGTCCAGCAGGGTGCCCAGCAGGTTGGTTCGGCAGTCCGAGAGCTGCACTTCCCGGCATTTGCGCAGGGTGTTGAGGGCATCGTCCCGCAGGGCCAGGATCTGGCTGTTGCGGTAAAGCAGGGTGCCGCACTCAAAGTGGAGGAACAAACTGCGGTAATCCATATTGATGCTGCCCACCACGGCCACATGGTCGTCACTGACATAGCACTTGGCGTGGAGGAAACCGGGCGTGAATTCATAAATGCGCACGCCCGCCCTGAGCAGGGGCAGATAGTAAGAGCGACTGAGCCGGAACACCAGCTTCTTATCCGGGATCCCGGGCAGGATGAGCCGCACGTCCACCCCGCGCTTGGCCGCATTTTTCAGAGCATCCAGCATCTCCTCGCCCACGGCCAGGTAGGGCGTGTAGATATAAACATATCTCTGGGCCTGAGAGAGGATGTCCAGATAGACCGTCTCGGCCAGCGATTCCTCATCCAGCGGGCTGTCCGCGTAGGGCTGCACCACGCCATCCTGCACTGCGGGCAGGCGGGTGGGCGCAAAGGCGGTGTAATCGGTCTCCTGCGGGCGGAAGGCATTCCATACATTGAGGAACATCACGGTAAAGTTCCAGACAGCGGCACCCTCCAGACGGATGGCCGCATCCTTCCAGTAGCCAAAGCGCTGCTCGGCATTGATATACTCATCCGCCAGATTCACGCCGCCGGTGTAGGCCACATTGCCGTCAACCACCACGATCTTGCGGTGGTCGCGGTGATTCATCACCAGCGAGACCAGCGGCACCACCGGGTTGAAAGGGATGCAGCGGATGTGCGCCTTCTCCATGCGGATGACAAAATCACTGGGCAAACCCAGCAGGCTGCCAAAATCATCGTAGATCAGCCGCACATCCACGCCCTGGGCGGCCTTGCGGCGGAGGATCTGCTCCACGCCGTCCCACATTTTGCCGGAACGGAGGATAAAGAATTCCAGAAAGATGAACTTCTCTGCCTTGTCCAGATCCGCCAGCAGCTGGGGATACATCTCCTCCCCACAGGAAAAATAGTGGGCAGCGGTATCCCTCCAGGCCGGATACGGCCCGAACTTTGCCACGTAGCGGCTCAGGTTCCGGCTGGAGATATCCAGCGCATCGGTCTGGCCCTCGGGCTGGGCAAGCTCGGTCTGATGGGCCTGTTCCACCTTCTGCATCCGCTCCCGCAGATACTTGGCGGGGGCCTTGTTGCCAAAAGCCAGATAAAGCGCGCCGCCCAGCAGGGGCAGAAGACCGATCAGAACGATCCAGCCGATCTTATAAGCACTGTTTTCATCCTTGCGCACCAGATACAGCACGATCATGATGCTCAGCGCCTTCAGGGCACCGTTCAGCCAGACCCGCCCCGCCGTGAACGACCAGAACGCCCAGAGCAGCCAGAGCACCTGTAGAGCCACCAGCACCACTGTGATCGTGACACGGTTGAAGATGCGGTTGAAAAACTTGACGATGGGCAATCTGAACATGTGGTATCCCTCCCCTGCCGCCAACGGCGATTTTGATGCTGTTAGTATAGCGCAGAGCGGAAGATTTTGCAAACAAAAAGCGCCCACAACGGCTTTCCCCGCTATGAGCGCCTATTCAATCGTGGGCAGAAGTTTTTCCGAGGGCCGTTCGCTTATGCTTCCGCGTCCTCATAACCAACCAGCAGACCGCCCAGCTCTGCATAATAGCTGCACAGACCGCCGCATTCGCTGATGTCCACCTTTGCTCCATCAAACACAGCCTTTACCATGTGCTTCAGGCGCTCGGCGGCGGCGGGATTGCCGCAGTGAGAGATATGGAGCCTGCCGTTGGTGTAGCCGTGCTCCTTGAGTTCCAGCACGATGCGCTCCAGCGCACCATGCTCGCCACGGGTCTTGCAGAGAACATCCAGCTCCCCGGCCTCACTTGCCTGTCCGATGACCCGGATGCCCAGCATCCGCGCCACAGCAGCTACCGCCGGTTTTACGCGGCCGTTGCGGGCGAGGTTGGCCAGCGATTCCAGCGAGAACAACAGGTGCGTGTGCCGGTGATAGGCCAGAATGGCCTCGGCGGCATCATCAAAGGCACAGCCTGCCTGCACCAGTGCCGCCAGACGCTCGGCCAACAGGCGGCATTCCGGCCCGGCCGACAGGCTGTCCAGTACGAACACGCGGGCACCTTCGTGCTCCTGCCGGTATTCCTCGGCGGCCAGCTGGGCCGCGTTATAGCTGCCGGACAGCGTGCCCGTGATGGTGACCACGAACACTTCCTCCGCGCCCTCGTAGGCCGCCAGCCAGTCGGCCACATTGGGGCAGGATGTGCCGGTCTTGCCCTTATAGCTGCGCAGGGTCTGGGCCATACCGACCGCATCCAGTTCTGCCGTGTCCAGATATTCCCCATCGTCGGTCACGATTTTCAGCGGTACACAGGCAAAGTCCACCCCGCTGAGGGTATACAGGTTGGAGGAAGAGTCCACAACGATCTTGGTTTTCATACAGTACATCTCCAGTTTTATCGTTCAGCGGCGGACAGCCCGCCGGGCTTATTCGGTTTCTTGTGGACATCTTATCAGTTTTTCAAAAACCTGTCAAGCAATTTCTAGCATTTGATAAAAAGTTTTCACACTCCCGTTGACCGTTTCCATTTTTTGCGCTATACTGAAAACCAAAAGCCCCCCTCACCCGCTGAACAGAAAGCATGATCCACTATGAATGATGAAACCAAGCGCCGCGTTGCGGCCTGCGCCGCCGGGTTTGCCCTGCCCCGGTACCGCGACCTCCCTGCCGTAGGGCTGTATCTGGACCAGACCGTGCAATATGTCAACGCCTGCTTCCGCACCTTTTGCGGGGTAGAGCTCACCCCGTCCATGGTGAGCAACTACGTCAAAAAAGGCATTCTGAGCCACCCGGTCAAAAAGAAATACACCCGTGACCAGATCGCTTCCCTGCTGTACATCGTGGTCTCCAAAACAGTCCTCTCGATGGAAAACATCGACACCCTGTTCAAAATGCAGAAGGCCTATTGTTCCGCCGGGGCCGCCTACGACACCTTCTGTGAGGAGCTGGAGCGCTGCCTGCCGTTCGTGTTCGGCTGTACCCGTGCCCTGCCTGACCCGGACCCGGATGCCGCTGACGAAAAGCTGCTGCTGCGCAGCACCATTCTGGCCGCTGCCAACAAGATGTATCTGGACTGCTGCTTTGACGCTTTGCGGCAAGAGCAGGCCCTGTGGGAGGATATTCTGCCGGACCTGGCGTAAAGCAGAAAAAGACCGTGCTCTCCTTTCCGGAAAGCACGGTCTTTTGTATTTTTTGCAGATTCAGGCAGATCAGGTATCCTGCAGCTCGCCGCGGCTGGCGGCCTTGAGGTAGGCAAAGATGAACTCATCGATATCGCCATCCATCACGGCATCCACATTGCCGGTCTCGTAGTTGGTGCGGTGATCCTTGACCATGGTGTAGGGCATGAACACATAGCTGCGGATCTGGTGACCCCATGCGATCTCGTTCTGCACGCCTTTGATGTCATCGATCTTATCCATGTGCTGCTGTTTAGCGATCTGGTAGAGCTTGGCCTTCAGCATTTCCATGGCGTAGTCACGGTTCTGGAACTGGCTGCGCTGGGTCTGGCAGCTGACCACGACGCCGGTGGGCTTGTGGATCAGACGGACAGCGGAAGAGGTCTTGTTGATGTGCTGGCCGCCGGCACCGGAGGAACGGAACACCTGCATCTCGATGTCCTCAGGGCGGATGTCCACCTGAATGGTGTTGTCCAGTTCGGGCATCACTTCCAGAGAGGCAAAGCTGGTCTGGCGGCGGGCGTTGGCATCAAAAGGAGACACGCGGACCAGACGGTGCACGCCGTTCTCGCTCTTGAGCAGGCCGTAGGCGTTGGCACCCTTGACCATCATGGAAGCGCTCTTCATGCCGGCCTCATCGCCGTCCTGATAATCCAGCACCTCCACGGTCATGCCGTGTGCCTGTGCCCACTTGTTGTACATGCGGTAGAGCATCTCGGCCCAGTCCTGCGCCTCGGTGCCGCCGGTACCGGCGTGGAAGGTCAGGATCGCGTTGCTGTGGTCGTACTCACCATTCAGCATGGTCATCAGCTGCAGCTCGTCCACAGCCTTGCCCACGGCGTTCACGGCTTCCTCTGCCTCGGGCACCATGTCGGGGTCGTACTCCTCGTCCAGCATCACCAGCATGGTCTCGGCATCATCGTACAGGCCCTGCAGTTTTTCAAAGCGGTTCAGCTTGCCCTTCAGGTCGCCCACTTCATCAAAGACCTTCTTGCTCAGCTCAGCGTCATCGTAAAAGCCGGGGCGGCTCATGGTGTGCTCCAGCTCCTGCACGCGCTTGCGGGAAGCGTCGATGGCCAGTGCTTCCTCCAGGTCCTTCACAGCGGTGCCGTAATCGGCCAGCTGCACTTTCAGTTCGTCAGTAGTAATCATATTTTAAGAATCCCTCAAAAGATACAGTTTATACACAGATACTTCATTAGTATACCCAGAATCCATGATAAAGTAAAGAGGAAAAATACTCAACCTACTGGAATTTTGAAGATTTTTGCCTTTTCTTTTCTCTTTTAAGGGAGTATAATAAGTTCAACTAGCATACCGGGAGGATCTTATGCCCAAATATTATGGCTGCCCCTGTGAGGGCTGCGGCAAGCCGCTGACACTGCAGGACGACATCGTTGTCTGCCCCGACTGCGGCGCGCCTTATCACCGCGATTGTTACGAAAAGCTCGGCCGCTGCATCCATGCCCCGGCCCACGCCGCCGGATACGAGTGGAAGTTCCCTTATCAGGAAAGTGAGCTGTGCACCTGCCCTGCCTGCGGCGAGCGCACCCTGCGCAGTGAGTCTGTCTGCCGCTGCTGCGGTGCGGCCCTGCCCCCGGAGGGGGCACAGGAGCCCGCCGACCGTGCCGATTCGGACGAGCACAGCGAGGAGTTTGATTACTCCACCTTTTACCGCCAGTTCCAGGAGACCGGAGCCCCGCAGGTAGACCCGCTGCGCCAGACCTATCAGGCGGCTTTTGGCAAGGAAGAGGTCATGGACGGCATTCCCTGCAAGGACTGGGCGGATTTCATCGGCCCGGCTTCCCCTGCCTACCTGAGCGCCTACTGCCGGATGCAGCTGTCCCACACCAAGACCTCCATGAGCTTTTCGGCCATGCTGTTCGGCCCGTTCTATTTCTTCTACCGCAAGGCGTGGAAGCCCGCGTTCGCCTTTCTGGCCGCCGAGCTGGTGCTGGCCCTGCCCACCTTCATTGACCTTTTGCAGATCACGGACAGCAGCCTGGCCCCGGGACTTTCCACCTCCACCCTGCTCACCCTTTCCCGGGTCTGCTCGGTGCTCAGCTTCCTGCTGATGATCGTGCGCGGCCTGTATGGCAAGTGGCTCTATCGCCAGAGTGCCGCCGAGAAGATCCGCCGCATCCGCGCGGAGTTCCCGGACGCGGCACAGCGCAAAGCCGTGCTCTGCGCTCAGGGCGGCACCAGCTGGGCCGCCGTGCTCGGCTGTCTGGTCCTGCTCATGGTCATCGGCAGCGCGTTCACCCTGCTGCTGGGTCCCAATGTGGATGCCCTGATCCATCTGGTCTACGGCTGAGCGTTCAGCCTGAAATGATATGATGAAGGAGTTCCGAACCATGAAAAAAGTTACGAAGGCTGTCATCCCTGCCGCTGGTCTGGGCACCCGTGTGCTGCCCGCCACCAAGGCCATGCCCAAGGGGATGCTCCCCATCGTGGATAAGCCCGCCATCCAGTATCTGGTGGAGGAAGCCGTCAAGTCCGGCATCACAGACATTCTGATCATTCTGGGCCGCAGCCAGAGCATCATCGAGGATCACTTTGACCGCAGCCCCGAGCTGGAAGAAAAGCTGGCCGCCCCCGGCAAGGAAAAAATGCTGGAGGAGTGCCTGGGCATCTCGAACCTTGCCAACATCTTCTTTGTGCGCCAGAAGCAGACGCTGGGCCTGGGCCACGCCGTGAGCATGGCAAAGGCCTTTACCGGTGACGATCCGTTCGTGGTCATCTACGGCGACGACGTGATCTGGGGCGAGGACCCTGTCTGCGCCCAGCTCATCCGCGCTTATGAGGAGTTCGGCCGCCCGGCTGCGGGTGTCTCCGCTGTGCCCTGGGCCGATGTGAGCCGCTACTGCAGCCTGAAGACCACCCCCATCCACGACAACTATTTCTTTGTGGATGACATGATCGAGAAGCCCAAAAAGGGCCAGGAGTTCAGCAACTACTCCATTCTGGGCCGTGTGCTGCTGACCCCTGAGATCTACGATATCCTCGCCCACACCAAGCCCGGTGCAGGCGGCGAGATCCAGCTGACCGATGCCATGGCCGAGTATGCCCGCAACTGCGGCGGTATGACCGCCGTGGAGTTCACCGGCACCCACTACGACATGGGCAACAAGCTCCGCGTGGTGGAGGCTCAGGTAGAGCTGGCATTGCAGCACCCCGAGATCGGCGAGGCTTTCCGCGCCTACCTGAAGGAGTTCTGCAAGACCCTGTAACTGTCATTTTCCTTTCCATGACCCAAGACCGCTCTGCCGCCGGGCAGGGCGGTCTTTTGCTGCAATAACCCCGGCAAGAAATTGGTTGATATAAAACAGATCCTGCGGTATACTGGAATGGATTGTTTTTATTGAAAGATCGTGTCAAAGAGAAAGCGAGGTTTTTTCATGGCAAATGCCGACCGCAGCGCGGAGCAGTTCCGCAAAATGACGGAGACCCCCATCCCGAAATTGATCCTGAGCCTGGCGGCTCCCACGATATTGAGCATGCTCATCACCAGCATCTATAATCTGGCCGATACCTTTTTTGTGGGCCAGATCTCTACCAGCGCATCCGGCGCGGTGGGCATCGTTTCCAGTCTGATGGCCATTCTCCAGGCGCTGGGCTTTATGCTGGGCCACGGCTCCGGCAGCATCATCAGCCGCAGCCTGGGCAGCCAGAACACCGATGCCGCCACCCGGTTTGCTTCCACCAGCTTCTTCACAGCGCTGGTGTTCGGCGGCATCATCGCAGCGGCAGGCCTGCTCACCCTGCCCGATTTTATGATGCTGCTGGGCAGCACCGAGACCATCCTGCCCCATGCCTGCGCCTACGCGCGGTACATCCTGCTGGCCGCTCCCATTATGATGTCCAGTCTGGTGATGAACAACATCCTGCGCTATGAGGGCAAGGCCAGCTTTGCCATGATCGGCCTGGTCACCGGCGGCCTGCTGAACATCGCGCTGGACCCGCTGTTCATCTTTGGGCTGGGCATGGGCACCGCCGGTGCGGGCCTTGCAACGGCCCTGAGCCAGACCATCAGCTTCTGCATCCTGCTGTCCATGTTCCTGCGGGGCAAAACGGTCAGCCAGTTCCGGATCACGGCAGTCACCCGCAGCCCGGCGGAGTTCGGCACCATCCTGATGACCGGTATGCCCAGCTTTGGCCGCCAGGGCCTGAACAGCATTGGCGGAATGCTGCTGAACATCGCCGCCCGCGGCTATGGCGACGCTGCCGTGGCCGGCATGAGCATCGTTTCCCGCATCTTCATGTTCATCATCTCGGTGGCCATCGGCACCGGGCAGGGCTTTCAGCCGGTGGCGGGCTTCAACTATGGTGCCAAAAAGTACCGCCGTGTGCAGCAGGCCTGTCTGTTCACCATGGCGGCAAGCTTCTGCTTCCTCTCTGTCATTCTCACTGCCTGCTGGTTCAATGCCGAGACCCTCATCCGCCTCTTCCGTGATGATCCCGAAGTCACCGCCGTGGCCCTGCCCGCCTTCCGCTTCCAGTGCTTTGCCATGCTTCTGCAGCCCGTGATCGTGGCGGGCAACATGCTGTTCCAGTCCATCGGCAAATCGGGCCGGGCCACCTTTCTGGCCTGCTGCCGTCAGGGCGTGTTTTTCATTCCACTCATCCTCACCCTGCCCCGGGCCTTTGGGCTGCTGGGTGTTGAGATCTGCCAGCCCATCGCCGATGTGCTGACCTTCTTTGTCACCGTGCCCTTCCTCTTCCCCTTCCTGCGCCAGCTGGTGCGGATGGACGAAGCCGAGGCTGCCAAGGCCTGAAGCGCCCCTGTAACAAAACTGTAACCATGACCGGACGTTCGATTGCAATTGAACGTCCGGTTTATTCGTATTATAATCAGGATAGGAAAGTTAAATTCTGCCAAACCTGTGAGGTACGCTTATGAAACGTTCTGTTCTCCGCATCGGCTGTGCAGTGCTCAGTCTGTCTGCCGCGGCAGGGCTGCTGGCCTCCTGCTCCCTGCTGCCTCCGGCCTCGCCCCTGCCCGATTCCAAGCCCGCGCAGGCTGAGGAAGCGCCCGGCCCCGCTGCAGCTTCACTGGACGACGGCAAGCTGCGCATCCTGTACAGCAACGGCTCCAACGGCGGCAATACCGTGCTCTGCGGCAATACCGTGTTGTATCAGGCCGCCAGCAGTGAGACCGTGTATCTGGTGCCGGATACCCTGACCGGCACCGTGCGGTACTATCTGCGGCAGTGGTCAGCCCCCGGCACCCCCACCGGGCGGGCAACCGCCCTGTGCGACCGCAGCGGCAAGGAGATCCTGACCTTTGACCGTGCCTACGATGCTGTCCTGACCGGCAGCCTGCTGGTCCTGACCGCACCGGAACAGATGGCCTATGCCCCCTGCAACAACCACGCCGAGGGCGATTGCCGGGTGATTGATCTTGCCACGGGCGAGGAGCTGGCTGTGCCCGAAAACGCCTACGGATGCAGCATAGCAGGCAGCTATCTGGCCTTTGAAGTCTGCAATGTCCCGGCAGACTATGTGCCGGAAAACGAATGGGGCGATGACCTGCCCCTCTACTGCGCTGTACAGGTGCAGGATCGGCAGGGCGAGGTGGTCTATCAGGCAGAGCTGTCTGCCCTTTCCAACTTCTACGCCAGCAGCAGCGACAGCTCTGCCCCCACCGACTGGCTGGTGGTGAGCCACTACAACGAGGATGGCACGACGGGTGCCGACAGCCTGTACAACCCCACCACCGGCGAGGAGCTGACCGGTTACCAGCAGTACACCGGTGCAGGCACGGTCAGCCTGTACAACAACGGCAGATACCAGCTGGTGGATCTGGTCAGCACGGAGCAAAGCGCCGTGCTCTGCGAGTATGACCAGCCCATCCGGTACTATGCGCCCGGCGTGGCAGTCACGGAGCCAGATGCCTTCACCCCCGAAATGGCGGGGCGGTATCTGTTCCACGACCTGCTCACCGGCGAGGAGAAAGACCTTTACGATGCCAACACGGATGATGCCACGTTGGCCATCTATGCCCTAGACGGCACCGTGCGGGTGTTCGACCTGCAGACTGGCGTTCTGCTGACCGACACCGCCATCGACCCGGTGGAAAATCAGGTGCGCACCCATATTTACCCCGAGGGGAACGGCTGGGCCTGGGTCCAGCAGGATGACAATGACAACTATGATGCAACGGCTATCCACATCTGCGGGCCGGACGGCATCCACAAGACCCTCGACCCGGCCAAGCTGAATGAGACCTACAACTACTACTCGCCCCTGCTCTCCACTGAGGACGGCATCTACTTCTACGGCTGCTACAACGGCCCCGGCAGCAGCTGGCTCTATGATGTTCTGGACAGTGACGGCGATGTGGTGGTAAGCGGTCTGCGCACTTGTGCCGGGTACTACGCCAACAGCGTCAACGGCCTGCCCGAGGGCGTGTTCGCCGCCGTCAAGGGCTTTGAGAGCGGCTGGATGGACCTGACCGGCCAGTGGCTCTACGCCGAGAGCATCTTCGCTTCCAGCAACGACGAAATGGACAACGGTTTCTTCTAAGGAGGTTTTTCCATGCGTACTGTCAAAATTTCCCGCCGCGCGTTCCTGACCGGTCTGGGTCTGGCATCCACGGCCGCCCTGCTCTCCGCCTGCAATACCGTGCCTGCCTCCTCTGATTCGGGGGCGGCACCGTCTCAGCCTGATTCTGAGGCCCCTGCTTCCTCTGCCGCCAGTGAAGTGCCCGCACAGCCCATCCTGAGCGTGGATGAATTCCCCATTACGGATGGCAGCACGGCCTGCATCCCGCTGATCGCGCAGATCATGGCCGATACCACCGGGCTGGATCTGGAGACCGCCCGGAGCGCCGTGACCACTAACACCACAGCCCAGGCCTGGCGCAACCTGGGCCTGTATGGCAACAATTACGGCGATTCGGTCAAGCTCATCATCGCCTACGAAGCCCCGGAATCCGTCAAGGAGGAGCTGAAGGCTGACGGTGACCCGCTGGAGCAGAAGGCCATTGGCCGGGACGCGCTGGTGTTCATCGTCAACGAGGACAACCCCGTGCAGAGCTTGACCCTGCAGCAGCTCAAGGACATCTACGCCGGAACGATCACCAACTGGAAAGATGTGGGCGGCAAGGATCAGGAGATCATTGCCTTCCAGCGGCGGGCGGACTCCGGCAGCCAGACCCTGTTCCAGAAACTGCTGATCCAGGGCGGCCCGCTGATGGAGGCCCCCACCGAGCTGGCCCCCACCGCCATGGGTGAGCTGGTGGACAGCATTGCAGAGTATAACAACTCTGCCAACGCCATCGGGTTCTCGGTCTACTACTACATCGACCAGATGTACTCCAAGCCCGGTCTGCGGCTGCTGGCCGTGGATGGCGTGACCCCTTCCAACGAGACGATCGCCGACCAGAGCTACCCGCTATGCAACGAATTCTATGCCGCCATCCTGCAGGATTCCGCTGCCGACAGCCCGGAGCGTAGGATCTACGAATGGCTCTCCACCGATGCAGGCCGTTCCTGCATTGAGCACTCCGGCTATGTAGCCGTCCAGTAATTCCCAGAAAATTCGGCACATTTCATTGACTTTGCTCAAATCCTTTGCTAAACTTAAGAAAAGTTTGTCAGCTTTTTTCGTTTCACGATCTTGAGCAAAGGAGATGCCGCATCATGTCCCATCCTTCCGACACCCCGCACTCCGCCCATGTTGAGAGCCGCAGCCGCAAGGCACTGCGCAGCTACATCATTCAGGCCGCCACCCTGCTGGAGATCGTGCTGTCCGGGCTGGTGCTCATCGGCCTGCTGCTCAGCTTCATCCCCCTGCTCAAGTGGATGCCGGGCCTGCTGTTTGATGGCAACGATGTAGAGATCCGCGGCTTCCTTGAGCGGGCGCTGGACATTGTCATCGGCGTGGAGTTCATCAAGATGCTGGCCAAGCACAGCCCCGGCAGCAGCCTGGAAGTGCTGCTCTACGCCATTGCCCGCCACATGGTGGTCGGCCACGAATCGGCTCTGGACAACCTCATCAGCGTGGGTGCCATTGCGTTGATCTTTGTCGTGCGCAAGTTCTTCTTTGTGCCGGCCTTTGGTGCCCACCTGCCGGACGGCCATC
>ERZ772900.2750-NODE-2750-length-12432-cov-16.129514_pt1 | contig 12432 bp, 10 predicted proteins | sample MGYA00512124_ERZ772900 | MGnify/ENA primary metagenome ERZ772900 (study PRJEB29015, sample SAMEA2737716) | human gut metagenome | biome: human gut; feature: human-associated habitat; material: faeces | place: China | collected 2012 ... | reverse complement strand
ATGCCGCATTCCGCAGGCAGTCTGCCGCCAAGCAAACGTCACTCGCGCCTCACGACAGTAAGGCGCGGTTGCAAAATGGTGACGTATCGCAGGGATTCATGGCGAAGCCATGTACACCGCACCCGATTGCGCAGCGCGTGCAGCTCTTCAAGCTACAAACTCACAATGTCGGGGGTCGAGGGGGACTCCCCTCGTCCTTCTCTGGGGGATACAAAGGGGGTATTCTCTTCGAGAAGAGAATACCCCCTTTGACCCGCGCTCCCCACGGCAGTGGGGACCAAAACGCCGCCCCTTTGGGGCATAGAAAGGAATCTATCATGCGAGCAGTATTGACTAAGGTTAAACACGCCTCCGTTACGATCGACGGAGAGCTCAAGGGCAAGATCGGCAGGGGCTTTTTGATCCTGCTGGGCGTTGCGCCTGACGACACGGAAGAAAAATGCCGCAAGATGGCGGACAAGCTCTGCTCGCTGCGCATTTTTGACGACGAGAACGACAAGATCAACCTCTCCCTCGACGATGTTGGCGGCGAGCTTCTTATCGTCTCGCAGTTCACGCTCTACGGCAACTGCCGCAAGGGCCGCCGTCCCGAATTTTTAAGCGCCGCGCGGCCTGAGATCGCCATCCCGATGTATGAAAAGTTCGTGGCCATCTGCCGCGAAAAGGGCTACCATGTCGAAACCGGCGAATTCGGCGCCTACATGGAGGTCGAATCGCTCAACGACGGGCCGTTCACGCTGATCGTGGACTCCGCCGACTTAGACGCACCGAAAAAGCAGTAAAGAAAGGGGTTATTTCTTCATGAAAGTCATCACCACTGTCGTCGGCTCCCTGCAGACGAATTGCTACCTGCTCATCGACGAGGAAACGAAGTCCGCCGCGCTCATCGACCCGGGCGACGAGGTGGAAAGGCTGCTCGCGCTCGTCAAAAGCGAGGGCGTCACGCTCAAATACATTCTCCTGACCCACGGACACCGCGACCACACGCTCGCCGTGCCTGCGCTCAAAAAGGCGCTGCCGGACGTGCCCGTCTACATCGGCGAGGCGGACGCCCACTCCACCGGCATCTACCACTACCCGATGGCCGACCTCGTCCCCGATCTCAAATACTATGGCGAGGGCGATACGCTGCCGCTCGGCTCGCTGACGATCAAGGTGCTCGCCACGCCGGGCCATACGCTCGGCGGCGTGACGTTGCTGGTCGGCGACGCGATGTTCCCCGGCGACACGCTGTTTGCGGGCTCGATGGGCCGCACCGACCTCCCCGGCGGCAACGACGCGCAGATGCTCGCCTCGCTGCGTCGTCTCGCCCAGATCGAAGGCGACTACACTGTTTACCCCGGCCACATGAATTCCACAACGCTCGCGCGTGAAAAGGCGATGAACCCGTATCTGCGCCATGCGCTGCGATAAAGGACACGAAACCACATGAAACTTGAGCTCATTGGGCATGATGAAAAATACGCGCTGGAGCAGAGCTTACTCACGCTCTTCCCCGGCGAAAAGCCCGTTTACGGCACGGTCGACAAAACCGCCGACACGCGCTGGGCGCGCGTGACGCTCACCGAAGAGGACGAGCGCGTGCAGGTGACGACGGAGCTGGGCGTGGACGGCAAGTCCGCCGCCCACAGCTACGACTACCCCCTCTCCGGCACGGAGTATGAAAAAGAAGGACAGCGCCGTCACGCCGTCGGCATCAGCTTTTTCGGCGCGGCGAAGGATCTGCTCGGCATCTCCCCCGCGTGGGGGAGCCTGACCGGCGTGCGGCCCAGCAAGGTCGCGCTCTCGCTCATCCGCGAGGGCGGCAAAAAACGTGCGGAAAAGGAATTGCAGGAGCTCTACTGCGTCACGCCCGCGCGTGCCCGCCTTGCCATCGAGGCAGCGGACGCCGGCATCCGCGCCGCGGCGGAGCTGGAGCCGAATGATATCTCGCTCTATGTCGGCATCCCGTTCTGCCCGACGCGGTGTGCGTATTGCAGCTTCGTGGCGCAGAGCGTCGAAAAGTCGTTCTCGCTCGTCGAGCCGTATTTAGAGGCGCTTTTTGACGAGATCACCGCCGCGGGGCAGCTCGTGCGCGATTTGGGGCTGAACGTCAAGTCGTTCTACATGGGCGGCGGCACGCCGACCACACTGACCGCCGGCCAGATGGACCGCCTGCTCACGAAATTGGAGCAGAATTTTGACTTTACCGGTCTCGCCGAGCTGACGATCGAGGCGGGCCGCCCTGACACGATCGACGAAGAAAAGCTGCGCGTGCTGCGCGCGCACAACACCACGCGCGTTTCCATCAACCCCCAGACGATGGAGGACAACGTCCTCGCGGCCATCGGGCGCCGCCACACGGCGGACGACATCCGCCGCGCGATGGAGCAGGTGCGCGCCGCGGGCTTCCCGCACGTCAACATGGACCTCATCGCGGGCCTGCCCGAGGACACGCCCGAGGGCTTTGCAAGGAGTCTCGACGAGGTCATCTCAATGGGCGCGGACAACATCACGGTGCACACGCTGTCTCTCAAAAAGGGCAGCCGCATCATGCTCGAAGGCAGCCGCATCCCCGGCGCGGACGAGGTCGCGCAAATGCTGGACTATGCCGACCCCACGCTGCGTAAACATGGTTTTGCCCCCTATTACCTCTACCGCCAGAAGTACATGTCCGGCAGCTTTGAAAATGTCGGCTGGACGAAGCCCGGCGGCACGGGGCTCTACAACATCTACATCATGGAAGAGCTGCACTCCATCCTCTCGCTCGGCGCGGGCGGCTCGACCAAGATGGTCGGCGGCGGGCAGATCCGCCGCGCGTTCAACGCCAAATACCCGCGCGAATACATCGACCGGCCCGAAAAGCGCCGCGCGAACCTGATGGACTTCGCCCGCTTCTACGCCGAACAAGGAGAATAACGATGAATAAGAGTGATTTCTTTACCGCCGACGCGGTCAAGCCGCACTTCACCTATGATGATTACTGCGAGAGCGCGGATATGATCGCGTCTCACCTCGGCGATTTCCGTCCCGAGGTACTGCTGGTGCTCGGCAGCGGTCTCGGCTTTCTCGGAGACCGCGTCGAGGCGCGCACCTGCGTGAGCTATGCGGACATCCCGCACTTCCGCGCGTCCACCGCGCCGGGACACGAGGGCCGCTTTGTTTTCGGCGAGCTGCGCGGCAAGCGCGTGGCGGTCATGCAGGGCCGCATGCACTGCTACGAGGGCTACACGATGGAGGACGCCGCCTACGCCTGCCGCGTCATCCGCTTACTCGGCGCAAAGACGATGATCGTGACGAACGCCGCGGGCGCGGTGAACACCGAGTATTCCGCGGGCGATCTGATGCTCATTTCCGATCACATCAAGCTTTTCGACTTTGGCCCGCTCTGGGGGCCGAATATCGACGAGTTCGGCACACGCTTCCCCGATATGTCCAATGTCTACTCTCCCCGCCTGCGCGAGCTTGCCAAGGAGGTCGCCAGGGAGCAGGACCTCACGCTGCGCGAGGGCGTTTACATGTACTTCCCCGGCCCGCAGTTTGAAACCCCCGCTGAGGTGCGCGCCGCGCGCGTGCTCGGTGCGGACGCCGTGGGCATGTCCACCGTGCCGGAGGCCATCGCCGCCGCGCACTGCGGGTATGAGATCCTCGGCGTGACGCTGTGCGCCAACATGGCCGCGGGCGTGCTGCCCCAGCCGCTCTCCGGCGAGGAGGTCAACGAGATGGCCGAGCAGTCGGCCCCGCATTTCTCCTCGCTCATCCTCGGCTGCCTTGAGCGGCTGTAAAACAGTTTATTTCAGCGAAAAGGAAAAGGTCGAAATTTTAATGGCTACGGAAAAGAAACAGTCCTTTTTCGGCGGCGCGGCGGTGTTGGCCGCCGGCGTCGTCATCGTGAAGATCATCGGCGCGCTCTTCAAAATTCCGCTCGCGAACATTCTGGGCGAGACGGGCAACGCCGACTTCAACAACGCCTACAACATCTATGCCGTGCTTCTGACCATCTCGACCGCGGGACTTCCCGTGGCGCTCTCGAAGATGATCTCGGAGGCGAAGACGCTCGGGCGCGAGCGTCAGGCGCGGCGCGTGCTCAAGGTGTCGTTCGCCGCGTTTTTAACGCTCGGTGTCCTCTCGTTTGTCATCATGTGGTTCGGCAACGAGAAGTGCGCGGCGCTTCTCAATAACCCGAACGCCGCCTACGGCATCAAGGCGCTTGCCCCGGGCGTTGTGTGCGTTGGCTGCCTTGCCGCGTTCCGCGGCTTTGCGCAGGGCAGCTTTCGCATGACGCCGACCGCCGTCTCGCAGATCATCGAGGCGGTCAGCAAGCTCTTCATCGGCCTTGGCCTTTCGATGTACGTCGTGAGCCTTGGGTACGAGGATTACATCGCCGCGGCCGCGGCCATCGTCGGCGTGACGGTCGGCTCGGTGCTCGCGCTCGTCTACATGCTCATCGACTACTTGCGCCACCGCCCGCGCACCCCGGGCACAGACACGCCGGATGCCTCCGGCGCGATCTTGAAGCGCCTGCTCTCGATTGCCATCCCCATCACGCTGTCGGCCTCGATGGTGTCGATCATCACGCTGATCGACACGTCGCTCGTGCAGGGCCAGCTCCAGAACGCGCTGGGCTACACGCTCAAGGAGACGCGCCACCTCTACGGCACGTATTCCTCGGGCATGAACCTCTACAACCTGCCGTCGTCGATGATGACGGCGCTGACCATCTCCGTCATCCCGACGGTGTCGGCTTCCCTTGCGCGCAGCGACCGCGTCCACACGTCCCGCGTCATCAACTCGTCGCTGCGCGTCACGGGTCTGATGGCCTTCCCGATGGGCCTTGGCCTCTGGGCGCTGGCTGAGCCCATTATGAAGCTCTGCTACCCGCGCTATGACAGCGAGCTCGGCGGCTCGCTTTTAGCCGTGCTCGGCATCGCGAGCATGTTCGTCTGCCTGATGCTCATTTCAAACTCCATCCTGCAGTCCTACGGCCGCGTGCATGTGCCCGTTTTCACGATGCTCATCGGCGGCGTGGTGAAGATCATCTTCAACTACAACCTCACCGCCGTGCCGTCCATCAACATCCACGCAGCGCCCTACGGCACGCTCGTGTGCTTTGTGATCGTATCGTCGCTCAACCTCTTTTTCGTCTACTGCACGATGGAGGATAAGCCGAATTACTTCAAGGTCTTTGCAAAGCCCCTCGTCGCGTCGCTCGTGATGGCCGTGTGCGCCAGATTCTCCTATCGCTTCTTCGCCGCCCACATCGCGCTTGGCGGCGCGACCACGACGCAGATCGTGAACGTCGGCCTTGCGGTCGTGCTGGCGGTCATCGTGTACGTCGCGCTTGTCCTCGCACTGCGGATCGTCACGCGCGACGACCTCGCGCTGCTGCCCAAGGGCGAAAAGCTCGCCCGCATCCTGCACGTGCGCTGAAAACCCCTGAAAAATCAGGGAAATTGCGCAAAACACCTTGCAATGAGAGGGAATATATGATAAATTATCCTAAGAAAGCTGTCTACACATATGACGACCTTGTTGACATCCTGCGCATTCTGCGCGCGCCGGGCGGATGCCCGTGGGACCGCGAGCAGACGCACGAGTCGAACCGCCGCAACTTTTTAGAGGAAGCCTATGAGGCCGCCGAGGCCTTTGACCTCGATGATCCCGAGCTGATGAAAGAAGAACTCGGCGATGTGCTGATGCAGGTGCTCTTCAACATCCACATGGAAGAGGAAGCCGGCCGCTTCACGACCGACGATGTGACCGACCACGTGGTGCGAAAGCTCATCTTCCGCCACCCGCACGTGTTTTCGAACACGCGGGCGGACGACAGCGAGCAGGTGCTCGTCAACTGGGACAAGCTCAAGCGGCAGGAAAAGGGCCAGCGCACCACGGCCGACGCGATGGATTCCGTCGCCCGTTCACTCCCCGCCCTCTGGCGGGCGGACAAGCTGCAGAGCAAGGCCGCGAAGGCGGGCTTTGAATTCCCCGATGTCTCCGGCGCGCTCGACAAGCTCGACGAGGAGACGCAGGAGCTGCGCTCCGCCGTTGAAAACGGCACAAACTTTGAAGAAGAACTCGGCGACGTGCTGTTTGCCGCCGTCAAGGTCGGCCGCTTCTGCGGCGTCGACCCCGAGGCGGCGCTTTCAAAGACCTGCGAAAAATTCATCGCGCGCTTCCGCAAGGTGGAAGAGACGGTGAATGCGCGCGGCGAGGATATGTCCGCTCTCCCGCTCGATGAGCTGATGGCGCTGTGGAACAACGCCAAGGAACAACTCAGATGACCAAAAGCGGCAACGCTTTTTGCTCATATACACCCCGGAGGCCCCGTCTCCGGACACTATTCAGGAGGATCAAACGATGAACAAGACTGAACTCATTGCTGCCGTGGCGGAAAAAGCCAGCATTTCCAAGAAGGAGTCCGAGGTTGTGATCAACGCTGCCCTCGACACCATTATCGACTCCCTGAAGAACGACGAGAAGGTCCAGCTCGTCGGCTTCGGCTCTTTCGAGACCAAGCACCGCGCTGAGCGCACCGGCCGCAACCCCAAGACCAAGGAGAGCATCACCATCGCCGCTTCCAAGGTCCCGACCTTCAAGGCTGGTAAGGCGTTCAAGGACGCTGTCGCGGAGTAATTCCCCAGTCAAGCTCTTTCATCATCAAAACGGCGGCGCGATGCGCCGCCGTTTGAGTTGGTGGAGCCCCTTTGATCCCGCACTTTTCCGAAAAGGAGACGAATTCCATGCGTCTTGACAAATATCTCAAGGTCTCGCGCCTTATCAAGCGCCGCACCGTGGCCAACGAAGCCTGCGACGGCGGCCGCGTGACCGTCAACGGCAAGGTCGCCCGCGCGTCGTACGACGTGAAGGCCGGCGACGTGATCGCGCTGCACTTCGGCGAGCGCGTGCTCGCGGTCGAGGTGCTCGATGTATCCGAGACCGCCGGCAAGAGCGAGGCCTCGCTCCTCTACCGCGAAGTGAACGCACAGTAAACCGTACTATTTTGGGTGCGCCCTTCATACGTTATCGTATGGAGGGCGCTTTCTTTGCGCCCAAAGCGAAAGGACGGGTTCTGACTATGACTTACGACACTTCCCCCGCTTCTCCCCAGCGCATCGAATTATCCGGCCGCGAGAGCCTGACGGTCTCCGGCGTGGAGGATGTCGACCGCTTCGATGAGACCGAGATCGTGATGAACACGTCGCTCGGCGTGCTCGTTGTCACGGGCGACAGCCTGCACATCGGCAAGCTGAGCCTCGACGGCGGCGAGCTGCATGTCGACGGATGCATCGACGCCATCGCCTTTGAGGATGCGCCGTCAAGCCGCGGCGGCCTGCTCTCGCGCCTGTTCGGGGGTTGAGGCACCGTGGGCGTGTCGCTCTCCGAGCAGGCGCGGTGCTTTCTCGCCTCGCTCCTGCTCGGCTTCATCCTTTCTCTCCTCTATGACCTGCTGCGCGCCGTGCGGCTGCGGCGGGCGACGAAGCGGCGCTTTACGAGCGCACTCGATCTCCTCTATTGCGCGGCGTTCGCGCTGCTGACGTTTCTCTTCGCGCTGCGCATCGGCGGGGGCGAGCTGCGGCTCTATATGCTCTTCTCGGTGCTGCTCGGCGCGGTGAGCTACTTCACGCTCTGCGCACGGCTTTTCCGTCCGCTATGGGCCTTCTGGGCGGAGGTGCTGTTCTCCTTTGCGCGATTAGCGGCGGCGCCGCTGCGGTGGCTCCAAAAAGTTTATGGTAAACTTGCCAAACTTTGCAAAAGATACTTTCTTTTTTCCAGAAACCGGCTTATAATAAAGTCGTATGAGCGCCGCGCCCGTTATTCGCTGCGCCGCGCAAGGAAAAAGGAGGCTCATCGGCATGACAGAGCAGGCCAAAAAAAGCAAAAAGCGCACCAGCCTTCTCACGATGCTCGTCATCGCAATTCTGATCGCACTGGTAGGGGTGCAGCTCATTCATCTGCGGAGCCAGATCGACGACGCGCGCAGCCAGCTCACCGCGCTGCAGAGCGATCTTGACGCTGCCAAGCAGGAGAATGACGCGCTCGCCTCGGCGCTCGAAAAGGCCGACGACCCTGAGTTTTTGCAGGAGCTTGCCCGCGATCAGCTCGGCTACGTAACGCCGGGAGAAAAGACATTCTATGACGTCAGCAACTAAAAAGAGAACATTATTGAAGCGCCCGTTGAGGGCGCTTTTTTCTTGCGTGAAATAAAAAGGAGCCGCCGGCCAAGATGGCCCGCGGCTCAAATGGGTGGGATATTGGAAAGCTTCCGATGCTTATGATACCGCCCGTCCGCCAAAACGTCAATGGGAGCTTTTGCCGCATTCTGCCGCCTTTTGTCAATTCGCGTCGTGCGCCCTACATTTTGTCAATATGTACAAGAATGCTCAATTCATATATCGTTCATTTGAAATTTTCGTTCATTTGTGCTATGATACAGAAAAGGAAACAGAAGAGCCCTTCGCCCTCTCTTTCCTTCCTCACCAACGAAAGGAGCCAACACTATGAAATTCACCTACACCTGCAAAAAAGTCTCCCTGAACGATTCCGTCAAGGCCTATGCCGAGAAAAAGGTCGGCAAGCTCGAGAAGTTTTTCAAGGAGGAGCCCGAGGCTTCTGTCACCTTCTCCGTCGAGAAGAAGAACCGCTGTGTCGCCGAGATCATGCTCCGCGGCGCCAACGGCACGCTGTTCCGCGCGGTATGTGAGGACCCGGACGGCGACATGCGCGGCGCGATCGACGAGGCCACGGCCCAGATCGAGCGCAAGATCCGCAAGAACAAGACCCGCCTTGCCAAGAACCTGCGCGCCGAGGCTGTGCTGCCGGAGCTGCCCGAGGAGTTCGAGGCCCACGAGGAGGGCACGTTCGACATCGTGCGCACCAAGCGCTTCACCGTCAAGCCCATGAGCGTGGAGGAAGCCATTTTGCAGATGAACCTGCTGGGCCACAGCTTCTTCGTCTTCCGCAACACCGATTTCGGCGATGCGATCTGCGTCGTTTATCGCCGCAACAACGGCGGCTACGGCATCATCGAGACCGAGGACGACGAGGAGTAAGCCGTTCAGAAAGCATATAGAAGGGCTGCGCGAAGGCCGACTCCGCATAAGAAAACATGCGGTTTTGCCTGCGCCTTTTTGGCTGAAATACAACCGAAAAAATCTCCCCATACGCCAGTATGGGGAGATTTTTTCAGCTGATTTCATCTCAAAAATTCATTGGCAAAACTGCTTTGCACCGAAAAAGAGCAAATTTTGTGCGGAGCTGAGGCGCGACGGTGCGGGCATGCTGACGCATGGCAAGACGGCGCAACGAAGGAGTCCGTGCAAAATTTGCCTTTTACGGCGCATGTTTTCTTATGCGGAGTCGGCCAATGCGCAGCCCTTTTTTTGCGCGTTTTTCCGTGGTATACTGATCTTGTATTTTTCAAAAGAGGAGAAGTCTTATGAATGCCATGTTCTGCCGCGCGTTCCAGTGCTGCTTTGCCGTCGGCGCGCGCTTTCTCCCCTGGCGCACGCCGGAGGTCTTTTCAGGCGAGGGGAGCCTTCTTCGCGCCGCAGACATTCTGCGCGAAAACGGCCTGCGCCGCCCGTTCGTCATCGCGAGCCGCCGCCAGTGCGCGGACGAGCACTTCCGCGCCTTGCAGGAAAAACTTGACGAGCAGGACATCCTTCTCTCCATCTTCTCCTCGGTCGAGCCGAATCCGTCGGTCGAGACGGTCGAAAAGATCGCCGCGCAGTACAAGATTGATAGCTGCGACTGCTTTCTCGTCATCGGCGGCGGCTCGCCGATGGACGCAGCCAAGGCCGCCGCGGCGTGCCTCGCGCGGCCGGACAAGCCGCTTTCGCAGCTTGTGGGACTCTTAAAGGTCCGCCGCCGCATTCCGCCGCTCATCGCCGTGCCCACGACGGCGGGCACGGGGTCGGAGACGACCATCGCCGCCGTTGTCACCGGCAGTGACCACCACAAGTATGCGATCTCCGACCTCTGCCTCATTCCGCGCTACGCGATCTTAGACCCCGCGCTGACCGTCGGCCTGCCTCCACACATCACGGCGGAGACCGGCATGGACGCGCTGACGCACGCGGTCGAGGCGTACCTGAGCCGCTTTTACAACACGAAGCAGACGCGCCTGCTCGCGGAAAACGCCGTCGTGACCATCTTCACACATTTGGAGCGCGCGTACCGCGACGGCACATCGCTCCCCGACCGCGCGGCGATGCTGCAGGCCTCGTTCGACGCAGGCGCGGCGTTCACGCGCGCAAGCGTCGGCAATGTGCACGCCATCGCGCACACGCTCGGCGGGCTCTACGGCGTACCCCACGGCCTTGCAAACGCCGTGCTGCTTCCCCTCGTGCTCGAAGATTACGGCAAAGCGGCCTATCCGCGCCTTGCCCGTCTTGCCGCACTTGTCGGCCTCAAGGGCGAGAGCGAAGAATCTCTCGCCAAGGCGTTTATTGCCGAAATCCGCGCGATGAACGCCCGCATGGGCATCCCCGACCACTTCAACTGCATCCGCAAAGAGGACATCCCCCTCATGGCCACCTGGGCCGCGCAGGAGGCAAACCCCGTCTACCCCGTGCCGGTCATCTGCGACGAAGCGCGCTTTGCGCGCGTCATCGAGCGTTCACACCACAGCCAATAACCTTGTCAGCATTTTAGCGATACTTCCCCGCCGCCGTCTGGTATAATGGTGCTGCAATCCAAAAGGATCGGACGGTTTTTTATGATCGGAGTTTACGACTACACCGTGATCGCAACCTATCTCTCGCTGCTGCTGGGGCTTGGCGGCCTCTATTCCGCCGCGCAAAACGAGCCTCTCGACGCCATGCTGTGCCTGATGCTCGCGGGGCTGCTCGATGCCTTCGACGGGCGCATCGCCCGCACGAAAAAGGACCGCACCGAACAGGAAAAGCGCTTCGGTATCCAGATCGACTCGCTCAACGACCTCGTGTGCTTCGGCGTGCTGCCCGCCGCCATCGGCTGGAGCATGGACTGCGATGGACTCTGGTTCCTTGCGACGATGTCGTTTTTCGCGCTCTGCGCGCTCATCCGCCTCGCCTATTTCAACGTGACGGAAGAGGAGCGGCAGAACCAGATGAGCGAGCACCGCGCCTACTACCTCGGCGTGCCGGTCACGGCGAGCGCCGTGCTCGCGCCGCTTTTCTACCTGCTCTCGCTGCGCTTTGCCCTGAACTGCGCGGTCGTCTACGCGCTGGGGCTGTTCCTGCTCGGTGTGCTGTACATCACGCCGATTCGCGTCAAGAAGCCGCGGCTGCGCGGCGTGGCGTTTCTGTCCGTGTTCGGGCTTGGCGAATTTGCTGTTTTGCTCCGCGTATTGACGCGTTAGCGCTCCCATCTCTCTCCTCCGGGCCGTCCGAAAGGTTTTCTTTTGGGCGGCCCCTCTCTTTTTACTTTCCCGATTGACGGCGGGAAGTCCGCGTGCTATGATAGTCGGCAACTACCATTTGCATGTTCTGTCAGATCGCGAGGAATTTTTATGAAAAAGGCCGACCCCCGTCTCATGCTCATTATGTCGATGACCGTCTTCGGCACGCTGGGGCTTTTTGTGCGCAATATTCCCGTCTCGTCCGGCGAGCTGGCGCTGTACCGCGCCGTGCTGGCCGCGCTGCTGATCGGCGTATACTTACTTGTCAGCAGGCAGAAGATCCCCTTCGCGCGCATCAAAAAGGAGGTGCCGCTGCTGCTTCTCTCCGGTGCGGCGATGGGCGTCAACTGGATCCTTTTATTTGAGGCCTACCGCTATACGAGCGTTTCCGTCGCCACACTGAGCTATTACTTCGCGCCCGTCATCGTCACGCTCGTCTGCCCCATCCTCTTCCATGAAAAGCTGACAGGGAAGAAATTTCTCTGCTTTGTGATGTCCACGCTCGGCCTTGTGCTCATCACCGGCATTGGCGACACGCGCGGGTCGGATGACCTCAAGGGCATTCTCTTCGGCCTCGGCGCGGCGGTGTTTTACGCGACCGTCATCCTGCTCAACAAGTCCATCCATCAGGTCGAGGGCATCCACCGCACGTTTTTGCAGTTTTTGTCCGCCATCGTCGTGCTCATCCCCTATGTGCTCTCGACAAATGGCATCACACTCAGCTCGCTGAACGCCGTCGGCTGGGTGAACCTTCTCATCGTCGGCCTTGTCCACACGGGCATCACGTATTGCCTGTACTTCTCGTCGCTCAAGGAGCTGCCCGGACAGGAGGCCGCGATTTTAAGCTATATCGACCCCCTCGTCGCCGTCCTCGTCTCCGTCACCCTGCTCGGCGAGAGCATGACCGCAATGCAAGTCATCGGCGGCGCCCTGATCTTAGGCTTCACCCTGCTCAACGAACTCTCTCCCACCCCCAAAGCAAAAAAGAAGTAGCTCCCGCAAATCACGCCAAAACGCGTCAAAAACATATTCAAGTTTACTTTTTGAAGGATCCCAATCTGCAATAGTTGTTA
>ERZ772900.2747-NODE-2747-length-12448-cov-9.380537_pt1 | contig 12448 bp, 12 predicted proteins | sample MGYA00512124_ERZ772900 | MGnify/ENA primary metagenome ERZ772900 (study PRJEB29015, sample SAMEA2737716) | human gut metagenome | biome: human gut; feature: human-associated habitat; material: faeces | place: China | collected 2012 ... | reverse complement strand
ACGTTAGTGCCTTTTGTGTAATAGGGAATTCCTCGGAATTTCCTATTACACAAAACCGATTCCATCCGGCACGTTCAGTGACCGTATGGAACTCACGCTTCTTCCTTCAGCACTCCATTCACCGCGCGGATCACAAACATTGTGGCCACCATAAGCGCAATGGCGATCGGCAGGGCAATCCATGCGGACTGTACGAAGCCCGCGATAATGTAGGAGACGAAGGACACAACCGCCGCCGTGACCGCATACGGAAGCTGGGTCGTCACATGGTTTACATGTTCACACTGGGCTCCGGCGGATGCCATGATCGTCGTGTCGGAGATTGGAGAACAGTGGTCACCGCAGACAGCTCCTGCCATGCAGGCAGAGATCGAAATGATCATGAGGTCAGGGTTGCTGTTCTCAAATACAGCAACAACGATCGGGATCAGGATTCCGAAGGTACCCCAGGATGTTCCCGTCGCGAAAGCCAGAAAGCACCCCACAACGAAAATAATCGCCGGGAGGAAATTTAAGAGGGAACGGGCGCTGGACGCAACCACCGTCGCCACATAGACATCTGCGCCGAGGCTGTCCGTCATCGCCTTCAGTGTCCATGCGAAGGACAGGATCATGATCGCCGGGACCATGGACTTAAAACCTTCCGGAATGCAGGCCATGCACTCAGAGAATTTCAGGACCCGGCGTACCTGATAGAGACCGATGGTGATCAAAAGTCCGAAAAAGCTTCCCATCGTAAGTCCCAGGGACGCGTCACTCTGGGAGAAGGCTGTCACAAAATCCTCTCCTGAGAAAAATCCCCCCGTATAGAGCATGCCGACCATGCAGCAAATGATCAGGGATATGATCGGGATCAGAAGATCCAGAACGGTTCCCCTGACAGAGACCTCCGGCTGTTTCTCCGTGTCATACGGACGTCCCGGCGTGGTATAAAGGTCCCCCTTGAGCGCATTCTTCTCATGAAATTTCATAGAACCGAATTCTGTCCGTAAAAGTACCATTCCGATCATCATCACGATCGTCAGGATCGCGTAAAAGTTGTATGGGATCGCCCGCACGAAGATAGAAAATCCGTCCTCGCCCTCAACAAATCCGGTAACCGCGGCCGCCCAGGAAGAGATCGGTGCGATAATGCAGATCGGAGCTGCCGTCGCGTCAATCAGGTACGCGAGCTTTGCTCTTGAGACTTTAAATTTGTCTGTCACAGGGCGCATCACGCTTCCCACGGTCAGGCAGTTAAAATAATCGTCGATAAAGATCAGACAGCCCAGCAGGATCGTCGCAAGCTCCGCGCCCACGCGGCCCTTAATATGATCCGCCGCAAACTGGCCGAATGCTGCCGACCCGCCGGCCCGGTTCATCAGGCACACCATCGTGCCAAGGATCACAAGGAAGATCAGGATTCCCACATTGTAGCTGTCAGAGAGAACGTTTATCATTCCGTCCTCAAAAATATGGGTGATCGTTCCCTCAAAGCTGAAACCGGAATACAGGATTCCACCCATAAGAACACCGATGAACAGGGAACTGTACACCTCTTTTGTGATAAGTGCCAGCCCGATCGCCACGACCGGCGGAACGAGCGCCCAGAACGTCGCATAGACCGCCGGCACATACTCTTCTGTCTGCTCCGCGCCAAATACGGTTGTCGCGAACATCAGGACCAGCACCATGGAAAGCACTGCTGTCCTTTTTATATTTTTCTTCATATCCGTCATAACGGACTCCTCCCTCCTGTCTCCGGAGAGTTCCACGCTCTCCGATTTTCCTGTTACATGAAGAAATCCCCTCTCATCAGTACAATTCTGGTGAAAGGGGATCACAACATACACAATCACGATTTTTTATTCATCCCAGTTGTGGTATACAGCCTGTACGTCATCATCCTCGTCAAGGAGATCAAGGATTCTCTGCATCTTCTTGATCGCTTCCTCGTCAGTAAGTTCTACCCAGTTCTGCGGGATCATAGTAATATCAGCCTCTACCATCGGGATTCCGGCTTTCTCGAGAGCCTCGCGGACTGCACTGAAGTTGTCCGGATCTGTGATAACCTCGTAGCTGTCCTCCTCCTCGGAGAAATCCTCAGCGCCTGCATCAAGTGCAGCCATCATGAGCTCGTCGGCATCCATATCACACTCTTCTTTGTCGATCACGATCTGGCCCTTGCGGTCGAACATGAAGGAAACGCTTCCCTGTGCGCCTACGTTTCCGCCGCCCTTTGTGAAGGCGCTTCTTACGTTTGCTGCGGTACGGTTCTTGTTGTCAGTCAGTGTGTCAACGATGATCGCAACACCGCTCGGACCGTATCCCTCATATGTTAAGTTTTCGTAGTTTACGGAGTTTAAGTCACCGGCTGCTTTCTTGATACCGCGGTCGATGGTATCGTTCGGCATGTTGTTTGCTTTCGCTTTTGCAATCACATCACGCAGCTTGCTGTTGTTAGCCGGATCAGCGCCGCCCTCTTTAACTGCGACAGCAATCTCTCTTCCGATTACGGTAAAGATCTTACCCTTTGCTGCGTCATTTTTCTCTTTCTTATGTTTGATGTTGGAAAATTTATTATGTCCTGACATCGGTTCAGCTTCCTTTCTCTTCGCATCTCGCTCTTTTTTATCTCTCGTGCACCAGTCCCAAGGATCTTTTCGTGCGCATTATACATAGTCTAAAATATTCTAACATCATTTTTCTGATATGGCAAGCGCTTTTTCCGGATACCCCTGCTCCACTTTTCCTTGACACATTCCACTCTGAGTATTTATACTCATTTCATAGCGATCCAGTGCCTTCCGGCCTATGATCTTCCGGGGTCAGCCCGGCAGATTCTGTGGATGGATGCATCTGACCTGCATTTTTGCGCAAGTGCGCATCATTGGCACATTAGTGCCTGTTTGTATAATAGGGAATTCCTCGGATTTCCTGTTACAAAATACTAATTATGGAGGACATGACGATGAAGAAGATTGAGATCGACACATTCCTGAAGTTCCGTTTTTTGAGCAACCCACATTTCTCACCCGATGGAACGAAGATCGCCTTCACGGTATCCGTACCGGACCGGGAGACCAATGGCTATCTGTCTGACCTGTACCTGTATGATCTCGGGAAGAAGACTGTCTCCCGTGTCACCTGCAGCGGTGACGCGAAGACCTGGAGCTGGACCGCGGAGAATACCCTGATCTTTACCGCAGCCCGGACTGCCGCCTTAAAAAAAGAAAAGGAGAACGGAACTTCTTTCCTCTATGAGATCTCTCCGTCCGGCGGAGAGGCCCAGTGCATCACGTCCATTCCGGCTACTGTCACAGGGATCCGCCTTCTCCCGGATGGACGTTACCTTCTGACGATCCGTCATGATAATTACAGAGATACGAGAAAGAAATCTTACGAGGTCTTCGACGAGCTTCCGTTCTGGGGCAATGGTCAGGGATACACGAACGCGAAGAGGAACCGTTACGCCATCTATGATATGGGATCCGGTAAACTCACTTACGTGGCGGACGACTGGACCGACTGTTCCCAGTATTCTGTCCTTGGAAATCTCCTGCTCTACAAAGCATATCCGTGGAAACAGGGTGTCATGGGGATTCGTCCGGGCGTTTATCTTTATAACCTCTCCACCGGAGAGACAAAAACCTTGATCGCGCCGGATTCCATGCGCACCGGAGTTGTCTCCCTCTTAGACGAAAAGACTGCACTCATTGCGGCAACGGATGACTCCTATAAGGATACGACGAAATACTGTGACTTCTACCATATGGATCTCGCGGACGGATCCATGAAGCTGATCCATCCTTATGAATCTTCCATCGGCGGCTCCTCCGTGGGCTCCGATTCCAGATTCGGCGCAGGACAGACATTTAAGGCTGTGGGCGGGGAATTTTACTATATTTCCACCGTGGGAGATTTTTCCCATCTCTATAAGATCTCCCGGGGCGGCACCGTCTCCGGGCCGCTGACGGCAGGAAGCTCCTGCGACAGCTTCGATGTTGCGGGCGGACACATCGCCTCCATGGAATTCCACGGACTCCACATTGCGGAACTCTTTGTAGACGGCGAGCAGGTGACCCACATGAATGACTGGCTCACCGACGAATATGACGTACAGACACCGGAGGCGTTCTCTTTCACCGCCAGCGACGGCTACGAGATCCACGGATGGGTCTTAAAACCGGCAGGTTTCGAGGAAGGAAAGTCCTATCCCGGCATCTTAACTATCCACGGCGGTCCGAGAACCGTTTATTCAGACGTCTACTATCATGAGATGCAGATGTGGGCAAACCGCGGATATTTCGTGTTCTTCTGCAATCCGAGAGGATCTGACGGACGGGGCACGGATTTTGGAAATATCAACGGAATCTACGGAACTGTGGACTATCAGAACCTGATGGATTTCACGGATGAAGTTCTGAGGCGGTACCCGATGATCGATCCGGAACATCTCGGTGTCGCAGGCGGCTCCTACGGCGGATTCATGACAAACTGGATCATCGGACACACAGACCGTTTCCATGCCGCCGCTTCCCAGCGTTCCATCTCTAACTGGGTATCCTTTGAGCACAACTCCGATATCGGACACACCTTCATCTTAAACAACCAGGGAACCAACACGAGGACCGATGTGGAGCTTCTCTGGAAGCAGTCTCCGCTCCAGTTTGCGCCGAACTGCAAGACACCGACACTCTTTATCCACTCTGATGAGGACTACCGCTGCTATATGGCGGAAGGACTCGCCATGTTCAGCGCCATCAAGCGGAACGGCTGCCCGTCGAAGCTTTGCCTGTTCCATGGAGAAAACCATGAGCTGTCCAGAGGCGGAAAGCCGGAGAACAGGATCGACCGGATGACGGAGATCATTAACTGGATGGATGAATATTTAAAATAAAGGAAACGATCCTACCGCTCTTTTTTATATGTGCCACAAGATTTCAAATGGCTGCAGGGTCGTATCCCCTGCAGCCACAGTTCTTATTATTATCGATTTACATAATTCAGCACCAATGCAAGAATCAGCATATGGACCGGATAAAACGCATAACAGCTATACTGGAAGACTTTCGTATGGCAGCCCTGCCGTCCACGATACAGCCAGATCGGAAGCAGTGAAAGCAATGCAAGTCCCTGCTGGCAGAGTTCAAGGTCCATCCCAAAAAGACGGATGGGATACATCAGACCTCCCAGCAGCTCTACGTTGACCCAATAAAGCGCCAGAAGCTGCCCGGAAAAACACCGCCATTTTCTTCCCCGAAAAAAATAAAAAATAAACAGTGTCAATACACCGGCACCGTAGTAATCTGCCATTCCTACCGTCCCAAGTGCATTTCCAACCAGCACGACCAGAACCGCCGTCGGCAGAAAGATCGTAAGCTTCTGTTTTTTTCGAGTTTTTTCCATCAAATGGATTCCAGCGAGTCCTATCAACAACGTCCAGATCACATTCTGATGAAACGGATAAAACCAGGTTCCGCCATACATCAGATCAAAGGGTATCTCCGACAGCACCGCAAACAGCAGCAACCGGAGAATGTACTTTTTAAAGCTGTGCGTGTGAAAATATCCTTCCACTGCCATAAATGCAAAGATGGGAAACGCGAGCCTTCCTACGCAGGTCAGCCAGTCCTGAGCCGGAAGGAGCGTAGCCCAGAGATGATCCATCAGCATAAATGTCATGGCGATGATATGAAGCATTGCCGCACTGATGTCAAAGGTTCCTGACTGAGATGAATGTACTTGATTTTTTACCATATTGTCACTCCTGTTGTTTTCTCTCAGTCCAATTATACTTCCTTTTACCGTCTCTGGTCAAATCCTTATCAGTGACAACGTTTCTTCTACCTGCCGGGCTCACGAGTCAAGACCATCGGCTTAGCCGGTGGCTTTATAATATTAGGTTGTTACAGTGCGTTGATTTCTTTTTCTAATTCGCTGACTGCGCTCATGACAGTCTCAAAGGTCGGCACATCACCATAGAGCATATCCTTCATTGCTTCGTAATCTGCGGCCAATGCTGCAAAGCGATACTCCGGGGGAACAAGCTTCAAGGTGCCGGGAATAGCTTCCTGATACTTTGCCCAGGCTCTCGGATAAAACTTCATCTTGAAGTCCACCACTGTCTTCAGCAATTCCACCCGGGCAAAGGCAGCTTCTTTCACAGGTGTCATGGACATACGGTACAGATCATAGTAGTGCCGGGAATAACGCTGCGGCATTTCCGAACTCTCGGGTCTGTTGGCTTCATGGTGCAGAATCGTTGCCTTCTCCCAGAAAGTCCGCTCCGGCGCAACGGTCAGAATAGCCGTATCCTTTTGTGCAAAGACTTTCGGATAATAGATTGCGGCATAGGGCTCGATCCGAGCGATTTTTGCGGGCGTCCAAGCGGCCAGCGCACCGATCTCCAAACGAATAACCTGCAAGGTAGCGGGATTTGTAAACAGGTGCGGATAGGCAAAGGTAACTGTCTGTTTGTCCTTTTCGTCTATGTAAATATTCGCCTCACAGCCAAGCTCCTGAGAAAGTTCTGCCTGAATGGTGGGACAAAACTGCTCCGCAAGAAAAACCTCTGCCCGAGCATTGGCTTCTTTGTTGAACGTATCCTGTTTGGTGTTGGAACGTTTTTCCCATGGCTCGTCCTTACCGTATCCCAGCACCCGCCAATCCAGAATCAGATCAATATCTTCGGAAAAGCGGCTGATCAGATTGAATGCCTTGGAAAGACTGGTGCCGCCTTTGAAGGTAATAGTCTCTTTCCACGGGCAGCGGTGGAACAGATAATCCAGCGTAAAGCATACCCAAAAATCTTTTTCTACGATGGCATCATTCAAGCCCATTTTATCGGCGGTATTTCGGAACAGTTCGCGCCGGTCACTTCCCGGCAATCGTGCTACATGTCTCATTGTGTGTCACCTCCACACATTTTCCGTATCGTATCGTAAACCCAATCCGTGGATTCCGTTGCCTCTTTCAGGCAGGCTTGCTTTTCGTCCTCAGACAGCTTTTCTGAAAGCGTCTGTATGATCTCCGGTGTCACATTGGTCCTTCCCAGAGTTTTCAGCGCCTGGATCACCAGACTCGTCATGTAAGACAGGCCAGTGATTTCCTTGTTGGTCCTATGCTTAAATTCCAGCTTGGTGGAATTCCACTCATAGGTCTTATACGGACCGTCGCTGATGTAGGACCAGACCGCCGTTACCTGTGTAGAGAGCCCCAGCAGGTTCAGGGCCGTATTTCCGCACGGGGCAATGGTCCAGTGGTAACACCGTGCCAATGCTTTGGCAACTGCATCCGGGTCGGCCGCTACATATTCATCAAGCAGTTTGCTGTACTTTGGCTTTTCGTAAATGCCTCTGATAATTCTGCGGATAATGCCAGATTGGTAAAGCCGCTTCAATCCTTGGCGAATTGTTGCGGTGTCCGCAATATCTGCAAAATCAGGAGCAACAAAAACTGCACCATCCTCAGCAGCAAGAATTCGCGCTCGTATTTCCTGCATATATCCATTGTCCACAGCTGTGCCCTCCTTTCATGATGTCACGAATATTATATACTATTCGTGACATGCTTTCAATACAAACATCGGAATTTTCACTTTATTATTTTCAAAATCTTGATGTTTATTCGGAGAGCGCGATATAGCATAGGATGCATATTCCGCAGGTGATGGTTGCACATGAGGTAAAGTCTTTCGTTTTTTCAACTCTGAATACAGCCATTACAAGACCTCCTTTCCTTTGAAAATGGGTATGAAAAGAGGGCATCCACTGGTTAAAGTGAAACGCCCACGGCAAGACAATATTGACTTTTCTTAAAGCTGAGACAGGATTTCTCCAATATCTCCATTGATACAAATGGACTTCTTCCTGATTTCGTCAGGCGCATACGCCTCTCCATAATTGAGACAGGCATAAGCGGCATCTTTCCAGTTATGAACCATGCGCCAGAAACTGTACTTCACTATGGTTGGGGTGTTGTAGCCGACACCCAGCTCCAGAAAGAGAATTTTCTGCTCGCTTCGAGTTCGGAGAAAATTTTCGTACTGATCCGCTGCCTTGTGCCAGCCTTCGTCCTCCACAAAGGTATCATCGCTGCGGAGATTCATGGTCATGGGCTTGCCGCAGTGAGGGCAGACGGGTAAAAGTTCTGTCGGTACTTTCATATTCTGCTGCCGCTTGACCATTTCACGAATCGCGGCTTCGTTATCAAAGGTTTCCTGACAGCACGGCTCACTGCACTGGAACAGGCCGTAATCACCCTGCGTGTAGAACAGCCGCTTCTTGTCGAATCCAGCCTTCTGAAAGCAGTGGTCAACGTTCGTGGTGATGACAAAATAATCTTTATCCTGCACCAGCTTCAAAAGGTCACCGTAGACCGGTTTGGGGGCATCCATATAGCGGTTGATGTAGATGTATCGGCTCCAATAGCTCCAATGCTCCTCCGACGTGGCAAAGGGATAAAAGCCGCCGGAATACATATCTTGGATGCCGTACTTTGCCGCAAAGTCGGAAAAGTATTTTTCAAACCGTTCGCCGGTGTAAACAAATCCGGCTGAGGTGGAAAGACCGGCTCCGGCACCGATCACCACGGCGTCACAGTCCTGCAATGCAGCTTTCAATCGCTCAATCTGCTCGGAGCAGCTTTTTGTATATGGCTTTGTCCAAATCCTTGAAAACATTGAAGATCACCTTCTTTACACTGGTATTTCTATTCATAAACTGTTTCACGGTTTCCACGGCGATTTGCGCCGCCTGCTCGTTGGGAAAATGAAACTCTCCTGTAGAAATACAGCAGAACGCCACACTTTCCAGACTACTTTCCGCCGCCAGCTCCAAGCAGGAGCGGTAGCAGGAGGCCAACAGCTCCCGGTCACGCCGTGTCACACCCCCTTCAATGATCGGCCCAACCGTGTGCAGGACATATTTGCAGGGCAGATTGAATGCAGGGGTGATCTTTGCCTGTCCGGTGGGCTCGGGATAGCCCTGCTGCCCCATCAGCTCCGCACAGGCAAGCCGCAGCTCCACACCCGCATAGGTATGAATGGCGTTGTCGATGCAGCGGTGGTTCGGGATATAACAGCCGGTCATGCCGGAGTTTGCCGCATTGACGATGGCGTCACACCGAAGCGTTGTAATATCCCCCTGCCAGAAATACAGCCCCGGCTGAACAGGCGTCAGGTCGTCAAGATCGGTAATGCCCTTTGCGGCGGTTTCAGCTTGCAGATATTCGTCCTGAGTTTTCAGAACCTCCGCATCCATACGCCGGGGCGCACGAATATTCATCAGTCCCCGCAAAAGCTGGCGCTGGCTCTCCGGCTCTGTTGGAATCCTCATATCCCGATATTCTGGGCGTTCTTTCAAAAGTGCCTGAATGAGAAACTGTCTTTTTTCCCTATGGTTCATAGTCAAACCCTCTTTTCGATAACCTGTTTGGGGCAAATTTTCGCACATTGCCCGCAATGCAAGCAATGGTGTTGGTCGATAACTACCGGCTTCTTTGTGATGTCGATACACTTCTGGGGACAGACGGAATAGCACAACTGAACCACTATATGCAGCCGATGCAGCCTTCCCCCACATAGTAGCCCGGTGCTTCCTGTGCTTCTCTTCCAATGGTGAAGCTGTCCCGGACGATGTGTGCCGGGTCACTGATGTCAAAATACTCGCCATCCGCTTCATACAGGCAGAACACCTCTAATGCACTGCGGGTATTGCCGGGATCGTGTAATGCCCGATGGCTGTGATAGACTATCGGGCATTCTTCTATCTTCTTTCATCCGGACTATACCGTCGGTTACGGAATCTCACCGTATCATGCCTTTCGGCTTGCGGACTTTACCGCCGGTGGGGAGTTGCCCCCCCGCCTCAAAGATTGCAATATTCTGTCTTATTTCCTTAGAACTCGTAGGGAGGGTTTCCGGAGAAGTCCGCGATAACGCCGTGGGCATTATCCAGATAGAACACCTCAAAGATGGGGTTGGCAGCCTCGCCGTACTGACCTTTCACGATGGGGTTCTGGATGCACATTTCCTTGGCAGCCATGTTGTTCTCAAACACAGCCTTGCCGTGCAGGCGGATCCATGCATACTCCGGGCTTGAAACGGAAATCTCGATCTCCGGGTTTGCCTGCATATCCTTGTAGACGTCCTTAGTGTTGTTGGTGCAGAACCACAGCTTGCCGTCCAGTTCGCCGGCGAACATAAACGGGCGGCACTTTGCCTTACCGTCACGACCGACGGTAGCCAGATACTGCACGGGGTTGGCATTCAGAAATTCAACGACTTTATTCATGATAAATACCTCCGTAATTTGTTGTTTTCTCTTGATGCTTTGATTGTAATGCGATTTGTACGGCTTGTGAAGTACGCACAATATTGTGGTATGGTTACCTCCGGGTAACGATCAGAACTTGCCGTTCTGATTCTGCCAGGTGGACTGATCTGCGATGGTCTCCATCACGTCCCAATGCTCGGCGATCTTGCCATTCTCGTCAAAGCGGAAGATGTCAAAGGCGACCTGCTCACCGGCACCGGTGCCGTATGCCAGATTGTGCTGGATGTAGCCATCAGATAGCAGGTTGCGGGCGGTGTCTGTATCGCCGGTGGCAAAGGTGTTGATAAGCGCCAGCGCCTTTTCAGCCTGGCTCTGTTCCTGCCGGACAGGCGCCGTCTGCTGGGTGCTTTCAGCGGATGTTAGGGATGCGGCGTCCTTGGAGCTGCAGCCGGTGAGGGCCGTGCCGAGCATGGCAAGAGCCAGCGTGAGAGAAAGAAATTTTTTCATTTTGAGTAACCTCCTTGGTAATTGGGCTTGCTTTCGTTTGCCTCTGGCATTATAATAATACCGTAGCTCCAATTCGTGAAGTAAGCACATTATTGTGCTGTAGTTACCAAATAGAAACTAATATGTAGTTACCAAGAAGAAACGATTGCGCCATTACTGGGTTTTCCGGCAATTTGGCACTTGAAAAATTTTATGGAGATTTTTTTAATGAACGAAACAAGCGCAAAAAAAGAACTCCCTGCATGTCCCGTGGAGACTACGCTGACCCTCATCGGGGATAAGTGGAAGGTGCTGATCCTGCGCGACCTGATGCCGGGAACGAAGCGGTTCGGCGAGCTGAAAAAGTCCGTAGGCAATGTGTCTCAGAAGGTCTTGACCGCCCAGCTCCGGACAATGGAGGAAAGCGGACTTGTAAACCGCAAGGTCTACGCCGAAGTACCGCCGAGAGTGGAGTATTCTCTGACGGAACTCGGAAAAAGTCTGAAACCCATTCTGGATTCCATGCGGGCATGGGGCGAAGAGTATAAAAGCAGTATCACGACCAGATAATCCCTCTGCCTGACAACAAAATGACAACAGGAATTATGATATACGGTAATTCTTGAATAATCCTTATAACTTGTGCCAAACGGTATATATAAAATCGTTTAAGTCACAGTTGTCAGGAGCGAGTTGGAGTGATATTGTGAAAATTATGATGGGTGATAAAAAATAAGGAGTTTTGAAATGACTATTTTGGATAATTGTTATAATATAATATAGACATCCTGTTAATTTCATTAAATAAAAAAACAAAGATAACGTATAAAAATGGAAATAATAAAAAACACTTCAAAATCATTTTACAGCGATTTTGAGGTGTTTTTATTCTGTTACAGTTTATTGTAGAAATGTATTTAAAACATATTGAAAAAAATGTTGTTATATGTTAAAATAAATTGTTAAAAGAAATGGAGGGAGAACATGAAAAAAGTTTTATATATTTTAATCGCAGCGATCTCGGTAATGGCATTTTCGGGGTGCGGAATGAAAAACACGGTACAGATTGGTACGGGTGATGTGAACGGTACATATTATGCTTACGGCACGGAGTTAGCGGAAATATTAAACAACAACAGTGATGTTTATTTTAAAGTACGAAAAACAGCCGGTTCGGCGGCAAATTTACGTTTAATATCTCAAGAATATGTTGACATTGCATTTGTACAAAGTGATGTTATGAAAGACGCATACAACGGAACAGGATATTTTGACAAGGAATACAAAGGTTATTCGGCTATTGCCGGGTTATATACAGAGGCGATACAAGTGGCAGTGCCGAAAGATTCGGATATAAATTCAATAAGCGATTTATACGGAAAAAGTGTATCGCTTGGAGAAAAAGAATCGGGTGTATTACAAAATTCAAAACAAATATTATCGGCATACGGTTTAAACGAAAGTATGGTTGACGCTAAGTATTTATCATACACTGATGCAGCAAAAGCGATGAAAAACGAAAATCTGGACGCATTTTTCTGTACAGCCGGAACACCGACTCGTGCAATAACAGAAATTTCAGACGATATAAAGCTTATCCCTATTGACGGAACTGTTGCGGACAGACTTACAGAGCAATACAACGGATATGTAAAACATGTTCCAGGCTCTCTGCTATTTCTAGTGAGCTTTGTGGCAGTTTGGTT
>ERZ772900.2737-NODE-2737-length-12503-cov-3.800209_pt1 | contig 12503 bp, 7 predicted proteins | sample MGYA00512124_ERZ772900 | MGnify/ENA primary metagenome ERZ772900 (study PRJEB29015, sample SAMEA2737716) | human gut metagenome | biome: human gut; feature: human-associated habitat; material: faeces | place: China | collected 2012 ... | reverse complement strand
AAACTGCCAAAAATCTTTGGCGACAACATGGTATTGCAACAGCAGACGGAATGCATGCAACAGAGCCTGATGTAAAACAAATATTTATTACGGCAGAGGCAGACGAACAATTTCTTGAAAAGAAACTATATATAATAAGGAAAAAGATAGAGAACAGAATCGAACACAAAGACTTCTATATAGTATCACTCTCCAGCCGGAACATGGTATACAAAGGTATGCTTACTTCCACTCAGTTGCGAGAGTATTATGCCGATCTGACACAACCCTATTTTACCAGTGCCCTAGCCTTGGTACATTCACGTTTCAGTACCAATACTTTCCCTACATGGAGCTTGGCACAACCATTCCGTATGATGGCACACAATGGTGAGATAAATACGATCCGGGGAAACCGTGCATGGATGGAAGCCAGAGAAAGCGTATTGTCATCGGAAGCACTAGGAGATATTTCACAAATACGCCCCATCATACAACCAGGCATGAGCGACAGTGCTTCGATGGATAACGTACTGGAATTTTTTGTCATGTCAGGATTAAGTTTACCTCATGCACTTGCCATGATGGTTCCAGAATCGACGAATGACAAAAACCCTATCAGCCCTGCATTAAAGGCTTTTTACGAGTATCATTCCATCTTAATGGAACCATGGGACGGACCAGCCGCCTTGCTTTTCAGCGACGGCCGCTATGCCGGAGGTATGCTCGACCGTAACGGACTCCGTCCGGCACGCTGGCTGGTTACCAAGAGTGGCACAATGGTTGTGGCAAGCGAAACAGGAACAATCAGTTTCAATCCCGACGAGATTGAAGCAAAAGGAAGGTTGCAGCCCGGTAAGATTCTACTTGTCGACACACAAGAGGGAAAAATATATTATGACAATGAAGTAAAAGAAAACCTGGCTTCTGCCCTACCTTACTCTGAATGGCTTTCTGCCAACCGTATCGAGCTCGATACATTGCGGAGCGGTCGTAAAGTAGAAAATGCAGTAAAAGATGCCGGACGCCGGTTGCGTATTTTCGGATTCACACGTGAAGACGTAGAAAGAACGCTGACTCCAATGTGTAAAACAGGGGCTGAACCAACAGCGTCAATGGGAAATGACACTCCACTTGCTGTCTTATCAGAAAAGCCTCAGCTGCTTTTCAACTATTTCAGACAGCAGTTCGCCCAAGTTACCAATCCAGCGATTGATCCAATTCGTGAAGAACTGGTAATGTCACTGACTGAATACATTGGTGCGGTAGGAAAGAACATTCTTACCCCAGATGCCCTGCATTGTAAGATGGTACGTCTGCCTCATCCGATACTGACAAATACACAACTTGATATATTGTGCAACATCAGATACAAGGGCTTCAGTACTGTAAAGCTAAAAATGGTCTTTGACGCCCAAACTGGAGAAGACGGATTGCGTGCCGCTATTGACAACCTATGTAAGAAAGCAGAAGAAGCAGTCGATGGAGGAGCTAATTACATTGTACTTTCAGACCGGGATATAGACGAGAGCCACGCACCAGTTCCTTCCTTACTTGCTGTAAGTGCCGTACATCATCATCTGATATCAGTACAAAAACGTGTACAGACTGCTCTGATAGTTGAAAGTGGTGAAGCACGCGAGGTAATGCACGCTGCCTTATTATTAGGCTACGGCGCAAGTGCAATCTGTCCGTATATGGCATTTGCAGTAATAGACGGATTAGTAAAGAGAGGCGACGTACAACTGGATTACAATACAGCCGAAAAAAACTATATAAAGGCCTTGTGTAAAGGACTATATAAGGTAATGAGCAAGATGGGTATCAGCACCATCCGATCATATCGTGGCGCAAAACTTTTTGAAGCTGTAGGATTGAATTCGGAAATGATGAAAAGATACTTCGGTACTTGTATTTCTACTATCGGCGGAGCCGGTCTGAAAGACATTGCAAACGATTATCTGAAATTCCACACCGCTGGAGTTTCCATCACCGATGATGAAGCAGAAGCAATGCTCGATAATATCGGACAATTCTCTTTCCGCAAGGATGGTGAAATACATGCATGGAACCCTGATACCATTAGTTTGCTACAACTGGCCACTCGTACTGGAAGCTACAAGAAGTTTAAGGAGTTCACACAAAAAGCAAACGAGAAGTCAGCTCCTGTATTCCTTCGTGACTTTTTCAGTTTCCGGAGTAATCCGATAGACATAAACTCTGTCGAACCGGTAGAAAACATTGTCAGACATTTCGTAACCGGTGCAATGTCATTCGGCGCCATCAGTAAAGAAGCTCATGAAGCCATGGCGCTTGCCATGAACAAACTGGGCGCACGAAGCAATACCGGAGAAGGTGGAGAAGACAGTGCACGATTCAGCGCCGTATATCATTCCGACAGTGACAATGAAGACATCAGTTTATGCAGTAAGACCAAGCAGATCGCTTCAGGACGCTTCGGAGTCACAACTGAATATCTGGTCAATGCAGAAGAAATCCAAATCAAAGTAGCCCAGGGAGCAAAACCGGGAGAAGGCGGTCAGTTACCAGGATTCAAGGTCAATGAAGTGATAGCACGTACACGTCACTCCATCCCTGGCATTTCCCTCATTTCTCCTCCACCTCATCACGACATTTACAGTATCGAAGATTTGGCACAACTTATTTTCGATCTGAAAAATGTAAATCCACGTGCAACTATCAGTGTGAAACTGGTAGCAGAAAGCGGTGTAGGAACAATTGCAGCCGGAGTAGCGAAAGCCAAAGCTGATTTAATTGTTATTTCTGGAGCAGAAGGAGGAACAGGCGCATCACCAGCTTCTTCGATGAGATATGCGGGTATTCCACCTGAAATAGGATTGAGTGAAACACAGCAAACACTCGTACTTAACGGACTGCGCGGACAAGTTCGCCTGCAAACAGACGGACAATTAAAAACGGGTCGTGACATCATCAGCATGGCATTGCTGGGAGCCGATGAATACGCTTTTGGTACAGCTGCTCTGATTGTGTTGGGATGTGTAATGATGCGTAAATGCCACACCAACTTATGTCCGGTAGGAGTCGCTACCCAAGACGAAAAATTGCGTGAACATTTCCGCGGACACTATCGCTACCTGATCAACTACTTCGAATTCCTTGCTCAGGAAGTACGAGAGTATCTGGCTGATATGGGCTTCACACATCTGGAAGACATTATTGGCAGAACAGACCTTATCGAGATTATTCCGCATGATAATGCTGGAAAAATAGGAGGATTAGACTTCAGCCGTATTCTCCATCAGGTAGATAACGGAACAGATATCCACCATACGGCCGACCATCCTACCGATCTTTCTGAGGTAAAAGACCGATCAATCATTGCTGCGGCACACGAAGCGCTGGAAAAAGGGAAACAGGTAGAGTTGGAATATACCATTTCGAATACAGACCGTTCAGTAGGAACTATGCTTGCTGGAGAAGTTGCCACCAGATATGGACACAAAGGACTACCCGATGGAACTATTAATGTCAAATTCAAAGGCTCCGCAGGTCAAAGTTTCGGCGCATTCCTTACACGGGGTATCAGTTTCCGTCTGGAAGGTGAAGCAAACGATTATGTCGGTAAAGGTTTAAGCGGCGGACGTATAGCTGTACTTCCTCCAATGGGATCTTGCTTTGATGCTTCAAAAAATACAATTGCCGGCAACACCCTAATGTATGGGGCTACAACCGGAGAAGTATATATAAACGGATGTGTAGGTGAGCGCTTTGCTGTCAGAAACTCAGGAGCCATTGCTGTAGTAGAGGGCGTAGGCGACCACTGCTGCGAGTATATGACAGGCGGACGAGTTGTTGTCTTAGGACATACCGGACGAAATTTCGCTGCCGGAATGAGTGGCGGTATCGCATATGTATGGGATCCGGAACGCACATTCGATTATTTCTGCAATATGGAAATGGTGGAACTCAGCCTGTTGGAAGACTCTGCTGCACGTAAAGAACTTCGCGAACTGATAGAATCTCACTGGAAATATACAGGTTCCAAGTTAGCACGTACACTGCTCGATAGCTGGCAGCAACATGTAGACGAGTTTATTCAAGTCACTCCTATCGAATACAAGCGCGTGCTGGCAGAAGAACAAATGAAAAAGCTTCAGCAGAAAATAGCAGAAGTACAAAGAGATTACTAAAGAACAACTAATAAAACTATTGACATGGGAAATCCTAAAGCATTTCTAAATATACCTCGCCAGGAGGCAGGCTATCGCCCCATCCACGAACGCATCTCTGACTTTGGAGAAGTAGAACAAACACTGAACTCAAGCGAACGCAAGTTGCAGGCATCACGCTGCATGGACTGCGGTGTACCTTTCTGTCACTGGGCATGCCCGCTGGGCAACCGTCCTCCCGAATTTCAGGACGCATTAAGTAATGGTAAATGGCGTGAAGCTTATGAAATATTAACCCGTACAAACGATTTTCCGGAGTTTACCGGAAGGGTTTGCCCCGCACTATGCGAGAAGTCATGTGTGCTCAAGCTGAGTATTGACTCACCGGTTACTATCCGAGAAGACGAAGCTGCTATCATCGAAGCAGCATTCAGAGAAGGATATATTACAGCAAAACAATACAAAAGAAACGGATTAAAAGTTGCTGTCATCGGCTCCGGACCTGCCGGACTGGCTGCTGCCAATCAATTAAACCGTCGGGGATATCAGGTTACTGTATTCGAAAAAGACGAATATATAGGAGGTTTATTACGTTTCGGTATACCGAACTTTAAACTGCATAAACCAGTAATCGACCGCCGACTGAAGATTATGGAAGACGAAGGTATTTGCTTCAAGACAAACTCAACAATCGACTTGGAACATTTACCCGAAGGATTTGATGCATACGCTATCTGTACAGGAACACCAGAGGCACGCAACTTGAACATCCCCGGACGTGAACTTCGCGGCATTCATTTTGCCATGGAAATACTGGCACAGCAAAACAGAGTTCTAGCCGGACAGACATTCAGCGACGAAGAACGTATCACGACAAAGAACAAGAAAGTTCTCGTAATCGGAGGAGGTGATACAGGAAGCGATTGTATCGGAACAGCCAATCGTCAGGGAGCTATCAGTGTATGCCAGATAGAAATCATGCCTAAACCTCCTGTTGGTCATAATCCCGCAACCCCCTGGGCACAATGGCCCGTAGTTCTGAAGACCAGTTCAAGTCATGAGGAAAGATGTACACGCCGTTGGAGTCTTACTTCAAACCGTTTTCTAGGAACTGAAGACGGGCGTGTATGCGGCGTAGAAGTTGAAGAGGTGGAATGGATTCCCGCAGCAGACGGCGGACGCCCTCAAATGCGTCCTACTGGCAAAAAAGAAATCATAGAAGCAGATTTAGTATTGCTTGCCATGGGATTCCTCAAACCACAATTACCCGAGCTTCCTCAAAACGCGGTAGTAGCCGGAGATGCTGCTACAGGTCCGAGCCTGGTAGTAAAATGTATAGCAGCAGGACGCCGGGCAGCCGCTGAAATTGATGCTATGCTGCAAAAGGGCAGCCATTAAAGAACATTTAAAAACAGAAACATTATGTGTGGAATAGCCTGCATTTTCAATATCAAACAACAAACGCCAGAACTCAGGCAGAAAGCCTTGTCGATGGCGAAAAAGATACGCCACCGCGGTCCGGACTGGAGTGGCATTTACTGCGGTGGAAGCGCCATACTGGCACACGAACGCCTTTCCATCGTCGATCCGCAATCAGGAGGGCAACCCCTCTACTCAATATTAATTCCAGCCTTACGCAAGTCTGCTCCTTCATCGGAAAAAAAGTACTTGCCGTAAACGGCGAAATCTATAATCACCGCGACATACGTGCGCAGTATGCCGGCAAATATAATTTTCAGACAGGCAGTGACTGCGAAGTGATTCTGGCACTTTATCAGGAAAAAGGCATACATTTTCTGGAAGACTTGAGCGGCATTTTTGCATTTGCCCTCTATGACGAAGAGCGTGATGAATTTCTGATTGCCCGTGACCCGATAGGCGTTATACCTTTATATATAGGACATGATGCAGACGGAACCGTATACTGTGCCAGTGAACTGAAAGCTCTGGAAGGATTCTGCGAAGAGTATGAACCGTTCCTTCCCGGACACTATTACTGGAGCAGAGAAGGTAAAATGGAGCGATGGTACAAACGTGACTGGATGGAATATCAGGCCGTAAAAGACCGTTATACTTCATTACCCGAATCAGAAGCATATACCACTCAGGTAAACGAGGTGCGTACAGCTCTCGAAGCAGCCGTACGCCGTCAGCTGATGAGCGATGTTCCTTATGGAGTGCTTTTGTCAGGAGGGTTGGACTCTTCGGTTATTTCCGCCATAGCAAAGATTTACGCCGACAAACGTATCGAAACTGATGGGAAAGCTCCTGCTTGGTGGCCTCAGCTGCACTCCTTTGCCGTAGGTCTGAAAGATGCTCCCGATCTGGAAAAAGCCCGGCTGGTAGCCGAACATATCGGTACTGTACATCATGAGATCAATTATACGATTCAGGAGGGTCTGGATGCCATACGCGACGTTATATATTACATCGAAACATACGACGTGACAACCGTCCGTGCCTCTACTCCGATGTATCTGCTGGCTCGAGTCATCAAGTCGATGGGTATCAAAATGGTACTAAGTGGTGAAGGAGCCGATGAAGTATTCGGAGGTTACCTTTACTTCCATAAAGCCCCTACAGCGGAAGCCTTCCACGAAGAAACTGTCCGCAAGCTCTCCAAACTCCACTTGTACGACTGCCTGCGTGCCAACAAATCACTTTCTGCATGGGGTGTAGAAGGTCGTGTGCCGTTCCTCGACAAAGAGTTTCTGGATGTAGCCATGCGCCTGAACCCGGCTGTAAAAATGTGCCCGGGACATACCATCGAAAAACGTATCGTACGTGATGCCTTTGCTTCTCTTCTGCCAGAGAGTGTAGCATGGCGACAGAAAGAGCAGTTCTCCGACGGAGTGGGATATTCGTGGATTGACACCCTGAAAGCAATTACAGCAGCCGCTGTCAGCGACGAGGAAATGCAACACGCAGCAGAACGTTTCCCGATCAACCCGCCACAGAACAAAGAAGAATATTACTACCGTTGTATTTTCGAAGAACACTTTCCCAGTGCGTCGGCAGCCAAAAGCGTACCGAGTGTACCAAGTGTCGCATGTTCTACAGCCGAAGCACTGGCATGGGACGCAAGTTTCAAAAACCTGAACGATCCGAGTGGCCGCGCAGTAGCCGGAGTACACGAGGCTGCTTACTAAAAAAGCAATAATACTGCATTGCCATTCAACCAACAATAAACTGATATGGAAATTGAATTTACAAAAATGCATGGCGCAGGAAATGACTATATTTATGTCAACACCCTGCGCTATCCGATAGATAATCCGGAAGAACTGTCAGTCGAATGGAGCCGCTACCATACAGGTATTGGTTCCGACGGACTGGTTCTTATCTGCCCTTCAGACCAGGCCGACTTTAAAATGCGTATATTCAATGCCGACGGCTCCGAAGCTCGCATGTGCGGAAACGCCAGCCGTTGCATCGGCAAATATTTATACGAAGAAGGTCTTACCAACAAGACAGACATCCAGCTCGAAACATTGTCGGGCATCAAGATTTTACACCTGCACCTCAACGATAAAAACACAGTAGAAAGCGTAACGGTCGATATGGGTATTCCGACAGATATTCACGAAATAGCTTTGGGTGAAGGTTATATCGCCTCCAAAGGCATCGCCGTATCAATGGGTAACCCCCATCTGGTAATCTTTGTTGACGAGATTAACAAAATAAAGCTGGAAGAAGTAGGCCCTGCCCTAGAGCATCATCCTTTGTTCCCCGACCGGGTAAATGTAGAATTTGTTCAGGTTCTTACCGACAGCAAAGTCCGGATGAGAGTATGGGAACGAGGCTCTGGAATCACTCAGGCATGCGGCACAGGAGCATGCGCCACAGCTGTAGCCTCAGTTTTTACAGACCGATGTGGCAGAAAAAGTTCCATCGTAATGGATGGAGGAACACTTGAAATAGAATGGGCAGGCGATAATCATATTTATATGACAGGACCTGCTACTAAAGTATTTGATGGTAAAATAGAAATATAATTATACATTATGGCATTAGTAAACGAACATTTTCTGAAGCTGCCGGGAAGCTACTTATTCTCGGACATTGCTAAAAAAGTCAATGCATTTAAAGTTACTCATCCTGGAAAAAATTTAATTCGCTTGGGAATAGGTGACGTCACGCGCCCACTTCCTCCCGTCTGCATAGAAGCCATGCACCGTGCCGTAGATGAAATGGCAAACGCCAAGACTTTCCGCGGATACGGACCGGAACAAGGATACGACTTTCTGATAGAAGCAATTATCAAACATGATTTTACCTCACGTGGCATCAGCCTCAGCCCATCGGAAATATTCATCAGCGATGGAGCCAAAAGTGATACCGGCAACATCGGTGAACTGCTTCGCTGGGACAACAGCATGGGAATTACTGATCCGGTATATCCTGTTTATGTAGACAGCAACATCATGTGCGGACGTTCAGGAACACTGGATGAAAACGGAAAATGGAGTAATGTAACTTACCTCCCATGCACAGAAGAAAACAATTTCATACCCGAGTTGCCTAAGCACAGAGTCGACCTGATATATCTGTGCTATCCTAACAATCCGACAGGCACTACCCTAACCCACGAACAGTTAAAGAAATGGGTAGATTATGCACTCTCGAATGATACACTGATTATATTCGATGCAGCATACGAAGCCTTCATTCAGGAACCTAACGTGCCCCACTCCATCTACGAAATACGAGGAGCAAAAAAGGTGGCAATCGAAATCCGCAGTTTCTCGAAAACAGCTGGATTCACCGGTGTACGTTGCGGGTATACTGTCATCCCCAAAGAGGTAACAGCAGCCAGCCTGGACGGACAGCGTATTCCGCTTAATCCGCTATGGAACCGCCGTCAATGTACAAAATTCAATGGAACAAGCTACATTACCCAGCGCGGCGCAGAAGCAATCTATACCCCCGACGGGCAGAAACAGATAAAAGAAACAATAAACTATTACATGGAGAATGCCCGTATCATGCGTGAAGGTCTGAAAAAAGCAGGATTCAGTGTTTATGGAGGTATAAATGCTCCATATATCTGGCTGAAAGTTCCGGAAGGTATGACTTCATGGAAATTCTTCGACCAGTTACTATACGAGGTAAACATCGTAAGTACTCCGGGAGTTGGTTTCGGTCCAAGCGGTGAAGGCTATTTACGCCTCACAGCCTTCGGACAACGTGAAGAATGTCAGGAAGCCATGCAGCGCTTACAGAACTGGATATAAAATATAATAAAATAAAAAGGGAGGCCGTCGATTACTTCTTGTTTATCAAGTGGTAACGACGGCCTTTTTTATGGCTATAAACCTGCTTATAAATAGTATTCTCACCTCTCTCCGAAAATATGCTGATGTTTTAGAAAAAATATGCTGATATTTTACTAGAAACTTCTCGATGTTTCTAAAATTTTTGTACAAAAATTATATGCCCTCTGCTGACGTTATTTGTAAACAATAAGTTATCTATACCTGGAAAAAAGCAATGTTAAGTTATCTCTTCACCCAAATCGAATACAAAAAGATTCATAAAGAACGATATTTATATCAATTTATCATATATAAAACAATTTAAGTTTCAATTTAAAAAACAATACGAGTTTTTAGTTTCAAAATAAAACATATATGATTTTATAAGAAACAATTTGCTCCTTCAATGTTCCACACAAAAGCAAAAAGATATAATTTTGCAATACAGAAAAAAAACAAAAAGAAACAAATACAAAATATTATATATAATTTAAACACAAAATAAACAAAACACAATACAAATAGATACAAATACACTAATTTAAAAAGCAAAAGCAATGAAAACAACGATTCAACACAAACTAGCAGCAGCAATAATAGCAATGCTACCTGCAGCCTTATCGGCACAAGAACATATCGAAGCTGATATCGGAGCCGACATCGTCAGTGGATATATTTGGCGAGGACAGGATTTGGGAAATATCAGTATTCAGCCCTCCGCTTCCATCAGCTACAAAGGAATATGGTTATCAGGATGGGGAACGGTAGGATTTGATAAAGATGATACCAAAGAGTTCGATTTGACAGTAGGATATAGCATTAAAGGCTTTAGCGCTTCAATCACAGATTATTGGTTTGACGGAGGAGCCGGTTATTTCCACTATGGCGCAAGAAATACATCGCATGTGTTCGAAGCACAAATAGGATATGATTTCGACTTCATAGCAGTCAACTGGTACACCAACTTTGCCGGAAATGACGGACTTAACAAGAAAGGAGAACGAGCTTATTCATCTTATTTTTCCCTAGCCGCTCCTTTCAAGCTGGGAGGTTTGGACTGGTGCGCTGAAGTGGGAGCTACTCCATGGGCTACAAGCTTCTACAACAAATCCGGAAGCGATGACTTTGGAGCTAATGGCTTTGAAATAGCAAATATAAGTCTGGCAGCAACAAAAACACTAGATATAACAGAATCGTATTCATTACCGGTATCGGCTAAAGCCATATGGAATCCGGCAACAGAAGGAGCTTACTTTGTATTTGGCATTAATTTCTAAGAGAGAGAGAAAATTTAGGTATAGTTTTGATATTAAGGTTAAAAAGACAGGATAACGTTTATACATTACAAAATACAAATACAACGCTTATGAAAAAAATTGAGGCAATTATTCGCAGAACACGGTTTGAAGATGTCAAAGAGGCTTTATTGGCAGCTGATATCGAATGGTTCTCTTACTACGATGTAAGAGGAGTAGGTAAGACACGCGAAGGTCGCATTTACCGAGGAATCGTATACGACACCAGTTCGATAGAAAGAATACTTATATCAATTGTCGTACGCGATAAGAATGTAGAAAAGACAGTACAAGCTGTCATGCAAGCTGCCCGCACGGGAGAAATCGGAGACGGACGTATTTTTATCATCCCTGTAGAAGATTCTATCCGGATCCGAACCGGAGAGCGTGGTGACATAGCATTATACAATGCAGAACAGGAGAAATAAACAAACGAAACGATACAAAATACAAAACTAAACAAGAATAATTATGGATACAAACATTATACTCGACACGGGAAACACAGCATGGATGATTGTTGCCACCTTGCTCGTGCTGTTAATGACAATTCCCGGTATTGCTTTATTTTACGGAGGATTGGTTCGACAGAAAAATGTACTAAGCATTATTATGCAATGTATGCTTATCGTATGTGCCGTCACTATCATATGGATCGCCTTTGGTTACAGTTTTGTTTTTGGAACAGATCTGATGGAAAGCGGCAGTCGCTGGGGATTCCTGATAGGAGGATTCGACAAAGTTCTGCTAAATGGCATTACAACAGGTAGTCTTTCCGCCGGTAACATTCCGGAACTGATATTTGTCCTGTTCCAGTGCATGTTCGCAATTATCACCCCTGCCCTTATTTTAGGAGCTTTTGCCGAGCGCATTAAATTTTCGGGCTTCCTGCTGTTCACCGTATTATGGAGCATACTGGTATATATACCTATTACCTATGGCACATTGGGTATGGGGAGGAGGATTTCTCCAGCAGATGGGTGCAATAGATTTTGCAGGAGGAACGGTAGTACACATCAACGCAGGTATTTCAGCTCTTGTCATGGCCATTATGGCAGGAAAAAGAAGCGACTACAAGATTGGACACCCTATGACTCCACACAACATCACATTTGTATTCCTAGGAACAGCTTTTCTATGGCTGGGATGGTTCGGATTCAATGCTGGAAGTGGACTGAATGCCGACGGTATAGCAGCTAACGCATTCCTTGTTACCCATCTGGCCACTTGCGTAGCAGCACTTACATGGATGGCAGTCGACTGGATACACAATAAAAAGCCGACAACTGTAGGGGCATGTACCGGTGCTGTATCAGGTCTGGTAGCAATCACTCCGGCAGCTGGAACTGTAGATATCATCGGAGCTTTCTTTATCGGCTTAATTACCCCGCTTATCTGTTTCTACATGGTAGCAGTCATCAAACCCAGATTCAAATATGATGACACACTGGATGCTTTCGGAGTACATGGCATCGGAGGTATAGTAGGATCCATTCTTACCGGTGTATTTGCCACTCAGTTCATCTCCGGAGAAGGCGGACTAAAAGGAGCCTTGTATGGTGACTGGCATCAGTTGTGGATACAAATCATAGCAACAGTCATATCAATCGTATTCAGTGCTGTAATGACCTATATATTATTTAAAATAACTGACCGTCTGGTTGGTATCCGTGTAGATAAAAGAGTAGAAGAAGAAGGACTCGATATCTACGAACATGGAGAATCAGCTTACAGTCATTAAAAATGAATAAATCAAACATCTTATTAATCAATACTTCGGTAAATTTTTACCGAAAGATTAAAAGTTAAACAACAGAACCGGC
>ERZ772900.2733-NODE-2733-length-12512-cov-3.896925_pt1 | contig 12512 bp, 9 predicted proteins | sample MGYA00512124_ERZ772900 | MGnify/ENA primary metagenome ERZ772900 (study PRJEB29015, sample SAMEA2737716) | human gut metagenome | biome: human gut; feature: human-associated habitat; material: faeces | place: China | collected 2012 ... | reverse complement strand
GACCTTGTATGACCGGACAAGTCATACCTATATCATGTCTTTTGGCATGGAGGCAGACAGCCATCTTGGCGGGATCGCTTATGACGGCAAGGCACTCTGGATCTGTCATTCCAATAGCAAAGAAGTGGAGCGGATCTCCTATGCCTTTATCAAAAAACTGGCGGGGGTGAGCCGGCAGAATTTTATCGACATCACTTCCTGCTTTGAACGTTATCCGGTCGATAATACACCGTCTGCCATTGCCTGTATGGATGGTCAGATCTATGTCGCAACCCATCATGTTTATACGCCCGGGATCCTGTGTGCTTATACTTATGATGGCAAAAGCCTTACAGCAGACAAAAAGTGTTTGCTGCCGTCCAAGGTGCAGGGGATCTGCCGGGATGAGACTGGACGTATTTTTTTAAGCCTGTCCTATGGGCGCAATCAGTCTTCCTATTTAAATATTTATTCCGACATGGACCATTTACAGAGAAATTTCTGGACGCCTTCTGCACGGGTGGAAATGCCGCCGGGATCGGAGGCGATCGCTGTGGAAAACGGGCTTTGCTATGTTTTGTTTGAGACGGCTTCCTATAAATATTTTGAGGGGAGCGACGGCAAGGGAACCTGCAAGTATCCGCTGGATAAAATCCTCCTGCTTTCCGAGGAGAGCATTTTTTATGATTGAAGCGTGTAAAAGCCAGTTTTATAAGCTCTGCTGCTGACAGATGAATAAGATTTCTTTATTGACAAATAGTAGTGATATGCTAAAATATATTACGAATTGCATTCGTGATATATGATATTGCTATCGTGAATGTACAAATGAAATCGACTAGGAAAGGTATCTGTATCATACGAAATAGAGTGGTACCACGGAGTAAGATACTTCGCCTCTAATTAGATGATTCTAGTTAGGGGCTTGTTTTTTAGGAGGAAAAGAAAATGTCAAAACCTTACAATCACAAAGTCGTTGAGAAGAAATGGCAGAAGGTCTGGGATGATGAGAAGGCTTTCGCCGCAACAGATGATTATTCAAAACCAAAATATTATGCATTGGTGGAGTTCCCATATCCATCCGGACAGGGACTTCATGTAGGACATCCGAGACCATATACCGCATTAGATATTGTGGCAAGAAAAAGAAGAATGCAGGGATACAATGTACTTTATCCGATGGGCTGGGATGCGTTCGGACTTCCAACCGAGAACTATGCCATCAAAAATAAAGTACATCCAAAGATCGTAACTGCAAACAATGTGGCACATTTTAAGGATCAGTTACATTCCCTTGGATATTCTTTTGACTGGGACAGAGAGATCAACACAACAGATCCGAATTATTACAAATGGACACAGTGGATCTTCTTAAAATTATTCAAAGCCGGACTTGCATACAAGAAAGAGATGCCGATCAACTGGTGTACTTCCTGTAAAGTAGGTCTTGCAAACGAGGAAGTTGTCAACGGACGTTGTGAGAGATGTGGTTCTGAGGTTGTCCGCAAGGTAAAGAGCGAGTGGATGCTTAAGATTACAGAATACGCTGACAAATTGATCGAAGGCTTGAATGATGTCGACTACATTGAGCGTGTCAAAGTATCCCAGAGGAACTGGATCGGAAAATCAACCGGAGCAGAAGTTGATTTTTCTATCAAGGGAAAAGAAGACAAACTCCGCATTTATACAACAAGATGTGATACCTTATTCGGTGTCACTTACATGGTAGTATCTCCGGAGCACCCATATCTTGACAAATACAAGGCAGAGATCAAAAACTGGTCTGAGATCGAAGCATACCGTGAGGCTGCTTCCAAGAAATCCGATTTTGAGCGTGCAGAACTTGCAAAAGATAAGACAGGCGTTCAGATCGATGGTCTTGTTGCCGTAAATCCTGTCAATGGAAAAGAAGTGCCGATCTGGGTTTCTGATTATGTACTGATGAGTTATGGAACAGGAGCCATTATGGCGGTTCCGGCACATGATGAGAGAGACTGGGAATTTGCAAAGAAATTCAATCTTCCGATTATTCAGGTAGTCGCAAAAAATGGCGAGGCTGTTGATGTCAATGAGGCAGCATTTACAGATGTTGCAACAGGAGTTTTGATCAATTCCGATTTCTTAAACGGATTGGAAGTAAAAGATGCAAAAGAAAAGATGATCTCTTACTTAGAGGAAAAAGGAATCGGTACTGCAAAGACAAACTACAAATTACGTGACTGGGTGTTCTCACGCCAGCGTTACTGGGGCGAGCCGATCCCGATTGTAGAATGTGAGAAATGCGGTTATGTGCCGATTGATGAAAGCGAACTTCCATTGATGCTTCCGGATGTAGAGAGTTATATGCCTACCGATAACGGAGAATCACCGCTTGCTGCCATGACAGACTGGGTAAATACCACCTGTCCATGTTGTGGAGGACCTGCAAAACGTGAGACAGATACCATGCCGCAGTGGGCAGGATCTTCATGGTATTTCCTAAGATACTGTGATCCGCATAATGATAAGGCACTTGCCAGTCCGGAGTCGTTAAAATACTGGCTTCCGGTTGACTGGTACAATGGCGGTATGGAGCATACGACCCTGCATTTGCTTTATTCAAGATTCTGGCATAAATTCCTCTATGATCAGAAGGTCGTTCCGACACCGGAACCATATCAGAAGAGAACATCCCACGGAATGATCCTCGGTGAGAATGGCGAAAAGATGTCTAAGTCAAGAGGAAACGTCGTAAATCCGGATGACATTGTAAGAGAGTACGGGGCTGATACCTTAAGAACTTATGAAATGTTTATCGGTGCCTTTGACTTGGCAGCATCCTGGTCAGAAGATGGCGTAAAAGGCTGCCGCCGTTTCTTAGAGCGTGTCTGGAAATTACAGGATATCATGACAGATGAGGAAGATTATTCTGCAGATTTAGAGACAAAGATGCATCAGACCATCAAGAAGGTCAGCAATGACTTTGAAAACTTAAAATACAACACAGCAATTGCAGCAATGATGGCATTGATCAATGACTTCTATAAGAAGAATGCCGTTACCAAGGGCGAATATAAGACCCTGATCACCTTATTGAATCCGGTTGCACCTCATATTACAGAAGAGTTATGGCAGATCGTTGGTGGAGAGGGATACCTTTACCAGACGACATGGCCGGAATATGATGAAGCAAAGACCGTTGAGTCAACCGTTGAGATCGCAGTACAGATCAACGGAAAGACAAAAGGAACGATAACCATTGGTAAAGACGATGCAAAAGATGATGTTATTGCAAAAGCAAAAGAATCTATTGCAGATAAGTTGACCGGTAACATTGTAAAAGAGATCTATGTACCGGGACGCATTGTCAACATCGTAGCAAAATAAGAGCAAGATATACATAAGGACGACTCATGTGGGTCGTCCTTATTGTCTGTCTTAATGTGGGCGGAAAGTATGTACCAGTTGGATGATACGATCCGCCTTTTTTTGTTCTTCCGGTGACATGTTCTGCTTTAACATACCGATGAGCAGTGTCGTCTCAGCATCGGTAAAAGTCAGTCCCTTGGATCTTGCCTCCATTGCGGCACTGGATAACTGGCTTGCCAGTTCATTGGCTGTCCCCGTGTGGGATCTGGCGGCAAAAGCCTGCAAAAACTGTTGCTTTTCTTTGGGAATGGATTGGAAGATCGGGTTGTTCAGAAAAGAAGGATCCATTAGTCGTTGCCTCCGTTAAATAGGATTTCGTAGGTGGATAACATCTGCATGGCGTTTAATACCTGATCGATCTGTCTTTTTTCATTGTCGTTACAATAGACCTTGATGGCATTTAAGATGTCAGATGTTGAATTCTTTTTTTCCATGGCACTGATCTGCATGGTATTTTCCGGATTTTCAAAATATTCCATCGTCTTTTGCATTTGCAGATAGGAGATCATCATGGAGATATTCTTTTGTGCCGTCGATCCCAGGTAAGGCAGGATCGTTTTTAATATGTTTATTTCCTTATTTTGTAAACGGTTGTCATAAAGAGAAAGAGATTCATTTTCCATAAGCGTTTTTTATTTACTATATGACGGATTTTAAAAGTTAGAATAAGATAATAGGAAAATACTTATAGGAAAATAGAAATATGAGACGATTGATCCTGCGTGGAAATGAATGTTTTGAAGTGGATGAGGAATGCCTGCGGAAAAAGAAAATGCAGGGAGAAGAATGTATGCACTGTAAAAAGAACGAAAAAGGAAAAGACGATCGTTGGAATGACAGGAAAAAGAGAGGAAGATAGCATAATAAAAAGGCGCCCTAAATAAGGACGCCTTTTTCGATGAAGGTTTTTAGAAGAAACTTCCGCAGCCGCCGCCATCGTTACAGCAGCAAAGAAGTAAGAGGATGATCCAGATGCTGTTTCCACATCCACATCCGTCATTTGAGAAAGATGATCCATTACCGCATAAAGCGAGAATCAGGATAATCCAGATCAAAGAAGAGCAGCATCCGTTATTGTTGTCATTTCCACATCCACAATTTGTTGCAACTAGGTCACTCATAAGAAACCCTCCTAAATATTTACACTGTATCTTATGCTGGTTTTTACAATTGGTTACAGAAAATGCAAAAAGTAAAGCAAACGGCAATAAAGGCAAGAAAACGGTATTGCGAACCGCATTTTCTCTTTATACTTATAATTGTTTATGTCAAGGCAGTGCTCGCGGATGATTCCGGCAATGTGGAATCCAATCAGGATAGCAAGGTACAAGTTACCGTCGAAGGCGGAGAATTGCTTGGCTTTGGCAGTGCCAATCCAAGAACGGAAGATCGCTTTGATGCCGGGGAATATACGACATACTACGGTAATGCACTGGCGGTCATCCGGGTGACGGATGCTCGTGCTGTTACGATTAAGGCAAAGACCGCAGATGGCGAGCAGACTAGTTGTTCGATACCGGTTATGTAAACGCGGACAGAGCAGGTGCATCTCGCATAGAAAAACAGTTTGTGATCAGACATGATAGATTGTCTTCACAAACTGCTTTTTACTGTCTATAAATAGAAGGGGCTTATTTAGGCCTGTGTCCGCTTACGGATGACGCGATACATATACTTGATATTCTGGCGAAGTCGATTTTCGCTAATTGTGCCATTTTTAATACCTTCGATAATCGGACTTACATAGGTATCGTCCGTAGTGCCTGGTGTCATCCAGCAGTTGCCTGCGGCAATGGCTTTGGCAACATCGGCGGTATCGTAACTGTTCCAGTCTGTCATTACATAGCCATTGAAGCCGAATTCATTTCGGAAGATGCCCTGGATCATCTCTTCGTCCTCGGCTGTAAAGACACCATTACATGCATTGTAACCGGTCATGATAGAATCCGGTATGTGGATGTCAAAGGCTACCTCAAAGGTGCGCAGATAGAGTTCGCGGAGGGCACGCTGTGAGACGATGGAATGATTACGCTTTCTGGATGATTCTGCATTGTTACAGCAAACATGTTTAATGGATGCAGATACGCCATTTTCTTCCAATCCCTTGCATTGATTTCCTGCCATGATGCCGCCCAGCAGCGGATCCTCAGAAAAATACTCCGGATGACGGCCGCAGAGTGGATTCCTATGCAGGTTCATGGCCGGCGCCAGAATCATCTGCACATTGTTTTCTCTGGCTTCTTCGGCAATCACGCGACCGACTTGGTAAGCCAGATCAGGATTCCAACTAGCACAGACCAGATTAGAGGTAGGCATACCAATATTTGGTTTGTTGATATTGACACCATTATTGCCGTCTGCAACAGCAAAGTAAGGAATATCTCGTCCTTCCAATTGATAGATGCGTCCGGCAACGCCGACATCCTGCATACCCCAGCCGGAACTTGCACAGACAGAGAAGCGGGCTAGTTCCTCGACAGACCAGTCATCGATAAAGGAATCGTCGATGGCTTCTGTATCCGGAATGTTTGCACGGATGGTCTTATGCTGAAGTTCATGCACGTCTGCGATGATACCACTCTTTTTGCCGCTAGGATACGTGTTTTCATCCTTTTTGGAAAGGCGGGTAAAGTCTACCGGTGGTTTCATATAATCACCAACAATTTTGATGGTCTGGGTTTCTGTTGCTGTAATGGAAGCCACTTCTGTGAGGGCATGGATGTCATCCCCGCAATAGAAATGATATTCGCCAGCCTCTGTGATAAAGGCATGCCTTTCTTCATCGTAGGAAGCAAGGTTTTCTACAGGAACGTCCAGTGTTAAAATCTCGGAGGCTCCGGCAGCAAGCAGTGATGTTTTGGCAAAGGCAACCAGACGCAGTGCCGGTTGCTCCAGTTTCCCATCCGGGATGGTGGCATAGATCTCAACGACTTCTTTTCCGCTTACCTTTCCTGTATTGGTGACAGTGGCAGAAATGGAAATATGAGATAAGTCCTGTCCCGTGCATAAAGATTGGATGGCAAAGTTGGTGTAGGACAGACCGTGTCCAAATGCATAGGCGACATCTTTTTTGAACGTTTCAAAATAACGATAGCCTACATAGATATCTTCCTCATACACGGTATCGATCCAGATATCATCATCTGCGCCAACGGATTCTTCTGCACTTGGTGCAACATAGAAGTTATGTGCAGAAGGAATATCAAAGTAATCGAGACTCCAACTATCCGGAAGTTTACCGGATGGATTGGTCGTTCCGTTTAAGATATTTACCAGTGCCTTACCGCCAAGCATGCCGGAAAATCCGGTCCAGATAACAGCCTCAACTGCCACGTCCAGTGTCCAGCGGACATCCATAGGATAGCCGGAATTGATGATAGCAATTATGTGGGCATATTTTTTCTTGGCTTCGCAAATCTGTTTTTCTTCCGCATCGGTCAGATAAAACTCCCCCTGAAAAGTTCCGTTGTCAAAGTTCTCTCCGGATGCGCGTGAGATTACAAAAAGACAGGTGTCGGCATCTTCAGTGAGGATAAAGTTACTGTCTGCCAATGCCTGTCCAAGGCGTACATGGTAGCGCGGATTGATCTTTCCGGCACCGACAGCACCGTCACGGAAATTTTCCTCACCGATCACGGCGAGTTTAGCATCTTTGACAAGGGGAAGCAGTCCATTATCATTCTTTAAGAGAACCATGCCTTCCTCAGCAGCCTTTTGCGCGATGGCTTCGTGGGTAGCGTAGGCAGGATCCGGCAGATTTTTAGCAACCGTGGAAATGATATAATCCTGTGGATCCATAACATTACCGTCGGTATCAGTAAATCCTTCAAAGTGGAAGGTATAGTCTGTGCCGTATTGGGTGCAGATGTCGCGAACATAGACGCCCATTAACTGCACACCGCCCGCAATAGACATGGTGGAAAGAATGTATTTGACAGGAATTCCATCGTAAGTGACCTGACCTTTGATATGTTCATCTATCGGTTTGGAAAAGGAAAGGATGAAACAACCGGAAAAGGCATGATTGAGCATATACATCTTGCCATCGACATCATCAATGTCATATTGTGCCACGGTTGAACCTCCCTTTAGGAAGGGCTTCTTCTTACTTGGATCCAAAGGCGTCAGATCCACGTCCGCTCCATTTGCCAGCGCGAGTATGGCATCAGCAAGTTGTGCAGATTCCGGTTGTGCGACTTTTAACTGTGCCAGTGTAAGGGGTGTCAGGTAGCCCTTGGCAGGACCGCTAACCATCTGTGGTGCGGCTTTTTCCAGAAGTGCCATGACCTGGGGCAACTCTAAGAGTTCTCCTATGCTTGTGTTTTCTGTGTACATAAAAACCTCCTTGAATAAATAAATTCTACCTAAAGCATATTGCAGAAAAAGAAAAAAAGGAATAGGATAAAATGACAGAAAAATATGCAGAAAGTGACATGTATATCAACAGAGGTAGAAAACATGAATGCATTTGACGAAGGGGAAAAAGAATCGGAAAGCAGGGACGACTATATGAGACAGAAAGAGGAAATGCAAAAGGAGTATGGGAGGATCTTTCGCAGTCTATGTTCCGGGGATTGCGAGATTTTGGAGAATGATGACTATATTGCCTGCATGATACGGACAGCCCAATGTCTGAAAGAGGAGAATGACAGGGAATATCGCTGGCAGGCATTTGAAACAGTCAGCGAATTGCCACAAAGTTATAGGACACCCTTGGCACAATTGTTTCTGGAAGTACAAAGTGAACCTGATCAGGATGCGCAAAAGCGTCTGCAGGAGATCTTCCGTGTACAGCAGGAAGAAATTTTTTTACAAAATGATAGCAGTATTTCATCTGCCTTTTTGCAGCCGGGCATGCTTCCACACTGGCATAAGAATGATTATTTCGATATTATTTATGTTATGGAGGGAGAAAGTCAGTGCTTTTTCCGTCAGGAGAAACTTGAACTGGTTGCGGGGGATGTGCTGATCGTGCCGCCGGATATTGAGCATGGAGAAGGTGTGCGGGATCTTGAGGGAAGGACAATGACGTCAGCAATCCGCAGGCAGACCTTTTTGGAGATCTTTTTTCGGGTATTTTCAGGTAATCACTTGCTGTATTCTTTCTTTCAGCGCATATTACAAGGGGATGAAGATGTGAGTTATATTCTGTTTCATACGGCAGAACAAGACGTGCCGGATGTGACGATTGCGTATTTGTTTGACAGACTTTTGGAGGAACAGAAATGCAAGGAAAAATACCACAGTGAGATGTGTGAGACTATCATGAATGCGATTTTTGTGCACTTGCTTCGCTATTATGAACAGAATCTGGTTTTGCCACAGGACTGTAAAGCCAACTGGAAAAAGGAATATGCTAAGATTTTTTGGTATATTAGTGAGAATTATCGCAGTGTGACTCTGGAAGAACTGGAGGATAGGTTTCATTATAGCAGACGCCAGTTGATCCGCATTGTGCAGAATGCAACAGGGAAAAATTTTAAAGATGTGATTCGCAATATGAAGATGGAACGAGCAAAGATGCTTTTGCGGGATACCACACTGCCCGTGGAAAGAATCGCAATGGAGTGTGGATACGAGAATGCATCCAGTTTTACCAGAATTTTCAAGCAAACAGTGGGGGTAAGCCCCCACGCTTACCGACATGGAATATTCGTGACTTTACCACAGTAAAAAGTTTTGCTATACTAAAGTACAATAGTGAAAATGCTAAGGAGGCAAATGACATGAGCAAGATTATGATGAAGACACCACTGGTTGAGATGGATGGTGATGAGATGACAAGGATCCTTTGGAAGATGATCAAGGATGAATTGTTACTGCCGTTTATAGATTTAAAGACAGAATACTATGATCTCGGTCTTGAATATCGTAATGAGACAAATGATCAGGTGACAATCGATTCAGCAGAGGCAACAAAGAAATACGGCGTTGCTGTAAAATGTGCCACAATCACACCAAACGCAGCGCGTATGCGTGAATATGATCTGAAAGAGATGTGGAAGAGTCCGAACGGAACCATCCGTGCCATCTTGGACGGAACGGTATTCCGCGCACCGATCATCGTAAAAGGAATTGAGCCTTGCGTAAAGAATTGGAAGAAACCGATCACGATCGCGCGTCATGCATATGGAGATGTCTACAAAAATACAGAGATGATTGTTCCGGGACCGGGAAAAGTAGAACTTGTTTATACGGCTGAAGACGGCAGTGAGACGAGAGAAGTGGTACATAACTTTACCGGCACCGGTGTCGTTCAGGGACAGCATAATCTTAATAATTCTATCGAAAGTTTTGCAAAGGCTTGCTTTAACTATGCCTTGGATACAAAGCAGGATCTTTGGTTTGCGACCAAGGATACCATCTCTAAGAAATACGATCATACCTTTAAGGATATTTTTCAGGAGATTTATGAGGAGTCTTATAAGGATAAGTTTGCCGAGGCAGGCATTACTTATTTCTATACCCTGATCGATGATGCCGTAGCTCGTGTGATGAAGTCTGAGGGCGGTTACATCTGGGCTTGTAAGAACTACGATGGCGATGTCATGAGTGACATGGTATCGTCTGCTTTTGGATCTCTTGCCATGATGACCTCTGTTCTGGTATCTCCACAGGGCGTCTATGAGTATGAGGCGGCTCATGGAACCGTACAGAGACATTATTACAAGCACTTAAAGGGAGAGGAGACATCCACGAACTCTGTTGCTACAATCTTTGCATGGACAGGCGCACTGAGAAAACGCGGTGAGTTGGATGGCACACCGGAACTTTGCGATTTTGCAGACAAATTGGAACAGGCATGCATCAAGACGATTGAGGATGGAAAGATGACAAAAGATCTTGCTCTGATCACAAGTATTCCAAATCCAGTCGTTTTGAATAGTGAGGAATTTATCAAAGCCATCAGAACAAGGCTTGAGGGCATGTTATAGGAGGAAGCCATGATTTTATCCTGCCAGAATCTTTCGAAATCTTTCGGAAGTGATGACATCATAAAGAATGTCTCTTTTCAGATCAATGAAGGAGACAAGGTAGCCATTGTCGGAAATAATGGTGCAGGAAAATCAACACTGCTAAAGATGATAACGGGTGAGTTGGATACCGATGCAGGAACGGTTGTTTTTGCCAAGGATACCACCATCGGTTATCTGGCGCAGTATCAGAATATGGAAGGAAATGAGACGGTCTATCAGACCGTCTATTCTTCGCGTACAGATATTTTGGAAATGCAGACAAACCTGCAAAAAATGGAAGAACAGATGACAAAACTGACAGACCATGCCTTAGATGTACTGCTTGTCCGCTATCATGAGATGCATGATGTTTTTGATCATATGAACGGTTATGCGTATGAATCGGAAGTACAGGGCGTGCTTCGTGGACTTGGTTTTTCCGAAGAGGATTTTTCAAAGACGATGGATATGCTTTCCGGTGGACAAAAAACCCGTGTATCTCTCGGAAGACTCCTTGTTATGAAACCGGACATCCTGCTTTTAGATGAGCCGATCAACCATTTGGATCTGAATTCTATTGAGTGGTTAGAGAACTTCCTTATGAATTATAAGGGAACCGTTGTTATTGTAGCACATGATCGTTATTTTCTGGATCGTATCGTTACAAAGGTTATTGATATCAGCATGCATACTGCACATGTTTACAAAGGGAATTATTCTGCCTTTGCCATGCAAAAAGAAGAGATCCGTAAGACCATGATGCGTGAATATGAAAAACAGCAGGCATCCATTGCCCATCAGCAGGAAGTCATTGATAAGTTAAAACAGTTTAACCGTGAAAAATCCATCAAACGTGCAGAGAGCCGTCAGAAAGCCCTCGATAAAATGGATGTTATGGAAAAACCGATCGATGCGCAGGAACATATGAAATTGTCCTTGCAACCAGATGTGACAAGCGGCAATGATGTACTGGAACTGATCGGACTTTCAAAATCCTATGATGGCATGCCGCTCTTTTCTAACGTAGATTTCCTTTTGCAAAGAGGTGAGCACGTTGCCATCCTTGGTGATAACGGTACAGGAAAGACAACATTGCTTAAGATCATCAATGAGATTGTGACCGCAGATTCCGGCTCTTTCCGGCTCGGCGCAAATGTTACGATTGGTTATTACGATCAGGAACAACAGGTTTTGGATGATGACAAAACACTCTTTGAAGAAATGAGCGATGCCTATCCAAACTTAAACAATACAAAGATTCGCAATGTGCTTGCGGCATTCATGTTTTTAGGGGATGACTGCTACAAGAGGATCGGCGATCTGAGCGGTGGAGAGCGTGGACGTATCTCCCTTGCCAAACTCATGTTGTCCGGTGCCAACTTTTTGATCTTAGATGAGCCGACTAACCATTTGGACATGGAGTCCAAGGAGATCCTGGAAAATGCCATCAATGCCTATGAGGGAACGGTGCTTTATGTGTCACATGACCGTTATTTTGTCAACCAGACTGCAGACAAGATTTTAGAACTTGAAAACCATCAGTTCAGCGTATATCTGGGTAATTATGATTATTTCATCCAAAAGAAAACAGAGCGTATGGCACAGGAAAAAGCAGTACAAGATGCAAAGCGTGGTGATACAGAATCGATTTCCGGACAATCTGAAGGAAAGACGGATTGGAAGCAGCAAAAGAAGATCCAGAGCGAAAAGCGCAAGGTAGAAAATCGTCTGGCAGAGGTGGAAGACCGCATTGCCTCCTGCGAAGAAGACCTGCGTCAGATCGAGGAAGAATTTGCCAAGGACGATGTGGCGACAAATTCGGCAAAGCTTAATGAATTATCACAAAAACAGGAAAAGTTACAGGAAGAATTGGATGCCCTCTATGAAAGTTGGGAAGAATTGTCGGAGACACTGACAAATGACTTCGCATAGGATAGGCGGATTCTGTTAAAAATTTGACATATATATTTAAAATATTTATAATTTTTATATAAATATGATATACATGTCATCATTGACAGTGGAAGTAGGGGGAATTTAACGTGGAAAAGGAAATATCCCAGGCAGTCATTCGTCGTATGCCAAGATATTACAGATATTTAGGAGAATTGCTTGATGCAGGAGTGGAGCGCATTTCGTCCAACGAACTCAGCAGTTGTATGCATGTGA
>ERZ772900.2726-NODE-2726-length-12528-cov-8.373767_pt1 | contig 12528 bp, 18 predicted proteins | sample MGYA00512124_ERZ772900 | MGnify/ENA primary metagenome ERZ772900 (study PRJEB29015, sample SAMEA2737716) | human gut metagenome | biome: human gut; feature: human-associated habitat; material: faeces | place: China | collected 2012 ... | reverse complement strand
ATCTGTGTTGTGACGTTTTAAAGCAAGGAACGGATTATGTTCGTGAGAAGAATTTCCGCGCATGCTGTCGATCGCTGTTATACCCTGCTCCAATGTTCGATTTTTAATATATCGTTCTCTGGACCACGCACCGGACAACTGCATCCATTCATAATCTTTATCTGGAAGATCCAGGCTTAAGCTCATCATATTTAATACATGTAGATTTTTCTCACCTGCATTTTCAATATGCGCACTTCTTGCAATTGCACTGTATTCATCAAAAATTGTATACAAAAGCGCCAGTTTTACACCGGTCAGGGCGTCTTTCAGGAAGATGCGCAATGTCTGCGCTTCCCTCTCGGACTCTGTGTATGTTGCCGGCAATCCAGCGAGCTTTGGTTTTCCGTCAATGATCTCATAACTGTCGTATCGGAACTCACTGATCCTGCTGCCATTTTCCTGCAGCAATTCAATTGCCGGATGTCTGTAATCTGTCGTACCGTAAACCGGATATTCCTGTCGGATATGTTCCAGTGAAAAAGTACGATCCCACTCATATATATACGATGTCATTGGGCGTTCACGTTTCTCAACCAGATAAGAAAAATCCGCTTTATCATGAAGTCGTTTTCCAAAATATAATTGCCCCAGATGCCCATTTTCTAATACACATAAGATATAACTGATTTTTTCATTGTATAAATGAAAAGTTTTCGTTTTCTCGTGAAAAATAATCCGTCTCATATGCTCCCCTTTTTCCAATTGAATTGTCGTCTCTTATTTCCAATATCTCTGGATCATTAACACTATTATACATTCCATCCTTCTTTTCTAGCAAGCAAGAAAACAAAACATTTGCATTCTTTTACCATTTTCTTGTTATTGTTCACGCGTTGCGCAAACAGCATTTTCTTCTGTCTGATCACTGCAACTTTTCTTCTTCCAACCATGAGTAAATCACCCACTGGAAGTTTCCATGCAATATCCTTGTAATTGTCTTTAGAAAACTCTGTGATGGCATCCGGCTTTTTATAATCAGAACCAAGCTTTACAAATATCTTATTCCAGGAAACACCAATACTTACGGTAACGCCCAGTCCCATGTCTTGCCTCCGGATCACCACCGACTGCCATCGGCTTCCCGGCAAGTTCCGGATGATGCAGCATCTCAACACTTGCGTAAAAGCAATTCATATCTGAATGAAAAATTGTCCTGCTCATAACATTCACCTACCAGTCTTAAGATGGAGTGTCACAATGTGAATATGAAGCGAATTGCTTTGTCGCTGATTATCTTCTGGAGGATGAAGATGTCCTGGAGATGCTTAACGCCGATATGTCCTTTTTTCCAGGCTGCCGCTGAACTGAAAGTTCCACCGGAACTTCTTGATTTCAAATTCCGAATGATGAAACGAAGCGACGTTCAGATTATAGATTTTCCAATTACTTCCAACAGTGACTTTTTTAAAGATATCCCTACTTCAGAAATAATAGAAAATTACTAGACATGCCATTTTGAAAAAGGAGATTTTTGAATATGATCAGCTTAAATAAACGTAGCATAGATTTTGGAAAAGGTGACGTAGGTATTGGTGTCATCGGAAACACTACAACTTCCGCACAGCTGGCATTTTATAATCAGAGTGCACGTCCCCATCCATATAATTAAGAATCCAGAGCAGATTCCTGGAGTTGAACCCATGGAATTTAAAGAAGAACCTTTTATCATGAGCTTTTCCAAGCCAGAAAACATTGATGCAGTTATTTCAAATTCATACCATTCCTTAAATCTCAGTCTTTGAGCAAAATACGATTTTTTTTGTATTCAATCATGCCATCTTTCTGCATTTTAGAAAGCTCGTTGCACATAGTACTGCGGTCAACATTCAAGTAATCTGCTAATTGCTGGCGGTTATATGGAATCAGAAAAGAATTGCTTCCGGCATGTTTTGCGCATTCTGAAAAATAAGACATCAATCGGCCTCGTATGGATTTGGAACTGGTGTGCAAAATCCTTTGTGAAAGTTGCAGACTTTTATGAGCACAGACAGTCAGTAGATTTCGTGCAAGGTTTGTATGAAAAGGGCAGGCGTTTGTGCAGGTAGTCAGAACACGTCCCACATTCATAAACAACACAGAGGTATCTTCCACGGCAGACACTGTAACCAGCATCGGCTGTCCCGGAATACAGGCATATACCTCAGCAAATACAGAACCAGGTGCAACACTTCCTAAAATGCTGGTATTCCCCCAAATATCGTTACAAGATATCATTGCCATGCCTGACAGTACAATGCCGATATTCTCTATAATACTCCCTTCTGAAAGAATTACTTCTCCTTTTTTATAATTGCGTTTTACACTATTCAAACATCTTAAAAGCGAGAAGATGTCATCTTCTTCTAACCCACGGAACAACTGCATATCGGATAATTTCATATTTTTTACCCTTTCGTTGTTATAACAACAGATTTTTATTTTTAATAATAATATACTATGCCCAGAAAGACAAGAGAAAGGATGGTATAAAATGATTCGAAGAATTATCCAAATAGATGAAGAAAAATGTAACGGATGTGGTGTGTGTGCCGAAGCTTGTCACGAGGGTGCAATCGGCATGGTAAACGGCAAAGCAACACTTCTGCGAGATGATTATTGTGATGGTTTGGGAGATTGTCTGCCAACCTGCCCGACAGGTGCAATTTCCTTTGTGGATAGAGAAGCTGCCGCCTATGATGAAAAAGCTGTGCAGGAAAATATGAGGAAAAAAGCGAAAAGCAATCATGCCGCTGTTCCCCATACAGGCTGCCCCGGCAGTCGAATGCAGCGTATTCAACATTCACAAGAAACAACTCCTTATGCCCGGGTACAGACAGAATCACAGTTGGGACAATGGCCATGCCAAATCAAACTGGTACCGACTAATGCACCATATTTTGACGGCGCAAAATTGTTAATTGCAGCGGATTGCAGTGCATACGCCTATGCCAGAATGCACGAGGATTTCATGCGTGGGAAAATTACGATTATCGGCTGTCCAAAGCTTGACAGCATAGACTACAGCGAAAAGCTGACGCAGATCATTCAAAACAACAACATTCAAAGTGTGACGGTTGTACGCATGGAAGTTCCCTGCTGCGGCGGACTGGAATTAGCTGCCAAAAAAGCGTTGCAGGCAAGCGGAAAATTCATTTCTTGGCAGATTGTTACGATTTCGTTGGATGGTAAAATTTTGGAATAAAAGGAGAGATACTATGAGTAAAAAAATGAAAAACATTGCTCAATCAGAAGTACTGACGCTGAGAGAACAAATTTCTTATCAGGAGGGGCAGATTGTCAGCAAAACTTTGACACAAAACCAGGCAGTAAGTATTACCCTGTTCTCATTCGCAAAGGGCGAAGAGATCAGCACCCATGAATCGGGTGGGGACGCCTTCGTCACCTGCTTGGATGGTATCGGAAAAATCACGATTGATGGCGTTGAATATCTGCTGCACGAAGGAGAATCTATTGTCATGCCAGCAGGCCATCCCCATGCGGTATATGGGCAGGAAGCGTTCAAGATGCTTTTAGTAGTTGTATTTTAATCAAACGCAAAATTGACAAAGGAAGGTGATTTTATGAAAGCAACAAAAGTAGATAAGGATCTCTGCATTGGCTGTGGGCTTTGCTGTGGATCTGCGACGAGGTTTTCCGTATGAACGAGCAGGGAAAGGCGGAAGCGTATCAACCAGAAAACGCTGAAAAATCAAGGTGCTGTACAGGAGGCCGCCGACTCGTGTCCTGTGTCTGCAATCGCCTGGGAAGATTAATTCAAACGCGTCTATGTGCTTTTTTGATTGAGAAGAAACCACATTATTTCAAATTTTAATAGTTTTTAGGAGGTATATTATGGAACAAAAAATGTTTTGCTATCAGTGTCAGGAAACCGCCGGGTGCAAGGGCTGCACCATGTCCGGCGTATGCGGAAAGAAACCTGATGTAGCGGCCATGCAGGATCTGTTGGTCTATGTTACAAAAGGAATTTCGGCTATTACGACTGCATTGCGTCAGGAAGGTAAACAGGTCTCTGCAAAAATCAATCACTTGATTACTCTGAATCTGTTCACTACCATTACCAACGCAAATTTTGATAAAGAGAGCATTGAATCAAGAATCCGTGCTACACTGACCGAAAAGGAAGTTCTGCTAAAGCAAGTTACCAATCTGACTGTTCTGCCTGAAGCCGCAAAATGGAACGGAGCTGGAAACTGGGAAGAAAAAGCCAGAACTGTCGGTGTTCTTTCTACCGAAAACGAGGATATTCGCTCTCTGCGCGAGTTAATCACCTACGGTTTGAAGGGACTTTCCGCTTACTCGAAGCACGCAAATGTGTTGTTGGAGGACAACGATGAAGTTGACGCATTTCTTCAGAAAGCACTGGCTGCCACGCTGAATGATAACCTTAGTGTAGAAGATCTGATTGCTCTAACAATGGAAACAGGAAAATACGGAGTATCCGGTATGGCAATGCTGGATAAGGCTAACACAGACAGCTATGGAACCCCCGAAATTACAAAGGTAAATATCGGTGTCAGAAAGAACCCCGGCATTCTGGTATCTGGCCACGACCTGCGCGATTTGGAAATGCTGTTAGAGCAGACACAGGGAACTGGAGTGGATGTGTATACACATTCCGAGATGTTGCCGGCTCATTATTATCCTGCTTTCAAAAAATATCCTAACTTTGTTGGTAATTATGGGAATGCTTGGTGGAAACAAAAAGAAGAATTTGAATCCTTTAACGGTCCTATTCTAATGACAACCAACTGCATTGTTCCTCCTAAGGATAGTTACAAAAACAGGCTTTACACTACCGGTGCTGCGGGATATCCGGGATGTACACATATTCCGGGAGAAATTGGCGAACAAAAAAATTTTTCTGCGATTATTGAGCATGCAAAAAAATGTGTCGCTCCGAGTGAAATCGAAACCGGTGAAATCATCGGCGGATTTGCCCATGCACAGGTTCTGGCTTTGGCAGATAAAGTTGTAGAAGCTGTAAAAAGCGGTGCTATCAAAAAGTTTGTGGTTATGGCGGGCTGTGATGGTCGAGCAAAGAGCCGCGACTACTATACAGAATTTGCTAAGGCTCTGCCGAAGGACACTGTCATTCTTACTGCCGGTTGTGCAAAATATAAATATAACAAGTTGCCTTTAGGCGATATCAATGGCATCCCACGTGTTCTGGATGCAGGTCAATGCAATGATTCCTATTCCCTTGCTGTAATCGCCTTGAAACTCAAAGAGGTCTTTGGGCTTGACGATATTAACGATCTGCCAATTATCTATAATATCGCATGGTACGAGCAAAAAGCAGTTATCGTTCTTCTGGCTCTTTTATATCTTGGTGTGAAGAATATCCACCTTGGCCCTACACTTCCGGCATTTCTCAGCCCGAATGTTGCAAAGGTCTTGATCGAGAACTTCGGTATTGCAGGAATTGGCACTGTGGAAGAGGATATGGAGAAGTTTTTCGGTATTAACGCATAAAAAATACTCCGTCAAAAGAAATAGATCCAACAGGCATAAAGAAACCTCGGAAACCCTTATAAAATGGGCATCCGAGGTTTTCTGTCTGTTATTCGAATCTGACAACGCCGTTTTCGGTGTAGTAATCACATCTTCTCCGTGTAGCCGCTGATAAGATTTGTTAATTGGAGAGTAGTTTATTCCAAAATTTCTTTAACACATCATCTCGTATATCTTGCCTCTTACTCTGTCTTTCAATTTTTTTACTAAGAATTTTCTGAAACACAAAAATAATAATTCCATTACAAATTATAGGAACCACCAAAATTATCCAATCTTTACATTCCATCATCACTAGTTCTCCTGCTTTGCTTAAAATACTGGACAACATTTGTCTCTTAATTTTCAACAATAACTATTAGTTATTTAGAATCATATCTATCATATTTCTCTTTCCCTTTGTATACGCTGCTCTATCATCCGCATACTTACCTTCCAATTCTTCCTTTAGCTTTTGATACTGCAAAGCTACATCCTCATTTGCGTTAAGATAATCTCTGAAATGAATATAATTTTTCCACTCAGTTTCATTCCATTTCACAACATGAATATGGTGTGTTCTGATATCCTTTTCCATATCACCCATCACATAAAGCAACTGGCATTCTATATCTGAACCTCGATAAAATATGCCATTTTTCTGCAACTGCTCATCATGTGACGTTATTTTATTAAAATCATTGACTCCAACAACAATATCAATGATTGGCTTAGCTTTAATCGTCGGTATTGCTGTACTTCCAATATGCTGTATATCAATAACGTCATCACCTAATATTACTTTAAGTGCTTTGATTGTTTGATTAGCAATATCATCCCACTGTTTATCATGGGCTTCCAGTTTTACAATTCCTCTTTTTAATCCTAATGACATAATACCTTTCTCAATCTTATTTATAGAATCTTCCATTCGCCACCATTATCTGGTCCTTTACGTTCTATAATACCTTTATTCTTTAATTCAGATATATATCTTGCAATGGTTCTATCCGTAACATCTAAGGCTACCCTTAATTCATCAATAGAAATATTCGGATTTTTCGAAATCATTTTTAATATTTCACGGGCCTTCGTAAGCTTCTTCTTAGAATATTCTGGTATTAGCTGCTTAATTTTTTCTTCTGAAATTTCTATGACATTTTCGTCAGATACCCGCTCCATCTTCATAACTAATGTTACTTGATTAAGATTTGTATCCTCTATTAATTGTGGCTCAACCCATCCTTCTGATTTCCACGCATCAAGAATTGTTGGAAAACCAGAACCAGCATTATCTCCAAATCCAACCAATCTCAACATCGTCTGCATATGAGGATTTCTCGACTTTGAATTGCCGCCACGATAAATATCTTCTAATGGAAGTTTCAATATCCCAGGATTCGTAAATTCAAACGAATCCGCCCTCTTAATTACCTTCAGCACACCTGCATCCATCAAATAATCCGCATGTATAATCATATTTACAAATCCTTCACGAACAACTTTGTGAATTGGAGTATCATCAATGCGCTGTATTCCACCATCTAACTTAAAAGGGTTTTTCAAATCTTCTGTTAACTTTGGCGTTACCTTTGTAAAAAAATTAAACAGGTTATTTTCCCATGTCCCATCATAAGTAATCTATCATTCCAACGGATATCTGCTGTCACTTGACTTTCATTACGATAATCCATAAAAACATTATCAAAGCGTTCTCTAATAGCCTGTCCTGTACCAAACATCAAAAGTCCTGCCAATGTCAAGCCTTCTACTCCAGTTTTTCTATCTTTCCTATAACCACCCAACTTTTCAAGAAAAAACTTGTCATCCAGAACATTCCATACATGCCCATCGTTTCTAATTTCAAAAATCTGACGATATTTTCTTTGTACCTTGGTTTCTACAATATCTTGTTCTTCCGTTTTTATAAAATCGCAACATTTATACATAACTTTTTCTTTTACCAAAGAAATTGGGGGCAAAATTTGGTCACATCCCTATGCTACAATCACATTGTTTTCAAAACCTTCTGTACTGCTCCGGACAGGATTAATTCTATCATCTTTTTATCACCGCTTGTGATTTCCGGTTCTCCACACCGAAGATGATTTTTACGGTCTGATACACAACAATCCTGATACCAGCACTCTCCCATTAAATTGCCTCTAATGGACCATTTTTCATTTTCGGTCAGTTCCCCTGCCAATGATTTCATGACTCGTTCTGTAGAAAACCTTTTAAAACCAGATAAATATTTTAAAGTCTTTTCATCTCTGATTTCCGCTAAATTAATTCTATGATTTTCCATTGCAGAAAGAATATCTTCCCGTATTTTAATTTTATCTTTCTTTCCTGTGCCCGTCCAAGAAATTAATTTTTCAAACGCCAGAATCAGATATTCAAAGCAAATCATATCCAAAATCACGATCTGGCCATTGGACTGATCAGCGATTGATTTCAGCAAACGATACTTATTCCGAATATCCTGATTATCTACCACATGATCAAAAGCAATATAATATGTATCTCCTGCATTGACTTCCAATTGATAAACTACATCCAGAATACCCTGATTGCTCTCCTTGCTTTCAACAATAAATTCACCATCAAAGAAAAGCCGATTCACCAAACGCCAGAAATCTAAACCAGCACCGGTATCTTCAGTCCATAAATACTTCATATCACACTTCCTCTTCCAGTGTAATCTTATTATCCTCCAGCTTCAGTACCTTAAAACTTTTATCCGAAACATTCAGGCCATCGCAATTTCTCAAAAAAAGCATATACTGGTTTGAAAATTCAAAATTAATAAATCTCCGGATATCATCATCAATCAGAATATCTGCGTTATCAATCACAATAAAATTATTTCTACACTTTTCAAGATTCTCCAAAATATTTTCCGATTTGTAGTTAAACAATTTTATGGCATGGTATTCATTGGTCAACTTTAAATCTTCAAGCATCTCATAAAGAACTGTTTTACCAGTTCCGCTATCCCCTCCAACAAGAGTAATCCGATCTTCAAAGACCAAATCATAGGAAAAAGGAGCTGCCTGAAAGGCAATATTCTTATAAACCATTTTGTTCTCTCCTTTCATACTCTCTGGCCCACCAATTCTGATATCCTGCACTTCCTGTCACAACATCTCTGTCATTAAACCGCAGTTCGGCCTTAGCCGGAATTTCCACAAAACTAGGGCGTGACATATAAATCTTTATGTTATCCATCTGAAATATCAGCTTAAGAACATTCGGACCACACTCTTCAACACATACTACTTTGTCAGGATGCTTTACAATATTTAGTAAAGTCTTACATCCAGACGATAAATTACGGATTGTTCCTAAACCGTATTTTGTTTCGATGTGCTTGTCCGGTGTTAATACTGCATCATCGGCTTGCTGAATAAGTTTCCTGTCTTTCTCTGTCATTTCTTCATTACTGGTATTCAAATTGAAATAGAGATCATTTTTAAGAATCCAACTGGAGGATTCTTTCTTTTCCGTATAAATATCAATCACGGCCATCCCTCTCCCTACACATTTTCATAGTTCCAATATTATAATTTAATTATATATGAACAAACTCATTATAAACATAACAGGCAACCATATCGATTGCCTGCCATTTAAAATACCCAATATCTAAATAAAATTATTCAAACTCGGCGTGTCCTTTGTTGCTCTTAACTATATTTGTTTAAGCTTTATGCAAATACACACCGTTTTTTACTTCAATTACATCATTTATTCTGGCTTGCTGATTTTCTGTTGCCAAAATGTTGCCACTCTGTCTAAAACTTTGGGGCAATAATCCCAAAAGATTATTGCCCCAAACATAACATTACACAACAATTATCAAAATACAATCTTATCTAGTAATGCATAACCATATAGCTAACTTACCTAACAAATATAGTATATCCAGTTTTCATCAAAAAGTCAACTAATATTTAAGGCTGAAGCCAATAATATTTAAGGCTGAAGCCAATAACTGTCTGGACGGGCAATTAGTCTCGCATTATTATATGCCATTTCCGTTGTAAGACATGTATGTCCATAATAAACGATTCCATCATCACTCAGAGATAAAACCAAAGCTAAATCTGGTTTATCTGGATTCGTTAAGTATAAAGGAGCTAACAATTGAATTTTGTCATTATAAAATTGCGGAACAACCGTTTTATAATTAGCTTCTATGCGCTTCTTAACTGACCTGATAGCCCCATCAATTAAATTCTGACAAAACTCTTTACCATTAGCACGTAACTGTTCAGGTATTCTCAAAAAATTTTCCTCGTCATACAATATATGATCCCACTGTGGAATGATGTCTAACTTAATATCATATATTAACGCACTCGGATCATCAAAATAACTTGCTCTCTGCAAATCTAATGCAGCAGAATTAGAAATATCTGCAAATTTTATCGTGTAACTATTGTAAAACGCAGTAAATCTCCACTCTTGAAATCCAGCTATCGGATTTTTAATGCAATAAAAGTAAATTGGCTGCCATGTCTTATCATATAATCCTGTATTAAAACAACCCACTTTATCATCCATATAAATATACTTTTGCTTATCACTGTCAGGAGCTTCTTCTCGTTCTTTCCACAATTTTTCAAAAGTAAAATACAGATAATTTCTCAAGATACCAAAATCTTCTTTTCCTGCATAACTCTATTTTTCAGCCGGTAAATCATTCGTTGCCAACATTTGTAATCTATTTGTAAAAAATTCATAATTGCCCAAAAAACTCCAATCCTTAAGACGCATATATTTTTCTCCATTCAAAATAAAATCAGCTTAGTCTATCGCAACCATTTCTACATCCTTATTATAGCAAATCCTCGCAGATTAACAACCTATTTTTGAAATGTTACGCAATAGAAGCTCATTTTCGGAGATTTAGATTAAAGTATCGCAGCACCTTTTATCATCTCTGAAATCCCTTGAAAAATAAGTCTTTCGGAGCGCCTAATGCGTAACATTCTGCTCCAGCCCCATTTCCTTTATCACTTGCTTTGCATTATCCGCTTTATCACTGGGTACAATAATTGCAATCCTATCATCAATACCTCTGCCCATGCCATAACGTACAGACGCAAATCCGGCATCTCCTAAATCCTGTCCGTATGCCATAATACCGTTATCTTTCAATGTACTTATTATCATTTCCGCCTGCATATTTCCGTCCGCTATAAATACATTTACAGGCTGTTGCTCTTTAACCAGTACAGTCTCATTGTCCGGCATACTTTTTTCTCTTCTTTTATGATTGAAACAAGCCAGTATTCTCAATACCCCAAAACCAACTATGGCAATTCCCACAAAAAATATAAGTGCGCTATGAACCGCTTGAGACGTTGTTGCGCCTAATCTGATATAGCAAATAACCAATGCCACCGCAAATACTCCGGCACATATCACAGCTATCAACGCATCTGTAAATGGCGTACTTTTGAATCTGGAACCAGTCTCCCAAACTCCATTATAGGTCATCACTCCAATATAAGCCGCTCCACCAACAAGTAAAACAGCAGTTTCTCCTGCCACAATCGCCAATTCTCCCACCATGAGAAGCTGAATAATTATCACAGCCGCACAAATAGCAAAGGTTAGACCAAATGCAATATTTCCGGCTTTTGTTACCCTCTCTTTTTCCAGTTTGTTATAGTCTGCCACTTTAGATAATGTTTCTTTCAATTCTTTATCCATACTCTCGCTTTTCCTTTCTCCGTCCAAAATTTCTTTCACTTCTACATTATAGAACTCTGCCATTTTGATAAGGATACTTAAATCTGGCATATTGGTTCCTGTTTCCCACCGAGAGATCGTTCTTCCCGATACAAGAAGAATTTCTGCAAGCTGTTCTTGTGTTAATCCTCGTTCTTTACGAAGCACCTTTAAAAATTCTCCTATCTTTTTCGTATCCATTCCTTTCCCCTCCTTTCACTTGCACATTACCATAAATGTCTACAGCAAAACACGACACAAAGCGAGAAATGCCCTATTTTCGCCATTAGACACGATTGTCTAATTAAATTTTCTCATACTGCAAGGTCATTTTACCAGATACCTGCTCAATTATCCATGTAATTTTAAAAACAAATAGCAAATCCCCACCAGCCAGTCAAGAGTAAACTGAACGACTACGCCGCTCTTGACTAACTGGCGGAGATTCGCTTCATGGCAGCTAAGAGGGCTTTAAGCAGCCCTCTGCCTGTCAGCGGGCTTCCCGATTGTATTTTCTCCTTATAGCCCGTTTCTGCTCGGCTTCTATCTGTTCCTGTTGCTTCGCCCGGTTAATAACAGCGTTTACCTTTTCAGAGCCGACCACCGCCTTTATACGTCCAAAATCTGCCACCACTATCCGCAGTTCCCTGTTTTCGTCTAAAACTTCTTCCAGCCTGTTTGTCAACCGCTCGTTTCCGCTCCGTTCCCTGTTATAAGCCGCTTGCAGCTTCGTAAATTTGTTTGAAATATCCAGATACGCCGAATAGATAGAGCGCATAACTTGAACCATTTTCACTACAAGAGGTTTCGCCTTTTTCTCCCGGTATGATTTTGCAGATTCTACAACCGCCGCTTCTGGAAGCGTCTGCTCCGGATCTGCGGAAAAATCTGCCGCCAGCTTCTCCATGTTCTTAACCATAGGGGCAAGTTCATTCATGCGTTTCTGGTATTTATCCGCCTGCTTCTGCGCTTTCTCTGCTTCCTGCCGGGACTCCTGTAAATCTTCCTGCAAGGAGCGAATCTCATCATCAACCTGTAACAACTGTTCATGCAAATCTTCGTTGATTTCTTGAAAAGCGGCATTTTCTTCCTGCAATTTCGCTTTCTTCGCTTCCAACTCTGCAACTTCCTTTGCCCTCTCCTTTTTCTCAAAATCCAAGACGGATAAATGCTTTTCATGTGTGCCTTTCTTCTCCCATTCAATCCCATGTTCCAGCATGACAACGGCAAGCTGTTCTTTCTCATAAGCCACCC
>ERZ772900.2722-NODE-2722-length-12538-cov-14.695105_pt1 | contig 12538 bp, 10 predicted proteins | sample MGYA00512124_ERZ772900 | MGnify/ENA primary metagenome ERZ772900 (study PRJEB29015, sample SAMEA2737716) | human gut metagenome | biome: human gut; feature: human-associated habitat; material: faeces | place: China | collected 2012 ... | reverse complement strand
CATGCACGGATCTTGCGCGGTGCAGGGTTTGTCAACGTTTCTGGGCATCTGCTCTTCAGTCACACCGTTGTCCACATTCTCCCAGTCCATCTCATACCAGTCTACACTGCCATCGGTCACTGTTCCCTCACCGGGCAGCCCGGGGATCTTGATCTCTTCACAGAACATCCGGTTCCCTCCCTTCTGCCCAGCCTATGCAGGCAGACAGAAAAAGGTTTACCGGCTGGCCTCTGCTTCGGTGGAAGCGGAAGCCCCCTCTGCGGGTTCAATATCATTTTCAACCGAAGCGGAGACCGATTCACTGTTGGTCTGCTCCTTGGATTCGGTTTTGCTCTCAGAAGCAGCATTACTGGAGGACGAAGTGCTCTCCGCCTTGCTCTCCGAGCTGCTGTGAGAAGAAGAGATGCTCTCGCTCTTGGATTCGCTCTTACTCTCACTTTCCGCCGTGCTGTGGGAAGAACTGCTGCTCGAGCTCTCAGACTTGCCGCTCTCCGAAGAGGACGCGGATGTACTGCCGGAAGAAGTAGAAGAGCTGCCGGAATTTGAGCTGGAGGCAGGCTCCGGGCTGACCGTAATGGTCAGCGCATTGCTGACCACGGCGCAGTCGTTGTACACGACCACCGCATAGATCTTATAGCTGCCGCTGGTGATGGCCGAAGCGGACACGGTGACCGTTGTCCGGCCTGCGGCCTCCTTCACTTCCTGACCGTTGGCGAACCAATGCAGGTTTTCACTCTTGGCATATTTGCCCTCCAGCGCAGCCTTAAAGACATAGGAGCCGACAGAAGCCTTGCCTTCCGAGATGTGAACGGAAACAGCTGCAAACACGGCTGTCACGTCCAGATTCTGCTTGAAACCGGTATCGGTACGGGTCTTGCTGGTCACGCCGTCGCTCCACTTGACGAACACATGGCCCTCCGCAGGGGTGGCCGTGACAGTCAGCGACTGGGATGCATCTGTGATGCCGTATGTCAGGCTGGTCTTGCCGCTCTCGTTCCCACAGCTCAGGGTGCCGCCGCCGCTCTTTTCCACCTGATAACGGGCCTCAAACTTGACGCTGGCAGTCTCAGAGCTGCTGACACTTTCACTCTCGCTGGAAGAAGCGGGTTCTTCCGAGCTGGGGGCCTGCACCGCCGAGCTGGGGTTGGATACATATTCCAGTGTGCGGGTGGGGATATTATTGGTGTCCGGGCGGCGATCCTCGGTCTGGTAGGCGTGGGTGCGCAGATAGCTCAGCGCAGCCTTGAGACCAGCGCTCTTGAGGTGGATATCACCATCCGTGTAGTAATCCGGCTGGCCGTAGCCATTTTCTCCCTTGAGGACCTGAGCCGTATTCAGAAATCTGACCCCCAGCTGTTCACACATGTTGAGCAGCGCCATGTTAAAATCATCGATCTTGGCCTGATCCATGTGGGGGTAATTGGAGTGATTCTCCGGGATGGGAGGCACCGTGTTCACGATGATATCGGTGTAGGGGTAAGCCTCCTGAATGGCCTGCACCAGCGCGGTATAGTTACTGATAAAATCAGCCACCTCCATGCCGGTGTCGTTGGTACCAAAGGTCATCACAACACGGCGGGGCTTCATTTTTGCCACCGCCTGTGCGATGGTGTAGTGGGTAGTGTCATTCTTAAAGGTGACGATTCCTTCGTTCAGGGCCACCTGGGTGCCAATGCCCTCCTTGGCGCAGAACTGCTGCAAGGAGATCAGACCGTTGTTATACAGACGCACGGTGTTGGAGTCTCCCAGAAACAGGGTGCTGTCCAGATATTCCGTGCCCGCATCCGCTGTTTCAGTCAGCAGAGCACTGGAGGTGTTATCGATCTGATAATGATTGGCAAGATCTGTGCTTTCACCGTCCCCGGTGGTGTCCGTCGGCACGGAGTCTGCGGGTGTGCCGGGCGTTTCCGGTTTTCCCCGTTTGAGCAGGGTCAGGGTGATGCCTACGGTCAGCAAAGCCGCCAGTGCACAGACCACACAGACCAGAACGGCCTGCCGCTGCAGCGATGTCATAGACTGTTTGTCCGATTGATTCTTATGATTCATGTTATATTCACCACTTATCCTATCGTTCAACCGTTTGCACGGCAGGCCAGGAGCTTGTCCGTCAGTTCTTCACAACTTTCCGCCAGCAGCACCGGGCCAAAGGGCTCCAGTTCTTCCCTGCTGCCGTAGCCATACAGGGCACCGGCGGCATCCAGCCCGCAATCAGCAGCACCGCGCATATCATCGTTGCGGTCGCCCACCATCAGCACCCGCTTGCCCTGCACACAGGGCTGGGTGAGAACATAGCGCACCACTTCCGTTTTGGTATCCCGGCTCTCATCCATGGACGCGCCGCCGATGAAATCAAAGTAAGGGGCCAGTCCCTGTTCTTCCAGAATGGGGGTCACCACCACAGTCGGCTTGGAGGTTGCGGTGCAGAGCACAAATCCTGCCTCCTTCAGGCGGCGCAGCATCTCTGCCGCACCGGGGTAGGCCGTGCCCTCATGGCTGCCCTTTTCGCGGTAACTTTCCCGATAGAGCTCGGTGGCCTCCTCGATTTTTGCAGGGTCAGAAAAATGCTCTCCAAAACTCTTGCGGAGCGGCGGCCCCAGATAGCGCCGCAGGTTCACATGGGTGACATCCACGCCCATCTTGGTAAAAACTTCTTCCAGTGTATTCAGGATGCCGGGGGCGGAATCGATCAGGGTTCCGTCCACGTCAAATAAGATCACGTCATAGTGCTGCAAGTTCGTTTCCCTCTCTTTCACACATATACACGGTATAGTATAGCACAGAATTGCGCTTTCAGCAATTCCAACAAATCGTTTTTATTGTTTTTATACAAATCGGTCACAATCTGGCCTTAAAACGCAAAATGCCTGCCCGCCAGAATGCGGACAGGCAGGGGGTCGTGCAGGCTTATTGGGCTGCAGCGCCGTTATCAGCGGAGGGATAATAGAGGTTATTGGAGATAAACTCCAGCTTTTCCTTCAGCACCAGCTCCAGATTTGCCACGGCGTGCACCATGTTGGTGGCCGAATCGTTCACTTCCAGTAGCTTGCACAGGTCGATCTCGTTCATGGCGAGTGCGGTTTTCATCTTCTGGCTCTCGGCGCAGAGGATGTGGCTCAGAGCACTTTCCTGCAGCGCGATACTTTCCATCAGATCGATCACAGCCTGACTCAGGGTAACACGGGGCAGGGCCGGACATTCCAGCGTGGTGGGACAATTGATCGTTGCCATAGGGGACTCATCCTTTCTATATAAGGTGTACCCCATCCTATGTCCCCTGCCGTGCAGCCGTTACTGCTTTTTCTCCTGTGCAGAGATCTTTTCAATTACGCTCTGGTAACCGCCGGTTCCGTATTGGATGCAGCGATTGATGCGGCTGATGGTCGCCGTGCTGATCTCGACCTCTTTCACGATCTGGTCATAGGTGCGGCCGCCAAGCAGCAGCTTTGCCGCTTGCAGCCGTTGTGCCATATCGGAGATCTCCTTTACTGTGCACAGATCCTCAAAAAAAGCATAGCACTCCTCCCGGCTCTCAAGGCTCAGGATGGCATCGAACAATGCATCTACGGTCTCGTTTTTTCTGGAATTTTTCTCAGTCATTGCGGTCTCCTCTGCGGCAAACGCCGGAACTTCTGACAGAAAGAATTATATCATGTTATCACTTTAGCACACGAAAGTGTGAAAGTCAAGTCTTTTGCGTGAATCGTTTTCAATTCAACGTGTCCACAGTTTTCTTCTCTTCACAAGTGAAATAAAATCATCTAAAAATTATTGCCGGATTTTCTGTTGAATTAGCACATCCTCTGAACTGCTCCGAAAAATATTGACAAATTATGAAAATGGGGATAAAGTATACACAATTTTCAGGCAAAGGAGCCACAGCGTGACCTCTTTGCCGCATGAAAAGCAAAGGAAAGAGGTAAAAGAAATGAACACGCTGGTCATCGTTTTGATCGCAGCCGTGTGTCTGTTTGGTGCTTACACCCTCTACGGACGCTGGCTGGCAAACAAGTGGGGCATCGACCCCACCGCCAAGACCCCTGCGGTCGTCCATGAGGACGGCCGGGATTATGTTCCCACCAACGGCTGGACCGTTTTTGCACATCAGTTCAGCTCCATTGCAGGTGCCGGCCCTGTTACCGGTGCCATTCAGGCCGCTGCCTTTGGCTGGCTGCCTGTTCTTCTGTGGGTCCTGCTGGGCGGCATTTTCTTTGGTGCTGTTACCGACTTCGGCGCTCTGTATGCTTCTGTAAAGAATGACGGCAAGTCCATGGGTATGCTGATCGAAAAGTATATCGGCAAGACTGGCCGCAAGCTGTTCCTGCTGTTCTGCTGGCTGTTCTGCGGCATCGTTATTGCAGCGTTTGCTGACATGGTCGCTGGCACCTTCAATGCTTATGGCGCGGACGGCGCTCTGGTGGACGCTGCTCAGACCAACGGCGCTGCCGGCATGGTCTCCATCATGTTCATGGTCTTCGCTGTGGTCTTTGGCCTGATCCAGAAGAAGTTCAACTTCTCCGGTTGGAAGGAGAGCGTCATCAGCATCGTTTTCATCGTGCTGTCTTTTGTCATTGGCGCAAATCTGCCCATCATCCTGGGCAAGGCCGCATGGAGCTATATCACCTTCGTTTATATCTTCTTTGCCGCCGTGCTTCCCATGTGGCTGCTGAAGCAGCCCCGGGATCACATGACCACCTTCATGTTTGTTGCCATGATCGCAGGCGCTGTGGTTGGTCTGGTCGTTGCACACCCCACCATGAATCTGCCCGTTTACACCGGCTTCACCAACGAGAAGCTGGGCACCATGTTCCCCATTCTGTTCGTCACCGTTGCCTGTGGTGCTGTTTCCGGCTTCCACAGCCTGGTCTCCTCCGGTACTTCTTCCAAGACCGTTGAGAACGAGAAGGATATGCTGAAGGTCGGCTACGGTGCCATGATCCTTGAAAGCCTGCTGGCTGTTCTGGCTCTGTGCGTGGCCGGTGCTGCCGCAGCTGCCGACGGCACCCCTGCCGCCGGTACCCCGTTCCAGATCTTCAGCCGCGGCGTTGCCGGTTTCTTTGAGATGTTCGGCGTGCCCGCTTACGCTGCCACCGTGTTTATGACCATGTGCGTTTCCGCACTGGCTCTGACCAGTCTGGATGCCGTGGCCCGCATTGGCCGCATGAGCTTCCAGGAGCTGTTCAGCGTGGACGACATGGAGCACGCTGAGGGCTGGCGCAAGCTGTTCTGCAATGTGTACTTCTCCACCTTTATCACGCTGGTGTTCGGCTTTATCCTGACCAAGATCGGCTACGCCAACATCTGGCCGCTGTTCGGCTCTGCCAACCAGCTGCTGAGCGCACTGGTGCTGGCTACCCTGTGCGTGTTCCTGAAGGTGACCGGCCGCAGCAACAAGATGCTGTTCCCCCCGCTGATCATCATGCTGTGCGTTACCTTTACCGCATTGGTACAGCGCCTGATCGCTATGGTCAAGGCCATCAGCACTGCCGCTTCTGTTACCATCCCTGCCGGTGAGACCACTTGGGGCGCTGTGTTCATCGCAAACGGCCTGCAGCTGATTCTTGCCGTGCTGCTGATCGTGCTGGGCCTGAACATTGTGTTCCATTCCTTCTCCGCTTACAAGAAGGCTGAGCACAACAGCGAAACTAAGGTCTGATTTTAACCCTGCCATTCACAATCCTGTTTTCAATAAACAAAATGCCGCTGACGATGCACAAAGCCGTCAGCGGCGTTTTGTTTTATTCCGGCAGTTCCATTTCATGTTCCATGGGTACAAAGCCGAACTTTTCATACAGCGGCCTGCCCATTGCGGTCGCTTCCAGCGAGATAGCCGTCACCCCGCGCCGGTGCGCATCCTCCACCAACCGGGTCAGGATGCGGGTCGCAATACCCTGCCACCGGTACTGTGGTGCGGTGTACAGATTCATAAGGTAGGCTTTCCGACCGGTGGGGTTATGGACGGTGGGCATGACCTGAAAATAGCTCACGGCGCCGGTGCCTGCCAGCGTTTCACCGTCCCAAAGGAGATACGCCGTGTGGGTGTTCTCGGCAAAGGCCTTCTGGTAATAGGTCCGTGTCTGGCTCTCCACCTCCGGCAGCGGAGTATCTTCCGGCAGCTGATTGGCTGCCCGCAGCACCCGGCAGCGCACCGCTACCAGCAATTCCAGCTCTGCCAGCGTGGCTTTCTGTTCGGTAAGGTTCAGCAATTGTGTTCCTCCCAGCTTTGCAGGGCGGCCAGCTGAGTCTCAGTGTGGAACCAGTGTTCCCCGCCCTCCAGAATGGTCAGGTGCGCCCCGGTCTGCTGCCGGAACCGCTCCATAGCGGTGTGCCCGGTAAGGGGGTCTGTATCAGCATAGAGCACCTGTGTAGGCACTTTCCAGTGCAGCGGGTGCTCCCGCACCCAGCACAGATACGGCCACGAGAGGGTCTCCCCCATGGCGGTGGGGATCTCTCCTGCCGCGTGCAGCTGCTCCTCCGTTACCCTTGCCTGCTGCATCAGGTCAAGGATCAGCTTTTCCATATCCACCACCGGGGAGACAAGCAGTGCCTTTTCCGGCGTTTGCGTCTGCAACGCCTGCATGGCAAACCACGCACCGATGCTGACCCCGTACACACGAATCTGCTTCCATACCGGCTGCATCCGGGCATAGACCGCTTGCAACTCCCGGGTAACCACCCACGGCACCAGCTTTTCCGGGCTGTTTTTTCGGGTGCCGTGCTCCGGCAGATCGACAGCCAGCACCTGCCAGCCTGCCGGGCAAGCTGTGCGGGCAAAGCGGGCAGCCTCGGCTGCGCTGCCGTTTTTGCCATGGACATAGAGATAGACCTTACGGCTGCGCTTGCCGTACAGGACAGCCGGAATGCCTGCAACCTCAAGCTTAATTTTTTCCATAACGGCTCCCTCCTGTTCTGGGGGCGTATTGCGCCCTGTTTTCTCTATGATAGCACAAGCAGAAGCCAAACACAAACAGGAAAAAGTTGCTATCATCCTTATTGCAAAACAATTTTGAATGGCCTCCGCTGCTGCTCTGGCCATTGTTCAAGGAAAAGTATATTTTAATATTTGAGGTTCTGAAACGCCTGCAGGCGTTTCAGAACCTCTTTTTCACAGAAGGGGTCGTAACTGGAAACGGCTGCTGTTACCTCTTACGTCCTCTCCCGTGAAAATGGGATAACGGAGCGTCCGCAGACGCTCCGTTATCCCGAAATAATAAATCATACTTCCGCTGAATATGGCCAAAGCGCAGCGGAGGCCATTTGAAATCGTTCTGCACAAAAAGAGCCACCGCACAGACTTGTGCGATGGCTCTTGGGTAGTGCTTCAGGTTTTGCTTAGCCGAAGATGTTGATCAGGATACCAGCAGCAACGGCAGAACCGATAACGCCGGCCACGTTGGGGCCCATGGCGTGCATCAGCAGGAAGTTGGAGGGGTTCTCGCTCTGGCCGACCTTCTGGGAAACACGAGCGGCCATAGGCACGGCGGAAACGCCGGCAGAACCGATCAGGGGGTTCACCTGACCGCCGGTCAGCTTGTACATGACCTTGCCGCACAGCACACCGGCTGCGGTGCCGAAGGAGAAGGCGATCAGACCCAGCACGATGATGAACAGGGTGCGGGTATTCAGGAAGGTGTTTGCACTGGTGGTGCAGCCAACAGACAGAGCCAGGAAGATGGTGATGATGTTCATCAGCTCGTTACCGGCAGTCTTCTGGATACGATCCACAACGCCGCACTCCTTCATCAGGTTGCCCAGCATCAGCATACCGACCAGAACGGCGGCATCCGGTACGATGAGAGAAACGATGATGGCGACCATGATGGGGAAGATGATCCTCTCGGTCTTGGAGACAGTGCGCAGCTGCTTCATGACCACAGAGCGCTCCTTGGAGGTGGTCAGTGCCTTCATGATGGGCGGCTGAATGACGGGCACCAGTGCCATGTAGCTGTAGGCTGCCACGGCGATACTGCCCAGCAGCTCAGGTGCCAGACGAGAGGTAACGAAGATAGCTGTGGGGCCGTCGGCACCGCCGATGATAGAGATGGCAGCGGACTGCTTCTGGGTGAAGTCTACCAGACCGGTAGCGGCCAGCAGACGGGCACCCATGTAAGTACCGAAGATACCAAACTGTGCGGCAGCGCCCAGCAGCAGGCTCTTGGGGTTGGAGATCAGGGGTGCAAAGTCGGTCATGGTGCCGATGCCGAGGAAGATCAGCGGCGGGTAGATGCCCAGCTTAACACCCATGTAGAGCATGTCGGCCAGACCGCCGTTGTTCAGGATCTCGACCCACATGGGGTGCTCCAGACCGTCACCAACGAAGTACTGCATGTGGATGATGCCGCTGCCGGGGAGGTTGGCAAGGATCATGCCAAATGCCATGGGCAGCAGGATCAGGGGTTCAAATTCCTTGACGATGGCGAGGTACAGCAGAAAGCAGCCCACGCAGATCATCACGGCATACAGCCAGCCGCCGGGCTGGCCAAACTGTGCAAAGCCGGAACTTTGGAAAATACCGACCAGAGTATCAATAAACTGTGTCATGCTCTTCCTCCTGTGTTAAAACGGGGCCGTGGTGTCGTTCACGCCGGCCTTGCCCCAGCCATTTTTGCCACGACGCACTGCCTTAAGGGTGTACTTGCCGTTGCCCATTGCATGGATAGCAGCCATAATGGCGGCCACCACATCACCGGGGATGCCCTCCTCTACCTGAGGAGCCGGGGCAGCCTGCTGCACCGGAGCGGCAGCGGGCTTCGCGGCAGGTGCCTGCGCAGCAGTCTTGGCGGCCTTCTTCTTGGCATTCATCGAGTCGAAGATCTTGCCCTCCAGCGTGATGATAGCCATCAGCAGTACGAGGATCAGGAACACCAGCACGATACCAGTAATGGTAACGACCACATCGAAACCTAAGTCCATGGTTTTTCCTCCTGTTTGTTGGATACTGCAAGCGATACAACATCGTTAGCAGAAAATCAATTTGGGTATAGTATACCGTATTTTGCCAATCATTTCAACAAAAATTAACAAATTTTATTTTTGCTGCTTTGTGATATGACATGGACAAAACGAACCAAGCTTAGCGGCGGCCGATGCGCGGGGTAGCATCCGTAAAGCCGGTTTCCAGCTTATCACCGATGGAAAGGCTCTGTGCCGTGCCCAGTGCAACGCAGTTTACGGGATCCGGCGAGACGGTGACCTCCACCTTCAGTTCCTGGCTCAGATATTCGGTCAGACCGTGCAGCTGGGCGCCGCCACCGGTCAGCATGACGCCGTTGCGGTAGATATCGCCTGCCAGTTCGGGCGGGGTCTTTTCCAGCACCTGATGGGCTGCGGTGCCGATCTGCTCACTGAGCATCATCACCGGCTCGTACAGATCATCGGTGGAAACGGTCACGCGCACCGGCAGACCGGTAAGCAGGCTGCGGCCCTTGATCTCCATGCTCTCGTGGAAATCGGTCTTTTGGGGGCAGCAGGCAACGTGCTTTTTCAATTCTTCAGCGGTGCGCTGGCCGATGGCAATGCTGTATTTGTTGCGGACGTGCTTGAGGATCTCCTCATCGTAGTGGTTACCGGCCACGCGCACACTGGTGGCCTTGACCTTGCCGCCAAGGCTCAGCACGGCGATATCCGTGGTGCCGCCGCCGATATCAATGATCATGCGGCCGTCCGGCAGGGTGATGTCGATGCCGGAGCCAAGGGCTGCGGCAATAGGCTCATCGATCAGGTACACCTGACGGGCACCGGCAGCCACCACAGCCTCCACTACGGCGTCGCTCTCAATGCCGGTAATGGCGGCGGGCACGCATACTGCTACCCGGGGCTTGACCATGTGGGAGCTGTACACCTGCTTGACAAAGCGGCAGATCAGCTCCCGGGTCATGGTGTGGTCACTGATGACGCCATCCTTCAGCGGGAAGATAGCGGAGATGTAGTTGGGCGTGCGTCCCACCATAGCCAGTGCTTTATCGCCGGCTTCCAGCACGGTGTTCTTGCGGGTATCCATTGCCACAACGCTGGGCTGGTTGAGCACCACACCCTTGCCCTCCTGCGCGATGATGATGGTAGTAGTACCAAGGTCGATGCCAATATCATTCTGTGCCATAATTGCCTGAATCCTTTCTCTGCGTTCCTCTATCATGTATGTAACGCCCGCAGCTGCGGGCAAATAACAAAGACTGCTTTAGTATAACATAGTTGCGGTAAAAAGTATACAAGTTTTGCCGCTGTTCTGCGCGGTTTTATCAGGGATCCTCCCCTCCTGTGCTGAGCTGCTCCGGCGGCTGTCCGGCCTGCAGCAGGGCGCACAGACCGCTGTAACGCAGGTTCTGCCGGATGTTGCTCATCATGCTGTTCACCACGTCCCTGCGGCCCGCCACAACGCACAATCTGCGCGCGCGGGTAACGCCGGTGTAGAACAGGTTGCGGTAGCACAGCCTTGGCGGCACCTGCGCCACCGGCAGGATCACCGCCGGGAACTCGCTGCCCTGACTTTTGTGCACTGTGATGGCATAGGCGATCTCCAGCTCGTTCAGGTTTTCCGCCGGGTAGAGCAGCCGCCGGTCGTCCATGCGCACCACCATGGAGCGCTCCCGCAGGTTGATGCTTTCCACGATGCCGATATCGCCGTTGTAGGCACCTACGCCCTGTTCGCCGCCGATGCGGTTCCAGACGATCTCGTAGTTGTTGCGCACCTGCATCACCTTGTCCCCCACCCGGAACACCCGGGCGGCGCTTTGCAGCTGGGGCTTGCCCTTCTGAGGCGGGTTGAGCAGGTTTTGCAGCTCCACGTTCAGCGCCTGCGTGCCGGTGGGGCCAAGCTTTGTGGGACACAGCACCTGAATATCCCGGATGGGGTCAAAGCCGTAGCTCCGGGGCAGCCGGGTGGTGACAAGGTCGCACACCAGACGCTGCGCAGCCTCGCCGTCGGTCTCCAGAAAGAAGAAGTCATCGGTCTTGCTGCCCTTTTGCAGCGGCTCACCGGAAATGATATGGTGGGCGTTTTCCACAATGAGACTGCGTTTTGCCTGCCGGAAGATCTCGTTCAGGCAGACGGTGGGCACACAGCCGGAGCGGATGACCTCGCTGAGGATGTTGCCCGCGCCCACGCTGGGCAGCTGGTCGGCATCGCCTACCATAATAATACGGCAGGTGTAGCGCAGCGCCGCAATGAGCGCCTGAAACAGCTTGACGTCCACCATGCTCATCTCGTCCAGAATAACCACATCGCACTTGAGCAGATTTTTGTCGTTATGGATAAAGCTGACCACGCCGCCGGTGTAGTCCACCTCCAGCAGGCGGTGGATGGTGCTGGCCTTGCGGCCGGTCAGCTCGCTGAGCCGCTTGGCAGCGCGGCCGGTGGGCGCGCACAGGGCTACCCGCTCGGCCTGATTTTCCAGCAGCTGCAAAATGGCGTTGACCGTAGTGGTCTTGCCAGTGCCGGGGCCGCCGGTGAGCACAAGGCAGTTCTCAGTCATAGCCTTGCGGATGGCTTCCCTTTGCAGGGGGGCGTAGGCAAAGCCCTGTGTCAGCTCCAAGATCTGGATGTTTTTATCCAGATCCCGGGCCGTGTTCTTGCCGCGCTTTGCCAGCAGGTTCAGCCGGTCGGCAATGTCCTGCTCTGCAGCCAGCAGATCTGGCAGGTAGATATAGGGCACGGCATCGAACATTTTTACACACAGTTCTTCCGTTTCGATGCAGTGATCCAGCGCACGCGCCAGCTTTTCCGGCGGCTGGTGGATAAAGTTGGAGGCAGTTGCCAGCAGCTGTGCCCGGGGCAGACAGGTGTGGCCGTTGCCCGCATTGTGGCGCAAAGTGCGCAGCAGGGCAGCTTCCAACCGCTGGGCACAGTCCCCTTCCATGTGGTAGTACTGGGCGATGCTGTCTGCGTGGCGGAAGTCCAGCTGCAGCGGCTCGCCGCACAGCAGATAGGGGTTGGACGCAATGGCCTGCATTGCCCCCACGCCAAAGGCCTTGAACACCTCCATAGCCTTGCGGGGACTGATCTCAAACTGTGCCAGATAGGCGATGAGTTCCCGCATTCCGAACATCCGCTTGAACTCCTGCTGGATGCGGTCGGCCTTATCCGGCGAGATGCCGGGAATCTTGGTCAGCCGGGCGGGGTCGTTGGCGATGACCTCCAGCGCCTCAGCCCCGAACATATCAATGATCTTATCCGCAGTCCTTGCGCCGATATACGGCAGGGAACGGCTGGCCAGAAAGGCATACACCGCTTCCAGATCCTTGGGCATATCGGTCTCACATTCCTGCGCATGGAACTGGCGGCCATAGGTGGCGTGGTTTTCGTATCTGCCGCGGCAGATGACGCTTTCGCCTGCGTGCAGCTCGCCTACGATGCCGCACACCACCGTGAGCACCCCGCTGCCGGAGATCTCGAACACCGTATAGCCGTTATCCTCGTTCTCGTAGATAATATCCTCCACGACGCCTTCGATCTGTTCCAGCTGCTGCTCGTCCACCAGCTCCACCTCCTTTGCACAGATATTATAAGTATAGCCCTTTTGGCGGGATTTGTAAATTGTAGAAT
>ERZ772900.2720-NODE-2720-length-12556-cov-3.360051_pt1 | contig 12556 bp, 9 predicted proteins | sample MGYA00512124_ERZ772900 | MGnify/ENA primary metagenome ERZ772900 (study PRJEB29015, sample SAMEA2737716) | human gut metagenome | biome: human gut; feature: human-associated habitat; material: faeces | place: China | collected 2012 ... | reverse complement strand
CTGCCAGAGGTAGAGAATGTATTCGGCGATGTTCTCCCGCCGTTTTGCTTTTGCAATGTCCATAGTTAGAATTCATAATTCACAATTCATCATTCATAATTTTACTTTGCTGAAATAATCAGCATCCGCAAACTCAACAATTGTGAATGATGAATTGTGAATTTTGCATTATTTAATCCACGTTTTCGGTCCCGTGAGGTGCTTGAGGAAGTACTGCTGCGATTTGAGGAGGTTGCGCGACTGGAGCACCATGTTCTTGGTCTCGGTCAGGATCGTGAGGTACAGCATGCTCGCCTTGGTGTTCGAACGGGCCTCGTTGATACGCGTAAGCTCGGATTTGATGGCTTCGGCGATCGACTCGAACAGCTGGTCGCGCATCGTCAGCACCGTTTCGATCTCCGAGAAGTCGCCCTCGCGCAGCATCAGGTTGATGTGGCGGTAGATCGACTCCACGTCGTCGTTGATCGACATCAGGTCGCGGGCCTGCTCCTTCGAAAGCCCCTCGTGGTTGTTGTCGATATGTTCGAACGCCGGGCGGGTGATGTGCATCAGCGCCTTGGTCATTTCGTTGAGGTAATCGACCACCTGCACGTAGTAGTGGGCAGTGTTGACGTCGCCGCCCTGGAGCTTCTTGAGCGTGGGGAGCAGCGAGTATTTCCGTTCGCGCGACTGGTAGAACAGGTCGTTCGACTCCTTGACCATGTCGCGCAGCACCTTGCGGTTCTCTTTGAAGACGGCGATCAGCGTGCGGTCGTAAATCTTCGTGGCGCACTCCATCGTGCGGCACACCTCGTCGCGCAGGTTGGCGATGATGTCCTCGTTGGTGTCTTCATGCTCCTTGACGATGGCGCTCTCCTTGTCCTTTTTCAAGAAGTTGCTGTGGATGAGCATGTACCCGCACAACAGCGTGATGACGATGAAGGCCGGGGTTCCGCCGTAGATCAGCGCCAGTCCCACCACGAAGGCGATCAGGAATCCGCCCAGCGCGGTGATGAACCACCCGGCCACGACGGTCATGACGCCCGAGATGCGATACACGGCGCTTTCGCGTCCCCAGGCCTTGTCTGCGAGCGACGATCCCATCGCTACCATGAAGCAGACGTAGGTGGTCGAAAGCGGCAGTTTGAGCGACGTGGCCACCGAAATAAGCATGGCGGAGGTCGTGAGGTTCACCGTAGCGCGGATCATGTCGTAGGGGGCGCCGCTGTGCTCGATGTCTTCGTACTGGAAGCGGCTGCTGATCTTGTCCCGGATTTTTTTGGGGATCGTGCGGTCGATCGCGTTGCTTGCATTCAGGGCGGCCCGTACGATGGTGCGCGAGAAGAGCGACGAGCCGTACTGCGTCTCGCTCTCGCCCTGCGTCGAAAGCGAAATTTCGGTTTCGGTGACGTGCATCGCCTTTTTCGAGGTCCAGAGCGTGACGATCATGATGACGCCTGCCGTCATCAGCACCAGGAAATTGGCCGGAACGCTGGCGTTCAGCCCTTCCATCAGAATCGTGCTGTCGCCGGCATGACGGGCGATGCTGTATGCGTCGAATCCGGCTACCGGGACGCCGATGAAGTTCACCAGGTCGTTGCCTGCGAATGCCAGAGCCAGAGCGAAGGTGCCCGAGAGGATCGTAAGTCGCAGAATGTTGATTTTCAGCCGTTGCAGGAAGAAGAGCAGCAGGCTGCCGACGGCCCAGCACAAAAAGAGGGAGAGCAGGATATGCTGGTCGATCCATTCGATCGCGGCGCTTCCGGCGAGCGGGGTTTTGAGTCCTTTGAAGACGGCGAAGTAGAGGATCGCCGTGAAGGAGGCTCCGCACCAGAAGGCACCGAAGCGGCGGAACATCGCCGTATAGCGGAACGAGAAGATCAGACGGGAGATATACATGATTAGGGTGCCGAACGTGAAAGCGATCACTACGGAGAGCAGAATCGCCGAAACGATACCCATCGCGCGGCCCGTGTTGATGAAATGGTTCAGGTCGCCCATGCCGAGGGCCCCGTCGTTGGAGATCTTGTAGATCGAAACGGCGACGGCGGCACCCAACAGGCAGAAGATCAGCGATACGGTCGTCGAAGTCGGGAGCCCCATCGAGTTGTAGAGGTCCAGCAGGATGACGTTGGCGAACATGACGCCCAGGTAAAGCATCATCACTTCGTGGAAGGTGAACAGTCCGGGGTTGAACATGCCGCTGCGGGCGACCTCCATCATGCCGCTCGACGTGACCACGCCGATGATGATGCCGACGGACGCCACGGTGAGGATAATCTTCATCGAGGCGGCTTTGGAGCCGATAGCGGAGTTGAGAAAATTGACTGCGTCGTTCGTGACGCCGACGAAAAGACCTGAAACAGCGAGGATTCCCAGAATGCCGACAATGACGGTGTAGATTTCGCTCATGTTCGGGATTTTTTACACAAAATTTCAGACAAATTTACATTAAAAATCCGGATGGACCGGTTGTGGCGGTCATTGTTAACATTAAATTAACATGGAGTCTTTTTTACGTGCTTTCGGTTTCGGAGTTTATTATCCGGACGATCCGCACACCCGCACGCCGGGTGTGTGGATCGATATACCGGTACATGCCACGGTCGAAGGTCTGCATACCGGATGCGATGAAATTCTGGAAAAAGCCCTGGAGATGGTCCGTACGGGCGAATACGACCCGGCAGCCGAAAAGTGATTCGCATGCGATGAAGATGAAAAAGAGGGGCTGTCGGCGGCCGAACCGGAAATCGGAGCGGTAAGGTACCCCAAAAGTGCCGTTCGATCCGTCTTTTGCATTTCCGAAATGCGGTTTTAGTAGCCCTCTTTGGGTGTGTAGCGGCCCGAAGCTCCCTTCGTGGAGGGGAGCCAGGGAAAGGGTAGAATTTACAAATGCGGCCATGAGCCGCGAATAGGCGACCGTCGGATAATGGCATCTTGGGACATATGATTGCCTTTCGAAAATACGATTCTTGGCAATTTCGGCGTACATAGCGACATGAAAAAGGGTTGTCTAATGCACATAGGCAACCCTCTTTTGTAAAATTCCGCCGATTTACTCCTCGTCGGTGTCGGTGTAGGCCTTCAGCAGCTTGTCCTGCACGTCGGCCGGAACCTGCTCGTAAGAGGCGAATTTCATCGTGTAGGTCGCGGCACCCGAACTGAGTGACGACAGGGTGGTCGAATAGCGGTAAAGCTCGGCCAGCGGTACGCGGGCGTTCAGGCGGTCGAAGCCCTTGTCGGACTCCATGCCCATAATCATCGCCCGGCGGTTTTGCAGGTCGCTCATGACGGCGCCCATGTAGTCGCTCGGCGTGAGGACTTCGACGTCGTAGATCGGCTCCATGATCTTCGGTCCCGCGTTGCGGAACGCCTCCTTGAAAGCGTTGCGGGCCGCCAGCTTGAACGAGATCTCGTTCGAATCGACCGGGTGCATCTTGCCGTCATAGACGATGACGCGGATGTCGCGGGCGTAGGAACCCGTCAGCGGACCTTCGTCCATCTTCTCCATGATGCCTTTCAGGATGGCCGGCATGAAGCGGGCGTCGATCGCGCCTCCGACGATCGCCGTATAGAATTGCAGCTTGCCGCCCCAGGGCAGGTCGTACTCTTCCTTGCCCTTGATGTTTACCGCCAGTTCTCCCTTGCCGGGGATCTTGTAGCTCTTGGGTTCGGGCATGCCTTCGGTGTAAGGCTCGATCAACAGGTGCACCTCGCCGAACTGACCCGCGCCTCCCGACTGTTTCTTGTGGCGGTAGTCCGCCTGGGCTACCTTGGTGATGGTTTCGCGGTAGGGGATCTTCGGGGCGATGTAATCGTACTGGAGCTTGTTCTCCGAGGCGATGCGCGAGCGCAGGATGTTCAGGTGGTGTTCGCCCTGGCCTTGGATGATGGTCTGTTTGAGCTCCTTGGAGTAGTCCACCAGGATAGTCGGATCTTCGTATTTGGCGTCGTTCAGGAGCTTGCCCAGTTTTTCGTCGTCGGCCTGGTCCTTGGTCTTGATCGCCGCACGGTAGCGGGGTTCGGGGAAGACGATCGGGTCGATCGTGACGGGCGTTCCGGGCGCCGAGAGCGTGTCGTTGGTGCGCGTGCCCTTGAGCTTCACCGTGCAGCCGATGTCGCCGGCGGCCAGTTCGGTGACCTTGATGCGATTCTTGCCCGCGACGGCGAAGAGCTGCGAGAGCTTCTCCTTGTTGCCCGTGCGGGTATTCAGGAGTTCCATGCCTTCGGTGAGCTTGCCCCGGATGACGCGCAGGTAGGATATTTCGCCGATGTGCTGTTCGAGCTGGCTTTTGAAGATGAACGCTACGGCCGGAGCCGCTTCGTCGGCCCGGATCTCCTCTCCTTCGGTCGAGAGGAAGGCGGGGGCCTTCAGCGGGCCGGGCGCTACGTTGATGATGAACTCCATCAGGCGCTTGGTGCCGATGTCGCGCTTGGCGCTGCCGCAGAATACGGGCATGACCGCCCGACGGGATACGCCGATTTTCAGGCCCGAGCGGATGTCGTCCTGCGTCAGTGTGCCCTTCTCGAAATAGAGTTCCATCAGGGCGTCGTCGTATTCGGCGGCTGCTTCGACCAGCTCCTTGTTCAGAGCCTGGGCCTTCTCCGCTTCTTCGGCCGGGATGTCGAGCTCTTCGCGGGTGCCGTTCTCATCCTTGAAGCGGTACATTTTCATCAGCAGTACGTCGATGAAAGCATCGAATCCCGGGCCCGGATTGACCGGATACTGTACTACGACGGGCTTCACGCGCGAGGCCGCACGGATGGATTCGAGCGTAGTGTCGAACGATGCCTTGTCCGAATCGAGCTGATTGACGAAAGCGATGAGCGGCTTGTTCAGCACACGGGCGTAACGGGCCTGGATCTCGCTGCCCACTTCCCAGCCGTTCTGGGCGTTGAAGACCATGACGCCCACGTCCGCCACCTTGAAGGCCGAGAAGAGGCTTCCGCAGAAATCGTCCGATCCCGGACAGTCTATGATGTTGAGCTTGCGCTCCATGAATTCGGTGAAGAGGATGGTCGAATAGATCGAGCGCTTGTACTCGTGCTCGATATCCGTGTTGTCCGAGAGCGTGTTGTTCGCCTCGATACTACCCCTGCGGTCGATGACCTTACCCTCAAAAGCCATCGCTTCGGCAAGGGTAGTTTTTCCCGTGCCGGGAGCGCCGATAAGAACGATGTTCTTGATTTCTTTCGCTGAATAGTTTTTCATATTCGTTATCTTTTTATAAGGTTTTTGCGATACCGATTCGTCCTGGCGGAAAGTCCGCCGGCGATTTTCAAACTTCGCCTTATAAATATACGAAAAAAATCAATCGGCCAAATTTCCGGACATAAAAAATCGCCCGGAAAAGGGCGATTTTTTCAATTTTTCAAAAATGTCGAAACCCAATCCTACGGCGGGCGTTTGTTCGGGTGTTCCGGTCGGCGGCGGATCATACTTTGACGCCGGTCAGTTCGCGGACGGCCCGGCGTCCCTCGTCGCCCAGGGAGAGCGAATACGAATTGACGAAGAAGTCGATGTGGTGATCGATCACCCGGTCGTCGAGCTCCCGGGCGTGCTCTTTAATATAGGTGCGGGATTCCTCCCGGTGTGCGAAAGCATATTCGATGCTCGTGCGCAGCAATCGTTCGATTTCGCAGCGAAGCTCTTCCGGCAGTGTCCGTCGGGCGACGATGGCTCCCAGCGGGAGTGGCAATCCGGTGCGGGATTCCCACAACTCTCCCAAGTCGGCGATCAGCTCCAGGCCCAGTTTTCGATAGACGAAGCGGCCTTCGTGGATCAACACCCCGGCGTTGTATTCCCCGCGTGCCACGGCGGGTGCGATTTCCGAGAAGAGCACCGGTTCTTTTTGCGTGATCGACGGGTAGAGGCGGCTCATCAGGGCGTTGGCCGTAGTGTGCAGTCCCGGTACCGCGACCCGGCGGATCGAATCGGGAGGTGTTCCCTGCCGTGCGACGAAGACCGGTCCGTTGCCGCGTCCCAAAGCCGAACCGCTGTCCAGCAGGGTATAGCGGGACTGTATTTCCGGCAACAGGGCGTAGCTGATTTTGCTTACGTCGGCTTCGCCTGCTTCGGCACGGCGGTTCAGTTCTTCGATGTCGTAGTAGGCGACTTCGAAGGTTAGCTCCCCGCAGTCGATGCGTCCGTTCACGAGTGCGTCGAACATGAAGGTATCGTTCGGGCACGGAGAAATATGTAGGCGGATCGTGCGTTTCACAACTTCGAATCGCTTAATTGCCGTTGCCTTGCTGCGTCCCGTTTTTCTTGCCTCCGAAGCGTCCCAGCAGCCAGCCGCCGCCGAAAACGGCCGCGAGGAGCAGAATCTTCCACAGCTGGTTCGAGAGCCAGAAATAGATGTTTTTCGAGAAGACGACGATCAGCACGAAGGCCACGACGATCAGCACGATGTAAATAATCCACTTTTTATTCATAATCCGGAAGTATTCGAATGATTGTTTTTGCTAATTTTTCTGCACTTTCCTCGATGCGCCAGGCCGAACGCGGGTCGTCGGTATAGTTCGACACGGCCCGCACCTCGGCGCCGGGCACTCCGAATGCCCGGCAGACGGCCAGGAAAGCGGCTCCTTCCATATTTTCAATTTGCGTGCCGGACGCTGCGACTCCCGTGCGGTTGGTCGTATTGCTTTCGACGGTCCGCAGTCCTGCCGGAATGAAGTCGGCCGCATAGCGGACGGCGTATTTTCCGGGCAGTTCGGCGATTCGCTCCCCTGCGACCGCGACGACTTCGCATACGGCTACCGAACGGTCGGAAGCTCCGGCGATGCCGGCCAGGATCAGCCGGTCGGGGTGTTCCTCCGCGATGATCCGGGCCGTCGCTGCGGCTGTGGCCGCCATGCCGACTCCCGCGATGCGGACCGGCGCATCGGGACATGCGGCCCGCAGCGGGGCCGCCTCCGTTTCGGTCGGGATGAGGATCAGCGTTCGCATTTTATTAGGAGGATTAGCGACCGACGACGGCTTCCAGCTCATCGACTGTGATGGGGATGCGCTTGTCGCCTCCGATCATGCGACTGCCCGTTTCGGTGACGATGATGTCGTCCTCGATGCGGATGCCGCCGAAATCGCGGTAGGCGTCCAGCGCTTCGTAATCGACGATTCCCTTGTATTTGCCCTCGGCCCTGCATTTGTCGATCAGCGCCGGGATGAAGTAGATGCCCGGTTCGTCGGTCATCACCGTACCCGGCTCGATGCGCCAGGTCGAACGCTGGATGCAGGTGCCCGACTTGGCGGCCTGCTCCGCGATTTCGGAGAAGTCGAAGCTGCGTTCTCCGATGGCTTCACAGTCGTGCACGTCCAGGCCCATGCCGTGTCCCAGTCCGTGAGGCATGAAGAGGGTCATGGCGCCGGCAGCGACGGCATCTTCCGCCGTGCCGCGCATCAGGCCCAGCGAGATGAGGCCTTCGGCCAGGATGCGGTACGAGGCGTTGTGGATATCCATGTACGGCATGTGAGGGGCGATCATGGCGGCCACCCGGTCGTGCGCCGCCAGCACGATGTTGTAAATGTCTTTTTGTTTCTGGGTGAACTTGCCGCTTACGGGGTAAGTACGGGTGTGGTCGGAACAGTAGTAGCTCAATCCCTCGGCTCCGGCGTCGCACAGCAGCAGGCGGCCGTTTTGCAGTACGCCGTCGCTGTGCAGGTTATGCAGCGTTTCGCCGTGCTGCGACACGATCGGCGGGAACGACACGCCCCGTCCGAATGCTTTGGAAATGCCTTCGATCGTGCCGGCGATTTCGCGCTCGACGATGCCGGGACGGCACATCTTCATTGCCGTAGTGTGCATGGCGTAGCCGATGTGGAACGATTTTTCGAGCTCCTCGATCTCCTCGGGACCTTTCTTTTCCCGCATCTCGGCTACGGCCATCATCAACTCGACCGACTTGTGATCGTGCAGTGCGGCCGGTTTGAGTCCCAGCAGGTCGGCGAGCAGCAGCTTGGTTTCGCCTCGGTAAGGGGGCAGGTAGTGGATGCGGCGTCCCTGGACGATGGCTTTGGTCAGGTGCGTTTTCAGGTCGGCCAGCGGGAAGGTGTTCGAAACGCCTGCTTCGGCCCCTTGTTCGCGCAGCGAAGGCTGCGGCCCCGTCCAGATGATGTCTTCGACCGTGAAGTCGTCGCCGTACAGCGCAACCTCTCCGGAGTCGGCATCGATCAGGCCGACCAGTGCCGGGGTGTTGAGTCCGAAATAATAGAGGAACGAGGAGTCCTGGCGGAAATAATAGGCGTTGTTGAGGTAGTTGTTGGGTGTGAGCATATTGCCCGGAATGAGGATCAGGCCGCTGCCCATCTTGCCGCACAAGGCGCTGCGGCGTCGGATGTAGATTTCTTTTGCAAACATAGTCGTATATTTTTATAATTTTCCGGCGAAACGGTTCGTTCTTCGAGAGGACGGGCCCGGCTTCTGTCCATCCGCGATGCCGGAGCGCACGCCGTCCGAACCTAATTTTGGTAAAGGTAGTGAAAAAATCGGTAATTCGTGTCATAAAACGACTCCTTGTGACGTTTTATTAAAAATAGTGTGTCGAAACGGCTTCGGGAGTCTGTGCCGGTTTTCGCAAATCGCTTCCGATTCCGCCGGACCGAATGGGCGACGGGACGCAGGGAACGGGTTCTGCGGCCGGATCGTCAGTAAAAATGGAGCGGATTTTAGATGACCTATTAAAAAAAATACTATATTTGTCCCATTGGTCTGTTGTCACGAAGAAAATACCCGTTCGTGGCATTTTAATGTAAATTTCAAAATTATTGAACTATGAAAAAAATCTTTTGTCTGACGATTTTGGCTGTCCTGTGCACTTTCGGCGTTGCATCGGCACAGCAGTTTCCCAGTGTGCAGATCGAAACCCAGGATGGCAAGACGATCGACACCAAAACCCTGATCGACGGCAAGACCCCGGTCATCATCTCTTTCTGGTCCACCACCTGCAAGCCCTGCATCAAGGAGTTAGACGCCATCAGCGAGCAGATGATCGACTGGCTGGACGAAGCAGACTTCCGGGTTGTGGCTGTTTCTGTCGATGATTCCCGGTCTATTTCCCGAGCCAAGGCTCTGGCGGCCAGCCGCGGTTGGACTACCGATTTGATGGTGGCCTACGATAAGAACCAGGACTTCAAGCGTGCATTGAACGTGAATGTAACTCCCCACGTGTTCATCTTCGACAAGGACGGAAAGATGGTGTATTCGCACACGAGCTATCTGCCCGGCGGTGAGATGGAGCTGATTCAGAAGATCAAGACCCTGCAGTAGTCCTGTAATTCCAAATTGAGCGACGAATGAAGCGACTTTTACGAATCACGGTCCTGTTCTCCGTAACCTTGTTGTGGTGGGGCGAAAAGGGGTATGCTGCAACTCCGGCGATGGACGCAGCAGAGAAAGAAACGGTTTCCGCAACTGTTGAAGCGGAGGCGGATAAGAAGGACCCGAAATCGGATAAAAAATCCGACGAGCCCAAACGCAAGCGGAATTTGGGTCATTTGAGCGGCAGTTTTGAAACCAATACGATCTACTATGTGGAGGACAGCAAGACCGGTGCGGTCGTTCCTCACAACAGTTACGGTTCGAACAACTTCCTGAAGCTCGACTACCAGTTGGGGCGTTTTTCGGCCGGCGTGCAGCTCGAGTATTATCCCCATCCGCTGGTCGGGACTCCGATGCAGGGTTATGAATATGTGATGGAAGGTTTCTCGATCAATAACCTGACTGAGAAGTATATCTCGTGGACGGACCGCAACTACTCGGTGACCGTCGGCGACTTTTACGAACAGTTCGGCAGCGGGTTGATCCTCCGTGCTTGGGAAGACCGGGCTTTGGGCTTCAACAATTCGCTGGGCGGTGCACGGGTCACGTTCAATATCAAGGACATCGTGGAAGGTAAGGTGCTGTATGCCTTCCCGCGTTTCAACCTGGGATACCTGTCGACCCAGATTGCCGGCGGCGACCTTTCATTCTCGCTTTCGAATGCCATCGGCTTGCTGGATCACCGGCTTTCGCTCGAGGGCAGCATCGTCAACCGGCATTTCAAGAACCTGCCTTCGTGGTACACCGAGTATCGGGACGATTATGATTTCGACCTTTCGAAGAACGTAATCAGTTATTCGGGGCGTGTCAATTACGAGTACAGGGGACTGTCGGCCAAATTCGAGTATGTAGGCAAAAGCAAGGATGTCTATCTGGACAATATGACCGGTGAAGAGGTGTTCAAGCGCGGTGACGCACAGTTGTTCGAAATCGGTTACACCGGCAGCAATTATGCTGTGATGGCGCAGTTCCGCCGCCTGAACTACATGCAGAGCCAGCTTTACCGGCCCGACGGCGGAAGCGGCAGTTTGGGCCTCCTGCCGGGCAATACGATCAATTACATTCCGGCCCTGAGTCCGCAACATACCTATATGCTGGCCGGATTGGATCCTAACAGTCCCCAGCAAAACGGAGAGATCGGCGGTCAGATCGACGCGTTTTACACGTTCAGGCGCGGTACGGCCATCGGTGGCAAGCGCGGATTGAAGATCCATGCGAATTATGCCCGCTATTATTCCATCAACGGGACGATGAGTAAACCCGGAACCAATTTCTACTACCGGGATTTCTCGTTCGACATCGATAAGAGTTGGAACAGCAAACTGCGCACGGTTCTTTTCGTGTCGTTGCAGAAGAATGCGATGCACGGTGGGGAAGACGTCATCCGCCAGAATGTTTTCGTTGCGGACGTGACCTATAAGTTTACGCCGAAATTCTCGTTGCGGGCCGAGCTTCAATATCTCTATGCGCCTCATGCGGAGGGTTCCAAAGAGGTGGATGGCGACTGGGTGGCCGGATTGCTGGAAGCCAGCTTCGCCCCCAAGTGGAGTATCTTCGTACAGGATATGTACAACCACGGCGGTTCGGAGATCAACTACTACTCGGCGGGCGCCAGCTTCACCCACTCGTTCATTCGCATCGCATTGAGTTACGGACGTAACCGTGCAGGGTATATCTGCTCGGGCGGTGTTTGCCGCGAGATGCCGGCTTATACGGGCGGTAATCTGGCGATGACGCTGACTTTCTGATCGTGAAGATTCTGATCGTCGAAAATTCCCGTATGTTTGAAAACCTAAGAAAGAGAAAAATCAACCAAAATTACTGAAATTATGAAAGGACGAATTAAATTTTTCAACTATTTCATCGCCTGCATTGCGACGCTCTCTCTGGCGACTTTCGCAGCGTGCAGCGACGATGATCCGGAGACTCCGTCCGGCAAATTGGTGCTGACGGCGAGCGCTTCTTCTTTTGTCGCCGGTGAAGGCAACGTGACTTTCATGGTGACGTATGACGGGGAGGATGTGACCTCGCAAGCAGCGATTACCAATGTGACGACCGGTGAACCGGTGGAAAACGCTGCGTGGACCACGACAGAGATCGGCGAGTACAAGTTCCAGGCTGTTTACGACAGCTATACTTCGGATCCCGTTACGGTAAGCGCCATAGACAAAAACAAAGACAAAGAGTTCTATCGCTACGTACTGCTGCTCAAGTTTACGTATATGACGTGCGGGAATTGTGTTACGGCACAAGGATATTTCGATGCGCTGGATGAAGCGGACCGTGACCATTTTCTGGTCGTTGCCGCCCACCAGCCTGAGGGAATGCCAATGGATCCTTATTGGTGTTCGGAGGGGATTAGTTTGAAGAGTAAGATGAAAGTAGGTGTGTATCCTACTTGGTCTTATAATTTCGAGGATTTGGTTGTCGGTATCGGAGCGGGTGCCATTTCCAAAACTTCGATCCGGCAGCAGATCAGCCATGCGGAGAAAACCTATCCGGCCGTTTGCGGTGTGAAAGCGACCTCCACGCTCGAAGGTTCGACGGCTAAGATCGAGGCGACCGTTCAGTTCCAGCAGGCCGGTAATTACAAGATCGCTTGCGTGCTGGTTGAGAATAATATTGAAAACAAGGAGACGTACAATACTTTCGACCATGTTTTGCGTGCGGCCCAGACCGATATGGAGGGCGATGCCGTTACGCCGGCCGTAACTGCTCCGGAGGAGCGTACGTTCAACTTCGAGGCGACGATTGAGGAGGGCTGGAATGCCGAGAACTGTGCCTTCGTGGTTTATGTATTCAAAGAGGAGGCCAATGGCAAGTATATTGTCAATAACGGTGCTGAATGTGCTGTTGATGGTTCTGTGGATTACAGATATGAGTTGTAGGATATAATTTGTAAAAAAAAATCCTTTGCTAGCAATAGTAAAGGATTTTTTTTATATCTTGCAATGTGTTAAAACTTTATTATTGCTAGAAGTTTTTTTGAAAATGTTGAATTGTAAGAGAGTATGTATCTTTCAATAGATAATGAGTAACTTATACATTTTTACTTTTGATTTTTTCATTCAATTTTAACCTTTAATCAATAATAACTATGAAATGGCATTTTAATTTTTTTAGATTTGCTGTCGTATGTGCGGTTTTTGTTGCCCTTGCCGGTTTTATGGCTTGTAGCGACGACGATTCCGAATCCGGCTCGGAACTTGTCTTGTCGGCGAGTACCTCTTCGTTAGCGGGGGGGGGCAGCGTGACAT